>OGOP01001138.1_pt1 | contig 20250 bp, 23 predicted proteins | sample 1552591 | NCBI WGS metagenome assembly OGOP01 (sample SAMEA2580120, study PRJEB22360) | human gut metagenome | biome: human gut; feature: human-associated habitat; material: faeces | place: Denmark | collected 2008/2010 | reverse complement strand
ATATGTTATAATATAAATATATAAAGAATGCTAAAGGAGAAGAATTTTATGAAGTCAAAAGACCCCTTATATTCTTGGGATTCCGCTACGGGTATAGCAAGTTGTATTTTAACCTATGAAGGACATACTTTCTGCGGGATGGCGACTTGTGCTCCCGAAGACTAGGATATGATGAGTGAGAAAACTGGACTTACAATTGCCGAATCTCGTGCTGTAATCAAATTGATGTGTTATTACCGAGAGCAGGTTGTTGCTAAATTAGCCGCATTAAATCAGCTATATTACTCTATGAAGCATAGTCAGAGATTTAATGCTAAGTCTTATGAAAATATAATGTTGCAAAGACAAATTTCTAATTATACATATGAGCTTGCGGCAGTCCGTGATGAAATTGCTAGTGAACGAAAAGAGTTATGCACTTACATAAAGAAAAAGGATGAATTTTATCAGTCGGTAAGAAAAAATCGCACTTTTAATAAATTTAAAGATTTAAAGGTCGATGATTCACAGCTTGTTTTTGAATATCCCGGTGAAATAAAAGCAAAGGACGAAAAGTAATAATTCATCAAACACAAAAATTAAATATATATGAAGATAATCCCCAAAGGAGGCAGCGCTTGGTGAATATTTATAATTTTTATGACACTTGTAGTCTTTTGCTCCGAATGGATGATCTATTTACAGTAGAAGAAAATATTGTAATTTCTTCTGTCACTTTAAATGAGTTAGAAAATATTAAAACATCGGCTCACAAAGATGAGAGTATAAAGCAAACCGCAAGAGAGTTACTCAGATTATTGGCTCATAATAGGGACAAATATACTGTATGGATTTTCCAAGAAGATATGTTAGTGCCTTTTAAAGAGAAAGGATTAACAATCACGCCCGATATTCAAATTTTAGCTTGCGCTTTTGATTATGATAATCGGATTCATCCCGATGAAACAGTTTTTATTACTAATGACTTAGCCTTACAAAATATTGCTAATTTATTTTTTGGTAAAGATAGTATTAAAGAAGTTCAAACGGTGGATGAAGAAGACTATAGCGGTTATAAAGATATAATTATGTCAGAAGAAGAGATGGCATATTTTTACGAGCACCCATATGAGAATATCTATGGGCTAGAAATAAACGAATATTTAATAATCCGTAATTTAGAAAGCGAAATCGTGTCTCAATTATGCTGGACCGGCGACGGTTATAGGCACATTACCTATACAAATTTGGATTCTAATTTCTTTGGACGCATTAAAGCAATAAATGGAGATCCCTATCAAGTTTTAGCCATAGACAGCTTAGTTAATAATAAAATAACTATGTTAAAAGGTAAAAGCGGAAGTGGCAAATCTTTCTTGGCTTTAGGTTACCTCTTTCATGAATTAGAAAAGGGACATATTAATAAGATAATTGTTTTTTGCAATACGGTTGCCGCAAAAAATGCCGCTAAGTTGGGTTTCTATCCTGGAGATAAGGAAGCCAAACTACTAGATTCGCAGATCGGTAATATGCTGTCCAGCAAATTTGGGAGCAAGTTTGCGGTAGAAGAATTAATTGAAAATGAAAAAATTATTCTTATGCCGCTTAGCGATATACGAGGTTATGATACTTCTGGCATGAAAGCAGGAGTTTACATTTCTGAAGCGCAGAATTTAGATATTTATTTAATGAAACTGGCTCTACAAAGAATCGGTGAAGATAGTATTTGTATTATTGATGGTGATTATAATACTCAAGTTGATGACGAAAACTTTGCGGGAGCGCGCAATGGTATGAGAAGAGTGTCGCAGATATTCCGCGGCCAAGATATATATGGTGAAGTAGAATTAAAGAAGATTCACCGTTCAAAATTAACAGAAATTGCTGATCAATTATAAATTACAAAGGGGGATAATAAAATCTATGGATGAATAGGTCAAAGAAACTACTTTAGAAGAATTAAATGAAATCGCCTTAGATGAATTATCTAACAATAAAGGGGAGGATGAATAATGGCTTATACCAATAGTCCTCTTGTTGATTACACTAGGATTTCTCCAAACCGTAGTGTAAATCGTAATCATACTATTGATACAGTTACAATTCATTGCGTTGTAGGATAGTGCTCCGTATAGACTTTAGGGACTATTTTTGCAAAGAGTTCAGCCTAGGCTAGTGCTAATTATGGTATAGGCTACGATGGTCGTGTTGGCTTATATGTAGAGGAAAAAGACCGCAGTTGGTGTACCTCTTCCTCGAGTAATGACAATCGTGCTATTACTATTGAAGTTGCTAGTGATACGTATCACCCATATGCTGTTACTGATGCCGCATATAATAAATTAATTGATTTGCTGGTCGATATTTGCAAGCGTAATGATATTAGTTAGTTGGTTTGGTCTACCAGCAAGTATGAACGCCTGAATCACTTAAATGGTTGTAATATGACAGTCCACAGAGACTATGCTAATAAAGCATGCCCAGGTGATTATTTATACAATCTCCACGGGCAAATTGCGGCAGAAGTTAATGCTCGTTTAAATTCAGAGGAGGATGAAGATATGACACAGGAACAGTTTAATCAGATGGCTAACAATTGGATCGCCGGTTTGGCTTCTCAGACCGAGGGCGCTGATTATGCGAAAGAGGCGCTCAGTTGGGGTAAGGAAAATGGTTTACTCCTTGGCGATGAGTCCGGCAATCAGATGCCTAAGAGCTTTTTGACTCGTGAACAATTTATTGCTGTTATAAAGCGTTTTTATGAGAAATTGAACATTTCTTTTAAGTAATATATGAAGGAAACAAATATAAAAATAATAAAGCAACAAAAAAATCCCAAAGTAAAAAAGAAAAAAGAAAAACGGCATAGCGAATTTTCTAAAATACTTCTTATTCAAGAATCCATTCTTATTTGGATTATAACAATTGCTTTTATAGGTTTGGCTTATTTGAGTATTTTTTTAGGATACCTCGGTAGCCTGCCTTGGCTTACTGCTATGGTTTCTTTGCCTTGGGGCGCCTACGGAGTTTCACAGGCATTTTACTACAAGAAATCACAAGCGGAAAATACAAAAAATGGGGTTAAGTATGAAAGTGTAATGCAGACACTTAATACGAAAAACGTTGCTGCCAGTTCTACAAAACCTTCAAGTGGGGATTTTCCGATTTAATACCGAACGGGGACATTTTTAATTAAATGTCCCCGTTTATTTTTTTCGTTGACTTTTTTTAGAAAATATGATATAATATATATATGAGTAGAAGAGGTACTCAAAATTCAATTTAGAAATGAAGGTGTCGTATTAAGAAAAAATGTCGTATGTAATTTATGTAGATGGAAGTGCTCACCCAAATCCAGGCCCAGGTGGTTATGGAATCGTTATTTTTAATGAAACTGGCTAGCTATTATCAGTTTATAATCGTTAGTATACAGATGCGGTGACAAATAATGAAATGGAATTAAAAGGAATCCTTTATACGATGCTTCATTTCGGCAAAGAACAAAACACTATTGTATATTCGGATTCTAGTTATGCAGTATAGACCCTTAATAATTGGATGTTTTCATGGCAGAAAAAGGGCTGGATTAAATCCGATAAAAAGCCCCCAGAGAATTTAGAAATTATTAAAGCGTATTATAATTTATATATGCAAGGATATCGTATTCAGTTGTCGCACATTAAAGGGCATGTGGGTACGATAGGCAATGAAATTGCCGATCAATTAGCAACAGGAAAAATGAGCAACGAGGAGGCAATGCATAAATATGGATGCTTATAATGCAAAAAGCATTAAAACATTAGAGGGCATTGAAGCGATTCGACTACGCAGCGGCATGTATATTGGTAGCGTGGGGCCAGAGGGCGTTCGCCATATTACTCTTGAAATTATCTCTAACGTAGTTGATGAATATTTAAATGGACATTGTAATAGATGTGAAATTACAGTAAAAAATAATAATGAAGTAACTATTATTGATAATGGACGCGGTGTGCCTTTTGGTAAACAGCCCGACGGTTCTGAAACTCTGGTTAATGTATATACAAAGTTGCATACTGGCGCCAAATTCGATACTTCTGGAGCTTCCGGTTATAATACTTCTGGAGGCTTAAATGGTGTCGGTGCTAAAGCGACGAATGCCCTGAGCGAATACTTTAAAGTTATCTCTTACCGAGATGGTAAGCGTGCGGCGGCCTCTTTCAAACGCGGCAAACTCGTAGACTTTAAGGTCGCCACAGATACGTCCGGCCGCACAGGTACAGAAGTTACTTTTTTGCCGGATAAAGAGATTTTTAAAGAGACAATTGAGCTTGATTATGCAACGCTCAAAAAACAGCTTCAGGAGTTAGCTTTTCTTTCTCCGGGTTTAACTTTTTCATTGATTTATAAAGATAAGCCAGAAGAAATTATTATCTCCGAGAATGGCATTAAAGATTATATTGAATATATTAATCAGGGTAAGAAAAAAATTACATCTGTTTTCTATGCAGAAACAATAGAAAACCGTGTGGGTGTGAAATTGGCTTTTCTATATAACGATAGCTATACAGATAATTATAAGTTATACACTAACTCCATCCCTAATAGTGGCGGAACTCATTTAACAGGCTTCCGCACAGCCTTAACTCAAACAATTAACGAATATGCGCGAGAAAAGAAGTTGCTGAAGGAAAAGGATAGCAATCTCACTGGTGAAGAATTAAAGGAAGGACTTAGTCTAGTCCTCTCATTTATCATGCCTGATCCTGTTTTCTCTGGGCAGACTAAAGATAATTTGACTAGTAGTGAAGCGCGTCTAATTGTTCAGCGCCTAGTTTCCCAAGAGCTAAAGACTTGGTTTGAGACACATCCTAAAGACGCGAAAGCTATTGTTGAAAAAGCATTACTCGCAAGGACAGCTCGTGAAAAAGCAAAAAAGGCAAAAGAGGCTGTTCGTAATGTTGAGTCCGGAAAAAAGAAAACTGCTTTTTTGAATCTTCCTACCAAATTGGTGGATTGCTGGGGAAAGAAGCGTAGTGAGTGTGAGCTCTTTATCGCAGAGGGCGACAGCGCTGCATCTGGTCTCGTAGAAGCAAGAAATGCAGAAACTCAAGCAGCTTTTCCCATTCGTGGTAAAATATTAAGTGCCCGCAAATCTACAAGTGAAAAACTGTTAGCAAATCAGGAAGTTGTTAATATTATTAAGGCTTTGGGGTTAGAGTTTGATACCAAAACAGCTAAACTAATTTACGACCCTAAGAAACTTAGATATGGCAAGATCATGATGGCAGTCGATGCAGATCCAGATGGTGCGGCTATTGCAAATTTGCTAATCACGCTTTTTTGGGAGCTGTGCCCAGAGCTGATTATTAATGGGCATCTTTATGCTCCTAAGCCGCCGCTTTTTAGAGTCACCACCAAGAAAAATGAATATATTTATCTGCGCGACGCAGCCGCTTTGGAGGCCTATAAGACAGCTCATGCGAAAGAAAAGTTCTCAGTTAACAGAAACAAGGGCCTAGGCGAGATGGATCCAGACGAGCTAGCCCAATGCTTGCTGAACCCAGAGACAAGATATATAGAACAAATTACTGTTACGGATATAAAACAAGCGGATACTTTACTCGAGATTTTAATGGGTACTTCAGTACCACCACGGAAAGAATATATTCTGCAGCATAGTGAGGAGGCAAATGATGTCTATTGATATTTGTCAAGAGCTTCATCAAAATTTTATAGATTTCGCGTATGAAGCTAATAGCCAGCGTGCTTTTCCAGATGCTAGAGATGGCTTAAAGCCCGGACAGCGCGCGGCCTTATGGTTGATGTTTAATAAGGGTTATACATCTAACAAGCCGCATGTCAAAAGCGCCAAGATAAGCGGTGCAATCATCGGCGAGTTGTGGCCACACGGCGATCAGGCTATGTACGAAACATTCGCTAGAATGAGTCAGCCTTGGATTAATAATATTCCGGAAGTAGATTGGCATGGATCAAATGGCAATCAGATTGTCAGTGCGGAGGCCGCGTCTTCGAGATACACAGAAGCGCGACTTTCGAAAGCCGCAGAAGAAGGAATGTTTAAGGGCATTAAGAAAAATAACGTACCAATGATTCCCAACTTTTCGGAAGATCAAATGTGGCCGGAAGTATTGCCGGCCGTTTTGCCGCGACTTTTGGTAAATGGTAGTCAGGGTATTGGTGTTACAGTCGCAAACCATTGGACGCTTTTTAATCTGCGAGAAGCCGCCGACTTGATTATTAAGTATATCGAAACCGGTAATCTTGATTATGATAATTTTTATCCGGATTTCCCGTCTGGCGGTATTATCATTAATAAGAAAGATATTAAAACTATTCACGCCACCGGAAAGGGAAAAGTCGTACTTCGCGGCAAAGCGGAAATTAAGGGAAATAATATTTATATCACAGAATTGCCCTATCAGGTATATGTAGAACCTCTAATTGATAAAATTAAGACTCTCGTTGCACAGGAGCAAATTAAGGGCATTCAAAATATTTATAATAAGAGCGATAAAAAGAGTCTTTCAATTGAGATTGAGTGTTCAGAAGCGCCCAAAGGCATTCTAAATGGACTGTATAAACTGACTGATTTGCAGAAAAGTTATAGTCCCAATCAGTATGCCCTAGTAGGCAAAACACCTAAACTACTAACGCTTAAAGATTATATTGATATTTATATCAAACATAATGAATCTTGTATTCGTAAGGAATACGAATTTGATTTAAAGAAATCTGAAGCTAGAAAGGAAGTCGTTGATGGACTCCTCAAAGCATTAGAAGATATTGACAATATTATTAATCTGATTAAGCAATCTGCTAGCAGCGCCGATGCAAAGCAGAATCTTATTAAGAAATATGGATTTTCCGACCCACAGGCAACGGCTATTATTAGTATGCGGCTGGGCACTCTTGCGCATCTCGAATCGGTCGAGTTAAAGAAGGAAAGAGCAGAGCTGATTAAGGCTATTGAAAATTGTAAAATGGTTGTTAACTCTGTGGAGAAACAGTCTGAAATTTTGGTGGCTCGTTTGTCAGACCTCGCGCAGAAGTATGGTAATCCCCGCCGCACAGAGGTTATTCAGATTGACACAAGCAAGAAAGAAGAGGAAGCTGCCTATGTGGCACCAGAAGAATGTGTGGTTATACTCACTGAGGGTGGAACCATCAAACGCGTCCCATCTAAATCTTATCATGTCCAAAAGCGTGGAGGAAAAGGGGTAAAGACCCAAGAAGATATTATTTCTTCCGTCATCCGCACTAATACCGTTGACCAGTTAATGGTCTTTACAAACGCGGGTACAATGTATCGTTTGGCCGTAAATGATGTACCAGAAGGTACTAATGCCTCTAAGGGTGTTAGTGTCAAATCTTTGGTACAGATGGAAACTACCGAAGAGCCAGTTCTTATTTATTCTATTTATAAGGATACTACGGCTAAATACGTTGTATTCCTCACAAAAAATGGAACAATTAAAAAGACACCTTTGGAAGATTATGTTAATACCAAAAAGAAAACAGGTTTATCCGCAATTAAATTGCGTGAAGGTGATAGTATAGCCAGTGTTACTTTGGCATCTGACGAAGAAATTTTTGTGATTTCTAAACTTGGAATGGTTATTCGATATTCTTTAACCGAAGTATCTGCCTCTTCTCGCGCTACAATTGGAATTAAAGGTATTAATCTTGCGAAAGATGATGAAGCTCTTACATTACTTCCCATTAGAGATACACAGGACGAGCTTGTAATCATTACAGGCTCTGGGCTTGGAAAGCGAGTTAAATTTACAGAAATCCCAAAGACTTCTCGCGGAGGAAAGGGAGTTTCTATCTCAAAAGAATCTTCAGGCGTTGCCGCGGCCCTTTTAGCTAATGATAAGGATAAACTTTTAGTCGTCGGCCTTACAAACTCGATTTGCATCGAGGGGAAAGACTTGCCTGTATGCAGTCGTGCCGCCGGGGGCAATGTTGTTATCAAGAGCAAAGTAAAAAGCGCTAGTAAGGTTTGAAATATATAAAAAAATATGGTATAATAAATATAACGAAAGGATAAAAAATCCAATGGATATGCGTGAATTAATTGACACTTTAAATAACGCTACAAAGGCATATGATTTGGGGAAGCCCATTATGGAAGATAAGCAATGGGATGATTTATACTTTTCGCTGGAGAAAAAGGAGCAGGAGTCTGGGATATGTTACCCAGACTCTCCAACCCAAAGAGTAAATTATGAAATTGTATCAAAATTGAATAAAGTAACTCATTCTCATCCGATGCTCTCCCTCTCTAAGACAAAAGAGATTAATTCAATTATTTCAATTTTCAAAGATAAGTGGACACTTATTATGAGTAAGTTAGACGGTTTAACCTGTTCACTTTATTATGAAGATGGAGAATTAAAGCGGGCAGAGACTCGCGGCAATGGAGAAATCGGTGAAGATATTACACATAATGCAAAAATCATTAAGAATATCCCACAGACCATTAGTTATAAAAAGCCGGTTACTATAGACGGAGAGGTTTTATGTACTTGGAATAATTTTCAACCTTTTTCTGATGAATATAAGAATCCTCGAAACTTTGCGGCAGGCAGTATACGGCTTCTCGATTCGAAAGAATGTGCGGGGCGTAATTTAAGCTTTGTGGTGTGGGATGTTATTACTGATTTAGCATCTACGCTATATTCAAAACTCGCTTGGGCGGCAGAACAAGGTTTTGAAGTTGTACCTCATATACTTGTTAGTGATGTAGAAGCTGAAGGTCAAAATGCTATTGAATTGATTCAGTCCAATAAGACTTATCCGATTGACGGAGTGGTATTTAAAATCAATGATTGCGCGGAATATGCCGCAGCCGGACGTACAGCGCATCATTTTAATGGTGGTATTGCCTACAAATTCTACGATGAGATATATGAAACGTCACTCCTAAATATTGAATGGTCGCCCGGTCGTACAGGAGTTCTAACACCAGTTGCTTGCTTTGAGACAGTAGATATTGAAGGATCAAGCGTTGAACGTGCAAGTCTGCATAATATCAGTGTACTCGTTGATACTTTACATGGTTACGGTTATAAGGGGCAAAAGATTGGCGTTAGCAAGATGAATCTTATTATACCGCAAATTATGTGGGCCGAAGATACAAAGGATGACGAAGAAGAATTTACTGTACCTAATTGCTGCCCCATATGCGGCGGCCGCACGGAAATTATTACTTCTGATTCTAATGTACAGCAGCTTTATTGCACAAATCTTGATTGCCAAGGTAAAATTATAAATAAACTTGAGCATCTTTTTGGGAAAAAGGGATTAGATATTAAAGGACTGTCTAAAAAGACATTTGAGAAACTCCTTGACTGGGGTTGGATTAATAGCCTTTCAGATGTATTTATCCTAAATACCCATCGGGAAGAGTGGATTAAAAAAGCCGGGTTTGGAATAAAGTCAGTAGATACAATTTTAAATTCTATTAATACTGGGAAAACCACCGAATTGGTTCAATTTATCTCTGGGATTGGTATACCTCTTGTAGGAACCACTTATGCTAAAGTGATTGCGAAAAAGTGTCCGACGTGGGAAGACTTTCGTTTAATGGTTAAGAATAAAGAGCCTTTTTATAATTGGGAAGGATTCGGCGGAGAGATTCATAGAGCTATTATGAATTTTGATTATTCCGAAGCTGACTATATTTATGAAAATTATCTTAAAGACACGATGAGTAATTCATTATTTGGAAAAACTTCTAACAACAATTTACAAGACTTTAATATAGTTATTACTGGTAAATTGAAAGTCTATAAGAATAGAGATAGTCTACAAAAAGATATTGAAGCCAATGGCGGAAAAGTAGTTGGTAGTGTATCAAGTAAAACCAGTTATCTTATTAATAACGATCCTGAAAGCACTTCATCTAAAAATACTACCGCCAAGAAGCTCGGTATTCCAATTATTACAGAGGAAAATTTTATAAAAAAATTCTTGACTTAATAAAAAAAATATATTATAATAAACTTGTAAATAAAGGAAGAAAAATTTTCTTATGAAGCGTAAAGAACTAAAGAATTTCGCGAAAAAGATTGCTGATTTGGAATATAAGAGGCAATAGTCGCAAGACAAGGCCGAGCAAGAAAAATTTGAAAATCAAATTATGGCACTTACTAATCAGATGGTAACTAGGGGACTACGTGTACCAAATGAGCTTTTAGAAGTTGACTGTCTTATCCAAGAAATTCTTACTACAAAATATTAGATTTAAAATTAAAAAATAACTTGACTTCTTAAAAAATTTTTTGTATAATATTTACATAAGCTAAAGGCTTAAAACAAAATTAAAATTTTATTTAAAGAAACAAAGGAGATTATTTATTATGGCTATGAGTAGCAATTCTATCGCAGTTCTTAATTATCTGAAGGAGCACAATGGTGAGAACCTCATCGCGGCCGATGTTGCCGATGCTCTCGGTCTGGAGAAGCGCCAGGTGGATGGTATCTTTACTTCCGCGATTCAGCGCAAGGGCTATGGTGTCCGTATTCCTGCTGAGATCGAGCTTGAGGATGGCACCCACAAGGCTATCAAGCTTCTTCGTCTAACTGACGAGGGCATGGCTTTCAATCCTGAGCTCGCTGACGCCGAGTAAGAAACCAATTAGCATAAATTTCGGGGGCAATTAATTGATTGCCCCCGTGTTTACTATCTATGAGCTGGTCTTATTGTGTAGCTTGTTTTGTTATAGGATTTATTGTCGCTTGGGTTGTTGCTTTTGTTATTCCCAGGGGCAAGATACGTAAAGTCAATGACGCTTTAGATAAGCAAGAGGCCACTATAAAGCAATAGATTAATAATTTAAAAATCTTATAGCAAAAGCTACAAGAAGAAAATGAAAAACAAAAGCATGAAAATAATTATCTAATTGAACAAAATTAGAAAATTTTAATATCCTCTCAAGAACTATCTGAATAGGCCCATAGTAAAGCGGAAGAACAATATAACAAGTAGATGAAATTGTTTTCTGATAAATTAGATATGGCTCTTGAGAAGAAAAGTAGAGAATACCAAGCAGCTGAAGATGATTATCGCAATGAGTACGCGGCCACATTAGCCGAATGTGCAAAAGAATTTGAGCAACTAATGGCGCAAAAAACCCAAAGCCTAGAAAGTATACAGGAGCAAATAAAGAGCGCGGCCGGGCGTCTTGCGGATTTACAATCCGTCGTTAATGCGGCCGTGGAAGCTAATATACGCGCAGAAGAAGAGCGGACTGCCGCAGACTTTTATCGAATTCAAATTTCAGAGTCTGATCTTGCGGAAATTGCAAAATTACGCGAAGTTGAACCCTATCTACGAGATAAAGAGGCTTTGAATAAAGTTATCTGGAAAGTGTATTATGAGAAACCGACTGCTGATTTAATCGGTCGTGTCATAGGCTCTAATGTAAAAACAGGTATTTATAAAATTACAGAAATATCAACAGGAAAATGTTATGTGGGGTAGGCCCGTGATATCGCTAACCGTTGGCGACAACATATCAAGAGAGGTATCGGCGCAGAGCCGCCCACTCGTAACAAACTCTATCCGGCGATGCGTCAAGCCGGCGTTGAAAATTTCTCTTTTGAATTAGTCGAGGAATGTTCAATAAAAGATCTCGATGAAAAAGAAGATATGTGGCAAGATTATTTCCAAGCTAAGACCTATGGGTTTAGTATTAAATAATAAAAGCAGAATAAATTCCGCCATATGGGTTGTAATTTTTAACAAAATATGATATAATATATATATAAAGTAAAGAAAGAATAGGAAAAAGTTTATGAAAAGTGATTTTTTGGAATTTATTCAGATTTTAATGGATGCAAGTCCAGAAATTGTTAAAGAAAAAATGACTGATGAAATTCGGGAATATTTAGAAATCCTTAAAGAAGAAAGTATCGCCCCTCAAGCGGTTACTGAAAACGGTTATAAGATTCTTCTATGTATGCAAAAGAGCGATAAGCGTTTGCTAAAGGCCCGAGATATTGCTGAAGACATGGGAGTTACTTCTCGTGGTGTTTCTGCTTCTCTTAGGAAATTGGTTAATGATAATTACGTTGAAAAAATCGGTCAAAACCCTATTATCTATACTTTAACAGAAAAAGGCATGAATTTTAAAATTATGAATGAAGAGGAGTAAAATTAAATGGCTAAAAAGATGATTAATTCTACACATATAGAAGGGCTTCTGTACGATCACAAGCTGGAGGTCAAGGAGACTGGTCCGAATTCTAAGCATCCTGGTACTACTTATATTACTGGCGATGTTATGATTGTTACAGATAATGCAATGACCAATGTCGTGTCAGTCCATTATAGCTATGTTACTCAAATGACAAATAAGAACAAGCCCGATTCTCGCTTTACCGCTCTTTCTGATATTATGAGCGGCAAGCGTAAGACCGTTATTAGCGATGGCGCGGATTATGCGAGCATGATTCGTATTGATTCTTCTGTGGGTCTGAATGAGTTCTTTACCGAGCGTGATGGTAAGGAAGAGCTTGTGAGTGCCAAGCGTAATGAAGGCGGTTTTATCCATTTTGATGGCTCGGGCGATAATCAGACGCTTTTGACGGATGAAGCTAAGCGTTCTTATTTCAAGACTGATATGGTGATCACGAACGTCATTGAGAAGGAAGCTGATGAATCTCGTAACTTGCCAGCAAAGGCGATTGTCAAGGGTTGGATCTTTGACTTCCGCAATGCAATTTATCCCGTTGAGTATTCTGTTGTGACACCGGAGGGTATGGATTACTTCCTCGGTCTTGGGGCTACTTCTAAGACTCCGTTTTGTACGGCTGTTTGGGGAGTTCAGGTTTCTGAAAACCTTACCCGCAAGATTGTCACTGAATCGGCATTCGGCGCGGATGATGTGCGTGAGGTTACTACGACTCGCAAGGATTTTGTGATTACGGGTAGCTCTAATGAGCCTTATGAGTGGGATTCTGAAGAGTTCATTACGGCGGCCGAGTTCAATAAGGCCATGACTGATCGTGAAACCTATCTGGCTACCATTAAGCATCGTCGTGATGAGTGGGCCGCCGCCCAGAAGGCTGCGAACAAGAGCGCAGTTCCGGCTCCTTCTCAAGATGATTTCAAGTTTTGATTGAGTAATAGCTCAATCAAAACTCAAAAAGAGAGGTAAACAATTATGGCAATTAATCTTTTAAATATCAAGCCGCATAAAGTTAGCCGAGATTTAAGTGGTTATATCACTTTTATCTATGGTGGTTATAAGACGGGCAAAACCACTCTCGCAGCTCAGATGGATGGCGCGTTGCTGTTAGCTTTTGAGCGTGGATATAATGCACTGCCTGGCGTCGTCGCGCAGGATATCACATCGTGGGCGGAAATGCGCACTGTATATCGTGAGCTTAAAAAGCCCGAAGTAAAGGCAGCATATAAGGCGGTTGTGGTAGACACCATAGATGTTGCATCAGAGCTATGTAAGAAGTATATTTGCCAGCAGAATGACATTGAGGATCTCGGAGATCTCGGTTATGGTAAAGGCTGGACAAAGTTTAAGGATGAATTTAACGAGATCTTCCGCGGCCTCACTCAGCTCGGTTATGCAATTTATTTCATTGGTCATGACAAAGAAGGTAAGGATGATAAAGGTAATATCACTAATATCCGTCCGGCTCTTTCTAATGCAACCCGTGAGGTTATTGCTGGCATGAGTGATGTTTTTGGATATGCCCGTCAAAGCGGAGAGGGCCAAATGTCATCTTTGGTTCTTCGTGATAAAACCGGCTTTATTGAATGTGGTTGTCGTTTTAAGTATGTGCCGGATGTTATTCCTATGAATTATTCGGCTTTGGTGAATGCCATTGCGGCTGCTATTGATAAGGAAGCCGCAGAGACTGGCGGCGCTTATGTCACAGATGAAAAGTTGGCCGCGGTTGAAGTTCCGACTTACGATTATGAGGCTCTGATGAAAGAGTTCCAGCAGCTAAGTGGGGAGCTTGTAAATAAGAATCAAGCTTATTATGTACCTCGTATTACTTCTATTATTGATAAGTATTTGGGCAAAGGGAAGAAAATTACTGATAGTACTCCCGATCAAGTCGAATTTATTTATCTAATTGTTACAGAAATCAAAGAGGATTTAATGGCAGAATAAAATTTCAACCCAAGGTGGTAAATGCCTTGGGTTGATTTTATATAAAAAATATGATATAATATTCATATATAGTATCGAAAGGAGTTGAATAGTTATTTGGCAGCACACATTGTAAAATGTTATTATTGTGGTTAGAAATTTGATACGAATAAAGAAGAATGGTTTAAACCTAATTCGAATCGTTATGCTCATGAGAAATGTAGACCCGTAGTCACAATAAAATCAACTCCAGTTCCGAAGCCGCCGCAAAACACTTCGCCACTTTCTGATGATAAAAAAGCCTTATATGATTATATAAAAAAGTTATTTCATATAACCAGCGTCGGGCCACGTATTACTAAGCAAATCAATTTATATATAAAAGAATACAATTTTAGTTATTCTGGAATACTAAGAACTTTAATTTATTTTTATGATATACGAGGAAATACTATTGAAGCCAGTAATGGCGGCATTGGAATTGTTCCTTATGTGTATGAAGAAGCCTATCGGTATTATTATTCTTTATGGCTGGCAAAGCAAAAAAATCAAGGTAAAGATTTAAAAAGCTTTATTCCCAAAGATAGAGAAGTTCATATACAAGCGCCAAAAAGAAAAACAAAAAAAAGTAAAAGATTCTCATTTTTAGATGAGGACATTGGGGTGAATGAATGAGTAGCAAATATGTAGACAGAACGGCCTTAGTTCAAGTGGTTGGTTGTATTTATAACTCACCTCAGATATTAGATTTAACAGATAAATACATTATTTCAGAAAATGATTTTCCCGATGAAATGTTAAAGATTATAGTTGGTTCAATTTATAAATTGCATGAGTTGGGTGTCCAACAAATGACACTCGAAAATATAAATGACTTCTTGGCAAATAAACCCAAGAGTGAAGCCGTCTATAAAAAAGACAAAGGAGAAGAATGGCTTTTAAAGGCATCTGAGGTTGCAAATCATGTGACTTTTGATTATTATTATAATCGAATGAAAAAAATGTCTTTATTGAGAGCCTATGATAACTATGGTATAGATGTTAGTTGGTTATATGATCCTGATAACATCTTTGATTCTAAACTAAAGCAGCAGCAAGAAGATTTTTTAGATAATGCTTCGTTAGAAGATATCGCCATTAAGGTAGATAATAAAATCGATGAAATCAAGATGACATATGTGCGGGAGGCCCTCGATGATGCCGCGCAAGCGGGCGATGGTATAGAAGATTTAATTTCCCGCCTAGAAGAAACTCCAGAGATCGGAGTACCACTTTATGGCTCTTTGATTAATACCGTTACACGTGGCGCGAGACTGAAAAAATTGTATCTGAGATCAGCGCCTACGGGCGTAGGCAAATCGAGAACGATGGTAGCCGATACTTGTTACATCGGGTGTCCGCAAATATACGATGAAAATTTTGGCTGGATTAGAACTGGCGCCTCTCAGCCGACTCTTTATATTACGACCGAACAAGAAGTGGAAGAAATTCAAACTATGATGCTGGCTTTTCTTTCTAATGTCGATGAAGATCATATTCTTAATGGTCGATATGAGGGCGACGAAAAACAGCGTATCTTGCAAGCGGCTCAAATATTAAAAAAGAGTCCCGTATATATAGAAGAATTGCCGGATTTTTCTTTGCAAGATATAGAAGACATAATTAAAAAGGGTATTCGTGACCACGATGTAAAATATGTCATGTTTGATTATGTACATTCCAGTATTAAAATTCTATCCGAAATTTCCCAGCGCGCAGGTGGCGTCAAATTGCGTGAGGATAATATACTCTTTATGTTGGCCATTCGGTTGAAAGATTTGTGTAATCAATATGGCGTTTTTATCATGACAAGTACTCAGCTTAATGGTGATTGGAAGGAAGCTAAAATTCCAGACCAAAACTTGCTCAGAGGCGCTAAAAGTATAGGTGATAAGATTGACTGGGGCGGGATTTTACTCCCTGTTACAACGGAAGATATAGAATCACTTGAACCGATACTTACAAGCGGCGTTTTTGAAAAGCCTACATTAAAACTCTCGGTTTATAAAAACCGCAGAGGACGATATAAAAGTTTATATTTATGGTGTAAAGCGAATTTAGGGACTTGCCGAGTTAATCCTATGTTTGCAACTACTTATGATTATGAACTTATCCAGATAGATAATACAAAAGTAATAATAGACGATAATGAGCCTTCGGCTTTTTAATGAAAGGATAATAATATGAAAAACAAAAATAATCAAATGCTTCCTGGTGAATTCGAGTACAATATGTCTGAGCAGTTGGCCAAGGAAATCCTTGCAACACGGAAAAACGCAGAAAAGAACATGCATCCTCAAGTTTTCCTTTGCAAGATTGTAAATGAAACTTTTGGGCTGCGTGGTCAGTGTGTGTCTGTAACCACCTATTAATATATGACAAATTATGATAAGAATGAGGTTAAGGAAAGTTTAACCTTAGAAAATGTTTATCAACTTTTGAGCGAATGGGGCGGAGAACCCCAATACACTTCTTTTGGGATTCTCTCCGCGACAATTTGTCATAATTTGCCCGGTCGTGGAAGTAAAAAATTATATTATTATGCTTCTAACAGGGTATTTCATTGCTACACCGATTGTGGCTCTATGGATATTTTTGATTTATTTATGAAAATATCCGCACTCCAATATGGTAAAGAATGTGACTTAAATACCGCTGTCCGCTACATCGCTCAAAAGTTTTCTATTAAAGGCACTGAAGAAGAGTTTTCAAATTTCGTTAAAGATAAATCCATTTGGGATGAATATGAAAGAATACAGCAAATTAAGTTGCCCGCGAGAGAAATCGTGTTAAAAGAGTATGATGCTTCTATTCTTGAACATTTAAATTATAAAGTCCATATAATGCCCTGGCTTCTTGAAGGCATTAGTCAATAGGTTATTGAGGAGGCAAAAATCGGTTACTATGCAGGAGGAATGCAAATTACCATTCCGCATTATGACGTGAATAATCGCTTCATTGGGTTGCGCGGCCGCACACTTTCTAAAGAGGATGCCGAAAGGTTTGGAAAGTATCGACCCGTTACCCTGGGAGGCCAGTTATATAATCACCCATTGGGTATGAATTTATATAATTTAAATCGGAGCAAAGAGAATATTAAATTCTTCGGCAAAGCAATTGTGTTTGAGGGAGAAAAATCAACACTTCTTTACCGCTCATGCCAGATGGAGCCTAGTCGATATGATATTTCTGTTGCTACCTGCGGTAGCAATCTATCATATTATCAATTTGAGCTATTGCGGCAAGCCGGTGCCAAAGAAATCGTTATAGCGTATGATAGACAATTCCAAAAGCGCTATGATAAAGAATATCGCAAATGGAAAGAGCATTTGCAAAGTATACAAAAACGATATAATAATGAAATAACCATTTCCTATATTCTAGACGACGGATTATTAACTGGTTATAAAGATTCACCCATAGATAAAGGAATTGATATTTTTAATTGTCTATATAGGAAACGGATATTTATGAGATAAAGGATATAATAATGAATTATGAACTAATTTAGCCAAGAGATGAATCTATATCACCCATAGCATAGGTGTTTAAAAACCGAGGAATGAATTATTCCGAAACCGACATAGAACATTATTTACATACCTCAGAAATTGATTTATATCCGCCTGAAATTATTACTAATATGCGGCGGGGTGTTGAAATGCTTATGAAGCATATCAAAAATAATGATGAAATCTTTTTACAGATTGATGATGATTGTGATGGATTTACTTCCTCGGCTTTATTTTTAAATTATTTAAATTGTTTATTCCCCAATTATGTATAGACTAAAATTCATTACTCTGTACATGACGGCAAGAAACACGGTTTGTTGGATGCGGCCGTGGTTCCAGGGAATGTGCGGCTGGCGGTTATACCGGACGCAGGATCGAACGAATATGAGATCCACGAAACGCTCGCCAAAAGAGGGATAGACGTATTAGTTATTGACCACCATAAAGCTGACAAATATTCAGATTATGCTTGCGTAATTAATAATTAGCTAGATGATTATCCGACGAAATCTCTTTCTGGTGTCGCCATGGTATATAAATTCTGTCGTTTTATGGATGATGTATTAGATACAGATTATTCTAATAATTATCTTGATCTGGTTGCCCTGGGTGTGACTGCTGATGTTATGGATATGCGTCCTTACGAAACTAGATATTTAGTTTCTTGTGGATTGGAAAATTTTAAAAACCCTTTAATAAAGGCGCTATATGCTAAAACAAAATACTCTATTGATAAGAGTGGAGGGCTGTCTCCCTATAACTTAGCATATTATATCGCCCCTCTTGTCAACGCTACTACAAGAGTTGGTACAAAAAGCGAAAAAATGACACTTTTTGAATCCATGCTAGAATTCCGTGCCTATGAATCTCTTCCATCTACGAAAAGAAGATGCCGAGGCCAGTTAGAAAGCCGCATAGAGCAAGCCGCCCGCAATTGCACCAATATTAAAAACCGTCAGACAAAAGCCCGTGATGAAGATGTGATGATAATGAAACGACATATTGAAAAATTTAATCTTTTAGACCATAAAATTCTTTTACTTCTTATGGATCATGGAACTCCATCAATTGCCGGTTTAATCGCCAATCAGTTGGTTGCCGCATATCATCACCCAACTCTTATTCTTTTTAAACAGGAAAATGAAAACGGTGAAATTATTTGGTCTGGCTCTGGGCGTAATGACACTTTATATGGATTAGAAAATTTCCGGTAGTTTTTACAAGAATCTCCATATGTCATTTTTGCTTAGGGACATAACTCAGCTTTTGGCTGCGCAATTGCCGATAAAGACATTAAGGCATTTATACAAGAAAGTGATGAACGTTTAAAAGATAATGAGTTTTCACCAGTAGATAAGGTAGATTTTATTTTTGATGCTTCTTCATTAAACCCACTAATTGTTTTAGATTTGGGCAAATTAAATTATATATGGGGCCAAGAAATAAATAAACCAAAATTAGTAATTGAACGTGTCGTTATTACTCCTAACAATTTTACAGTTATGGGGAGTAAAAAAGATACAATTAAAATTACTCTTCCTACAGGTTTGACTCTTATAAAATTTGGGTCGTCTGCGGAAGAAGTGGCTGCTCTTACGCCACCCGCCGCCGGGTGTGGTTTTTTTAACGTGCTTGGCACGTGTAATGTTAATAATTTTAATAATCAAGAAAATCCGCAAATAATGATAGATACATACGAAATTGTAGGTCGGCAAGACTACTATTTCTAATAACACAACATAGACCTAATAGCAATATTAGGAGGTAAGTTATTATGAAAAAAAGTTATTTGGTAATTTTATTGGGATTAATTGTGATAATATCGGCTCTCATAATTCCAAGAGACGATACAGCAAGTTCTATTCCCCCCACTTACCAAACACTTACAACTTCGGAAGCTAGCATCCCTTCTGAAATAATTGAAGCTACAAAATACAAAGAAATTTCTACTAAAAAAGATTTAATTTCAATTCTCGCTCGTAATGAACGCGTATTAAATTTTTATAAGCTTCAATTAAATACATATGTGCCGCTTGAGCAGCATAATATGCATCGAGATATATGCAATTATTTTATTCAACAAATAGAACGAAATAATGCAATATATCAGGAATAGTTAGAAAATATTCTGATTGAAGAAGAACGAATCCGCAAAGAGGCTTTACAGCATTCACCGAATCAAGCTGATTGCCAAGAAGATAAATACGCCGCAGCTACCTATATATGGAATTACTTAAAAGATAAAGGATATAATAATTATGTATGCGCCGGCATTTTAGGTAATATTATGACTGAGGTTGGCGGTAATACCCTATATATTCAATGGTGGTTATATGGAGATTCTTATTATGGAATGTGTCAATGGAATAGAGGGTATTCAGTCATTTGGGGTACTGACCTAAAGACATAGTGCGATTTCCTTATGTCCAATATAGAATATGAAATCGACACTTTTGGTTTCTGTTATCAATCAGGATTTAGATATGATGATTTCTGCCAATTGCAGAATCCGCAAGCCGCTGCCAGGTGCTTTGCCAAAGCCTATGAACGTTGCGGAAGCGGCTCATATGGCATCAGAGAATCTAATGCTT
>OGOP01001129.1_pt1 | contig 20333 bp, 17 predicted proteins | sample 1552591 | NCBI WGS metagenome assembly OGOP01 (sample SAMEA2580120, study PRJEB22360) | human gut metagenome | biome: human gut; feature: human-associated habitat; material: faeces | place: Denmark | collected 2008/2010 | reverse complement strand
ATGGATTATCCCAATTATTTTCATTGTAGTAATGAATAGTTATATTATTATCTTCATTACTCACAGCACTAACTGAAATATTTGCTACTGAAAATATGATAGTCATTGTCAACAATAGAGATAGTATTTTTTTGTACATATTTCAAACTCCTTAATACATTATTTTTGCTAATTTACTTTTTAATAAATTTTCTAAAAAACAATTAAACAGTTACCCTTGATTAATATTTTTACAATTGCTCTATAAAATTCCCCCTTTAAAAGTAAATTAGCAATATTATAATACCACATATTGGTTTAAATAATCAAGCTTTTATTTAATGAAATAATACATATTTTTGCTTTTTTATTAAGTTTCAAACTGTATTTGACCAAACATATAAAATATAGTATAATCAATAAAGATATTACAGGAAACAAGGTGTGCTTTTAATGAAGATTTGCAGCTATTGCGGTAAACAAATTGACTATAACCATACATATTGCAGCGAAAGCTGTGAGGAAAACACCTTTCTGTTTTACAAAAACAGAAGAAAATTTCAGCTTTTGTTTAACATCGCAAGTATTTTTTGTTTTATAGTTATAATGTTGGGTACTTTTATAGGATTGCTTACACAAGAATTAAAGTATGGGTTACTTTTTGCCAGCCCCGGCGGCATACTTATAGGAATAATATATGCCGTTCTTCCATACTATGGACTGGATGAGCAAATACGCTATAAGGGTATTGTGGCATCTAAAAAAACCGTAAGAATCATCGGTTCGGTTTTGGCTGTGCTGTGTACTGTTTTTTTTGTGGCAGGATTTATTATTCCTTTTTAAAGTAAATATGCATAAAACAACCTCCCTTGTACAATAATAGTTACAGTACAAAGGAGGTACTTTTTTATGTTAGACAAAATTGCTCTTACTCTACTGGTTATTGGTGGAATTAACTGGGGTTCAATCGGTATTTTCCAGTTTGACTTTGTTGCTTGGATATGCGGCGGTCAAACAGGTATGATTAGCCGTATTGTGTACACTCTAGTTGGACTGTCAGCCCTGTGGTGCATTTCGCTTTTATTCAGAGAAAAAAGCGACCGAGACGGTATTGTTACATCATCAAATTAAATTAACTGCATAAAACCAACAGGCATTTATACAGTTAAATCATAGGTAAAATAACCGCCACCCAAAGCACTTGGCAAATGCCGACTTAAATGCTTTGGGTGGCGTTGTATAATGTTATGTTTTTTTAGGCTGCTTTATTACTCGGAGTCTGATTTTTTCTTTGCCAAGGAGTCCCTAAGCTTTATAGGCATTAAATCCAGCAGAAAAAGCATAAAGCCTATTGCAACAAAGCATACAAATATCATCAATAGAGTTGCAACTGTGTTTACGGCACCGTTAGCCACAACATCGTAAAAGGTGTAAGGATATGCCTTTTCAAACGGATAAGGATATTGAGTAAACAGCTTTAGTTTACCGTCAAGCAGAAGCACTACAACATAAACATACACTGTATAGAGTATTTCCGGTATAAGCCATATAAACGGAAAAAACAGTTTAAAACTGCCTTTTTTGTCAAACAGCAAATAGTCAAGCAGCAGCAAAGCAGGCATTACATATGTAATCATATTTGTTACAAAATACCTATGCCAATTCGGGATTGCATTTCCGTTAATAAGAAAATGGTCAACAGCACATATGCCGATAAACGAAAGTAAAATAGTTCCCTTCAGCCAAGGGGCTATACAGGTTTTATCTTTTTTAGTATTATTAATTTGCCAAAACGAAAGTACATAATAGTAAACAACCGCCACAAACAGCATTATGGTTGAAAACAAGCCGACCTGCTTCACTTGGAAGCCTCCGGTAAATATTTGCAGTCTTGCCAACAGCAGCAGTGTACCTCCCATTGCAATTATCATTCTTAAAAAAACAGCCAAGGGCTTGTAATTAATGTACATATTAAATCAATTCCTTTAGTATTTATACCGATTAAAAATATGGCCGGTATAAGTATGGCAATATATTTTAAATTGTGTTATAATCTTTAGAGTTGGTTTAGCAGCCATGCTTCGGCGAAATTTGCAAACCACCTGTTTTACTGTAATACACACTACTTCGTAATAATTAAGAGGTGATTAGCTTTATGTCAGGCAAATCTAATTGTGAGCATTGTGCAAATTATGTATACGATGAAGAATATGACTGCTATATTTGTCAAGTGAATTTAGACGAGGACGAGTTTGTCAAATTTATGCAAAATACATTTGACAACTGCCATTACTTTAAATTTTACGATGAATATAAAATGGTTAAAAAGCAAAATTAATTGCAGCATACCATACAGAGCAAACCGGTTATCCCCCCAATTGATTTGCTGTACCTCATTATTCTAACAATAAAGCTCAATTCTATATTTAAGAGGCAGGCAGCAGCCTGCCTCTTTTTTTATTAAAATTTATATTGATCGAGCATGCTTTGAACCATATTTTTAATTTCTGCCGCTGCATTTTCCACCGGCAGATCGCCCTTGTAGGATTTATCTCTGTAAGAAATTTCGTAGCAATTTCTGTCAAGAGTTTTCGGGCTTACCACTACCCTTACAGGTACGCCGAACAAATCGGCATCGGCAAACATAAAGCCCGGTCTAACAGGTCTGTCATCGTACAGAACCTCTACACCCATATTTGTAAGCTCACTGTAAAGTCCCTCACAAGCGGCAGAAACTCTTTCGTCCTTTGCCTTTAGGTTACATATCTCTACTTGCCATGGAGCTATAGGCATTGGCCAGATAGGGCCGTAATCGTCATGACTTTCTTCGCAGATAGAAGCTGCAAGCCTGCCTACGCCTATACCGTAGCATCCCATTATAGGATTCTGTGCCTTACCTTGATTATCAAGGTAGGTCATATCCATTGCCTTTGTATATTTAGTGCCCAGCTGGAATATATTGCCGACCTCAATGCCACGCTTAATGGTTACAATCGGCTTTCCACATTCCGGACAAACTGCACCCTCATATATTTTTGCAACATCTGCATATTCAACCTCGCCCACATCTCTGCCAAGGTTAATGCCTGTGTAGTGGTAGTCTGCCTCATTTGCACCGCATACCATACTGTTAATTCCCTTTAGTGAGCTGTCATATACTGCAACAGCCTTGTCTGTAAGACCTACCGGCCCGATAAAGCCCGGAACAATACCGCACTCCTCTGTAACAATGTTCTGTGCAGGGTGAATTTCCTCACCTAAATAATTTCTAAGCTTTGTTTCATTTACCTCCAAATCGCCACGGATAAATACCACAACATATTCATCGTTGGCATTTTTCTGATAAACAACAGCCTTGCCAAAGCTTTTTGCGTCTGTATTTAAGAATTTGCATAGGTCGTCAATGGTTTTAACATTAGGTGTATGGATTTTTTCAAGCGGCTTTACTTCCCCCGACTGATTTTCTATTAAGCAAGGAGCTGCCTCCATATTTGCTCTAAAGCTGCACTCAGGGCAAATTGCCAAAGAATCCTCACCAATATCTGTAAGCAGCATAAATTCGTGAGAAACACTGCCGCCCATCATACCGCTGTCTGATTTTACGGATATAACATTTTTTGCACCGACACGCTTAAAAATACGCTCATATGCTTTAAATGCCTTTTCGTAGTATTCCTCCAAATCCTCTTGAGATGTATGGAAGGAATATGCGTCCTTCATCGTAAACTCACGCACTCTGATAAGACCGCCTCTTGCTCTTGGCTCGTCACGGAATTTTGTTTGGATTTGATAAATCATAAAAGGATAATTAGTATATGACTGAGCTGTGTCTTTTGCTAAATGCACAGCGGCCTCTTCGTGTGTCATTCCAAGAACCATTTTATTATTATTACGGTCGGTAAATCTTGCCATTTCACTGCCGATGCTGTAATATCTGCCTGATTCCTCCCACAAGCTTGCAGGCATAACAACCGGAAACAATACCTCCTGACCGTCAATATTATCCATTTCCTCACGAATAATATTTTCAATTTTTCTTGTAATTCTTTTTGTTGGCATAAACAAAGAATATATACCGTTAGCCATATATTTCATATAGCCGCCACGCACCATTAGCTTATGGCTTTCTATTAAACAGTCAGATGGTGCATTCTTAAATCTTTCGCCTAAAAGCTTAGAAACCTTCATAAATTCATTCTCCTACATCTTACTTTTTAGAGTGCTGTACAACTACAGCAAAGGAACAACTATATAACATATTTACTAAAATACGCCATATTTTCTCTTGTTTTTACATACTAATATATATTACCACCTTAAAATAGAAAAGTCAATTTAACTGTACTATTTTAAACTGAATTTTTAAACTTTTATTATTCTACACAACTAACCTCAAATAAAGCCGTACTGCTTTTTCGGCATATAATACTGTACCGATTATTTCTAAATATATTTACAGCACTGAATTTTCTGCTGAAATTTATTAATATAAAAAGCGAAGATGCCGCTGCTTCTGCAGCAAGTGATTTGTCAAAAAGGGCAATTTTCTTCTATGCTGTCACCGTACAGCCAAAAGCTCTCTGCTTATATTATTAATACATTTAAAAGCAGTGCATCGTTTTTCGGTACTGTAAAAGAGGTTAAGCTCTCTGCAGTTACTGTAATTTCTGTTATTATAGATGATATAGCTTTTTTAAAAATCAAAACAAGCGGCAAATTAATTATTGCCACTTGCTTAAATCAATTTTTTCTCTTTACGGCTTTAACCGAACTATTGGCACAAAGCATAAATTTGCTTAAAAAGCAACAGTTTAAATAATTTTTTTAATTTTAAAAATAATTATACATGCTACAACCACAACCACACTAAGGAGTATTACTGCGGGATAGCCGTTTGCAAGCTCGGGCATATTGTGAAAGTTCATTCCGTACCAGCCCGTAATAAGTGTAAGAGGATAAAATATAGTGGAAATAACGGTTAAAAACTGCATATTTTTGTTTTGCTGTTCAGAAACCCTTGACTGATATGTATCCTTTACCTGTGATGAATAATCCAGCAAATGTATGGTTCGTCCCAGCAGTCTGTCGGCTCTGTCAGAAATAATTCCGAAATACTTTAGCTTTTTCTCCGCAAAAAAGTTATTTTCGTTTTCCTCCAGCTGTTTAGACATATCTACAAGCTCGTCGTAGTAGCTTCTTAGTATAAGCAGCTCTTTTCTGATAGGCGACAGCTTTGTTTGAAAATTATCGGACTTGCCGTCCTCCAGTTCTTCCTCCATAAGCATAATAGTATGCTCATACTGCCCAAGCACGCTTAAATCTCTGCTCATTAGCTGAGTCATAAAACTGTAAATAAACATTTCCCTGCTTTGTCCCTGAGTATTTCTGTTACGCTTAATTCTATTGATAATATTTGAAGAAAAAGCCTCATTATCTATAATGACAATGTTTTTTTGATTAATCAGGATTATTACCTTAAATCTGCTGCCCTTAACATCAGGAAGCTTTGGAATATCCAGCGTACCCACTATACATTCCTGCAATGATTCAATTTTACAGAACTCAATATTCTGCAAATTAAGCTCACCGTTATAAGCAATGCTCGCCTTTTCTATTGCCAACTGTGCATTAACGGCATTTGTAACAAATACTGCCTCCTGCGGGTTTGCGTCGTATTCCTCCGGTGTAATTTCACACAGCTCTTGATTCAGGGCGTAAATTATAAGCTTATCCTGTGGTTGAGGTTGAGTCATACCTTCATTTTCTCCTTACCATATGCTTCTGCATAAAATTCCATTTGTGAATCCAGCCTAGGATTGTTGAGTTCTCTTGAATAATAAATTCCGTCGTTGTGCTGAATTCTGCCCTTGGCATCGTCTTTCATTATTACATCAAATATTCTGCATATTTCATTTTTAATGCTTTTATCGAGAACAGGCGTTGCAACTTCTACACGCCTTATGGTGTTTCTTGTCATAAAATCAGCAGATGAAATGTAAACCTTTGCCTCATCACCCACGCCAAACCGATAAATTCTGGAATGCTCTAAGTAGCGGCCTACTACGCTGATAACCGTAATATTTTCGGTTTCGCCCGGGATTTCAGGAATAAGGCAGCAAATACCTCTGACAATCATTTCAATTTTTACGCCTGCTTTTGATGCCTCCACAAGCTTGTCGATAATAACCTTGTCTGTTAAGGAGTTTATCTTTATGCCTATGTAAGCGGGAATATCATTTCTTGCTTTGTCAATCTCATTTTCTATAAGGTCAACAACCTTGTTTTGCAGACAATGAGGTGCAACCATAAGCTGTGTGGTATTTTCAACTGTTTCACCGCACAACAGGTGGTTAAAGACCATAGCCGCCTCACTGCCTATTTGCTGGTTTGCCGTTATAATCGACAAGTCGGTATACAGCTTTGAGGTTTTTTCATTATAGTTGCCTGTACCAATCTGTGTAATATACGAATGTCCCTCGGAGGTTTTTTTAGTTATCAGGCACAGCTTAGAGTGAACCTTGTATTTGTTCAAGCCGTATATAACCTTACAGCCGGCGTCCTCCAGCTGTCTTGAAATTTTTATGTTGTGTTCCTCGTCAAATCTTGCACGAAGCTCAACCATAACAACAACATCCTTGCCGTTCTCGGCGGCGTCAACCAACGCTTCTATAATCTCACTTTTGTTTGCAACCCTGTAAAGAGTCATTTTAATTGAAACCACGCTGTCATCAAATGCAGCCTCCTGCAGCATTTTTATAAACGGCTTCATGCTCTGGTACGGATAAGACAAAAGCAAGTCCTTTTCCTCTATTTGCTCAATAATGCTCCTTGACATACTAATATCCTTTGTAAGCCTTGGAGTGCATTTTGTATAGAATAAATCCTTCTTGTCATAAAGATAACTCTGCAAATTGAATACAAAAGAAAGGTCCAACGGTGTATCGACCTTAATTATGTGGCTCTGTTCTATGTTAAACATTTGGCTAAGCTCTTTTTTAGTATGAGTATTAATATCTCTGGAAAGCTCTATACGCACCGGGTTAAGACGCTTTCTTCTTTTTATCATAAATTCCATATTTTGACGGTAATCTAAATCCTCATCATAAATGTCGGAGGTATCAATATCCGCATTTCTTGTAATTCTTATTATAGATTTCTCCTCAACCGTATACTTATTAAACAGCTTAGCAACAAAATGGAGAATAAGCTCCTCACTCAATATAAAATTACCCGGCTGTGACGGAATAGCAATAAGTCTTTTAAAAACGCTGTTTGAACAGGTAACAATACCTGTTCTTTCCTTACCGCTGCGGGAACTTAAAAGCACAATTGCATACAGCTCCTTATTATTTAAAAAAGGGAACGGCTGTTGCTTGCCTACCACCATAGGTGACAGAAACGGCATTATATTATCATCAAAATAATTCTCAAGCAGCTTTCTGTCCTTTTCGGTAATCTTATTAAAGTCCACAAGATTTACTCCGCATGGCTGCAGCTCACCCATAAGCTTAAAATAGATTTCGGCTTTCTTCTTCTCAAGCTGCTTTACTCTTTTTAGAATAGACACAATCTGGTCACGGCTTTTCATTCCCGTTTTTGAATCCTTGATATTCTCATCCTCATGCATTTGGTCAAGCAGTGTTCCCACACGCACCATAAAAAACTCATCGAGATTTGTCTGATAAATAGATGCAAAGGTGAGCCTTTCTGCCAATGGCACATCGCTGTTGCCTGCCTCATCAAGAACACGCTCGTTAAATTGCAGCCATGACAGCTCTCTGTTTTTATAAAAATCATTCATTTTATAGTTCTCCTTCAATTGTCAATGTTGTTAAAATTTTACCAACACATTATTTTAAACCTATTATATTAATGTAAAAACAATGTAAAAATCGTTTTATCTTTCACAATAAACAATAATTTGACAAAATAGTTTTCTAAAAAGTCATTTTGACGCAGCAAACACCGCCGTTAGAGTGTACCGGCTGTATTGTTGATGTGAATGCTGCCGTGTAAGGAAGATATGTAAGTATATACATAAAAGTGCATTTAGTCTTTAATTTCTTATGTTAATATAATACTAAGTTTTAATCTTATTTTCAAGAGCTGTACATATTATTTTGTTCAAAAAAATACTGCACCCTGTCGAACAAGGTGCAGTAAAGCGGTTATTTTATATTACCGAAAATTAATTTTCTTTTTTCTTTGCAGACTTATTCTTTATGTACACAACAGCTGTACCAAGTACAAGTGCAATAGCCATGCCGGAAACCCAGATAAATACTGTTTGGTTGTCATCGGCAGGTGCTGAAACCTCACCGAATGTGTAGCCTGTAACAGGTGAACCTGATGTTTTATCTGCTGCTTGAACTGTTGTAACAGTTGCTGTCGCAGCTGTGGCAGTAGCGTTGCCTGAAACAATTGTTGACTGAGAATCCAGTCTGGCAGCTGCTTGCTCAAGTGCCTTAACAAGATCGTCAGAAATCTCGCCTGTCACTTCCATATCACAATTAGCCTGTGCTGTTTTAATAGCCGTAATCGTATCCTCGTCATACTCGCCTGATGCCTTGCTTAGATAGCCAAGCTTTACAAGCAGCTCCTGAACCTTGTCAATTTGCTCCTGTGTATACTGACCTTCTATCTGCTTTGCAACAGCGGCGTCGGACATTAGAACATCGTACTGCTCCTGAGTAATGAAATCCTCAGAGCTCATATCTGAAGCTGCAAAATAATCATGCAGTGCAACAAGTGTTGCATCGTCAAGCACGCCTGTAATTTCGCCTGTGTAATAGCCCAAAGCTGTAAGTCTTGCCTGCATATCTGCAATTTCTGTGCAGTTTTCAACATCGTTCTCACCGTACATAATTACACCGTCCTCCAGTGGAGTTGGCGGAAGAGTAGGAGCCTCTGTAGGTGCCTCTGTAGGTGCCTCGGTTGCTTCCTCTGTAGGAGCCTCGGTTGCCTCTTCTGTAGGTGCCTCTGTAGGTGCCTCTGTAGGTGCCTCGGTTACCTCTTCTGTAGGTGCCTCTGTAGGTGCCTCGGTTGCTTCTTCTTTATCATCGTCGGATGTAGCTGCTCCATTTTTACTTGGAGCATCGTCACTTTTGATTGCGCCCATAAATTCCGGACCAACTATACCGTCAACCTCGATATTAGCGTCTTGCTGGAATTCCTTTACACAGGCTGCTGTGTATGTGCCGTAATAGCCTGTTACTTCGTCATCAAAGTAACCAATCTTTTTTAACAGCTTTTGAACTTCCTTTACTCTGTCACCCTGTGAGCCTACTCTTAAAAGACTGCTTGAGCTGCTTGAAGAGCCGTTGCCCTTTGAAGATGAGCCGGAGGAATAATCAGTTACCTCATATGAGCCTTCAGGCGGTTCTTTATCTGATCTTCCCAAGGAGTCAAACGAGTAAGTTACACCGTCAATAGTTCTTGATGTGCTGTCAATATACTCACCGTTTTCATAGTAGAAAGACTCGCCGTCAAACTTAACCCATCCGCTTTCAGGGTAGCTTACACCGACAATCTTGTACCACTCTACCCAGTTTACAGCGTTTAGATCACCGTAAATAATGCCCCAGTTTGTACCACGAGCATCAATAGCGTTGCCGCTGCCTACATAAATACCTACATGACCCGGCATGTGTAAGCCAAGACCATGAATATTCGGAATACCGTTTGAAACATAACCCCAGTCAAGACCGGCTGACTGTGAGCTTGAAACCATATCTGTACGAACACCGCCTACGCCGTTGTAGCTGCAAATCAAACCTGAACAGTCAACTGCGCCATATGAAGCTCCGCCCCATACATAAGGCCATCCCTCGTTATAGGCGTTAAGAGCGTATGCACATAAACCAATACCTGTACTGGTTTCTGCTGACATTGAAACTGTACCTACCGCTAATACCGAGAAAATCATTATAATTGAAAGCAATAGCGACAGTACGACTTTTCCTTTACACTGCTTGTGCATTGGACTAAACCTCCTTGAATTTTGGACTTAATATCCTAATTGTTACAAAACAAAACGGACATTGCTGTCCAGTTGGATTTGTTACCGGATATGTACTTTTGCCATAAATAAATTACAACTGGTAACAATTTAGTTACAGTTTATCATACAGACGCATAAATTGCAAGGACTTTTTCAAAATACTTCATATTAACTAAAATATTGGCTGTGTGTATAAAATATTTTATGAAAAAATCAGCAATCAATCGGTAAAAATTAATTCATATTTTGCCTGCAAAGCAGTTTAAGAGTTATACAGCTTTTTCCAAAGCATCTGTATATATGTACTTATTTATTAAAAAATCCGCCAAATTTAATTAAAATTGTTTAATTTTTAACCTGCTGTCTGTCATTGCTATGTTATCTATGCTTCTGACAGGCCGTAAAATGTAAGCTTTCTCGCAGCAAATGGTTACATTTTGTAATCTTTTGTCTTTAAATGAAATATAAACGCCTCCTTCATTGGAAAATTATTAATGGTATATTTTATTTATTCTCAAATGTCGGTTTATTATTCATAATTTCCGGTTTTATCTTTACTCAAAATTCTCAGTCAAAGGGCTTTTTCATTTTGTCATAAAATTATCCGCTTATTTTAAGCCGCTTCATAAAAAGCTGCGGTGTATATGTTGTACATACAAAATGTAACCCTAAAAACGCCGCAGCAAAAAGCTGTAATATTACTTGCATATCTTCACTGCCGAATAAAAAGCACAACAGCTATAAAATATATACCTTTCTATAAAAAAGAAAAACTCTGCCGCCTCGACAGAGCTTCTTTGATGATAATAGAATTAAACCCCAAACATAAGATAAAGAAAAAGGAGTAAACTAATCTCACTAAGCGTTTAATTAACTTACCATACTTATGATACCACAGATTTGTAAAAAGTCAATATGTTTTTGTTGCTTTTCAATAAAAATTTTATTTTTTGGGGAGCAGCTGACTCATTTTTAATAAAAATCCATTTTTATGCACATTTAAGTCCTTTCCAAAAGTGTGTACCCTTAACAACGGTTTGCTGTTCCATTGCCATTGCCTGCATTACAGTGGTACTTTACTATTTTACAGTACAGCACACCTCGGTTAATTATCCGCCTTCTTTGTAAGAAAAGGAGCTAAATATTTTCCCGTATAGCTTTTTTCACAGGCAACTATTTCCTCAGGCGTTCCACAGGCTACAACCGTACCGCCTCTGTCGCCGCCTTCAGGGCCAATGTCTATAATATGGTCTGCGGTTTTTATAAGATCAAGATTATGCTCTATAACCACAACCGTATTTCCGCCGTCAACCAGCTGCTGCAAAACCTGTATAAGCTTATGAACATCTGCGATATGCAGTCCTGTTGTAGGCTCGTCCAAAAAATATATAGTGCGGCCTGTTGAACGCTTTGAAAGCTCAGTTGCCAGCTTTACCCTTTGAGCCTCGCCTCCCGAAAGGGTTGTAGCAGGCTGTCCCAGCTTAATATATCCCAAGCCCACTTCAAGCAGTGTTTTCAGCTTTCTGTAGATTTTAGGCATATTGGCAAAAAACTCTACCGCCTCTTCAACAGTCATTTCCAATACATCGTATATAGATTTACCCTTATATTTTACCTGTAGCGTTTCGTGGTTGTAGCGTTTACCCTTGCACACCTCACAAGGAACATATATGTCGGGCAAAAAATGCATTTCAATTTTTATAATGCCGTCACCCTGGCAGGCCTCACAGCGTCCGCCCTTTACATTAAAGGAAAATCTGCCTGTACTGTAGCCACGAATTTTTGCATCCTGCGTTGACGCAAAAAGCTCTCTTATGTCAGTAAACACTCCGGTATATGTGGCGGGATTTGAGCGTGGCGTTCTGCCTATTGGCGACTGGTCTATATTTATTACCTTGTCAAAATTTTCGATACCTGTAATTTCCTTAAATTTTCCGGGTTGACACTTAGCATGATTTAGCTTTGAAGCTAAATACTTATAAAGAATTTCATTCACAAGTGACGATTTGCCGGAGCCGGACACGCCTGTTACACAAATAAACTTTCCTACAGGAAACTCTACATTTATATTCTTTAAATTATTCTGCCTTGCTCCTTTAACTACAAGCCTTGCACCTGTTCCCTTTCTGCGTTCTTCGGGCACCTCTATTCTTCGTGCTCCGCTTAGGTACTGCCCTGTAATCGATTTTTTGCATTTTTTTATTTTATTAATATCACCACAGCATACAATTTCGCCGCCGTGAATACCTGCACCCGGCCCTACATCTACAATATAATCGGCCGCATACATTGTGTCCTCATCATGCTCCACTACAATTACCGTATTGCCTAAATCTCTAAGCTTTTTAAGAGTGCCTATAAGCTTATCGTTGTCCCTTTGGTGCAAGCCTATGCTTGGCTCGTCCAAAATATAAAGCACACCCATTAGGAACGAACCGATTTGCGTTGCCAGCCTTATACGCTGACTTTCTCCGCCGCTTAATGTTCCGGATGCTCTGGAAAGTGTAAGGTAGTCAAGACCTACGCTGTTTAAAAAGCCCAGTCTGTTTCTTATTTCCTTTAGGATAGGCTCGGCTATTGCCCAATCCCTTTCGTTAAAGTGCAAATTATTAATAAACTCCAACACCTCTGCAACTGATTTTTCACAAAGGTCAGAAATATTAATATCGTTTACGGTTACAGCCAGACTAACATCAGAAAGTCGTTTTCCGTGGCAGAACTTACAAGGCACTTCGCTCATATAAGACTGTATTTCTTCTTTAATCCACTTGCTTTGGGTATTTTTAAACCTGCGTTCAAGATTATTGATAACACCCTCAAACTCTGTTTCATATGTTCCGTCACCGTAATCTGTTCTGTGGCGAACATAAAACTTTTCGCCCTTTGTTCCGTATAAAAGCACATCAATAATCTCATGTGGCAAATCCTTTAGCGGTGTATTAAGGTCAAAATTATAGTGAGCTGCCAGTCCTTCAAAATACATAGTGGCAATAGAGCTGCCCTCCATAGCCCAGCCGCTTCCCTTTATACCGCCTTGGGCTATGCTTTTGTCCCAGTCCGGAATTATCCTGTTGGGGTCTATTCTCATAAAAACGCCTAAGCCTGTACAATGAGGGCAAGCTCCCATTGGGTTGTTAAAGGAAAACATTCTTGGCGAAAGCTCCTCAATGCTTACGCCATGGTCGGGACAGGCATAGTTTTGTGAAAACAGCATATCCTCGCCGTCTATTACATTTATAACTACTAAGCCGTCTGAGAGCTTAGAGGCTATCTCTATAGAATCTGCAAGTCTAGGACGAATTTTCTCGGCTACAACAAGTCTGTCAACCACAATTTCAATAGTATGCTTTTGATTTTTTGACAGGGTTATCTTTTCGGAAAGGTCGTATATAATGCCGTCTACTCTTGCTCTTACAAAGCCGCCCTTTTGTGCCTTTTGCAGCACCTTTACATGCTCTCCCTTTTTTTCACGCACAACAGGGGACATAATTTGAATTTTCGTTTTTTCGGGCAGTTCCATTACCTTATCCACAATTTGGTCAACGGTTTGTTGCTTTATCTCTCTGCCGCACACAGGGCAATGCGGCACGCCTACCCTTGCGTACAGCAAACGGAGGTAGTCGTATATTTCTGTTACGGTTCCTACGGTAGACCTCGGGTTTTTTGATGTCGTTTTTTGATCAATTGAAATTGCCGGAGAAAGACCGTCTATGCTTTCAACATTCGGCTTCTCCATTTGTCCCAAAAACATTCTGGCATATGACGACAGACTTTCTACATATCGTCTTTGTCCCTCGGCATAAATTGTATCAAACGCCAAAGATGATTTGCCCGAGCCGGACAAGCCTGTAATAACTACAAGCTTATCTCTGGGAATTTCAACATCAACATTTTTTAGGTTATGTTCCTTTGCTCCCTTTATAATAATCTTCTTATTTTGCATAACTGCTCCTTTAGCTTATACAAATACTGTTTGCTGACAGATTTAGTATTTAGCTATTAACTGTAAATATACGAACACAATTTCGCTTGTTGCTATTATAGCACAAGTTAATTTATAATTCACCATATTTATTTAATTTTTTACTAAGTAGTTATGTGAATATACTTTTTTCTTATCTGTGCAGTGGTTCACTACAATAGCTTACTTCTCATTTTCTCCAGTATTTTTTTCTCTCTGCGTGACACCTGTACCTGTGACATATTCAAAATTTTGCCTGCCTCGGTTTGTGTTTTGCTTTTAAAAAATCTAAGTGTAATAAGCTGCCTATCCATTTCGTTCAGTTCGCCTATTATTTGTCTGAGTGCCATTATTTCCGTAAGCCTCTCCTCCGGCGGCAGCACAGGAATATCCAGCTGTCTTTCTCCGTTTTCGTCCTCACAGGTTAGTGAAAGCGGCTGTGTGCCTGCGTTTATAGCCTCGGCAATCTGCTGTGGGTCTATTCCCATTAATTCTGAAATTTGCCCTAAGGTAGGCTCGCAGCCCTGCTTATCTCTAAAATCCTTTACAACTCTGTTTACTTTTATAGAAAGCTCTTTTAAACCTCTGCTTACTTTTACAGTGCCGCCGTCACGAAACAGCCGGCGAATTTCCCCCAGTATAACAGGCACCGCATATGTGGAAAAGCACAGCCCACGCTCCTTGTCAAAATTATCAACAGCCTTTACAAGCCCTACACAGCCGGCACTGTAAAGGTCGTCGTATTCAATTCCCTTTCCTTTAAAGCGTGCGGCACAGGCGTGTACAAGCCCTAAATTACTTTCAATAAAATCATCTCTGTTCATATTGAATCTCTTGCAGAGAACCGTGGCATTATGTATTTTTCCATCGTTACCGTTGTTCCCCTGCCGGGTTTTGATGTAACTTTTACCTTATCCATAAAGCTTTGCATAACGGCAAAGCCTAAACCTGCTCGCTCACTGCCGCCGGTAGTAAACATAGGCTCCATTGCCTGCTGAATATTTTCTATGCCTACACCTTTGTCTTTTACCTGGATTATCACTTTCCCTCCCTCGATTATTTGCACTTTAATATGTACATCGCCTATAGTGCTGCTGTAGCCGTGAACAATAGCATTTGTTACCGCCTCTGAAACTGCTGTTTTTATATCGGACAGCTCTGCTATGGTAGGATCAAGCTGTAATATAAAACCCGACACTGCACTGCGGGCAAATGCCTCGTTACAGCTTTTGCTGTCAAAGCAAATTTTCATTTCGTTTATTACATTCATTTTAATGCTTCCTTTCCTTTGTACTCTAAAACCCCCAAAGAGCCTATTCCGGACAAATCTATAAGTCTTTTTAAATGCGGCGGCACATTACAAACCAAAACCGTACCGCCTATAAGCCGCATAAGCCTATAGCGTCCCATTATAAGACCAATACCTGAGCTGTCCATAAACTGAACGGCAGAATAGTCAAGCCTTAGCAGTGTTGGGTGGTGTTTTTCAATTAGAGCGTCAATTTCTTTACGCATTTCTCTGGCTGTGTGGTGGTCTATGTCACCCAAAAGCATAGCTGTAAGCTCGCCTTGGGATAAAATTACCTGCACATACATTTTTCCTCATTCCTTTATTTTTAACATTTTTTCGCAAAATATACCTAACTAAACAAAAAATCCTCCACCCTAAGGCAGAAGATTTCTATATAATAAAATATTCTGTTTTGTCCGTAGGTAATTGCAAAATCCTCTGTAGTAAAATCTTACAATACTTCCCGTAAAAAATTTATCAATTTTCAATGTCGATTAAAACATTTTTATTGTGCTTTTTAAGGCAGCGAACAATCAGCGGACGAAGCTGTGAGGCAAGATATAACGAGCCGCACACGATAACCGCACCGTCGTCGCCTGCTATATTCAATGCCTTTTCAATAGCGTCTGTAAAGCTGTCCATAGGATAAACAATATCGAAAAATTTAACAGCCTTTTCTGCTAAGTCTTCACTGCTTTGCTTGCGTGGGTTGTCAGGCTCCAGGGTTATAACCGTATCAATAAGGCCGTCCAAATATTCCAAAGACGAATTACTGTCTTTATCCTTTAGCATACCCATTATACAAACTATTTTTTTGCCACGCAGGTATCTTCTTATTGCAACAGAAAGTGCCTCCATACCGTTAGGGTTATGTGCACCGTCAATAAGAACCATAGGCTCCTTACACAGCAGCTCCAGTCTTGCAGGCATTTCTGCCTTTGCCAAGCCTTCCTTTAGGTTTTCGTCTGTAATATTAAAGCCGCAGCGATTTCTAAGTATTTCTATGGCAGAAATAGCAAGGGCCGCATTTTTCAGCTGGTGGTCGCCAATCAGGTGAATTAACAGCTCATTATTTTTATAAAGCATTTTTGTATATTCAATAGTCATTTCAACAGCTTTAAGCGGCAGTGTATCTGCATATACAAGATTATTTTCCTTTTCCTGTGCTGTTTTTACAATAACATCATCGGCAGCGTCACCCTGAGGATAATATACTGTATTTCCGTTGGGCTTAATTATGCCTGCTTTTTGCCCTGCAATTTCTTCTATAGTATTGCCAAGCACCGCTGTGTGGTCGTAGCTTATGGCTGTAATAACAGAAACAAGGGTATTCTTAATAACATTTGTACAGTCAAGCAAACCACCCATACCTGTTTCCAGCACTACAACATCACAATCGGATTCTGCAAAATATTTAAAGGCAAGTGCTGTAATATATTCAAACTCTGTTATAATTACGCCCTGCTTTTTAAGTTTCTCAAGCAGAGGATATGTTTCCTCTACACATTTTGCAAGACTTTCCTTTTCTATCATCTTGTTGTCAATTTGTATTCTCTCTCTAAAATCAATTATATAAGGAGATATAAACAAGCCGGTTTTGTAGCCGGCACTTTTAAGCACAGCCGCAATCATTTTGCTTGTAGAGCCCTTGCCGTTAGTGCCGGCAATATGCACAAACTTAAGCTTATCCTGAGGATTGCCCATAGCGTCAAGAAATTTTAGTATTCTGTCCAGTCCCGGGCGTGACCCAAAAAGCATTAACGAATTAATTTTATCAAGTGCCTGTAAATATGTCATTTTACTTCATCTCTTTCAGTTGCCAATTTATAAATAATACCCTTTTTTATACCGGTTTCCTTAGCCGCTTTTTTAGACGCTTCGCTTAACGAAACATCCTCCTCGGCTGCCAGTGCTATTGCTAAATCTGCCGCTTCCTCTTCTGTGTATACCTTATTGTTGTCAACAGGCTTAGCACCGTCTATAACCAGTACAATTTCACCTTTTAAAGGTGCTTCACTGTAGCGCTCAACAGCCTGCTCCAGTGTTGTTCGTATAACCTCTTCGTGTATTTTTGTAAGCTCTCGAACTATCGCTATACTTCTGTTGCCAAACGCCCCCAGCATATCACGAAGCGTTGCATTCAGCTTATGCGGAGCTTCGTAAAAAATCATTGTTCTTGTTTCATTTTTTACGGACTCCAGATGCTCCATTCTGCTTTTTTTGTTTACACTTAAAAAGCCCTCAAATGTAAATCTTCCTGTTGGCAAGCCGGATATTGCTAAGGCGGAAATTACCGCACTTGGCCCCGGAACAGCCTTTACCTCTATACCGTATTCCTCACACTGCTTAACCAAAAGCTCACCCGGGTCGGATATGCAGGGCATACCGGCATCTGTTACAATAGCACAGTTTTCACCGCTTAATATACGCCGGCAAATTATCTCTCCACGCTGGTGTTTATTATGCTCAAAGTAGCTTACCATAGGCTTTTTAATACCAAAGTGATTTAAAAGCTTTAAGGTTACTCTTGTATCCTCAGCCGCTATAAAATCAACATTTTCTAAGGTTTCAACTGCTCTGGGAGACATATCCCCCAAATTTCCTATAGGCGTGCCTACTACATATAAAATTCCCGACATTATAAACACTCCTTAAAAGAACCGTAAATTTTCATCATTTCGTCTGAATACTCTCCGTTGCTGTTCTCTATAAAAAGCGTTGGCAGTGTTACCAGTCCACCGGGCTTTCCGCCACGCCTGCCCTCTACAAGAAACAGCTTTGGTGCTTTATTTACACGCTGTTGAACCATTTGAAGACGCTTTGGTTCAAGACTGTATTTTCTAAAAGCTACAAAAACATCGGTAAGCCGCTCGGGCCGCAAGCACAAACAAAACCTGCCGCCAAAACGCAGCAGTCCGGATGCCACTCTTACTACATCATCAACAGTACAGCTGCTTTCATGCCGAATAATTGAATGTGATTGCCCGCTGCTGACTACCCCCGTTCCTATAGGCTTATATGGTGGGTTGCAGGCAACAACATCAAAACTGCCAAGGGGCAAAACGCCTTTCAATTTATTAAGGTCGGCATTTATTACCGTAATTTTATCCTGAAGATTATTCATTTGTACAGACCGCTGTGCCATATCAGCGCCGTTTTGCTGAATTTCAACAGCGTAGGTGTGATTATTGGGTGTTTCCTTATTCCACAAAAGCGGTATTGTACCGCAGCCTGTACCTAAGTCTACAGCCTTGTCGTTAGGTCTGGGCTTAGAAAAGTTTGCCAGCAAAATGGTATCGGTAAAAAAATGGTGTTCCTTTGACACTATAACGCTTACCCCATTGCCCAATGGCTGCAGCTCTTCCCCTTTTTTCAGCAATAATGTCACCACCTGTCTGTATTATCAGCTTATTATAACACTAAAGCACAATATATTCAACTTTAGCGCCTCGAAAACTTATTTATCACTTTAAAACAGCAACATTCAATCACACAAATTTAACAGTGCAAACATTAAAGCTTAAAAGAAAAAGAACCAGCCATTTCCCACGGAAAAGGTCAGTTCTTTAAATTGAATATAGTAGCTTTACTTATAAATACTACTGATTTAAAAGCTTGTGAATATAAAAAGCAAGCATTAGGTTAAGCTTATCTTCATAGTTTAGTTCACAACCAAGTATTTCTTTAATTTTTTTAATTTTGTAATTAATAGTGTTGCGGTGTACAAAAGTTTTTTTAGCTACCTCCTGAACGCTTGAATTGTTTGTTAGATAGCACTTTAGCGTAGGAACATAGTCGGTGCCGTTTTTCTTGTCAAATTCCACCAGCTTACCCAAACGCTCTACTAACAAATCGTTCAAAACCTCTGTGTCCTGCACAGACAGCAGAAGCTTGTACACACCAATTTCACTGTAATGATACACATTGTGGTTATTCATTAGGGCTACTTTAACCGCTGACAGAGATTTTGTATAGCCGGATGCCACTTTTAAATAACCACTGCACACAGGGCTGATACCTGCATATATATTGTAGCTTGGAAACTGGTTTTTACAAAACGCAATAAGCTCATTTAAAAAGCTTTCTGACTGTTCAGGTGTAAAGCCGTCAATTACCGAAATAAGGTACTTATCCTGCGTAAACAGACTGAATTTTTTTGTAAGCTTTCCTAACTGCTTATGTACAAGAAAGCGAAGATTTTTCTTGTCAAAATCTCTTACCTCCTCGTCACCGGTAGTAAGAAGTATAGTAACCACAGAATAATTATCGCTGTCTTTAAAATCCTTTCTGTCCAGTGTATTGAAATATGCATCTCTGTCCCATGGCGAAAAAATAAGATTTTTAAAGGCGTTTGCCAAGCTAACCTCATTTTCCTCGCTTGCTACAATACGGTGACAGTAATCGTATATAATATCCACCAAATGCACAGACCAAGGAATCGCAAACAGCGGAAGCCTGTTTTCCTCACAAAAGTCTATAACCTCCTTTGGTATAGAGCAAATATACGGGCCAATATTTACAACCAGTCCAACAGCCTTTTTGTCATACAGCTTCCTTACGAAGTCCAACAGCCAGCTGTCGTCACTGCTTTGCTGACCAATGCCTGTTACAAAAACGAGCTCACTGCCATGCAAAAAATTCGGTACATCTCTGTCCTCTATCAGGTGCACCCAACGCACATAGCTGTCCAGACCATCTGAACCGGATATTAACTTCATTCCATAGGTATTCTCACAATTCCGGCACAAATTCGCCATAGTTATAGCCATATTAATTCCCCCATAACAAGCGGCAAGGCTCGCTTAAAAAATCGAAATACCCATATCCTTTAATTCACATTCCTATTATAGCATTGAATTATAATAAAATCAACCTTGCAAAAACATATTTTTAAAATTAATATTTCTCAATAAAAGCCAATTAACTAATCTTTATTTGCAGGAATGCTGCTAACAGAATTCATAATTTGCACCTTCAATTATAACCGCAGGTTAATTAAGCAGAGCTTTATAATAATAGTCGTGGGAAAGCAAAGGCGACTAAAGCAAAATGGAAATGTTAAATTTTTATGAATTTGTTGGAAAAACAAGGAGATAGAAAAG
>OGOP01001122.1_pt1 | contig 20403 bp, 16 predicted proteins | sample 1552591 | NCBI WGS metagenome assembly OGOP01 (sample SAMEA2580120, study PRJEB22360) | human gut metagenome | biome: human gut; feature: human-associated habitat; material: faeces | place: Denmark | collected 2008/2010 | reverse complement strand
AAGTCATTTTTACGAAAACCAGCTATTGATTATCAATAAGTTACAAAGACAAAAATGTGATTTTCGACTTTTTCAAGTGGATTAGTAATAAAACTTTTACAAGTTCAGCAATCGCTCACCCATCGCCTTGCCCAATGCCTCGCATTGCGCCTTCACCTCGGGAGTAATGGCCTGTTTCATATCTACAGGCTCGCCTACAGCCTCGAAATGCAAGCGTGTGTCGTTCCACTCCTGTATCTTCGCCACAGCCTTGCTGGCCCAGCAATGCGAGCCATACCAGCCGAGCAGATGTTTCTTGATGTCCTTGTTGGCCAACTCAGAGAGAAGAACCTCCATCTCATGATACAAGCCTGCATTATAAGTAGGAGCACCTACTATCAAACCTCTGTAGCGGAACACATCACGCAGGATGTAGCTATGGTGGGTCTTAGAGATGTTATACATGACGATGTTCTTCACACCAGCCTGGCTCGCAGCACGCGCGATAATCTCTGCCATACGCTCTGTGTTGCCGTACATCGTACCATAGCAGATCACCAGTCCTGGCTCTGTCTCGTATTTCGACATCTTGTCGTACATATCCATCACCTTCGCAATATGCTCGTGCCAGACAGGGCCATGGGTCGAACAGATAAAGTCTAATTCCACACCTGCCAACTTCTTCAGCGCATTCTGTACAGGCACACCATACTTGCCCACAATGTTAGAGTAGTAGCGCACCATCTCCAACCAGAATCCCTCACAGTTGATCTCCTCGTCTATCACACCGCCATTCAGCGCTCCGAAGCAGCCGAAAGCATCACCCGAGAAGAGCACCTTGTTGGCAGCATCCAATGTCACCATTGTCTCTGGCCAGTGCACCATCGGAATAAGCACGAAACTCAACTCGTGGTTGCCTGTGCTCAACGTCTCACCATTCTTTACTTCCACCACATCATCGGTCACGCCATAGAATCCCTTCAGCATACCTAAGGTCTTCTTGTTGCCTACTATCTTGATGTTGGGATAATACTTCTTGATGAGAGCTATCGAACCGCTGTGGTCTGGTTCCATGTGATTGATGACCAGATAGTCAATCTCCCTCTCACCAATCACTTCCTTGATATTCTCCAGAAACTGAGTGAAGAAATCCACCTCCACAGTGTCGACAAGCGTCACTTTCTCGTCTACAATCACATACGAGTTATAGCTCACACCATTGGGCAGAGGCCACAGCCCCTCAAAAAGATGCTTGTTTCTATCGTTTACACCCACGTAATAAATCCCGTTCTTAATTTCTGTTACCATAACTGTTAATTTTGATTTTTACGTACAAAGATAAAGAATAACCCTAAGAAAGCAAAACGAATTCGCTATTATTAAACAATTTTTCACTACCTTTGCAGCCATGAATTACAATACACATACTCTCTCCAACGGGCTTCGCATCATTCATCTGCCCTCTACGAGCCCCGTCGTCTACTGTGGCTATCAGATCCAGGCAGGCTCACGTGACGAGCTGCCAGGCGAGGAAGGCCTTGCCCATTTCTGCGAGCACACCACCTTCAAAGGTACCAGCCGTCGCCGGGCATGGCACATTCTCAACAGCCTCGAAAGCGTAGGAGGCGACCTGCAGGCTTACACCACCAAGGAGTCTACCGTCTACTATGCCGCCATCCTTCACGACCATACAGCACGGGCCGTTGACCTCCTTACCGACATCGTCTTCCACTCCACCTATCCCCAGGCAGAGCTTGACAAGGAGGTAGAAGTCATTTGCGACGAGATAGAGAGCTACAACGACACACCCTCCGAACTCATCTACGACGAATTCGAGAACCACCTCTTCAAGGGTCATCCTTTAGGTCATAGCATCCTCGGAACTGCAGAGGGTGTACGAAGTTTCACACAAGCTGATGCTCAGCGCTTCGCCCATCGTCATTATCGTCCAGACAATGCTATCTTCTTCGCCTATGGTGACATTTCCTTTTCCCGCCTTGTACGCCTCTTGGAAAAGGCCCAAGTGGGACTGTCCGCTGCCTCTGTTATCCAGCGCCCCCAGTCAGCAGAACAGCCTCTTCACGACTTTCTGCAGGAGCCACATACTGTCATCATCCCCAAACACACCCATCAGGCACACGTCATGACGGGCACTCAGGCTTGCAATGTCCATGACGCACGCCGTATGCCTCTCTATCTTCTCAACAACATCCTTGGAGGTCCTGGCATGAATGCCAAACTCAATCTCGCTCTTCGCGAGCATCACGGCCTCGTCTATACCGTAGAGAGCAACCTGACCACCTACAGCGACCTGGGCTACTGGAGCATTTATTACGGCTGCGACGTTCACGACATCGAACGTTGCCGCCGCCTCGTACACCGCGAGTTGCAGCATTTCATCGACCGTCCTCTCAGTCCTTCGAAGCTAAGAGCTGCCAAAAAGCAGATTAAGGGACAGATAGGAGTGGCTTGCGACAACCGTGAGAACTTCGCCCTCGACTTCGGCAAGAGCTACCTCCATTATGGCTGGCTCAAGAACATCCAGCATCTCTACGAGCAGATAGACGAAATCACCTCGCAGCAGATACAGGAAGTCGCCCAGGAATATTTCGCCGACGAACGTCTCTTCACCCTCATCTTTCAATAATGCCGTGAGGTAGAGCCCCCTTCCTCTCTGTGTGAGTCTGGAACTTATCATCGTAAAAAGCCAAAATCAAGCAAGAGAAAAGAATATATCGAGCCAACAACATAAGAGCCAAGCTTACTGATACCAGGAAGTCTGGACAGGAATGTGTTTCTTTGTATAAATTGGATGAAGTTCAGTTTGGAACTTTGACTTGTATTTTTCCAAATTTAGCTAATAGTAGGTATTGTACCCACTTGGAGTGTGGAGTTCGCTGCGCTACAAGAATCTGCTACTTCCATCATTTCATTACTGAGATTTGTTGACGTGTATATACCTAACGTATTTCGGTTTTCTATTGTTTCATTGTTCATTCTTATAATTGTTTATAAATCCAGCAAATCGTAAAGTCATCCATATCAATCACTCCTTGGTGATATAATCCTTTGAGATATTCCTCAAAGGCAAATTGGCAGTCAGATACTTGAAGTAATTTGTAGATAACGTCATTCTTGAAATTAAATCGTAACGTTTCTGCCGTCTTTAGCAATTGAGAATTGCCTGATTGCTTTAAATATTCCTCCGCAAGTTCTTCGCAATAATCTTGACACTTTGAGAGTTCATACATCATAATAATATAATGTGACAAGGCATCACTGGCAACAAACACCAACGAACTATCATATAGAGAAAAATCCCCACAACGAAAGCCTTCCTCTTCCAAAGGGTCTTTGCAACTGATAAGTCTTGGAGGATTACTAAAATCTGCAAGTTTCGTAAAACTATGCTCCAAGATACCTGTTTGGACATTATAATGAAACACTACACTATCACCATACGCCATCCATTTACAAGAACTACTATCTATTTTCCATGCAGCAACAATGGTTGCACACGAACCTTCATTATAAAACTTATTCAAAAGGATACCATCCCCTTGCTTTGCCTTTTCTTCATGTTCATTATAAAATGATTCCCAGATATCATCCACCCATTCATCAAGTTCCGAAAAAGAAGCGATAGGCTTGTTCTTCGGCAACTGCTCGATGAGATAATGCGACCATTCATCAGCAAACAAGCCGCAACCACCAGCCCCATCCGATACCGCTATGCAAGTATCAGAAAAGTAGAAGGAATCCTCGTTTGCTACATGGTCATTCCATTTTGCTATGCTTACGCCTCTATTCATACACCTTATTATATTATAGGTTCTGATTGACAAGCATACTCGAAAGCGTACCTATCTTCATCATTTTAACCAATCGTTCCATACCAGTGTTCACCCCCATAGCATGATAACGAATATCTGTTTGCTTATCACCAAAGATAGCACGAATCTGTTCATTATAGTTCAATGGCAAGAGGCTCGACATATTATAAAGTTTTTCGCCATATCCATTACCATTCAGTTCGTCTGCTGTTGCAGGGAACACCACTGATTCGGCATGTCCAGGCACTACATGGATATTGAAGAACAAAACATTACCATCATTGGTAAACATTGATTTCAATTGATTGGCAAGTTGTTGCATTTCATCATGCGAAGTTCCATTATACTCACCATCAGTGATATTGATAATCGTTGGAGGATAACAATCCTTGTCATGATGTTCCTTCATCCAGTTTTCCAATAAACCTTCAGCACGTTTGAAAGCTTTGTTCATGTGTGTCCAACTGCCATCATGACGAGCTGTCATCCACTGCTTCTTTTCTACTTCCTTGATAGAGATGCCCTTGCGGGTGCGTACTTCCTCCTTCACCATCTTCTTTTGAAAAGGATTGTCTCGAATCTCTTCTGGAGTAACGAAGTCTCTTCCCTCCAGGCTACCATTCCAAGCACTATAAGCCTCAGTGCCATAGCCTATCATGGCAATATCGAAATAATGACGAGTCTCATTATTCTTCACGCATCGTTCCACCAATTCATTGATTTGCGCATTCACGATGCGAGCCACAGCCTCCGACAGCGTCATGTCCTCTCCATTAAAGGTCGTGATTCTACGCATAGATACACTTTGGTCAACCAAGAAGATGAATGCCGTAGGATGCTCACGGTCAACACGAGCCGTATATGCATTCTTGCTTTGTAACATCTGTGGTTGGCTTGGAATTGGAATACCAAAGTTGCCGATGTTCTTGATATACTTCAGAGGAATAGTATTCTTTACCAATATCTCCGCCTGATAGAATGGCTGCTCATCCACATCGAAATCGAAGTGATTGCGAGCCTTGACTGTTTGGAAGTGAATCTTCTTGAAATCCTCCAAACTTCCACCCACATGAGCACCATTGCGTACAGCGTTTCTGTCTGCATACTTGGTATTCTCATCATAAATCACTTCTGGATCTATTTCCAGAATGACAGGGTTAGAAATTCTGCCCTCATTCATTGCCACATACATCATCGGATGGTTCATGGTAAAGCTGACACGAACATAATGTTCCAGATTATCACGCTTATCCAACGACCAGGATGGAGAACCTGGTCCTCCACCTCCTGGTTTAGGAATATTGATACCACGTTCCTCACAATCCTTCCAAGAATAGAGTCCTCCATTCTTGATAATATTCTCCAAGTTATCACGGTCTGTGAAGTGATAGAGCTTGGTGATATGATTTTGTTCGAGGATATTCTTAAAATCCTCCCAGTTACTTCTTCTGTTCATTGTTTTTGTCCTCCAATAATATATGTATGTTAGAATAACGATAGTTGCTTTGGTTCTATTATCTGTGGTTCCCACTTTTTATCACCAAAAGGATATAGACCTTCTACGTATGCCTTGATTAGAAAGGCATGCGAAAGAGGCTTCTTCGGGTCATCCACATCACAATTTGTATTATAGTCTAAGAGTACGATGGTCTTAGTTTTGCTCGCCTCTCGTAATCTCGCAATAATACTTTGAACCTTATGTTCAAGTACCCACTTATAGGTTGGTATATAAATGAGTTTTCTCGCTTCTAAATAGCCCAATAATTCTGTGCCATTCACACCTTTGCGATGTCCGAGTGGCTTGCCAAACTTTCGAACCGTACGTTTTATATTCTTCATTGAATCATTCTTGAACATCTTCATATCTACATCAGCCGATTCAAATACCTTTAGCCCTTGCCACACAGCCTCAACACATGTAGCAGTAACACCCTCGCTAAATGGCACAGGTATGCCACCATGCGGATAGAATGGACTTAATTTGATTAGGCTATCTTTGGCATGACTCGTTACATCCGCAATGATGGCATCGGGATGTTTCTTTAATATGTTTTCGTATTTCTTACGCTTAGATTCTATTAATATCATAATTACTTAAAATATATTATTTCCAAATCGAGAGATTAACTCTTGCTCAAAATCGTATCACAAAAATAAGGAAATGCACATATTCCAATAGCAGTCACACGATCTGGAATGACTATGTTGGACAAACTACAATAATAAAATGCATAATCTCCAATAGCAGTCACACTATCTGGAATGACTATATTGGACAGAGAACTACAACCCCAAAAAGCGAAATTTCCAATAGCAGTCACACTATCAGGAATGACTATATTGGACAGAGAACTACAATCAGAAAATGCACTATTTCCAATATCAGTCACACTATTAGGAATGACTATGTTGGTCAGAGACCTACAAAATGAAAATGCACTATTTCCAATATCAGTCACACTATTAGGAATGATATATGATTCTATGTTTTGATTTCTGAAAGAAATAATTTTACTTTTATCCTTATTGAATAAGACATCATCCTCATAAATGAAGGTGGGTGATAAACATTCTAACATACCTTTCCAGTCAGAAAACGGATTTCCGTTTAAGCAAATTACGCTTTTAGGAATGACTATATTGGACAGAGAACTACAACGAGAAAATGCACCATCCCCGATACTAACCACACTATTAGGAATTACTATGCTAGTCAAAGAAGTACACGTTGAAAATGCTTTATTACATATTATCCTTGTACCCTCTTTGACAGAATATCCCCCTCTTAGTTCTTTAGGGGCTTCCAACAATTTTCTTCCATCCTTGCTATATTTCACTCCCCTTCCATCAACAAAAGCTTCTTTTAACTCTTCTTCTGTTATTTCTGTAGATAAGTCTTCAATAGTTTGAGGCAGGATAGATTTTTCACCTATAAACAATCTACAAGAACATGCAGAAAGTTCCTTTCTTGCCAATGCGAGCATGAAAAGAGAGTAAAGTGTACAGAAATTCTTATCACACATTAAATCCTGCAAGGCAGATATTGCCTTGCAACTTGAAGGATTGCGATAATCATTTTCTGAGAAGAGAAGCCTGTCCGATGCGCCATAGGTATCTAATAAAGTGGAATTCATGGATATAGCTTTCAAAGATAAAGCAATGCTTGCCAAAGCAAAGTCATCGATGGTTTCATCAAAATCATCGACAGTTCTCAAAGGATGAGAAAAGTCCTTAGTACCAATTGTAGGAGACTTCTGTCCCTTCATGGCAGGAACAAACATCCCATCATAATCTACCAATGTCAGATTTCCATCAGGACGAACCATGATGTTATCTGGCTTAATATCACCATGAGCTAAAGGCTGAGAGCGAAGCCACGTAGCCATTTTACAGAAGCGGTAACAAAGCATAGCCATGGCATAATTGTCTTGATAGTTCTCTGCAATGTAAGTCTCCATTGTTTCGCCATCAATCCAATCCATCAGAAGGACAGGAAACTCGTCTTCTTCACAACTGCTATCTACGAAGATTTCTTTTTCTAAATACTTCACGGAAGTAATATAAGAAGAATCCACAAACTCCAACTCATCAGCAATCTGGCGGTAAGCTTCAGCTCTACCTTCTTGCTCTTCAGTAAAGCACTTTAAGGCATAGCACTTTCCTGTCTGTTCATCTTTCATTTTGAACACAACGGCAAAGGCACCACTGCTACGATATGGTTCGCCATGATCATCTAGCACTGGTACCAAATGAGCCAATTTATCAAGATTACTACTTGCATCTTGTATGGCTCTCACATATTCAGATATTAATGGGTATTGCATAATTCACTGTTTAAATTCTAAAACTTGCTCTTTGTATATATCCAATGCATCCATTTTTGTTATACACCACTTTTGGACATCTAAATTGTGTTCATCTATAAACTCATTAATAGCTTTTTCATCAGATGAAGTATGAGCAGTTGCAATCCACAAAACTTTGTCTACATCTATTATATTATATAGAACCTCCTCCAGATATGGAATATCTATGGGAGAAAAAGAAAAACCCAATATATAAATTTTTCTCACATCTTTCAATGACTCAAACAGCTTATGTTTTTGCTTTATAATCCCAGGCACATTTTTTTTCATTCTTGACAATTGATGCGCAGATGTTTCTATAATAGATTCCATTGTTGAATCATCAACATTTGCATCTAACCATTTTTTTGCTTGTTCAACCGTTAAACCTGACGGTTGCTGCTTAGGCTTACCCTTCAAAAAATCATAAATCTCACTAGTATTTTTACCATGTCCCCAAACAAATTCCGAATCATCAATACTACCATGAATATGACATAACTGTTCACTTGGTATATTATAAACATCTTCTAGCGTTTTGGCATAATTAAAAGTCAAAAAATAACATTCATCTTTGTCCGCAATTCTCAATTTACCGCAATTCGGCTTATTTAGACTACTTACCCAAACTTTAAGAGATTGCCCTATATTTTCAATTAGATTATCAATGTCAATATCAAGTCCAACTTGTATGGAAGCTCTATGATAGTCAGCATCTCTAAAATCTTCACTGCCATAAATAGGACTATAGTCTTGATACATTTTATTAATGTAATCAAAACTAATTGCAGATAAATGCTGTTCAAAACTATTCCACCAACCATCATCTTCATCTATTGAATCATAAAGACGACATAGCTTATCATAAAGGTCAAAATCATATTCTTTCAACCATTCACGATAATCACTATAACGACTTTTAATGCCATGATGGATGTCGAATCCATTTCCTATTATATATAAAGACTTCATAATTTTAATACTTTAAATGAATCATGGTGCAAAATTACAGCATTTACAATGAATGCAGATGCTTTTAGAAATTATTTAAGCAACTTAAACGTTCCAAGCTTTCTTTTTCTTTGTTGCACCTTTTCAAACAGCATGAACTTCATCACAAACAGCACCTTCAAATCCTTTACCCTTATCTTTAGATGCAAGAACTTTTACAAAAGATTGACTATCATGTTAAACTCTGCTACATCAACTTCTACAAGGAGCATCATTTACTCAACTTTTAATCGAGACAAAGATTTTTCAGCTAGACTATCACCTTGCTCAGCTGCCTTGCGAAACCATTTGACTGCTTCGTCATAACTCTGAGTAACGCCCCGACCTTTTTCATAACAAACGCCTAAATTATATTGAGCAGCAGCATTACCTTGGGCGGCCGATTTACGATATAACTTAACTGCTTCTTCATAGCTTTGAGCTACACCTCGACCTTTTGAATAACAAAAACCTAAATTACATTGAGCAGCAGCATTACCTTGGGCGGCCGATTTACGATATAACTTAACTGCTTCTTCATAGCTTTGAGCTACACCTTGACCTTTTGCATAGCAAACACCTAAATTCCTTTGAGCAATAGCATTTCCTTGATCAGCAGACTTCCGAAACCATATTACGGCTTCTTCATAACTTTTAGTTACACTTATTCCATTTGCATAACATAATCCCATAATATTTTGCCCCTTTGCATTACCTGCATTTGCAGAAACACGAATTAAAGCCAATCCCTTTTCTTTATCTTCCGTCACACCTTTTCCTAAACAATAACAATAACCAAGACAAGCTTTTGCATACAAACTTCCTTTGGAATTTGCAATTGAATACAAATGAAATGCTTTTTTATGGTCAGCCTCAACTTTTGATTTTTCAAAAAGCATGTCTGCTTGCTTTATCAAATCCTCAACAACATTAAATGGTTTAGAAATGAAAAAAGCATGGAAGGAACTGAGAGAAAGATTCTTCTTTACGCAAACCAACAAGAACATAGAAAGAAGCGTATTAACTTCTTCGTTATTCATCAACTCTTGCAAAGTAGCCATCACCTTACTCTTGCTTAAGTCACGATAGTCCTCAGCAGAAAAGAGTAATCTATCTGCTGCACCATATTCATCAAGTAACGAAGGCTTCAGAGAAATCGCTTTCAATGACAAGGCGATACTTGCCAAAGCAAAGTCATCAATGGTTTCATCAAAATCATCGACAGTTCTCAAAGGATGAGAAAAGTCTTTAGTACCTATCGTTGGAGACTTCTGTCCCTTCATGGCAGGAACAAACATCCCATCATAATCTACCAATGTCAGATTTCCATCAGGACGAACCATGATGTTATCTGGCTTAATATCACCATGAGCTAAAGGCTGAGAGCGAAGCCACGTTGCCATTTTACAGAAGCGGTAACAAAGCATAGCCATAGTATAATTGTCTTGATAGTTATCGGCAATGTAACTTTCCATCGTTTCGCCATCAATCCAATCCATCAGAAGGACAGGAAACTCGTCTTCCTCACAACTGCTATCTACGAAGATTTCTTTTTCTAAATACTTCACGGAAGTAATATAGGAGGAATCCACGAACTCCAACTCATCTGCGATCTGGCGATAAGCCTCAGCTCTACCTTCTTGCTCTTCTGTAAAGCACTTTAAGGCATAACACTTCCCTGTCTGTTCATCTTTCATTTTGAAAACGATGGCAAAGGCACCACTGCTACGATATGGCTCACCATGATCATCTAAAACTGGTACCAAATGAGCCAACTCATCAAGATTGTTATTAGCATCTTGTATGGCTCTTACATATTCTGATATTAATGGATATTGCATAGGCTTACCTTGTCAGTTATTTTCGACCTCAAAGTTACAAAAGATAATTAAAACGCCAAAAGCTTCACTCAACTTTTCGCCTTATTTAATATCAATTGCTATTTTACGCCTTCATTATTATCTCAAATCAAAATTCTTTTGTCCCCAATTTTCAAATGCCGTTTCTGAGCAGGAATATTCCCTATAGAGCACTTCCCCCTTAGAGGAAACTGGTTTGATTTTGAAGTTTATAAATGATGTGGCTTTTTACCGTTACTTAGTCACAATCCAATACTTTCCCAAAGCGTTGTTTTGTCTCAAAGAAATTTGAAAAGATTGCAGACAAATAAACCTTGGGACTTGGAATTTCTGGTATTAACAAATGATAAGACTTAGATGCTACATTCAAAGTATTAGCCTCCCTATCCTCATGAAAGAAAACTGTATTACTGTTTATACTGTTTAGACGATTGACTGCTTCTTTCACCTGTTGAACCTCCTCTTGATTTTCCAAACTTATCTTGTACCAACAAAGATCCCAGACTACAATAAAATGGCACTCATTCGAAGCCTCCATCATAAAATGTTCATTCTGATAGGTGAAGTATATATCATCACCCTCCAGCTCCACCTCACAATTCAACTGTCGAAGCAAATCCAAGCACAAGTCCCTTGCGCCCAATGATGAATGTTCTTTATTAACAGAAGGAAGGGAACTTACTATCTCATCCATCTCTTTCTCTGCCTTTCTCTGACGAATGTAGTACATCAAACTGATGCCTGCCAATACTGATATAAAAGGAATTATCATAGCTATAACATTAAAAAAATAATACTTATAAGATAGCAAAGTTAGTTCTTTTCCTGTAAACAGATGTCATTATTAGGAAAAATCATACCTCCACAAGGCTTGTGAAGCAAATACACTTGTCCCAACCCAAACCTTTCACTATATTTGCGACAAAATTCAAAAATAAACAAATAAAGTAAAATATGGACAGACTCTTTTTTATAGTAATTGCTGTTGCATTGGCATACGGCGTAGGTTGCCTCGGAAGAAACAGAAAGATTGGTTTCGGATGGGCCTTTGGTATTTCACTTATCAATGTGATTATTGGTCTCATTGTCGTATTATGTTCAGAAAAGAAAACACCAAAAGAACTTGAAGAAAAAAGGCAACCCTAACCTCGGTCCGAGTGTTTGGGTTGCCATCGGATTTTACCTATTATATAGGAAACATGTATAAGAAACATCACTTCCACTCCACCAGTTTTCTATCAAGTGCTATTTTCTTAGGCTCTCCCCACAAACCATCAATCGCATAACTCTTGGCTAAACTTTCATCAAATTGCAGGGTGAAAACTTGGCGAATACGAGCACATTTCTCATTGATAGAATTAGACAGCGGATTCGTCAAGGCTTCAATGCTCTGGCGAATCTTCTCTTCGGAGAAATGTGCGCCAGTATTCGATTTTCTACGAATATCCACATAAATGTCGTATAGCTCTTCTCGATAATCAGACAAACACTTGAAGAGAATGCCTTTCTCATGACGCAAGAAGAGGAGATACACCGCCTTTACCAATGGCTCCATCTTGATAACTATATCGTGATAATCGGGCAAAACGATGTCGTAGTTCTCCGTGATAACCATTCGACTCAACTCCTTTGGAGGAAAGAGATATTGCTTCAATACCCAATCGCTTACACCACCAAGACGCAAGTCCTGTACTTGCTTATAGACCTCTTTCATTTTCTGACGAATATCATAACTGAAAGTATCGTCGGCTGTTAGAGGTGTCGGATCAAAAGGATTGTAAGGACTCTTACCTATAGAGCTGTACAATACTTTGTAATTCGACAACTTATCATACACCACTTGCATCAATGGCATAAAATCCTCATCCCTCTCTATTGTCAAAGAATAGGCATTGACATAATATACGCCATTTTCCTCATGATCTAACTGCAAGATGCTTGGACAGAACTTCTCTCTATCCTTATCTTCTACCAATAGAGGCAACAGCAAATCGGAGGAAACAGAAAAACTCAAGTCTCCTTGATTCAGCGTTGGATAACTATACAGGGCAACCTTATTAATATGCGAACCTAAAAATGGAAAGTAATTAAAATGTATCGACTTTCCGTCAAATAACTTTTGTATATCCACAAGATGATTGATGATGGAAAGGTTCAACTCTTCATCATACCCACGCTCCACGAAGAACACATCATCATGGTAACGTGCTGGGAAGTCGCGAAACTTCAACACCCTCTTTCTTCCAATCTTTCCTGTCATAGCTTATCTACTCAACTTTCGCAAATGGGGAAGTTAAAGAATTTAAAGAAGTTAGAGAAGTTAAAGCCATATGTTTTACAACTAAATTTACAACCCAAAAGGCTATTGGCTATAACTTCTAACGACCGAAGGGAGTGATAACTTCTTTAACTACTATAACTTCTGTACATGCGAAACTTCAATTATCTATTTAAATGGTTGGTTTAAAACCATATTCTTTACAGCTTATATTGTTGGCATTTAATCTCTCAAGCATCCTATAGGAACAACGTAAACACCATCTTTACGTCGATAAGCGAAATCACCTGTACCTGTAAGTACCATCATAAAAGAAGGGTCGTTCATCTTCTCTGTATTGATTTTACCAGCTAAATTCAATAGATTCTCCGCACCTTCGTTGATAAGCTTATCACCTCCTAACTTGATTTCAACCAAGCCATACTTACCATTCCGTAAATGTATCACAGCATCACACTCCAAGCCATTCTTATCACGATAATGATAAACCTCACCATCTAAAACCTCAGCAAATACTCGCAAGTCTCTAACACAAAGTGTCTCAAAGAAGAGTCCCATGGTATTGAGATCGTTAATCAAATCTTTTGGACCAAGTCCAAGCACCGCAGTGCCTATTGATGGATCTATGAAATAACGAGTGTTTGCTGTTCTAACAGCTGTTTTAGAGCGCAAGTTAGGATTCCAAGCCACAGAATCTTCGATGACAAAAATCTTACGCAAAGCCTCCAGGTAATTTCCTGCTGTCTTCACACTAATTTCATTTTCATCATTTGTCATCATATCAGCCACTATGGTTCCTATTGTCGCTTGTGAAGCTTGGTTACGAGCGTAAGAGCGCAACAGCAACCTTATTGTGGTGGTATTGCGATTTACCCCATCTACCCTTGCGACATCTTTTTTAATGACTGCATCCACATAGTCAAAAGCCTGACTCAACGCAGCATCTCCTTGCAAATTACAAGCAAAAGGCCACCCTCCACGACATATCAAATAGGCTAAGTCTTCTATTTTCAACTGATTAGTCGCAACTATCTTGCTTGGCGTTTCAAACAAAGAAGCCAAACTCACCTTTCCATTCGATTCTCCAGATTCATATAAGCTCATTGGGCGCATCGTGAGCCAACTAAACCTTCCCGTGCCAGAATGATGCATATCTTTCTCATCTGCAGGAACAGCAGACCCCGTTAATATAAATTGCCCCACTTCACGGCGATGGTCAACCTCAAATCGGATTGCATCCCAAAGCTTTGGAGCCAATTGCCACTCATCCACAAGTCGCGGAGCCTTTCCTTCGAGGAGTACAGAAGGGTCTATCTCCGCCATCTGTAGGTTCGTTTCCAGTGAAGCAGGATTATCCATATACAAGATACTGGCAGCTTGTTGCTCAGCTGTAGTTGTCTTACCACACCATTTTGGACCTTCTATAAGGATGGCGCCTTTACTTTCTATTTTTTTTGCAAGCAGTTTGTCTGCTATTCTATGTTTATATTCCATATCCTAAATAAACTGATTTACAGGTGCAAAGATACAATATTATTTTTAAATTTCCTCAGTTGGCGCATTTTTATTTCCTCAGTTGGCGCATTTTTGCTTCCTCAGTTGGCGCATTTTTGTTTCCTCAGTTGGCGCATTTTTGCTTCCTCAGTTGGCGGAACAACATAGAATTAAATTACAGAACTTTCGCAAGTAAGCACCACACGCCCTGAAGGGCAGAAGCTCTTAGCCCCTTCAGGGCGTGCTGAACCACTTGTGAAAATTGAGAAAATAAAAGAATAATTATACCGTATATTTATTCCATAATCACCCCAAAAACACGAACCAACAGGGAAAAGGAATCTGCCCAACTGGAAAAAAATTTTTTCCCAACTGGGAAATTATTTTTTCACAGTTAAGTCCTGTTAGGCAATGAATATTTATACAGAAGGATTATGACTGCAATTTTAGCCCTTTCCAATATAGAAAAAGGCTAAAATTCAGTACTTTTACTTGCGAGTTCTGTCGCTAAGTCGACTACTTCTTCTTAGGACGGCGGCGTGCCCAGCCTTCTTCCTCGAAGTTGGGTTCCTCGCCCTTGAACTTAACGTTGTCGTTGTGCTGGAAGAACTGACGCCAGTCGCCTGTCTCCTCTTCTCTGCGAGGCTTACGGCTACGACTTTCTGCACGACTGCCTTTCCCCTTGCCTCTGCTCTCGCTGCCCTTGCCGCCCTTGCGGCTCTCACGGCTCTCGCTACGACTGCCTCGGGCACTACGTCCATGCCCCTCTTCGTCGGCATCGTTGCAACGAACGGTTCTGCCCTTGTACTCTGTACCGTTGAGAGCTTTCATCACACGCTTGGCATCCTCCTCGGGAACCTCGATGTAGGCAAACTTAGAGAGCAAGTCGATATGTCCTACCGCCTGACGACCCTTCACATGCTTGTTGAGATACTGCATAATCTCGCCAGGATAGAAGCCGTCCGCCTTACCTAAGTTGATGAAGAGACGCTTGTATCCAGCCTCAGCCTCGTGCTTGCGGCGACCGTTAGACACCTTTCCACGACCCTCTGAGCCTCTACCCTCACCACGAGAGCCACGAGAGCCCTTGCCGGTTTCGGGCTTGACTATCTCAGGAGCGTTCTTATAATAGTCGAGGAACTTACCAAAGGTGATGGTAACCATCTTCTTGATGATGTCTTCCTTGTCGATGTAGTCGAACTGGCGGTTGATCTCTGCCATATAAGGCTCTATCTGATCCTCGTCAACATCGGTCTTCATGATGTCGTCCATAGTTTTGAAGAGCTGTTTCTTACAAATCTCCTCAGGAGTAGGAAGGGTGCCGTCAATAAAATCTTTGCCTATCTGTTTCTCAATCTGTCTCACCTTAAACTTCTCGCGGGTGTGGATGATAGAGATCGAGGTACCCTTCTTTCCGGCACGACCTGTTCGTCCACTACGATGGGTGTAGCTGGCAATATCGTCGGGGAGTCCATAGTTGATGACGTGAGTAAGGTCGTCGACATCAAGTCCTCGGGCAGCAACATCGGTGGCCACAAGGAACTGCACATTGTGATTACGGAACTTCTGCATGGTGAGGTCGCGCTGCTGCTGACTCAAGTCACCATGAAGAGCCTCAGCATTATAACCATCGCGGATGAGTTTGTCGGCAATATCCTGTGTCTCCAACTTGGTGCGACAGAAGATAATGGCGAAGATGCGGGGATAAAAGTCTACGACACGCTTCAGGGCAAGATACTTGTCCTTGGCGTTCACCAGATAGTAGATGTGATTGACGTGCTCGGCACCCTCGTTGCGTGAGCCTACAACGATCTCCTTATGGTCGTGGAGATAGTGGAGCGCTATTTTCTCTATCTCCTTGCTCATAGTAGCAGAGAAGAGAAGTGTATTTCTATCCGCTGGTACATTCTCGAAGATGGCATTGATGCTCTCGGAAAAGCCCATATTGAGCATCTCGTCAGCCTCATCCAATACAACATTGTTCACATGCTCCAACTGAGCCACGCCACGATTGATGAGGTCGAGAAGACGACCAGGTGTGGCTACGATGATCTGTACACCATGCTTGAGGGTGCGTATCTGACTGCCTATATCGGTTCCGCCATAGACTGCAGCAATGTGGAGTCCGTCGATGTACTTGGCGAAACTGTTGAGGTCATCGGCTATCTGGAGACAAAGCTCACGGGTAGGACTCAGGATAATGGCCTGTGTCTGCTTGTTCTGAGCATCGGTCTTCTGAATGACAGGAATGCCATAGGATGCTGTCTTACCAGTTCCTGTCTGCGCCAACGCGATGACATCGTTTTTGTTGCCTAAGAGATAGGGGATTACTTCTTCTTGTACGGGCATTGGATTCTCGAATCCAAGCTCCTCAATAGCGCGGCGAATGTCCTCGCTGACGCCTAATTCTAAAAATGTTTTCAAATCTTTTTTACCTTATTAAAGTTTCGCATGTACGGAAGTTATAGTAGTTAAAGAAGTTATCACTCCCTTCGGTCGTTAGAAGTTATAGCCAATAGCCTTTTTTGTTGTATATTTAGTTATAAAGCATATGGCTTTAACTTCTCTAACTTCTTTAAATTCTTTAACTTCCCCTTTTGCGAAAGTTGAGTTACCTTATTAATGTATTCAATGCAGAAGGCTGAATTCACCCTCCCAGCCATTAATAGGGTGCAATATCCTTCCGAAAACGCTTGCGACAAGGCTGTCCTGTCCTACTCTAATAGGCAACAGGCTGCCTGATACTTGTCTAAATTCGGGTGCAAAGTTAGTAAAAAGTTCTTGATAATCAAAAAGTTTTCGTACTTTTGCACACAAAATAGACTTTTTATACATTCAAAATGATGATGGATTTATCAGTTCTTTTGCCTTCGTGCCTACGACGGAGGGTTCTGCTGGGACTTGTTTGCTGGTGCTGTTGCAACTCTGTGCTGTGGGCGCAGGATTCTGCCATGGTGTCGGTGGACTCGTTGAAAACAACGGAAACAGTACAGACCGACTCTATTGTAGCCGCAACAAGACCATTGCCCGCCCCCATGATGACGGCAGACTGCAAACCCGTGCTGCGACCGAAGGACGTACTGGTACCTGTAGTCATAACAGGACTGGCTGCGCTGTATGTTCAGAACCATGGTTGGTTTGCGCAACAGAAGCGCGAGGTTCAGAAAGGGCTGTCGGCTGAGGGAAGGCATCATCTGAGGGCTGACGAAGTATTGCAGTTTGCACCCATGGCGACGGCCTGGGGCTTGAGGTTAGCAGGGGTAAAGGGGAAAAACGAACCTAAAGAACGTCTGGGCATCATAGCGCTGTCGTACGCTTCATTGGGACTCATTACGTTCGGCATGAAGGCGGCTGTAAACGAGGAAAGACCCGACGGCAGAGACTGCAGGTCATTTCCATCGGGTCATACGGCGAGGGCATTCATGGGTGCAGAGATGCTGTATCAAGAATATAAGGACGTGTCGCCATGGATAGGATATTCGGGCTACGCCATGGCTGCGCTGACAGGCTATCTGCGAGTCTACAACAACTGGCATTATCTGAACGATGTCGTGGCGGGAGCCTGCATCGGAATTCTGTGTACCAAATTGGGATATTGGCTGCAACCGAAATTGTTTAAGAAGAAAAAGAAGGCTTTCAAATTACAATATTGAGAAATTTGAAAGCCTTCTTCGCTTCATCCGACAAAAACTTCGCCCTGTTCAGTTGGAACGCCATGTAAGGGCAGAAACTCCTAACCCAGGAAAAATGGACACAAGCAGCACGCCCTGAACCAACGGTCACCGGCGCGTAGCGGAATTGAAAATCGCTGGCCGAAGGGTAAAGCAAAGGTAAAGGGCAGAACTCCTAACCCAGGAAAAATAGACACAAGCAGCACGCCCTGAAAGGGCAGAAGCTCTTAGCCCAGGGCAACGTCCTGGGTTATGATGTTCGCAAACTTGTCGCCCTGTAAGGGCAAAAGCTTTAAAAACTCCTGACAATTTTTAAAGCTTTTGCCCTTACAGGGCGCCTTGCCAATTGCCATTATACCCAGGGCGTTGCCCTGGGCTAAGAGCTTCTGCCCTTTCTGGGCGTACTGCTTATAGGAGATCTTGAACTTACAACCATATAGGTCGAAACTTTTTCGACCGATATGGTTGGAAAGTTTTAGACACTTGGCGTGTTCATTTACAGGAAGTCCCTTTCATTCCTTCATCAAAGGTTTTGGTCAAGGAATTGGAGAATCTTCTGCTGTATGCGAAGTCCGCAGGAATGAGGCACGTCCCAAAGTTCGGTGGTAAGGAGAGAGTCTGCATGTTGGCTGTTCCATACAGCATGCATCTGCGCGAAAGCCTTCTTGACTCCGGGGACGGGGAAAAGATGGTCAAGGGTGCCACTAATAAAGAGAGAAGGATGAGGACAAGCCAAGGAGGCGATGTGAGGATAGTCGAGGTACTGACGGAGTGCAGGAATGCAGTTGGCAAACCCTCCGTTCTCCTTTCGTCCATAACGCAGGGTAAGCTGATCGTCGGTAGTGATCATCCAGCAGATATTGGCACTCGCCTTGATCTTGTCGGAGAGGGCAGCAAGCATCCAGGAACGGTATGCGCCCATAGAACATCCCACACATCCTATCCTGTCCTTATCGACCATAGGGAGAGTAGACAGAAAATCGGTTCCAGCCATATCGTCGTAGGTCATAAAGGCAGAAAGGTCGCGTCCAAGCATCATCATGTTGCCGGCGATAATATCATACTTGTTGCGGTCGATACCTTCCTTACGGCTACGCTCGCCCCAAAGAGGTGCGTCGGCAGAGAAGACTACATAGCCGTGACGGGCAAGATAGTCGCCAAGATACTGACCTTCGTACAACTTCTTTGCCCATGCATCAGCATCGGCGACAACGGCGGTGTCGACATCAAAGGGACGTATCATCTTCTCCTTGCCGATGTAGAGGTGGGCTCCATGGTCATGGAGGGCATTGATGGCAGGGAAAGGTCCCTTGCCGTCGGGTATAAGAAGATAGGCTGTGATGCGGGCATAGGCGTTGACACAGAAGCTGATTTTCCGTGCACGATAACCATCTCGTTGTTCTTCGGCTATCACCTTCATGTCCCACGACTTGGCTCGGCGAGGTGGTGCCATCATACATTCAAATATCTTCTGACGGGCAGCCTTCTTCCATTTTGCAAAGTTTTTGATAGGACTGTTACCCCATGCCATAGGGTATGTGAGTTCCTGTTTGAGTTGTTCGACGTAAACGGGCAACTCACCTTGCCACTCGTAATTCTCTCGCACAGGCAGTTGTTTCGCATTCGGTTTCTGGGCGAAAGATGGCTGAGAGAATATCAGTAAGGCAAAAAATGTGAAGAGTGAAAAATCCAAATGTTTCATTGTTATTGAGTTTTTAAGTGTTGAATGTTTTGCAAAGATAATGCAAATCGAATGCAGAACATCAAGCTTGCTTGAATGTTATGCTGAGATGCAGCTTATCTTATGCAAAGATAATGCAAATGAGCGCAATGAAAGCTTGCTTTCAAATTGCCGAGTGCAGCTTATCTTATGCAAAGATAAAAAAAAAATTTGGAAAACAAATGAAATGCGTACTAAAATATTTGAAAGAAAATTCCCAGTTGGACAGTTTACTACCCCAGTTCGGGATAAGAAATAGTTCATAAAAAAGTTGGTAGTCTCATAAATATTTTGTACCTTTATAGGTGAAAATCAATTATTTACAAAAATATTTAATATGACTACCGATTACAAAGTTACAGAATTATTTTGTATTATAGACGAGTTTTGCAAACATTTTGATGCAGAAAATGCAGGAAATTTGCTGGAAGACAATAGCGGAGTGAAGCGTAGACGGCGTGCAGCATCGTTGTCCGACAGTGAAATCATGACCATTCTGTTGTATTTTCATTTTGGTACATTCCGCAATTTTAAGCACTACTACCTGTTCTTCATTAAGGGTACGATGAAGTCGTATTTTCCGAAAGCCGTGTCGTACAACCGCTTTGTGGAGTTGGAAAGCCGCGTGTTCTTCCAGCTCATGTTCTTCCTTAATCTGGGAGCTTTCGGAAGATGTACCGGCATAACATTCGTTGATTCCACGATGATACCCGTATGCCATAATCTCAGGAGAT
>OGOP01001109.1_pt1 | contig 20607 bp, 18 predicted proteins | sample 1552591 | NCBI WGS metagenome assembly OGOP01 (sample SAMEA2580120, study PRJEB22360) | human gut metagenome | biome: human gut; feature: human-associated habitat; material: faeces | place: Denmark | collected 2008/2010 | reverse complement strand
TCCTGTACTGCTGATGGGAAGCCATTCCGTAATTCCCTGTACGATTCCAAAAAGAATGGATTTAAGTATATCCAGAATAAACTGCATAAATTAGTTCTCCTTCTCTTTCAGTTGTTCTACCAGCTCTTTAAAGATTTCTCCACGAACCTCAAAATTCTTAAACTGGTCAAAGCTGGAACAAGCCGGTGACAGTAAGATCACATCACCTTTACTTGCCATGTCATATGCTTTATGAAGTGCTTCTTCCATCGTTTCACAAGAAGTCTGATGCGTAAAGATTTCTTTGAAATGATCTTTGGTTTGGCCAAAAGAGAAACAATGTTTGATTTTTTGATCATACTGTTTTAGATCCTCAAAGGAAATATGTTTATCCTTACCACCACATAATAAGATCACATTTTGATCAAAGGCACTTAAAGCCGCACAGGCCGCATGAGTATTTGTTGCCTTGCTGTCATTATAAATGCGAACACCTTTGATCGTATCTACATACTCGATACGATGTTCCACACCTTTAAACGAAGAAATGACTTTTTGAATAGACTCTACAGAAACGCCCATACGATATGCCATACAGGCTGCCATCATCGCATTCCCACAGTTAAAGCCGCCTACGATCTTTAGATCGTCCAATTTAAAAAGGATCGTATCATTCAAATACGCGTATTTTTCATCTCTATGCAACGCTACATCTTGTCGAGTTAAAGAAAAATCGATGACTTCACATGGAATATTTTTGGCATACTTGCGAATTTCTTCATCATCTACATTACGGATAAACCATGCATCGGGCTTACAGTTTTCATAAATCTTCATTTTAGATTGATAATAATCTTCCAAAGAATCCATATAATCCAAATGATCCGGTGCCAGATTGGTCACAACACAAACGCTGGGCGCAAAGCTTTCAATTCCTAAAAGTTGAAAGTTACTCAATTCCAGGGCTACGGCATAATCCTTTTGATTATATTCCAAAGCTAATTCACTTAAAGGGATTCCTATATTCCCGGCTACAAGGGCATTTTTTTCTGTTTTCAACATCTCATACAACAAAGTTGTGACAGTGGTCTTGCCATCGGTACCGGTCACAGCCGCATAAGAGAAGTTTTTGGCATAACGATACGCAATTTCTATTTCTGTATAGATAGGAACTTGTTTTTTGACAAAATAATGTACAAATGCAGCGCGATAAGGAATACCCGGATTTTTTACCACAAAGGCATAAGGAATTTCTTTTAATTCATCCGGATGCCCCTGATCAAACACATGTACACCTAGAGCCTGCATCTGTTCTTTTTGCGCGATTTCCTTCTGATCGGTTAAATAAACCTCATAACCCATCTTACATAAAAGACGAGTCACCGCAATGCCGCTTCGGGCAGCTCCTATCACCAAGACTTTTTCCATATTATCGCACTCCTATCAAAAGCCCAAGAATCGCAAATAGTACACCAACTATCCAAAAACGATGAACGATCTGTGTTTCCTTCCAACCACTCTTTTCAAAATGATGATGAAGCGGCGCCATTTTAAAGACACGCTTTCCGGTCGCTTTAAAGGATGTCACCTGGATCACGACGCTTAAAACTTCGATCACAAACACAAAACCGATCAAGATCAATAAGATTTCCTGTTTTAAAACCATGGCAACTGCAGCCAGTAAACCACCTAAGGCCAAAGAGCCGGTATCGCCCATAAAAATCTTGGCCGGATGCTTATTAAAATACAAATATCCAAGCAGAGCCCCTTCAACCAAAATCAGTAAATAAACCAGATTCAGGGCATTTGATAAGTACGCAAAAACGATAAACGGAATCAAAGCGATGATCATCTGTCCGGAGCACAATCCATCTAAACCATCGGTTAAATTTACCGCGTTGGTTTCAGCTGTAAACATAAAGAAAATCAAGAAGAAGTATAAGAAACCGATATCAAAAGAAATATCTACGATCGGAATCCACAAAGTTGTCGGATTATGCGAAGAATACATAATATAGAACGCCACTGCCAAAATACTCTGCAATAAAAACTTCACAGCCGGCTTTAATCCGGTATTGTCTTTTTTGGCAACAATGATGTAGTCATCAATAAAGCCGATCAAGCCATACCCGACAAAGGCCAACAGTACGATCCACAGCTTCATATCGATCTTATAAGGTGTGATAAAAGAAGATAAAACAAATAATACAACCGGTACTAAGATAAAGGCAATCCCACCCATTGTCGGTGTACCATTTTTTGCTTTATGGCTGGCCAAGCCCTCTTCTCTTTCGGTTTGTCCAAATTTGATCTTATGCAAATATCTGATAAAAGACGGCATAAGAAGAAACATACAAACTAAACTGGCAATAAAGCCTATAGGCATATATACTAAGTCCATGCTGATCTCTCCATTCCGTTCTCCATTATAGCATGTGCTCAATCACAAAAACAATGAAATTTCCTCTTGAAAAGATAAGCTACAAATGATATCATAAATAAGCAATTTCGCAAGCAGAAAGGAAAAAGGAGGACAGCGACATGTCAAAAGTATGTGCAGTATCTGGTAGAGGTCCTTTAACTGGAAATAAGCGTTCTCACTCTATGCGTGCTACTCGTCGTAAATGGAATGTCAATCTGCAGAAAGTTAGATTGGTAGTGGACGGGAAACCTCAGACAGTTCGTGTGAGTGCGCGTGCCTTAAGAACATTAAAGAAACAAGGCGCTATCTAATAGCGAAGGGACAAATAAAGTACCACAAAAAAGACTTCATTCGAAGTCTTTTTTTGTATGTAATGTATATAAAGTTCTGGTAATAATGGGACTGTTCTTTTTCAAATATTCATTCTGCAGCCACTCCAGATAGGTACCCGGAGATATGATACCTCGAATACTTAAAATATCCGCACCCAGACAACCTAAGATACGATCGGTAAATAAAGCACAGTTATCCCCTAAAGCCCAATAGGTTTTAAATTTTCCCTGTTTAAACTTATAAAGCTTGGCACCGGTTTTATAATGCAGACGGGAAGGATAATCTTCTTTATACGTATCAAAACGATTATAGCCATCTTCTCTTTCTATCTTAGAATACCAGCGATAACTGTTATTCTCAAATTCCTGAACCTGCGCTTCCAATACCTCTCTTTGTTCTTCATTTAAGGCAATACCATATTCAAAGATCGTATTTTTCTCAGCTTCCATCGCATTGGGAATATAATACTCTACCGGCACCTTAAAGAATACACCATCGCCTAGAGTCTGATTTAAGCGAAAAGAATCGCTGTCATAATTTCCATAGCTGTAGGCAATTCCTTTATACGCAAAACAAATATGGCCGACCTTTTGAAAGCCTACCGGTCCCACATGAACAAAAACGCTCAGATCATGCTTCGCATTTCGCTCCTTCTGTTCCAGTTCAAAAGGCTCTTCCGCTTCCAGATAATGGTTGATTGCTGTTAAAGCCCAATCTGGAAAGAAGGCACACAAGAAAGCCGGAAAGGTAATTCGTACCTTCCGTTTCCACTCATACTTGGTCAAAGGATTCACACAGGCAAAACCATCATTGACATAACGAGCACCTAAGATCATTAAATAAAAACCAAAAGCACGAATCAAAATCTTTAGATCTTTATCAACACGAATAAGATAAATCCCCAAAATCCAATAGAAAAGGCTGAACAAGAAAAGAAAAAACTTCCCTTTACTGTTATTCAGTGCATTGATCACCATCTGTATAAATAAAGCCGCTCCGTTTAAAAGACAATAAACTCCAAAAATAATTTGTAGTATATGTAACGGAATGCTTTGATGATTGGATAAAATCACAAATATCACAAAAGAAAAAAGAGAAGAAACAACATCAAGAATGTTTCTTCGTTTAAAAAAGCGTACGATCATCCATAATGAACTGATTCCCAAAACAACCAATAATAAGTTGACCAGGATCAAATAGACTCCATCCGGTGCCAGAAGCATCACAAAGCCGAAAATGACCGCTAAAGAACCTAATAGAATATTGCTTAGAATCTCCTGCATAATAACTATCCTTTTCTAATTAGCGTACATTGGATTCAATACAAAGTACCTTCCCTTTATCCAGGGTGATGATACCTTGTTCTTTTACAATCGAATTGGAAACGGTAATGATATCGTCCGGCTTCAGATCATATTGATGAAGAGGATATAAAAATCCCTCCAGCGATACGATCGAGCCTTCGATCGCAAAAAAGGAAATATGCTTGTAAGAACTGCGAATCGTATGTATGCCCTTCAAAAGACAATACATCTTTTGGTCAGGCTCCCATAAGATCAGATCCGCATAGCGATACATCAACAGGCGAATATTGGCAATCGTATGATCGATGCGCCCATGAAGGCTTCCTGTCAAAATAAGAGGTGAATACCCTTTTTTATGACAAAGGCGCAAAGCTAATTCACTGTCAGTTTCATCTTTTTGAACCGGATGAATCGTAAGCGAAGCCCTTTGTTTCAACACCTCCAACATGTCTTTGTCCATGGAATCAAAATCACCGACACCAAAGGCTAATGGAAGTCCCTGATTTAAAATCTGCAGACAACCGGCATCCACACCGATATAATCGGCATCTTTTATCTTTGGAATTTCCTTTGTCAAGGGTGTTACCAGCACCGCAGGTTTCACTTTAAAAGCTCCTCGATATTCGCACAGATATCGCCTTTAAACACAAAGCTTCCGGCCACTAAAGTATCACAACCGGCATCAATTGCATTTTGGAAGGTATTTAAATTGATACCCCCATCGATTTCAATGCGATAAGATAATTGTTTTTCCTCTCGCTTCTGTTTTAACCAGGTTACCTTGCTTAATGTACTTTCCATAAAAGACTGGCCGCCAAAACCAGGCTCTACGCTCATGATCAACACGATATCGACCTGATTTAAAAGAGCTTCAAAAGGCTCGATCTTAGTATTAGGTTTGACAACGATCCCGGTCAAGACACCCATTTCGTGATTTTTCTTTAATAAAGCGGAAATGCGATCGATATCATTATCTAAAGCTTCTGTATGAAAAGTTACACAGCCGGCACCGGCTTCAATAAATACAGGGGCATATTTTTCGGGATCCGTCACCATCAAATGTACATCTAAAAGCTGCCTTGCACTTTTCTTAAAGCCTTTTAGAATATCCGGACCAAAGGTAATATTAGGTACAAAATGCCCATCCATGACATCAAAATGCAGCCATTTTGCCTTACTTTGATTCAGGATCGCAATTTGTTCTGTCATCTTGGAATAATCCAAAGATAACACAGAAGGTGCTATGATTCTTTCATTCATTTCGTATTGACCTCCTTTAAGATTTGTACATAATCTTCATATATTGTTGGATTGATTCGTTTTTCCTGCACTGCGTTTTGGATAGCACAATCCGGTTCATGGATGTGTCGGCAGTCATTAAAGCGACATTGATGCAGATACGGTTTAAAATCTTTGATACACGCATCCAGGCAAGAAAGATCCATTCGTGAAAAATCCAGACTGGAAAAGCCGGGTGTATCTGCCACCAGACCCTGTGCAACTTTATGCAGCTCACAAAACCGTGTGGTGTGCTTTCCTCTTCCTAAAGCTTTAGATATTGCCTGCGTCTGTAAAGAAAAGCTTGGCTCCAATCGGTTTAATAAAGAGCTTTTACCGGCACCGCTTTGCCCGCATAAAACACTGACTTTATCCTTCAATATGTTTTTTAATTCTTCATCATCACTGCCCGGATACGTCATCAAAAGAGTATAACCGGCTTTTTGATACCATGAAAACTGTGATGTATAGATATCCATGTCCTCGATCAAATCTTGCTTGGTGATGATCAAGATTGGTTCCACATGCGCTAAAGAAACCAGAAAAATCAAACGATTTAAAAGATGGACCGAAAAATCCGGATCTTTTAAACTGGTTACGATCAAAGCCTGATCCACATTGGCAATGGCCGGTCGCAACAAGCGATTTTTTCTTGGTTCAATGGAGTGAATGCGGTAACTGCCATCCAAATTTTCCACCTGCACAAAATCACCGACAACCGGAGCTTTATCCAGGCGAAGCTTTCCTCTTGGACTGGCGACAATGATACGATCCGCCATTTGAATCGTATATTGATTTGAAATGATCTTTATAATTCTTCCCTTTTCCATTTACTCTGTGTACAGCGTAATATAGCTGTTTGATCCCTCCTGTGTATAGATACTGCCTACGGCCGGTGAAACATTGACGATCGTAGAACCACTGCCGCTTTGTACGACCGCGATTCCCATCGCATTTAATTCCCGATAAACACTTTGATAGCTTTGTCCGATCCAATCCTGGGAAATCGTGACCTGCGGATAGGCTGCGACAACAAACGTGATCGTCTGTTCTTCATCCGGATCGATACGAGAACCGACAGTCAATCCTTTTTGTTCTAAGATATAACCCGGATTGGTATCTGCCATCGGCTTTTCTTCAACCTCGATCTCAATATTTAAGCCTTCTTCTTTCAATTGTTCTTCCACATCTGAAATGTATTGACCGGTATAATCCGGTACCAGAAATGTCGGGCCTTTACAGATGGTCAGCGTAACGGTTTCGTTTTCACTAACGCTTTCTCCGGCTTTGATATCCGATGCGATGACATGTCCTTTTTCTACCGCATCGTTAGCTTCTTCTTCCACTTGTATCTGAGATGAGGCTATACCGACTTCTTCTAATGCCTGCATGGCATCTTCCTGACTCATATTCACAACATCCGGCATCGTTGCCTGTCCAAAGATGGCGCCAATTGAAATCACACCGGTCGCCTGTAATGTGAAAATACCGACAGTCCCAACAAGCAGTACCAGACAAATACCAAGAACGATTGGTATCGTCTTGTTTCGCTGCTTTTTTTTAGGCTCCTTCTTGTTTTCATCATATTGAACCTTGACGCGCCCCTTGTCAACTTCCACATGACTGACAGGTCGATCATCGATATCGATACGCTGCATATTGCGATATTCCAGATCTCGGCAATGTTCCAGATCGTACAACATCTCCTGGGCATACTGATAACGTTGTTGCGGATCTTTGGCTGTTGCCTTTAAAACGATATTTTCCACCGACTGAGGAATGCTCGGATTAAAATCACGCACGTAAGGAATCTTGACACGCAAATGCTTAATCGCAATTTCCGTAGGTGTCTGCCCGGTAAAAGGAACGCTTCCTGTCAACAGCTCATAAAATACGATTCCCAGGGAATAAATATCCACCTGATACGATGGCTCTTTTCCCTGTGCAGTTTCCGGGGCCAGATAATGAGCCGATCCCATGACCGCATTATTGAGCGTCAGCTGTACCGAATCACTGGCAACCGCGATTCCAAAGTCTGTGATCTTGACCGTTCCATCGTCTTTGATCAATACATTCTGTGGTTTGATATCCCGATGGATGATGTGATTTTGATGAGCTGCCACAATAGCACTGGTCAACTGCTTCATGATATCGATGGCTTCATTGTAATGAAGGGCGCCACGCTGCTGGATCAGCTGTTTTAGCGTTCGTCCGCGAATATACTCCATGACGATATAATGCAGGCCCTCGAATTCTCCGACATCATAAATATCGACCACATTGGGATGAGAAAGACGGGAGGCTGCGCTGGCTTCTCTTTGAAACCGAACCAAAATCATAGGATCTTCACTCAGCTTGGAGCGTAAAACTTTGATGGCAACGATACGATCTAAGATCTTGTCTTTGGCCCGATACACATCAGCCATTCCACCCTGTCCGATCAATGATAAGATCTGATACCGGTTGGCAATCTGTTGGATCATCGTTTGTGCCATATTAGTTTTCCTCGTTCTCGATCACGATGACCGTACAGTTATCATAACCGCCGGCATCGATTGCCATCGAAATCAATGTATCTACTTTCTTTGGTACGGAAAGCTTTTTATTTTGAATGACTGAAAAGATCTTATCGTGCTCAACATAGCCATGCAGACCATCACTACAGATCAAAAGCGATTTATAGTTGGATTCGATCTTGTTGGTATCGACACGAAACACGTGCCAGACTCCTAATGCGTTTGTCAATGTATTACGCTGGGCATGTGTTTTTGCCTCTTCACTGGTGATCTTTCCTTCTTTCATTAACTGAGCAATCACGCTGTGGTCTTCACTCATCTGAATCAAGCCATCCTCATAATACGCATAGATACGGGAATCCCCGACATTGAAGATATAAGTTTTTCCGTGCGTGATCAACGTACCTACACAAGTTGTCCCCATGCCTCGTTCTTTTTTGTTCGACATGCTTTTTTGATAGATCCGTTCATTGGCAAGATCCAATGTATTCTGGATCCAGGCATTCACATCACTATCCGAGTAAAAAGAATCGACCTTTAAAAACTCCTCCCGGAATGTAGCTACGGCCAAAGCACTTGCTACTTCTCCGGCTGCCGCTCCACCGATTCCGTCACAGACGATGGCCAGCAGATCATCCTTTTGATTTTGTAAAACACAAAAATCATCCTCATTTAATTGTCTGGTACATCCTACATCCGTATTCGCATATACTTTCATTTAGTTTTGACCTCTTTTCAATTCCTTGATACGAAGCTGTCCACAGGCCGCATCAATATCATTGCCATGCTCCTTGCGAATCGTACAGCGTATGCCATCTTTCATCAAGGTATCATAGAATACCATGGCTTCCTGATGGGTAACGCCTTGAAAGCCTTTTTCATCGACCGCATTATATGGAATCAAATTAACATAGGCATTATATCCTCTTAAAAGCTTTGCCAGCTGATGCGCCTGACTTTTGGAATCATTGACCCCTTTTAATAAAATATACTCAAATGTTAAACGACGATTATTTTCCTGACAATAATAATCCAGAGCCTTCATTAGCTCTTCCAGTGGATACGCATGATTGACCGGCATCAACTGATCACGCAACGCATTGTTTGGTGCATGAAGACTGATGGCCAAATTGTATTGCGTATGCTCATTGGCAAAATCATAGATTCTGGGAACTATACCACAGGTAGAAATGGTAATGTGACGTGATCCGATACCTAAGCCACGATCGTGATTGACCGTAGAAAGAAAATTCATAACATTTTCATAGTTATCAAAGGGCTCTCCGGTTCCCATGACAACGATATGGCTTAAACGATCCTGCGTCTGATCTAATTCTTTTTGCACATAAAGAAACTGCGCCACCATTTCTCCGCTTGTCAGATTTCGTTTCTTTTTGGTTAAACCGCTGGCACAAAAGGCACATCCCATATTGCACCCTACCTGCGTGGTTACACAGATACTTTTTCCATAGTCAAAAAGCATCATGACACTTTCCACCAGCGCCCCATCTTCCAGGGCAAAAAGAAACTTTGTCGTACCATCATGAGAAACTTGTTTACGCACCAGATGCAACGGACTCACGATAAAATCTCGTTTCAAGATTTCTCTGGTTTCTTTACTGAGATTGCTCATTTCATCAATGCTGTCAACACGGTTTCGATACAGCCACTGAAAGATCTGATGGCCTCGAAATCCTTTCCATCCATAGCTTTTCGCCAATTCTTGTATTTGTTCATAATTAAAGTCATAAAGGCTTTGCATAATCCACCTCAATTCATCTAAAAATTATAACAGAGAATCTTATTGTTTCTCAAGCTTTGCCATATAGAATCCATCTTGTCCACGGCTCGGAAATATCGTCTTTTCTTCCAACAAAATAAAGTCCGTATGTCGTTTTAAAAAAGACTGAATCTGCTTCTCGTTTTCTTTTTTATTGATCGTACATGTCGAATAGACCAAAATGCCGTTTTCTTTGACATAATGACTACCACTTTCCAATATTTCCTGCTGTAAAGGAATCAAAGCATCCATGTCTTCTGACTTCATTCGCAGGCGAATGTCCGGTTTTCGTGCCAATATGCCATAACCGCTGCACGGAACATCACATAAGACACGATCAAAAAGACCTAGATCCTCTAAATCACGCGCATCCTTACAGATTGCCTTTACGCGATGCAGATGCAATCGCTTAGCATCGTTTTCAATCAATTTTACACGATGTGCATGCAGATCCACCGTTATAATGTGTCCTGTATCTTTCATCCGTTCTGCCATAGCCATGGTTTTTGTGCCCGGTGCCGCACATGTATCTAAGACATCCATATTCGGTTTGGCATCAACAAAACAGGCAATTTCATAGCTTCCGATATCTTGTATGCTCATCTTTCCCTGTTGATAATAAGGATGGGCAGCGACATCGTTTCCATGATAGATGTACAAGTCATTATGTACCGCTGTAAACTCCGACTTTTCAAAATCTTCAATCGTACTGTATAACGCATTTCTTCGCACATAGATTGGCAAGGTCTGATTTGTCCACAATAGCATTTCCCTTGTCTGTTTGATTCCATACTGCGCCTTCCACATATAGACAAGCCAGTCTGGTAAAGAGTGCAGGATCGAAAGTGCTTCTTCTTCCTTTTCCGGCAAGACAATATCCTTTTGTTTCACACGATGTAAAAAGGCATTGACCAGGCCGCTAAACGATGGATTTTTGATTTTTGTCAGTTCAACAGCTTCATTGACAACCGCATATGCCGGAACTTTATCCAGAAAAAAGAGCTGATACACACTCATTAACAAAAGAATACGAACACGATTGGGAAGCTTCTTTTTAACATATTGATTCACACAATAATTTAAATACCCATAATTTTGTAAAGTTCCATAAAAAATATGCGTTGCCAAAGCTCGATCCTTTGGTGCACATTCCTGTAAATGATGTTTTAAATACAAATTCGAATACTGCCCCTGACAGATGACCTCCATCAAGGCATCTAAAACCCATGATCGCATATTACTCCTCCAAACCAAATGGATACATGTTGATATCCTGCTTGACTGTTGTTTTTAAGCGCATATGATGATGCACCAGCTGCCATACGCGTTGTGTCAAAAGGGCTTTATCCTTAGCTTTGATCACTATACGAACTCTGGCCTTTTGTTGGCGCATTGATATGGAAATAGGCCCTAATACTTTTAAATCACTTAAATAAGCTTTGGCATCCTGTGCCACCTGCATGGCCTTTTCCTCTTTTTTATCCTGATAGATCACCGTACAAAGATAAACATACGGTGGATACATTCCTAAATGACGATACTTCATCTCTTTGGAAAAGAAAGAAAAATAATCATGTTGGATCACACTTTGCATCACATAATGATCCGGTTCAAACGTCTGAATATAAACATTACCTTCAATTTCACCTCTTCCACAGCGGCCACTGGCTTGTTCCAGCATGGAATAGGCTGTCTCGGCACTTTGATAATCAATACGCGCCAGACTGGCATCTGCCTGTAAGATACCAACTACACTGACTCTTTTATAATCCAGACCTTTGGCAACCATCTGTGTTCCCACAAGAATATCACCTTTTTCTTCAAATTCCTTCAACAATTTGGCATGTGCGTTTTTTTTACGCGTACTATCCGCATCCATGCGCACGATATACGCATTTGGAAACATCAGCTGTAAGTTTTCTTCCAGCTTTTCCGTACCCATGCCTAGTCGATAAAACGAATGTGAGTGACATTTTGGGCAAGTATGATCAAAGTGAAAGACTCTGCCGCAACAATGACACATCAAAAGATCTTCTTTTTTATGATACGTTAAGGCTATGCCACAATCCGGGCAAGTAAAAGTTTCTTCGCATTGACTACATTTTACAACCGGAAGATATCCTCTTCGATTCAACAACAAAATCACCTGTTGATGATCAGACAAAGCCTGTTTGATGGCTGTGATCAAAGAAGCCGATAATCCATTTTCCACAGTTTGCGTTTTCACATCCACCAAATGAATCTTTGGCATCTGTAAAGAGATTCGTTTGGTCAAAGAAACAAGCTGATATACCCCTTTATAAGCGCGAGCATACGAATCCAGACTCGGTGTAGCACTGGAGAGTACCACCTTACAATGATGAAATTTAGCACGCTCCATCACGACATCCCTTGTATGATAGCGTGGCATAGAATCCTGCTTATACGATGAATCATGTTCTTCATCCATCAAGATCAAGCCCAAATTTGAAAAAGGCATAAAGACACTGCTTCTTGTTCCTACAACGATAGAAACTTTATTTTCTTTAACCAGCTGATACTGCTCATATTTTTCCTGTGCATTTAAAGAGGAATGATAAATGGCAATCTTTGTTTGAAATCGCGCCTTTACTCGTTGAATCATCATCGGTGTTAATCCGATTTCCGGCACAAGGAATAAAACCTGTTTACCTTTTGACAATACTTTTTGTGCTAACTGTAAAAAGACTTCGGTTTTACCGGAGCCGGTTACACCATGCAGTAAATACACTTGATGACTTCCTGTTTCAATCTTCTCAATAGCAGCTTGTTGTTCATCCGTCAACACAAAGGATGAATCCTCGATTTCTTCAATTGGGACTACGCTTTCCTTTACACGTTTTTCTAAGGCAAGCGCCCCTTTTTCAAATAAAGGACGAGCTAAGGAAATCTTTTTTCGTAAAAGACTTGCTTTCATGGGAAGCTGATCTCGAATCAAAAGAAATGCTTCCCTTTGTTTTGGAGTCAAAGAAACCGTTTCATCCTTTAATATGGCCCAATCTTCATATATGATCTTATGTTCTGTACTGGAAGGGCGTAAAGCCGGTGGAAGCATCGTCTTTAAAACAGAAATTACGGAACATACATAATTCTGAGAAATCGTATGTGCCAGCTTCATCAATTCATCATTCAATAAAGGTTTGGTATCAATAACTTCCAACACAGCTTTTATATGTTGTACTTTGGGTACGACATCGACACTTTCCACAAAGCCTATTAAATCCTGTGCACCAAAAGGAACACGCACACGACATCCGACTTCTACTTTCTGATCACAGGCATAAGTAAATGTTGTATTCAATGCCAAAGAGTTATGTTCGATATAAACATTAATATAAGACATAAAACAATTATAGCACACCTTATCTTACTGACATCTTTACAACTATCAGAATTGCATCTATAGAAACAAAAAAAGCAGCTCAAGCCGCTTTCTATGAAAAATAAAAAAAGCTCTAGACGAGCTTTTCATTCAGATGGTGGGGACGGTGGGACTTGAACCCACACGGGATTTCTCCCAACGGATTTTAAGTCCGTTGCGTCTGCCTATTCCGCCACGACCCCATATTGGAGGTTCCGATCGGATTTGAACCGATGATCACAGAGTTGCAGTCTATTGCCTTACCGCTTGGCTACGGAACCAGCTGCTTAGATATTATATGAAATATCGAACAGAAATGCAAGAACTTTTTATTTTTGTTGTAAGTTTGTATTTTGAAGAATAATTCCTCCACAATATAAGATGATTATCTAATTGTTTATCCTGTGGCCTTCATAAATGGGAAATTACTTTTTTTACTTTCACAGTCATACGCTAACGGCAAAGACTAAAGATAAGGATGGTAGCATTCTGTATCCTCTACAACTCATGACAAAAAGATTTATTTTGTCATAGCCTAGTTTGTGTATTTAAGATGTATTATAGTTTGAAAGAGGGAATTTTAAACTGCAATACGAAACTCCAATAAAATTTTAAATAACCAAAAAAATTTGTGACAGAACCACAAAAATTCATTTTGTTCTATTTCTGTCACAAATCAACTTGTATTGAAAACTGATCGTAAAAGAGATTATCTTACATAAAATTCATTTTTTAGATTGCTGACTATGCAGTATAAAACTCAATGAACATCTAGTGTGATACTCTTTTATCTCTCTATAGGATCAAATTTACTCATACATTATTTCTTTTTTCTTCTTACTTTCACCAGAATCAAACCGGCAATAGCAGCTAAAGTCGCAATGGATGAAGTAATCCATACGATTGGTGATGTAGCCAGGCTTGTATGAATCGTATTTTCTTGTCCTGTTGATGGATCTTTAGGCGCTGTAGAAGCTGAATGCGTTTCCTCATTTAGCCTTGCCGCTGTCTGAACCAAAGAACTCAAAGCCTGATCAACATCTTTTTGCGTTGCAGAAGCATCTTCCAAAACAGATTTGGCCTGTTTCAAAGCTTGCTCATACTGTTTCCAATTCTCTTTGGAATATTTTTCTTCTTTATAGTATGCGATGCATTCATTGTAGAAAGTTTCCAGTTTAGAAATATCAACTGTTTCTTCCGGCTCTTCGTTTTCCACAAGATTTGATACTGCTGCTTTTAATGCCTGAACAACTTGATCCACCTGTCCCTGGCTGGCATTTGGATTTTCTAAAACTTTATTAGCCTCTTCAACAAGATCGGCAAAACGTTTCCAGCTTTCTTTGGTATAATTATGTTCTTTCAAATGGGCAATTTCCAACAATTCTTTCTGCAGTTCAGCTTTATTAACAGGATTCGATGTTTCATCTTCAATCGGCACTAGATCCGTCATGCTCTGCATCAAAGCATCCAATGCATTTTAAACACTTTCTTCTGTACGATTAGGATCCTCCATAACTTGGTACGCTACAGCTAACTTTTGCTCTAAAGCAGACCAAGATTCTGTTGTATAGAGTGAAGACTGTAATTGTTTTACCTGCTCTATAGTTTCCTGAAGACGAGTCGTATCAACAACTGGTTTTTCTAAATGAACCAAAGATTCTATGGCTGCCAATACCTTTTCTTTTGCTTGGACAACTGCTTCATTCGATGGCGATGCATCATTTAATACATGATTTGCATTTTGCAAAGCTTCATCCAGTGCTTTCCATGATTCTTCTGTATAAGCATCCTTATTCAAATTTGCTGCCTTGTCTATGGCCTCTTTTAATTCCGTTTTATCCACTTCTACCGGCTCCGGCTCCTTCTCTTTCAACAAAGCCAATCCAGCCTTTAAGGATGTAATCGCCTGATCCACCTGTGCTTGTGTCACATTTTCATCTTTAAATATATCTTGTGCATTTTCATAAGCATCGGCAAATAACTTCCAGCTATCCGGCGTATAGCTGTCCTGTTGTTTTTGAGCGGCTTCCTCAAGAAGTGCTTCCAGCTCTTCTTTGTTTATTGGTTCCGGCTGTGGCGCTTCGGCTTCTTTTAAGTCTTTGATTGCATCCATCAGGTTGGCAGATGCCAATAATACATCATAATTTGATGCGTCTTGTTTTGACAGTACCTCTTTTGCGGCGGCAATCTTTTCTTTTAATGCAATAAATGTATCCGGTGTATAGTTTTCTTCCTTCAAGGATTCTGCCAAAGAGATTGCTTCTTCCAGGCTTTCAGTATCCACTGTGATCGGCTGTTCTTCTCTTTCCTTTAATAATCGAATCTCTGCCGCTGATGAGAATGTATTCGGTGAATCTCCTAATGTCGTTGTAGGAACAATTTTGACATTGGTAACATTCTGCATCGGATCAAAGGAAACGCCCTGCCATCCACTTGTGCCAAAAGTAGCTTCGCTCACTTTTGTATATTCGTCTTCTCCATCTTTTTTAACTAAGATATCAGCGTTTTTAATCAGTCCATTTCGCCCCTGCCGTTGTAACAAACGCACCCGTTGTCGTTTTCATCAATTCCCCGGTGATAAAACAGTCCATTTCGCCCCTGCCGTTGTAACAAACGCACACCGGCTACCGTAGTTGGCTCATTTAACTGTAGTTCGATCCACTGTTTATCAAACGAGTCAACAGATGGCGAATATTGCGTATGCCAAATTGTATTTTCGTTGCCATCTAATACATATTCTGCCAATCCTTCTCCCGCAATGCCGTTTTGCTGGCTGCTGGCGGTTGCGCTCATATTTTCTGTCGGTATATCTCGGGAATCATCCGTCGCATCCATGCCCTGCGAACGATCTAATGTAATCATCATTTCTTTTAAAAAATGGTATGCATTTTCAATATCTTGAGCATCTTCTTTGTCTTTGGAGATTGCCACCTGTGCTTTGTCGAGTACATCCTGGAACGAATTCCATATTTCCGATTCATAATCCGATTTTTTATAGCCTTCTTTTGCCTGCTCGATCAGTTGTTTCAAAGCATCCTTGGTAATATCTTCTTCTACTCTTTCAATAACCAGATTATCTAATACCAGTTCTTTATAGCCACCAAAGTTGGATGCGGCTCCTCTTGTTCCCTGCAAATCCGGTGCTTTCGATGTGGAATAAATACCAAACCATGTTTGACCACTGGAATCACCGGTAATTTCGCAAGTATAGTGTCCATCAGCATCCTTGCCCATGGCTTTCGGTAATTCTTCTAAATTAACATTTCCGTTAAATTCTCCGACACCTACAGCGGCTGCATAAATAACGTCGCTGCCGGCTTGATAGTCAAAGCTTACCCGATAGGTAACGCCGGGTTCAAAGCGAACATTTTGCGGAATCGTCTGATAGGCCAGCTTGGCTTTCTGTGTTAATCCATTGATCTTGACCGACCAGTTTCCATCTAAGACATCATCCATTTTTTTGACATCCCAACCTGCCTGCGTATAAGGCTCGTGAAGCTCAGACAGATGAATTCGGTTATCCGAAACGCCTTCAATTCCACCAATGACAAACGGATACAATCCTTGCACATTGTTTTCAAAATTTTGTTCAAAGCGAATCATTTCTCCTTTATCGTTGGTTGTAATATTTTTAGACTCATTTTCCACGATACGGATATCATCAAAATAAGTAGATCCTTCCCCTTTTGCTCTTTCCAATTTCAAAGTCACTTCTCCATCATCCGGTGCGGTAAAGAAGACATACATATTTTGGAAATAACTCGTTCCATCTACGGTTGCACTTTTATTGCTGTGGGTGTAAGCCTGCACATAATTTTTGGCAATAGAGCGTGTCGTATAATTAGAAGCTAAGACTTTATCGTTTGAAAGTATGGCTAAAGTCGCTTTCGCATCGCTTCGATTATCTACACCAACTAAAACCGCATATTGTTTTCCCTGTTTCAGATCGGTCAGTTTTTGTGTCATAGATACATCATCAGTCAGTTTCATCATAGGATTACTAAACTGCGATTTAGCAATTTCAGCAGTTCCATTACCAGTTTTATCCCAGGCATCAAAAATTCCACTGTTGAAGCCGGCATCCACAATATGCATGCCTTCACTCCATTTTACATCCATATTTTGTCTTTCACCCTTGCAAACGACATATGGAACTTCTGATTCTGCCGTTAAAGTGATCTTACCGTTTTGCACAGGGATGGTCTGCTCATCCGTTTTTCCCAAATCTGTCAATTTATATAATTTTACATTGGCCAAAGAAGACCATCCATCCGGCATTTCCCACTCAGTTGTTCCGCCCTGCGTATTCCAGTGATATAACTTTTCGTCCTCCGGTGATACTTTTTCTCCTGTTCTGGCATCCCAGATCCATGGAAGCAAGTAGGTTTCGGTTCCTAAATTTCTTTTGTTCTGAATATCCTCATTGGTACGATTTCCCGGTGAAGGTGCTCCATAGGCAACGACCTTTCCATTCAAAGTCATAGTTCGATATCGATAATCCGGACTTTGCGGATCATCGGATTTTCTTTCCAATACAAGTTCAGACTGGTCATCCCGTAACGTGATCTTCATTTCCGGGCGCCATGTATAAGAGCCTCCATTCGGATTCTGGGCCGTAAAGCTATTATCCGCATCTTTCCAGCTCATGATCTTGTAATGTTGAATAAATTTTGTTGTAAGATCATGGGTATATAAATTAGTAATATACGTATCATAATCATTGCGGCCCTGCCATCCTTCAAAGTCTTTCATGTTATAGCCACCCAACAAAGGGGCCATTGCAGCACCGCCATACGTTGGATAATCACCGACCCATGAATCTTTTTGATGATTACGCAAGAATCGCATGACTTCACTGTTTTCACCTTTTAAAGTATAGCCGCCATAGGTCAAATCGGTAGCCCAATGTTGGAATGTTGAATCATATTCATTGGCAGAACCCCACTCGGTTGCCATACGCCATCCGTTATCATTGATTTCTTTTGATAATTTTCGTGTTTGCCAGGAATCATCGCTTCCACCGGTCTTGTTTCCCCAGACATCGACATAGACAAAATCCAAATTGGAGCAAACTCGTCTTCCAAGGCATTAAATCGTTCTTTTCTTGAACCGGTTCCCAAATCATATACACTGTCAATTCCGATTCCCTGATCGATCCAGTTCCAACCGTACCGTAAGTTTCCGGCGCTGTCTCTTCGAACCAGATCATCATTGAAAGCTTTGGCTTCCGGATACATTTCTCCGGCATTGACATGAATACCAAATTTTGCACCATATTCAGCACCTTTGGTCATTAGTGTATTCATATCTTCGACCCCGCCAATACGTTTTCCAATATCGGCATAATCTGGATGTCCGGAATCGTGTCCCTCGTTTCCGTATCCCTTAAGTAAAACCGACTGCCCTAATCCATCTGTATGTAAGGCCACTCGTTTTACATTATCCAATGTTGTTAAAAATGGATTTTGTGCCTGTCCTCCAAAATTCATCGCAATACGATACGCAACAAGATCAGGTACTTCTTCACCTTTATAAGGATTGTGCATGATATCTCTAAAGGCAACGCACCATCCTGCCAATCGATGGCATCATCTTCGTTTTTATCACCTGCAATGGCCACTTTTGCCTGTGGATTAGCCGTTTCTTCCACTAAATGCCATACACCTTTTGAATCCTGCTGTGCTCTATGCCAATACCATTGGGTACTGGATAATCCCACGGATAATCCGTTAATTGTCTGCTGCGAATTGACCATAACACGTGTATTATGGCTACCTCCGGCAACTCCTACGGCTTTAGCACTTCCTTCATTCTCGGCATTGCTCCATAATCCGGCACTCATCTCGCTGTTTGAAACAAAGGCGTACATGTAATCTTTATTCAGTGATGTCTGCTCATTGATATCATAATATTCATCACCGCTGATCGTCGTGTTGGAAGACATCAAAGCCCCTTTTAAATTTGGATTCTCCTGGCTTGTATTGACAGAAAGTAAACTGTGATTAGGGATTTCGATGCTTTGGATTGCATTTATATATACACCATCTTCTTGTTCTTTTTCATCAAGATGATTTTCTACATTGGTGATCTCAAAGCTCAATGTATTCTCTACAACCTTCAATTCCATGGTTAAGGTTGCATCAATATGATCTCCGTACACATCCATTGTATAAGTGGCTTTATCTTGCTCAAAGGAAGTCTGAATATCTTCTTTGGAAACCTTTATATCTTGACCATTGATGCGGATCGTATCGATTTTTTGGGTCTGTCCATAGAATGTTTTTCCTTCCAAATCCTGTGTTTTCATTTCATAGCGCACAACACTTGGAAACTATTGAGCTACATAAACATCCATGCTTGCAGAGCTTATTTTTTCTGTTTCAACACTTTCTTCCGGCTCTAATTGTATGGTATCCACAGCCAAATCCGATGTTTCAACTATAATGGATGTTTCCAGATCCTTATATCCCGGTTTTGAAACTTGTAACGTATAAGAGCCTGATGCCACATAATCATTATAAACACCGTCTTTATTTGTCGTCAGTGTTTTCCCGTTATAGCGAATCGTTGCGCCGGCAATAGGATTCGAATGAGGATCAACGACTTTTCCGGAAATTTGGTACGTTTCAATTTCCGGTTGCCCTGTGTAATGAATTTCTTTTAACAAAACATTTGTCACTGTTTCTCCCCAGGAGCCAGCCTTCAGCGCAATTTTATTTCCCATCGTATCAAAAATACCGGAAAAATCTTCCTGATTAAAAACAACTTTACCATTGAGTGTGAATGTAACTTTATGATCGGCTGTCCAATCAATACGTATTTTATTTTCTTCATTATTTTTTGGTGCGGCTTGACGTGGACCTGTATAGTAGGCACCTTTTCCATTTTGATATTTCTGCCAGAACCAGCCACCATTGTCATAGCCGATATACATTCCGTTACGATCCGTATTATAGCCCAAATATACACCAAATCGATCACTGTCATTAACACCGGTATTCGCATTGTTTGACTTAAGAGCAAATTCAAAATATCCATCTTTGGAAAAATCAAAAATGGAAGGATTTACCGTCATCGATGGATTGGTTCCCGGATTATTTCGACTTCCGGATGCCGGTTGAATATGAAGCCATCCATCCTGAACCTCCACACGATCTCCCTCTACAACATTTTCCTGTGTCCATTGATCATTCACACCGTCTTGAAGAATGACAGGTCTTTCTTCCGTGAGTGATGTGTCCTCTTCTAAAGCCATTGCAGTATCAAAATTAAACGGAATGATCGTTCCTGTCACCGATGCCGCCACAGCCACAGTTAAAATACCTGATATTGTTTTTTTTATCATACATGCCTCCTTAAAAAATTTCAATTGTGAAATAAGAACTATCTACTATTTATGAATTCTGTAGTTTTTACCTTGTCTCCCTTCTTCATAAGTAATAAAACTGCTACTTCATAATACCTACTTCAATGATAGTATATAGAATATAAGCTGTTTCTGATACCGCTAAATTGCTATTGTTATTATAGATATTGCAAATTTAGTAGAATTTAAAAATAAAAAAAAGACATGCTTTTTTGATCTGGTCCCTGTCAAGTGGACACATTAAATAAGT
>OGOP01001100.1_pt1 | contig 20712 bp, 16 predicted proteins | sample 1552591 | NCBI WGS metagenome assembly OGOP01 (sample SAMEA2580120, study PRJEB22360) | human gut metagenome | biome: human gut; feature: human-associated habitat; material: faeces | place: Denmark | collected 2008/2010 | reverse complement strand
CTGATACTTTAGTGCAAGCTGCTAAAGTAACTACTACTGCGTTATAGTTGACCGTCTAATTAATCTCTGATACTTTGCTCAAGTAATCGTCTAGCACTTTTACGCAGTTATAGTTGACCGTCTAATTAATCTCTGATACTTTTGGTATATCTAGTGATGATGCAGTATTTATGTTATAGTTGACCGTCTAATTAATCTCTGATACTTTAGCATCATTCATCGCTTTTTGCTTCTCCATGTTATAGTTGACCGTCTAATTAATCTCTGATACTTTTACCACCAGACGGACCAGCTGAAACATTATGTTATAGTTGACCGTCTAATTAATCTCTGATACTTTTGTGCGACTATATTGCTAGTCGGCGTTCTAGTTATAGTTGACCGTCTAATTAATCTCTGATACTTTCTACTGGAGATATAATGCGCTAGATACGTAGTTATAGTTGACCGTCTAATTAATCTCTGATACTTTATCTAATAGCATAAGGCCTTGAAATAAAATAATTTCAAGGCCTTATTGTAACTTTAAAAACATATTTTCTTATGGTTAAAACAACAGTAATTGACCATTTTTTTCGCGAATCGATTCTTCATTTTCTTCAAAATTTTTGCCTAAATAATTTTCCGTCATCAGATATTGTTTATCTGTAATATATATAAATGAGATAGATGAGTTATCAGGAATAAATTTTGAAAGCTTTTTCGTGGTTGTTTGTCCGACGGATAAACTTTTAACCGGCTTAATATATACCGAAAACTGTTTCATCACGAAACCATTATCGAGTAATAAATTGCGAAATCTTGTTGCTTTGCGCATTTCAGTTCTGGTGCGAACAGGAATGTCAAACATACAGATTATCCACATCATTGACCATCCTGTCAGAGTTTCAAGCCGCTGTCTTCGTGCCATTCCAGAGAGCCTTATGTTTCTTTTTGATTTTGCCGAATGGTGTCAATTCAATTTTACGTGCTTTGTTGTTTGTAAAATAACTTAATCCTCTATTTACAAGACTATCAACAAACATATATTGTAAATTTTTATCTTTAGGCGAAGTCATACGGGCATCGCTAACAAAATCAATAGTAACAGCACCATTACTAAACTTCTTCACTTTTGCCAAACATCTTTCTTTGTCGGTATATTGTTTCCATTCATCAGGCGTATCAAGTTCTAAAATATCTCCTTGTTGGACAGACCAGATAATTTTTCCGCCTTCTTTTTTCCATTGAGGCTCAAAATCGGCCTGGTTTGCATCAAAGCGTTTAATAACTTCCCAGCCGATTTTACCGTTTTTTTGGTAAAAATCTACGCAATGGTTGTTTCGCCCCTCATAAGCAACGCCGTGTTTTTTAATATAAACTAAAGAAGAATTATTTTCATAACATCTGAATTTATCGCCTTTCCATAGGCCTTTATCTTGAATAATGCGGAACGCTTTTAATAAAATTCTTCCTTCGGTAATTTTGATTTCCTTTTTACCTTCGGCCACGCCCTGTTCATTTTCGGCAATTAAAATTTGTTCCGCCGTATTCATATAGAGTTCAAAATCTTGTACTAACTTAGCCTGTTTAGCTTTATGCTCTGCAATATCCTCGTGCCATTCATTTTTTATTGTTTCGGGAATAAGCAGTTTCGTTAAATCTTTAGCCGATTTTACCACCTGTAAAATTTTGCGAGAATAAACAGTGATTAAAGAATTTGGGTCATCAGGATTTTGACACAAAACGGTTCTACCTGTTTCTTTATGAAATTGTCCGGCTTTGCTATGATTAGGCTTGTGCGAGACTTTGATATCTTTTAGGCAGGAAATGACTTTTCGCCTGAAATCGGCCAAAGATTCGACAGAAGTTAAAGGCAACGGATAATGAATTTTGTTAATGTCATTTTCTTCTGCCATTTTTTGAATCAATCCGCGATTTGCGCAAGCAACCGTTATGGCATCCATGGCGTGATGTCGGTGGTCAATACGCGGTTTGGGTTGCCATTCTTTATTTTTTGCCTTATCAAAAAATTTCCATTTGCCATCAATATCGGGTTTGTTTATTCCCTCTATAATTTCGCCTGTATCCAATTCCAGCCAGTAAGGAGGGCAATTGACATATCTTGGAATATCAAGTCCCATTAAATCATATTCCAGACCATATAAATTCCAATGTTGGCGCAATTTGGCCGTTTGTCCGCCTTTGACCGCCAAAATACGAGTTTGCATAACTTCGTCACAATCAGAGCAATCGACAATAGCCCGCAAATATCGCTGAGCCATTTTTGCCACATAGCGGGTATCCGTCAGATAACGCGTGCTCTCTTCTTTATCGCCGCTTTCTTCATACTTTTCACGTGCATCTGCTTCAAAACGCCAGGATTTCTGAGGGGTGCGGGAACGGGCATTTTTTAAAATTTCTCTTATTTCTTCTTGTGTTTTTGTTTCTTCAAAATATTCATAGGCATATCGGTCGCCTTTGTTTAAGTTGTCATTGTTGTTAACTAAACAGAGGTTGTTATATGTATCTGTTCCGCCTTTGGCTTGAGGAATAATATGCTCAATTTCCATACCCGTAAATATAGAGGAAATATTTTGTGTCGGATTGTAAGCATCCTTCCAGCCTTGCTCTTTGGCTAGTTTATATTTTAAAATATTTTTGTTATTTATGGCAATTTTATGCTCTTTTAAATAATTTTTAGCCTCTTCATTAAGTTTTTCATTTTGTTTTTGTTGGTTTTCAAATTCTTTTTTCTTCTTTGTTGACATACCGACATCACGACCAAGCTCAATATTGATGTCATAAGGCTTGCCATAAATTTTAATAATTTCATTAACAACCAAGCGAATTTGATTGAGAATCATATGTACGGCAGGATTGGCGATTTTGCCCCATCTTATCTCATCAGGGTTAAGGCTTTTGTTGTTATTTATCATTAAAGGCGGAAGCGGGGCCGTATCTGTTTGTAAAATTTCTCCATAATAAGGAAGCTGGAAACATTTTCCCTGATTCTGGCGAGCGATTTCTTCCTCTGCCATAAATCGTTTATCCGTTTCCGCCAATTTGTCGGTAATTTCACGATGAGTTAATACATCTTCTTTTAATTTTTCGAGGATAATTTTTGTGGCACTTATGCCTAACATTCCCCGTCCTTTGGGCAATTTGGTTAAAAGGTTGCCGATTTCTTTTTCGTCATCAATCTTCAGAATAGGTTTAAGATATTCGATTAACGCATCTTCGTTGTATAAACGAGCATTTTTATCCTTTGACATTTTAGGCTCGGCCAAAAATTCAATAAAAGATGAAAGCTCATTTTCGTTCATATTCTGCAAATGTTCGTTATTTGCAAATTCGGGACGAGAATATAAATAGGCCTTGATTACTCTGTCATCAACCAAAGAAATTTTGTGTTGGGCTGACAAATTGAGCAATTTTTTTATTGCTTGCTTACCTGCATTTTGCCCTTTCAGCAATAGTTCATTAACGATAGAATCTCTTTCTTCCAAGGTTAATTTTCTTTTGTTCATATCGTTTAAAATGCGGATGTTGTTGACTTCTTCATAAATACGACGCATTTCCGATAACGGGTGGGCTTTTAACAAACGGTCTTCTTCTCTGAAATAAATGCATTTACCTGTAGCATAAGGTGCTGCTGGACGTTCATAAAATAAAATGTCGTAAATTTCTTTTTTTAAATTTTCTTTTTTCATTTGCGGATAAAATTCGGCTTGTTTATCCCAAATTTTATTAAATTCATCTTTAACAAGGTAGCGAGGGATTGCGTAATCTACAATATTTTTTTCAATAGCATATTTTTTCTGACGAACTGTTTTATCGTTTCCTTTGCCGGAGATTATTTTATTATAAAAAAATTCACCGATGGTTTTGGAATTTGTTTCTTTCAGGTGATGTAGCATCATATCATAAGAAGACTTTTTAGCTTTTGACTTTTCACCCTCTTCTAAGATTTCCTCTTCTGTTTCTTCACTGGCCGAGACAAAACCTGCCCCGCGATGTTTGGCTATATGCAAAACGGCCCGTCCGACATAATAAGGGCTTGCCAATTTTTCGTTTAGGGCATCTGTTCTGATTTTATAAGGAGATTTGCTTTTTAGTTTATCGGTTCCTTCAGGATTTTCATTCTGCCATAAGCCATTTTCAAAAAGCTTTTTAGCTAAGAGCTCCAACCGTTTTTTGGTTCTGACCAAATTTTTGCGGGCTGTTCTTTTAAGTCTTCTCTCCTCGGCGCCTTCTGAAACTTCAAAAATACGGACACCTGCATCAATAATATCTTTTGCATTATTTTCATTATCAAGCTCAATGACTGCACTTCCTATTGAACCAACACCCAAATCAAGACCTAGACGATATTTCATGGCTATCTCCCTTATATGCAAACAACTTGATATAGGCTATAATATAACTATTGACATTTCAACAATAATATCGGCATAATATTAGGTGTTATGTGAATGACGTAATTTTTTTCAGAGATTAATTAGACGGTCAACACATATATAATAAGGCTGGAAATGCCGTAAGATGAGGGAGCAATTTGTTGCTCCCATTATTTTAATTTTAAATTATATCATAAAAACCTTACCGCCTATCAAATTTAGGAGACTGTAAAGGTTATGTTCTACCCGTAAATTTCGCCGTTAGGTTCAATAATTTTGCTTTTGCAAAGTATTTGTAACATTTTTTAGCCTACTGTTGCGGCGTTACAAATCAGCAAGTGCTTTTACCATAAAAAAAAGACCCGTTAGGGGTCTGTTTTTATTATGGTGCTCCGAAGTTGACGAATTGTTGAACTCCGTCAGGGATAAAACCATTGATATAAACGGATGGAAATAATGAAAATTTAACGGAGGGCAGACAATGACATAACACAATGAAGATGCCTGATATGGAGGCTTTAAATGATTATAACACAAAAATAATTAAAGAAATAACGAAATTTTACGGAGAAAAATAATGGAAAACCAAAATACTAAAATCTTAAACGAAAGAGGAGAAAAAAAGATGTCTAATAAAACTCGGGATTGGTTAACTTGTTGGATTGAAACTGAAACAAATAAGGTTGATGTTTCAGCCAAAGAGAAAAAGAAAGAAAATATCTCTAAAACAGAAAATTTTATAAGAGATTGGATTGCAAGCGAGACAACTCCATCAGTTTCCAATTAAATTATTTTGAATAATATATTTTAATAAGTGCGATTTTTTGCACAAATTAAGCAAGGAATCGCACTTGTTTTGTTATTTTAGTTTTTCTTAACTTTACCGAGAGGGAAATTTTTTTGTTGACATTTTATCATTTGATGGCATATATTTACCGATAGGGAAATTTTTTATTAAAGAGGTTTTCTTTGTGATTGAAATTTACCGATGGGGAAATTTATGAAAACAAAAGATTTGGCAAATATAATAAAAAAGAAACGCAAAGAGCAAAAATTAACTCAACCACAACTGGCTGGGTTATGCAATGTCGGTGTGCGGTTTATTGTTGATTTGGAATCGGGCAAAGAAACCTGTCAGATTGGCAAAGTGCTATATGTTCTGGATATGCTGGGAATTAAATTAAAAATTGACGGAGAAAATCAATGAATTTGCTTGATGTCTAGCTGGGCTTAACTTTTTAATTGGTAGTTCTGATGCTCACGGAAAAAATTTTTCTTATTTGCATACAGCAAGCGGGTATAATTCAGTTTTTTATGGAAGAAATCACATACAAAATATATTCTATTTAACAATTTTCATTTGAAGTTGTTTTTTTATTTTGTCAGTTTAAGATAATGAAAAAATTAAGAATAGCTATATATTAAGAGGATGCGATGATAGAGACAGTGAAAAAAGAAGAAACGGAGCCTACAAACGAGACAAACCTAATTAGTAATAATATATCTCAATGTGTTTCTTATGTAATTTTAGTGGGTATCTGGCTTTTTACAGGTTGGTTAATTTATTTTAGTTTAGGTTTTATTTCTAAATGTTATTTAGATAAAAACGTTAAACTTATTCTTACTCCATTTATATTTATGAGCATAGTTTTTGTTGCTTCATTAATAGCAACAGACAGCATTATTAAAACAATAAAATACAATTATAGGGCAAAAGAGTCTGTTATAGGAAACTTAATACAGTCGCTGCTACTAGCTGGATTAGCTGCTTTTATGTGGTGGAATAATAGATAAAAAATGCTTAACCCTGTCGTTAAGAAAGATGTGAATTTTAGAAAATTACAAATATTTGCCATTTCCTAAAATAGGAACTATAAAAATCCGACTAATTTAGCATTGAATGATAAATTAGTCGGTTTTGCAGAGTAATTGAATTCTTAAAAATCAAGACTATTCATATCCAATAAGAAATCTTTTAATCCGATAAAACCAATTCCATTATCATCGTGATATGGTTTGATATTGTCTTTAACGATTATGATTTTTTTAAATGAATCGGTAATTTTAAGTAAAGGCCTTTCCTCTTGAGCTTTCTTTTCTTCGGTAGGCATCATAAAAGCCGATTGAATGTAATATTTTTTGCTTCCTTTGCTGGCAACAAAGTCAACTTCAACCTTTTTCTCGGTATATCCTGTCGCATTCTTTTCTAGAATTCCAATTTCGCCGACATCTACTTCATAACCTCTAATATTCAATTCGTTATAGATGATATTTTCCATAATGTGTGTTTCTTCCTGCTGGCGAAAATTTAGTCTGGCATTTCGTAGCCCAATATCTGTAAAGTAGTATTTTGATGGTGTGCTGATATATTTCTTCCCTTTTATATCATATCGTAACACTTTATTGATAATGAAAGAATCTTGTAAATAGTCCAAATACTGTTTAATTGTGGGAAGAGAAATATCAATATGTTTCACACTATTAAAGGTGCTCGCCAATTTTTGAGGATTAGTTAAACAGCCAATTCCAGAAGCAATAACATTTATCAATTCTTCCAGTTCGTCATTGTTTTTTATTTTATTTCGTTCTTCAATATCTCTGATATAGGTTTCTCTGAATAAATCCTGTAAATATTTGGCTTTTTCTTCATCTGTCTTTTTTGATAATATTAAAGGCATTCCGCCATATGTATAATATTCTCGCCAAGTATCACTCCAATCTCCGCCGACGGCAGAATAGAATTCGGCAAAACTAAAAGGATAGACTCTTATTTCATCTCCTCTGCCACGAAATTCTGTTACAACATCAGAAGAGAGAAATTTGGAATTGCTGCTTGTTACATAGACATCTAAATTTTTGATATGCAGAAAACCATTTAAAACATCTTCAAAGCTATCCATCATTTGCACTTCATCAAGTAACAGATAATACATTTCATCATCTTTTATGCTGGATTTGACATACTTGTAGCAATTATCGGGGTTGCGATATTGCTTGTTCTCATAATCATCAAGAGCGATATGGATAATATGGTCTTTTTTTACATCTTCTGCCAACAGGTGTTTCCTGAATAATTCTGAAAGCAGATAAGATTTCCCACATCTTCTGATACCGCTGATAATTTTAATCAGCCCATTGTGTTTATGGGATATTAATTGGTTTAAATAATATTCTCTTTTGACTTCCATATTACCCTCTCATTTTAGAAAATTACCAATATTAGACATTTTCTAAAATAGAATATAGCATCAAAAGATGTAAAAATCAATTTCTATTTTAGATTTTTACCAATATTTGGTATTTTCTAAAATGGAATATTTATTTTGAACTATGTAGAATTGCCGAATATGTTACTTCTTTTACGGAGAAAAGGTAGTCTAATCTCCGCATATTCTGCGTAGTTTATGGTATAGAGATTTATTTGAAAGGAATTATTAGGAGTGAACTATATTTATATTCAATGAAGTATAAAAATACTGGACTTTTAGATAATATTAGATAAAATAAAGGAAGATTAAAGAAAATAAAATATATTTGGAGAAGATTGGTGTTCAGCTTAAAAGATGTTCATATTTCAACAGAAATGCTGGGAATTATTGCTCAGATTGATGAATTTAAAGGTTCGTGGAATGCATATATGCGTTCACCTGAAAAGCTGTCATCCTTAAAGAAAGTGGCGACAATAGAAAGCATTGGTTCATCTAATCGTATAGAGGGCAACACTTTAACGGATAAACAAGTAGAAACAATTCTCTCTAACATTAAAAAGCAGTCTTTTACCACGAGAGATGAACAGGAAGTGGCTGGTTATGCGGATTTAATGGAAAATATATTTGATAATTATGAGATTATTCCCTTTACCGAGAATTATATTAAGCAGCTTCACAAGATTTTACTTTCATATTCGAGTAAAGATGAAAGTCATAGGGGTGAATATAAGAAGTTATCTAATAGTGTTGCAGCATTTGATGTGTCTGGCAAAGAAATTGGGATTATCTTTGAAACAGCAACTCCATTTGAAACTCCTGCAATGATGAGGGATTTGCTTCAAGAAACAAGAGATTTATTAGAAGATAAGGCGTTACATCCACTAATTTTAATAGGCCTATTTGTCGTTCATTTCTTGGCTATACATCCATTTCAAGACGGTAATGGCAGAATGTCCAGAGCCTTAACAACCTTATTGCTTCTAAAAAGCGGATATTCTTATGTACCTTACTCTTCAATGGAAACGATTATTGAGGAGAATAAAAATACTTATTATAAGGCATTGCGAAACAGCCAAAAGACATTCAGAACAGACGATATTAACTATGGCAGTTGGCTGATATTCTTTTTGCAAACCGTTTTGAAACAAAAGATAAGATTGGAAAAGAAAATATCCGCCGACCAAACATCTGGGCTTTCGTTAACAGAAACGAAGATTATGACTTTGTTTGATGAGAAAAATCAATGGACAAGTACGGAGATTGCCGAAACAACAGGGATAAAGATTGCAACGGTAAAGAAAGCCTTGGCAGAGCTTATCAAATCAGGTAATCTTATCAAAAATGGTTCCACCCGAGGTGCTTGGTATGAGAAAAGTTGATTTTTCGGTTAAATAGAATATTGTGTGGGGTATGAATATATTTTCTAGAATTTTTAGGTCAGTTTATTAGATTTGATTTAAGGACGTTACATTTATCATTAATAGAATAAATTAACATTTTAAGATATTGTTTTTTTCTTCCTGTGCTTTTGGCCTCTGTTTCGGATAACATTTTTAAAATAGTGTTAAATACGAGAATTTTCTCGTCTTTGGAAATGTTGCAATCAAATAATTCAGATATTCTCATTTTTCCTAATGTTGATAATACCATATTGGAGACATTTCCTAATTCTGGACACTTATGAGGAGCTATACTCAAACATAAAAAATAATCTTTTATTATTGTTTCTCTAAACCTTTTGATATTAATTCCTTTGTTCTTGATGATGTATCCGTGGCAATCCCTAAATTTTTTTTCAGAACCACAGCAACATTTGTGATGTCCTCTAAATCCATATTTACATAAAAAGTGTAATATTTTCATTACCATTTCATAGTCATTAACCTCAAATAAGCTACTGTAATATTGCAATACACCGTTAGCTCCGTGGTTAAGTTCGCCAAAAGGCATTTTTCCATATTTATTAAAATAAGTATGAGCAAATAAGTATGGTTCAACCAAATATTCAACATAACCTAGTAATGTTGGTTTTTTAGAAAATTTATGAAGTACATCCAAATTAGAGCCAAGACACAATGTACCATCACCATTAGTGTGAAAAGTGTGAGGTATTCTTTGCGATATTTCTTTTACTGTTGGTATTTTATTGGGATATTTTTTAGGAATTAATATTTCAATATCATATTCGCATAAGAGTCCTGAAATATTATCTAAAAAAGAAATACGTCCAATAATTTTATTCTCATTTTTAAGTAAAAATAAACCTTCGTATTTATTTTTTAACTCATTAAAATCTTTTATAAGAGTATCATTCTCCATTAATATCCCCAAGGCTGTGATTGATGTGTCGTAATGCTTGGTGTTCTGAGAGGCCTTTCAGTGATGTCTCTAAATACAGCACTTTTCATATTGAATGACTTATTTATAAGTTCTGTTTTATTAGGTTGATTCATTATTCGCTCTAAATCATATTTTAGAGATGATACCCAATTAAAAAATGCCTTAGCATATTCACTATTGCTGCTTTTCCCCCAATCTTCTATAAAATTTTCTGTTGATAATGCTGGATTTTTTACAACCCAAGTGCCATCTGCTTCTCTATATATCATATTAGTATTATTAGATATGAATCCTTCTTTCATAAGAGAAGAATATTTAGATAAACCTTCCAATATATTATAAACGGCACTTGATAAATCTCTTTCTTTCCGATAAAGATGGGTAGCTAATGTGGTGATTAATATAGATTTAGGGGCAAATGTTTTATTATCTTTAAATGCCTTATCTCTATGATTCTTTAATAATTTAATGGTTTGTCTTAATGGAGACCTTTTACTCTTCCTCTCTATTTCTTCAACATCAACGTGAGCAGCTCTATTCATAATAGCAGTAGCTTCATTAAAAAGCATATTTTTAAATTCAGTATTCTTGTTCTCAAACCAATCGATGAAACCTTTGGGATTACTTGGTGTCCACGTATATACGCCTGCTTTATTATCGATAATTGAGATTGCATCTGGCGTGCCTCTGGATATTTTTGTAGTTTCATTCTCAGGAATGGAAGGTAGAATATCAATATGAAATCCAATACCAGCAGCATTATCTGCATATTTTAGTGTCCAACAGCGGCTAATCCCTGCTTTTTTTTCAAGCATACCTTTATATGTTTCATTTTCTTTAAGTCTGTCTCCGATTAAATTTAAAACAGTAAGAGGTTCAACATCTTTTTTATCAAGTTTTACCTCGCAAACTAAATCTACATCATATTCATTATTTTCAGGGCACGGAGATATTACAGTATTAAGAGCAAAAGACCCCTGAGGATATATATTGGCATCATATCCTTTTTTCTCTAAACCTTCTTTTATCCAAGTTCCAATAGCGTTATATCTTTCTACTGCTTTATTAAAGTTTGTATCTGAAATCTCAATATTCTTGATAATATCGCTTAAAATTTCTTCGGTATCTTTATACACAACCTATTCTCCTTAAAAGTATTTAATTTTTACGAATATTATAACAGCATATAACATCCAAACAGTTAGCACCACCAATCCTATTCTTACTATCATTTTTAGAGATTCGGGAACTTTATCTTTCCATAGAGATAAACCTAGTTCATTTACGAACCATTTACTATTCTCTCTTGATACGAGAAACATATTATAATGAGCTAACCAGTTAGTCAAAAGGGGGATATGGTTAGAATGGCATATATCTTCTAATCCGCTATCAATGGATTTGAGTTTATCCATACTTTCTTTTATATTACTCTCATCAATTTCTAAATATAAAGCTTTTAACTCTTTGTATATTTTATTGAGAGACTTGGCTGTCTGATTATATACTTCTTTTTCCTTAGCACCTTTTTCTATATAAAGAGATAGAACAGAAAAAATTAGTAATCCTGTACCTAAACTTCTGCATTCATACTCTGGATATCCTAAAAGAATTATTGAAATGATTAGACTTACGACAGCAACTATTGTCGGAAAGGCATTCATAATGTCGTAGGTTGCAAAGTGTTGTTTTGCTCCATATAAAGCGGTGTAAGCAATATCTGCAATTCTTTTCTTTGCTTCTTCCTTCGTAACCATATAATTTATCCTTTTTATCTATTGGCTCTTTTATGTTAGTTAGGTTTTTGTTCTGTAAATGTCAAGACAACTTCTTAATATTTAAGAAATAATTATATTCTTTATATCAAATCCGACTATACCCTATTTTTACATTTGCAAAAGTGTAAAATCTAAATCATTTTGCTTGACAATTTTACAGGTGTAAAATATATTCTTAAATATAGATTTTACATATTTAGGATTGAATGATGATTTTTAATTACATAAGGGTTTCAACAATTGAACAAAATACCGAACGACAGTTAAGGGATGTTGTTTGCGATAGAGTATATGAGGAAAAAATTAGTGGTAAGGATACTAATCGTCCTCAATTGCAGGCGATGCTGTCAAATATTCGTTCAGGAGATATTATCAATATTCACGAAATGAGCCGTTTGGCGAGAAATACTCGGGATTTATTAAATCTTGTTGAAGAGATTACCTCAAAAGGGGCAACAATCATCTTCCATAAAGAAAATATCACATTTAACGGCAATGAAAAGCAAGACCCTTACCAAAAAATGATGATGACTATGCTTGGTGCCGTAGCAGAGCTGGAACGCTCTATTTTGTTGGAACGTCAGCGTGAAGGTATTGCTCTTGCTAAACTGCACAACAAGTACAAAGGCGGTAAGAATAAACTAACCACCGAGCAGGTGGCAGAATTAAACACACTCCGCAAACAAGGAATGCCTATTGCTCGCATTGCCAAGCAATTTAAAATAACTCGCCCAACTGTGTATAGTTATTTAAGAAATGAAGAAAAGTAAAATGCTAAAAGAAGATTTGAAATCTCTACGAGAACAAGAAAATGCTGAAATTGTACAGCATTTAGAAGCAATTTCTGAAATTATTGCCAACAAATGCAAAAGATGTGATTCCGTCCTCGGCTGTTTGGGGTGCGTATTTAGCCAAGGAGAGATGAAAAGTGATATTGAACACGCTCGTAAATTAATCAAGAAAATTATCTAATTAATTGGTATTCTTGTCCTGTTTCAGTAATTTCTTTACTTCTTTATCAAAGTCAGATTCTATTTGTTGGGTCTTATTAAATACGTCATATTCTTTTTCTGCCTTAATTTTGGCTTGTTTTTGCGAAATCTTCCCTTTATTGCCATCGGGAAGAATGTCATACCTGCGGAATGATAAAAACTCATTAACACTTTTAGCAAACTCTTGCATCGTAAAAGTATTTTCACGTTCAATTAAATCCTCAATATAATCAAAGTATCCTGAAACTGTTCGTTCTAAACGCTTGATTTCCTTCTCTGGTAAATAATTTTTGGCAACAGATACGTCTGATTTTAAAATTCGGCCTTCAGGTGAATGTTTCCAAGTTGTAAGCCCCATATGTTCTTTAGTATGGTCTGCTTTTGTATAAATGATTTCTGCCGCTGTTTGTCCCGTAATGGCATAATGAAACTTGTTTTGCACAGTAGCATAAAAATCTTGTGTTATTTGCGAATCTTTATTGTAATCAATAGAACATTCAGCAAATATATCTGTAATTTGTTGATAGATACGACGTTCAGATGCTCTGATGGAACGAACTCTTTCCAATAATTCACGAAAGTAGTCTTTTCCAAAAGTATCTTTTCCTTGTTTCAACCGTTCATCATCCAAAACAAAACCTTTTTGGATGTATTCTTTAAGAATTTTTGTCGCCCAGATTCTGAAATGTGTCGCTTGAATTGAATTAACCCGATAGCCTACGGAAATAATAGCATCAAGATTATAAAAATTTGTTGGATAATTTTTACCATCTGCGGCAGTTGCCGAGATTTTCTCGGTAACTGAATCTTTTTCTAATTCTCCTGCTTCAAATATATTTTTCAGGTGCAAAGAAATGTTATCAGATGAACATCCAAACAGTTCTGCCATAGATTTTTGTGTAAGCCATATTGTATCATCTTTGATAACAGCATTGACTTTCACATCCTTATCTGGAGTTTTATATATTAGAAAATTAAACCCGTTTGTCATTTTTATAAACCTTTATACAATTTTTTCTATAGTAATATAATCAATTTAAAATATGGTGAATCATTTATGAAAGTTTTGCCATACTTCTTGAAAAATTAGATTAACCACACTCCACGAGCAAGGAATGCCTATCGCACGCATTGCTAAGCACTTCAAAATTTCCCGCCCAACTGTGTATAGTTATTTGAAAAATTAAAGGAGATGCTGACTTCCTTGTTAAATTGATAGTGTAAGAATAGATTGTGTGCATTTTTATGTTAGTTTAAATTTAGTATTAGTTATTCGAAAATTTCGAATAACTGGATTAATTTAATCTATTCTCAGCTTGAACTATCTGAAAATATCTTTTAATTACCTTTCAATAGCCAATCCGTAAGGCTTATGATTTTGATACCATCTTCAATTGTTCCTGTTTGTAAAATATCTGTTGTCAGAATAACCTTCGGATAACTGTCGCCAATATCTCTCAATGCTTCCAATTCACGTTTTCGGGTATTTATCCAAATACTTCATCCAAATCTGTTTCTAATGTTCCAGCTTGAACAGAGGGCAACGTGTCAAATTGTTGTAAATTGTGTTTTTTTATAAGAATAGTATCATCAAATCCTAAGATAAAGGCTATTGCTATACGATAGATGATTTCGGTTGGGGCAAGACCATATACTTGTTTTTCAAATATATGTTTAAGCCTTTCTATTCTATCTGGATATAATTTTTTTAACTTTTCGCTTCTGTATAATCTTTTCACAATTTCAGTAATGTATAAGCCCGATTTCATATATAAATCAATAAAAGTTTTATTTTCATCATCAAAACAATTCGGGTTCTCTTGTTCCAACATATCAACCATTTCAATTACAACTTTTTTCGGTGTATAGATTTGGTTTGTTTTTTGAGGGGGGATATAATCAAAAATATCCTCTGTTTGGTTTTCATCAAAATAATTACCCAATTTTGTTTTCAAGCTTAGAAATTCTTTTACAGAATCGTTAAATACAACAGGGTCAAATAGTTGTCCTTCAAAATGTTTGGTTTCGCCAGCTTGCTCATCTACGTAATCACCGCCATCTCTCAAAAAGCGGAATTCTTCTAATGAAATACTGGTAACTTCCTTAAAGACCTCGTCAGGAATAATAGTGTCGAAGTTTTCGAGTGTTGTATTTTCGTTTCCATAGGCCATTAAAAACGAAGGAATTGTTCTTGAAAAACCGCGTAAATGGTCTCTAACTCCATCTTCTATACTATTTTTTTCTCGTTGTTTAGAATCTGTTTCCACTGCTTTAACGACTGTTTCCCCGAAGGTTTTCGGTAATTCCTCTATGGCCGTTTTCATCTCTTCTAAAAATTTATCCTGACTAGCTAATTTTTCTTTATCAAATTTATGGTTTATTTGTTCCTTTTCAGTTGTTGAGCTTGCTTCTTCAAGTTCTTTTTTGCGATTTCGTTCAATTACATTTTGTTCAATTATATGCTTGGTACATTGTGTTGCTATGATAGCATTCGCTTTACGGTCAAGTTCTCTTTGTAAAGCTTTCTTTGTGGATTTGCTTAAATCCTTGCCATAGGAATCTTGAGCTGTATTTATTAGTGAATTGGCAACCTCTCCAAATTTTTCTTTCATTTTTTCAATAATGGCATCAGGTTCTTTCTTATCCTGATTTTCTTTTGCGATTGTTTCCACTGCTTCAATTAATTCTTCTTTTGCTTCTTCATATATTTTAGGGCCGAATATATTATCAGCTTTTCCTATAATGATATTCTCTGATATTTCGATATTACCCTCGTCATTGATTGATAATTCATTTTTTGTTTCTGGGGTGATAATAACAGGTTCCTTTTGAGGCTCAAAATTATGAATTATATCAATAACTTCTTGCGGAGCATTGAAAATATTACTGATATTTTGGAACAAAAAGTTACACATAAACCCTTTACGAACCACCTCTTGGGCGTGAATTTTTCTGGGAATAGTGAGAACTTTTTCAGCATCAAGAGTTATCATTTCTCCATCATCGTCTTCACCATAAACTGGGAAGAAGTTTATCAGCTCTCGAATATGCTGTTTGCGTTCGTCAATACTTCCTTTGCCTGCAGAGGTTGTTGAGCTTAAATCATTAGCAAATTGTTCAAAGATAACCAATGTGCGAGCAGGGTCAAAATCAAACACGTAGGCATTTTCTTTACGAAATTGTTGTTGCCCATAATGGAAAAGACACGGATTTTGGGCTCGGAAGGCTGCCTGCATATAAAGAGACGGACTATTTACATTGCTTAGCATTAAAACTGCCGTCCATTCGGGAATGGTAATACCTGTTGTTAATTGACCGACTGATAATGTAATGGTTTTATCGCAAGATTTAATTGCCTCTAGAACTTTGTTGTATGATTTTTGTGTTTCTATAAATTCGTCTTCATTTATTTTACCATCACCAGCAGCCAAAACAACGTGATAGTCTTTAAATATTGGATGAGTGTTTAATTTCTTTTTGAGAGCTTTGGCACTGTCAACACGATTAAGAAGCCAAAATGTATGTTTTAATTCATCCCGAAGCTCTGGTGTTGAAAATGGAAATTTTGTTTGCGAAACTAATGCGTCTAAAAATTTATCAACATCATTATCGTGCAAAAAATTACCGTCAGATTTAGTGGCAAAAAACTCATTTAAATCAAACGCGTAGTTTTCATTCTCTCCATCATCATTAAAATCAGCACCTTGTTTTAGTTTATCGGCAATGATGCTGGACATTTGATAAGTATATAAGTTTAATTTTGGCAAGGTAGCATACGGATTTTCTTCTTCATTCGAAGGATTCCATTCGTTTTTAGCTTTTTGTTCATCGGCATAAGTCCAATTGTAAATAGCTTCAGATTCAAATTTAGCGTTTGCCAATGCCTTGAATGGTGTGCCAGATAAATGAAGTGTGTATTTGCGATGAATATTATCTAAAGCGATATCTGCTCTATAAGTGTCAATTCCCTCGTGTGCTTCATCAATAATCAATAAATCCCACTTTAATTTGGATATATGGTTTAATTTATCATATTTACCGCCAAATTCTATTGCCCCTTTAAGGTCTTGCAGTGATACAAATTCTATATATTTTCTTGCTGACGCAGGCAAATTTTCCCTTTTAACAACAGAGGGTTTGTCTTTTAAGGCATCTGCCTGACTAATAAAATAGTATCCTGATTGTGTTCCTAAGAACTTTTCATAATCACTATACCACGAAGTGGCAATAGCAGGACGATGGGTAACTATTAGGACTGTTTTAGCATCCAATTGTTTGCACAAATCATATGCGGATAGTGTTTTTCCAAAACGTGGTTTGGCGTTCCATAAAAACTCAGCATCTTCTTCCGTATGATTTTTAAAGTAGGCTTTAGCTTGTTCAACGGCTTTTTGTTGTTCTTCTCTTAATTTGTATTCGATGACTGCGTCTGTCTGTGACACTCCGCGATTAGCTCGGAATTCATCAAATCTTTGTTTTGAAACCTGTGGCAAAATATGAAACCATTCTGTGCCCGTTTTGCGTTCAATACCTACTTTTTTCAGATATCCGTGAAAATCCGTATCGTGAAAAATATCGCCTGAACCATCATCGTATATGGCATTGGCTTTCCATTCTATTTTATATTCTATATCAGCGGTTTGAGTTTGCTGGCGAATACGAGTATCAACATCTTGCTCGGTAAAACCAATTTTAGTCCAGCCATCGTGGTCTTTAATTTGCGGAGTTGTATAAGCATAACACATCGGCACGACTTTTTTGCTGGTTTTGATATTTAATTTACTCATATCCTTACTCCATTGGCTTTACATTTTGTTCAATAAAGGTGATTTCTTCATCAGATAAGCCATATTTTTTATACAGCTCATCATCCGTCCACGATTTACTGAAATCCTGAAGAGGAACAAAACGATATACTGTTCGTGTTGCGTGTTGAGTTTGCTTTCTGATACCAACTAAAGCTCTGAAAAATTTTGTTTTCATATAACTAAAACAATTATTTCTTTCTATTTCATTTTCAAAAGGACCTATTTGAATAAATGTTTCTGTGCAGAGTTCTCCTGGCGTAGCCAGGACTGGCGTAGCAGGTACTTCACCAATCTCCCCACAACCATAGCTTTCTGAAATGAATATTTTATATCTGTTTAATCCTTCATTTTTAGTAAAAGGATAATCTTGAGGTAAGAATTTGTATATGCGTTTTAATTTTTCATCCAATCCTAACAACCGATACCCATCTTTTATCGGGGCATCACTCATTGGCGGTAATTTATATTTTTCCCTTGATTTAATCGCATCACCGCGCAAACCATATAGTTTGGCGGGTGATGCGATTAAATCAAAAGTTTTTTCGCAATGTTTTTGTACTTTGTTTTTTATTGAAACAAGCACATTTTCTCGAATAAAAATATCATCTCCTTCTTCTAACAAAAATCTTTTGCTATGAGATACACTATTTATATTATGACGATATACACCACATTCTTCATTATGCGTATTATCCCATAAAAAGTAATTTACCCCACCCTTAATATCTACATTATTAAAACAATCTGAAGAGTTTGCAAAGTCGTGTAAAATAGCCATTCTTTTATCACGAAGCATATTTTCACGAAAATCATCTAATCCTTTTCCTCCAGTCATCCAACGAGAAGGAGTAATCATTGAGATATACTTCATAGAAATCTTTTTTGCTTGTTCTATAAACAGTTGATATACAGGCTTTGCACTTGCTTGTGCCCCACCATCACTAACTTGATACGGAGGGTTTCCGATTATTACATCAAATTTCATTGTTTTATCTCCTTTCAGGTCTCTGAAATTGAAGACCTGTTTTGTCCGCCAGTTTTTTATGCGGCAATTGATTGGAAAATTAAGAGTTGGTAGATTGTCAAAAAGCTCGTACTGGGCTTCGTCAGCCGTATCAAAAGGAGCACATTCTTTTAAGCCATCCATTTGCCAGATGTTCCAAGCCAGAATATTTGCTATTTGTTTGATTTGGTTGAGATTTGGCTGTTTGCCAAAATGGTGTTTATAAAAATCGATGAAGGTATAAAGTAGATTTTCTCTGGCTAAGAGCAGATTATCTCCTTGAAATTCATAACCATAGGTTGCCTCATAAGCTCTTTTTGCCCATTTAAACCAATCTGTTTCATTATCTGTATTTTCACAAACCACACGCAACTTACGGTCAATAATGCCGATACGTTGATTAACAACCAATACTTCTCCTGTAGTGGTATCATAACGAGATGTGAGAAAAGGTGCTTCTCCGCAAGTGATTTCTAACCGTTTGGAATCAACATATTTTTGCCAAGTTTTCTTTCCTGAAAAGTTGATTTTTTCAAGATTTGTTAACCAATAGTGTTCTTGTTTGGTATTAAAGGCATTTGTATAACCCAACCATTCGTCATCGCATAAATTGTTCATATCGTTGCAAATCCACGACGGTGTAAATACCTCTGCGGATTTTTTTGTGCGATTTTGTTGTTCTTCTTTACTTTTTGCAGTTCTGGGTTGGATGATTTTGGTGTTTTCACCTGTGATTAGTTCTGGTAATATTTCTTTTTCAGCAGTGTATAAACTGCCATATTGAGCGTAACCATCGCACGCCCAGCGAATATAACGTCCTGTTGTTTTGTCTTGGAGTAATAGCTTTAAGAGATAGGGGCTCTTTTCCCTAATGTTTTGTTCTAATATATCAATGTCGTTTTGTGGGCGAGGATTGTCTTGAATATTGAACAGATACACAACATTTGGGGGCAAAAAACGGTTATGTGTTTCACCTTGTAAATCATCTGTTGTGTTAGATGATGAATTATCAAATGCTTTATCCTCAAAACCCACCGTTTTATTTCCGTAGCACAGAAAGGATACGCAAAATACCCGTGGGCAAAACCTTAAAATGCTTGCTTTTCAAAAGATTGGTGTTAATAATGTAGATGGATTTTATTGGTATATGAATGTGTAACTGCTACGGAAATAAAACGGTGGGTTTGTTTCCGTATTGTCTTTTTATACGCTATCGTCAAATCAGATAAATATAAATGAATTTTATAAAGGATTGACGATGATTTACGGTTATTGCAGAATTTCGACAGAACATCAGGTGGTAAGTAACCAAAAGCACGGTATACAAACTTTTGCTGATGACAATAATCTTCAAATCGATAAATGGGTTGAAGAAACAATTTCTTCCAGAAAACATTTAAACGAGCGAAAACTCGGAAAATTGCTTAAAAAGCTCCAAAAGGGGGATATTCTTATTGCAACTGAATTATCCCGACTGGGAAGAAATTTGCTTGAAGTAATGGGAATTTTACAAAATTGTCTTGAAAAAGGGTGTCAAATATGGACTTTGAAAGAAAATTACAGGCTTGGGGCAGATATACAGAGTAAGGTACTTGCTTTTGCTTTCTCTCTTGCGAGTGAGATAGAACGCCAACTTATTTCAGATAGGACAAGAGAATCATTAAAAAGAGTGCGGGCGGAAGGAAAACATATTGGTCGTCCCAAGGGGAGCACATATAGAAAGTTGGCGAAAAAACATAACAAAATTGTAGAACTTTTGGAAAAGAAAGTGTCAAAAGCTGAAATAGCCAGATTGCTTGATTGTGATTGGAACACATTACATAGATACATTCAGGAATGTATTATTGATAAACCTAAAATAGCATAAATATCTTGACATTTATAACTTTTAATGTTATATGGTTTAGCAGATAGGATGACTATAAAATACATTAAGCGTTTTCACGCAGGAGTTTCTCTGGTTGTATTTGCTGTCATCCTTTATCGTTTTAAAATCCCGAGATTTTTCCCTTTTAAATATTTCTCATTGAAAGAATCTATCTTTCTTAATTCTTTCAGCAATTTAGGAGCATTCAAATCTCCAACCATACGGTATATTAGATTATGCACCTTTTCAGGTCTATTCTCTTCTGCAACAACAAGTAAAGAACCATAATGAAATATTTTGTTGCGATACATCCTAATTCTGTTTAATTTATTAAAA
>OGOP01001097.1_pt1 | contig 20736 bp, 15 predicted proteins | sample 1552591 | NCBI WGS metagenome assembly OGOP01 (sample SAMEA2580120, study PRJEB22360) | human gut metagenome | biome: human gut; feature: human-associated habitat; material: faeces | place: Denmark | collected 2008/2010 | reverse complement strand
TCAGATTGCCCAATGCAGGATATCTTATGCAAAATTACGTTTTTATTTTGAAACCGACAAGGATTTATCTAAGAAAGTTGCTTCAAAAATCTGAGGAATCTGCGTGAGAGCTTATCTGTCCCTTCCTTTTAATTCAGTTACCTTAAAAAACTTCCTTCCAATCTACCAAACCCTTTCCCCTATCATCCAGCTCTATGGCCAGGGCGATGACCTTGCGCTTGTCGGCCTTGAAAGGCTCGGCATACTGCTTGGCTCTGATTTGCTCTGCTGCAGCATCCACACCACCATTGTCGCTCAACTTCAACTCCAGGACGTAGACATATTGGGTGGTTTCCACCACCATGTCTATCCTGCCCGTAGCAATCATCTTTTCCACTTCCACCCTGCAACCGATGGCATTGAATATGGTGCTCATAATCAGGCGATAACGCTCCTCCATGTCCATACTGGCGAGCTTTTTGTTGCTGTAGGGCACATCCGCAATGAGGGCTTTCAGGCATTTCATGGCTTCGGGAAGATTGCCAAGTTTCAGCGAGTACAACAACATATTCTGAGTACTTATCACTTGGGCATTCGTTTTCAACGTCAAGGCAGGCAAAACAATCCTATAAAGAGCCTTACGGACTTCATAGTTTGGAATGCCAAGCAGATAGATATCATCCATATACCCTTTTATCGTAAGATAGCCCGACTGATAGAGGAATAGCTCTGCGCCGCCACCTGTTACGTCGGAAGTCTCCAATGTATCGCAGTCTACCGGACAATTTTCAAAATCCTTCAAACGAATTTCCATATTATCCACAAACTTAGGCAACGTGGAGGTTGCACCCGATGAAGCCCAGTAGTTCTTCAGTTTGGAATCTGCCAGGGCATTGATAAGACTGAAGGGATTGAATACATCCACCATATTCTCATGACAGAAATGATAACCATCATAGTAGGCTGCCAGTTGTGCCACAGCCTCGTCGAGGTTCCAATCGTTCTTTGCAGCCAGCTTATTGATTTCCGGCTTGAAATCACGTAAGACTTCTTCCTTGGTAATACCGCAAATGGCGGCATAGTTTGGCTCAAAACTGATGTTGCTCAGATTGTTGAGTACAGAGAAGAGAGAGATTTGCGTAAACTTGGTGATACCTGTGATGAAGACAAACTTCTCGTATTTGTCATCTGCCTTGAGGATGGCAAACACCTCACGATAAACAGCAGTACATGCTTCATGCTGCGGAGTTTTCCAGGAATGTTGCAAGGGCGAGTCGTATTCGTCGATGAGAATCGCCACCTGAAGCCCGGTTTTATTGTATGCAGTCTGAATGATAGCATCTAAACGGTCGGCAAGAGAACTGTCCTGTCGTACAGCAATATCATACTCCGACTCAAGTTGATGGAAGGCATTGTCCAGATAGCTCCGCACACTTTCCGGTGCAGCTCCTGCACGACTCATATCCAGTCGGATGACAGGACGCTTCACCCATTCTGTCTCCATCTGCATAATCTTCAGTCCCTCAAAGAGTTCCTTCTTGCCTAAGAAATAAGCTTCGAGTGTATCAACAAGGACAGATTTACCAAAGCGGCGTGGGCGGCTCAGGTAATTATACTTTTTATCTCTGTTGGCAAGCTGCCAGATGATATCTGTCTTGTCAACATACAGGTATCCACCCTCTCTGATTACCTCAAAAGACTGGATGCCTACTGGCAATCTTCTATCGTTTATTTCTACCATCTTCCGGGATCTTTGGTTTACAATTGCAAATTTACGATTATTTTCTCAAATTGCCATCATTTTCTCTCTTTTTCTGGATAATTCTTTTAAAGTTAGCAGGTTTCAAGTACGGGCGAAGCCCCAAAAGTTCACAGAAGCACGACCAAAAGGTCAAGAAGCTCATATAAGCAGCAATGCCCTAAAGATCAAGTAACCCACAGCAGCAACGCCCTAAAGATCAAGTAACCCACAGCAGCACGCCCTGATGGTCAAGCAACCCACAGCAGCACGCCCTGAAGGGGCAGAAGCTCTTAGCCCAAGGCAACGCCCTGGGTATAAGGCAATCAGCGATGCGCCCTGAAGTCCAAGCAGCCCATAGAAGCAGCACGCCCTGAAAGGGCAGAAGCTCTTAGCCCAAGGCAACACCCTGGGTTTTTGTTTTGGGCGGTAACCTGTCGCCCTGAAAGGGCAAAAGCTTTAAAATACCGGACAAGATACAAAGCTGTTGCCCTTACAGGGCGCATTGCTGATTGGCATCATACCCAGGGCGCTGCCCTGGGCTAAGAGCTTTTGGGCCTTCAGCCCGTACTTAAACCACTTGCGAAACTTGAATCTATAAGTCCACTTTAAAAAGTAGTTTTTGGTTCTTTTCCCTACAAAATGCTATTTGATTATCAGATGGTTACATTTGAAGAAATTATCAAAATTGACTTTTTCAAGTGGATTCAATCTATAGTCTACCTGAAAAAGTCTATTTTACGAAAACCAGCTATTGATTATCAACAAGTCACAAAGACAAAAAATGTGAGTTTCTACTTTTTCAAGTGGACTCAATCTATAAGATTTCATATCAGATACTTTTTGGATTTACTGTTGAGTATGTGCTCATACGAAAAAGTTTTTTTATGAAAAAAGTATCAAAGTATCATTTTTTTGGCTGAACGTAAAGGTAAATAACTGACATATAATAAGATAGAAGAATGATACATTTTGAATTATCTTACAAGAAGTATCATGGAAGTATCATAAATCTGATAGAAGTATCATAAAAACGTCATCTAAGTATCACAAAATCGTCATGAGGCATTATGCATAAAAGCAAAGCAGCCGATCTGTAAGGAGTGCCCAAGAATTTCCAGACTTTTGGGCACTCTGTGCACACCGCATGGGCAATAAATGCCCAACGCTTGTTCAGTCGATGCCCAAGGCTTGTTCAGTCGATGCCCAAGGCTTGTTCAGTCGATGCCCAACGCTTGTTCAGTCGATGCCCATCGCTTGTTCCCTGAGTGCCCACTTGACGGGCAAGACAGACCACCTGATGGGCTCTTACAGAACGGCTTATGTGATTTTATTCCTAATCCAGCTTGTCAATCTTTCTTCTTATTCATAGTTTGTATTGGCATTCTTTACATACTGGAAGTGATGGTGCTAAAGTTTTTGAACTGTACGGTTGGAATTACCCAATACGCCCTGAAGAAGCTGGAGTGTAATACGTAACTTTGTACCATGGAGCCCATATAAGCAGCACGCCCTGAAGGGGCAGAACTTGCGAAACTTCAGAACTTTACTCAACTTCAGACATTAACCACGCAATGAATTACGGAATCAACAACGAGGAATCACCATAGCTCAGGAAACGGAAATCGTGAGCCAGAGCATAGTCGTACACTTTCTTCCAGTCGCCATGGAGGAAGGCACTGACGAGGAGGAGAAGAGTGCTCTGAGGCTGATGGAAATTGGTGATAAGCATCTTCACTATCTTGTACTGATAGCCGGGGGCAATGATAATCTGCGTGCTGGTGTGCAAAGCCTCCAGACCATTGCGGTCGAGATAGTCGATGATGGCCTGTATCGCCTGAGAAGGCTGAATGGCATTCACCAAACCGCCATCTGCCGACAACTCGTAAGGATCCCACTGGTTAACGTGCAGGTCGTCTTCTGTCGCCTCGGGATGAGAGAGCAGATAAACGCCCATATAGTACAGGCTCTCGATGGTTCGCACACTCGTAGTACCCACAGCAATCACCTCGCAATGGTGCTGCAGGAGCTTCTCCAACGTATGACGGTGCACCACGATATACTCGGTGTGCATGCGGTGACCCTCTATCTCCAGACTCTTCACCGGCTTGAAAGTACCAGCGCCCACATGAAGGGTAACCTCCTCACGCTCAATGCCATGGCGGTCGATGTCCTGCAACACGGCATCGGTGAAATGAAGTCCGGCAGTAGGAGCAGCCACACTGCCCTTTATCTTCGAGTAAACCGTCTGATAGGTTGTCTTGTCGCTCTCCTCGGTGGCACGGTTGAGATAAGGTGGAATAGGCAACTCGCCCACGGTCTCGAGAATCTCGGCAAAGGAGACCTGCATGTTGTCCCAGTCGAAGTCGACCCAATAGTTGGTTCCACCACCCTTCGCCACCATAGAGGCAGCCTCCGAGCCTAAGGCGTCGCCACGGCGCATGGTGGCAGAGAGTGTAAGCTGATGCCCCTTGATCTCGAAGTCACGCTTCAGACTGCCCTCCTTCCACTTCTTCAGGTTGCCTATCATGCAGAGCCATGAGCAATGTCCAGCCGTCTGAAACATGAGCTCATAGTCGGTAGGATCGGCAGGCTCCATGAGGAAGACCTCTATCAGGGCACCCGTCTCCTTGCAGAAATGCAGACGCGCCTGAATCACCTTGGTATTGTTGTAAACCATCAGTCCGCCCTTGGGCAGGTATTCAGGCAAATGGTAGAACACATCCTCACCTACCTCACCATGACGGTAGAGAAGGAGTTTGGAATGGTCGCGCTGCGCCAAGGGGAACTTGGCAATGCGCTCATCAGGAAGGGGGTAATTGTAATCGGTGATTTTTATATGTTTTGTATCCATTATGGTTGAATTTTAATGTTACACTCCTCCAGCCATGACTATCGCCCGCAAGAAGGCATAGACCAGGGTGAAAGCCAGGATGCAGAGTATCTTGTCGATGTCGTCGTGGTCGTAACCCGTGGGGGTATACTGGTCGGAAATATATGTGATGTGGGGTGACACCTTGTAATACAGTTTCAGATAACCTATGTAGCACACGACACCGATGACAGCACCCATAAGGAGCCCGCAGAGAATGTCGGAGGGATAGTGCATGCCGAGATACAGGCGTGTCCAACAGTTGAGCAGCGACCACGAGAAGAGGGCAATGGCGAGGCGCTTGCCCCTCATGAGGAGCGAGAAGAACATCGCTATCGACATGGTGTTGGCTGCATGAGCCGAGAAGAAGCTGTAGCCACTGCCACGAAGGTTGCCCACCACCTGAATGGTGTATTTCAGGATGGGGTCGTTGTTGGGGCGCCATCGTTCCACCAAGGGTTTTACCACGCCATCGGTGATACCCTCGGAAAGAGCCACACAGACGAGTGCTCCCATTACCGCCAGACCAATCTGCGCCATCGTCTCATTGTTGCGCACAATGATGTAGAAGAGGGTGAGATAAAGCGGTATCCAGGTGAGCCCCGACGTAAGGACGAGCGCTAACTGGTCGATGAACAGATTGTCGCTTCCATTGAAGAAGTGGAGCACCTCGAGATCGGTGAGAAGACATGAGACAAACATCATATTTCCTCCAGTTGTTTGGTTTCTATCCATCCATCTCTTCCATCTGCCAGGTGGATGCCACGCCAGCCATCCATCGAGCGGTCGGTGATGTCGACACGCGTTCCCTCATGAATGACGAACTGGTCGGCGCTCTGTCGGGAAGGAGTCTTCTTGACATTGACCGTAGGAGCCACGATGATGGCGCCCGTGCGGTTGACGAGTATCTGTTTCTGCTGATAGGCAAAGAGCGAACTCAAGAGGAAGACGACAAAGAAGAGGATGCCGCCGAAGAAGCCGGCCTTGCGCAACGGCAACTGGGGCGCGAAGAGATAGACCAGCACCAATACCAAGGAAAGGATGATGGACAGGATGCCCGTCTTGGCCCAGTTGTCGACACTGGTGAAGTTGACCAGCGCCTTGTACCAGGTGACGAAGAACATCTCGCTGACAGGAGTGATCTTGTCGATGGTCTTGCTGCGAGCAAACTGCAGGTTGAAGTTGATATCCTCGTCGCCGGGCGACAGCAGATGGGCACGTTCGTAAGCCAGGACAGCCTTGGTGATGTTGTCGGTGCGATAATAGGCATTGCCGAGGTTGTAGTAGACCTCGGGCGAAACACCGTTCTTGAGCAGGTCCTCATAGTCCTTGATGGCCTGCTGATAGTTGCCCTTGGTGTACTCGGTGTCGGCGTTCTGCTTGGTGACAGCAGAGGCAGAGAGGCTGAAGCCCATGAAGATGAGCAGCAGCACCACACCGAAGGTATAGTCGCCCTGACGGGCAGAAGTCTTCTTGCCCTGCTTGCGGGCAGCCTTGATGGCATTCTCTATTTCCATAATAGCAGTCATGGCTGAATCGAAAGTCTTGTTCATATTGCCGGCAGGGTCGCCAGGAGCATAGCGCTCAAACTCACACTCGTCGAGAGCCTGGGTAAACTTCTCTATGGTGTCGGCATCAACGGAGTGAGCCAACAGCTTATCCTGAATATTCTCGCGCGAGAGCTGTTCGACAGGCATATTGAGCTTGTAGCTGACGTAGCCCCACAAGGCTCTGAGCACCTCGTCGTAGAACTCGCCCTGCTTGCGGGCCATCATCAGGGTACGTGCCTTCTTGAGTCGCTTGGTGGCTATCTTGTTGGCCTTGTTGGAACGCATCTTCACGATGTCGGCATTCTCGATGGCACGGCGGCGGAAGACGATGAGCAGACCGATGAAGGCGATGAGAGGCACCATCAGACTCGTCCAATAACCAAAGCTGCCATAGAACATATCGTCGATGTCGCAAAGCTTGCTCTTGCCCAACTTCAGGGCATGAATGTCCTTGTCGGCATTGCTGTAGTTGGCCGACGACGAACCGTCTGAGCCGTCGCCCTGCTCCACGGTGAGGGTGAAGGGCTGGGTCTTGATGGTGCGGTAGGCGTTGGTCTTGGTGTCGTAGTAGGTGAATTCTACCGATGGAATGGTGTACTTGCCCTGGTTGCGCGGAACAGCGAGGAAGTCGTAAACCATGTTGCCCTCCACACCGTTCTGGGTGAGCTTGGTCTTGTCGGTGATCTTGGCGTCATACTGGTCGAAGTCTTTCGGCAGGTTGAGAACAGGCTGCTTGAGGAGTTTCAGGTTTCCGATGCCTCCCACTACCACACGGATGTTGATGGGATCGCCAGCCTTCACGTCGTTCTTGTCGAGCGTGGCAGAGATATTGAAGCGGCCTACTCCACCCGAGAAGTTGGCAGGACGTGCAGGCAGCGGGTCCACCTGAATGGTAATGCCAGGCGCCTTGATAGCCTTATGCACCTCCACATATCCCGAGCCGCCATTGAAGAAAGCCTCGATGGGGTCGACATTGCGGTTCTGCTGAACCACGATACCCTTGAAGGTGATGGAAGGAATCTCGAGCTTGCCCGTCATCTGAGGATACATGACGTACTGACTCCAGGTGACACAACGGTAAGGACGGCCGTTGATGACCTCGGTGTGAAGCACTTTCTGCTGTGGCTGTGGTACCTCCTGAGAGTGGAAGCCCTTCAGATCGGGCATCTTGCCGTCGAGCTGGGTAAGGTCGACCTGTGTATAGACCTTATAGGTAAGGAGCACAGGCTCTTGCTCGTGCACACGCTTCTTGTTGGCAGTGACCTTGATGAAGAGGTCGTTGCCCGAGATGGCAGAACCCGCCTGACGCATGCGAGGCTCATCGGCATCATCGTTGTGCATCCTGGGTGCTCCGCCAGAGTTGTGAGCATGGCCCGAGACGGTGATCTTGACAGGATGGGCTGCAAGTTTCTTGCCATAAACCAGTGCATGCGAGGTACCGATGGTGTAAGTTCCAGCCTTGCCTGCATAGAGCGTGTAGGTGATGGTGAAAGAGGAAGAAGAGCTGGTGTGGCCGTTGACCACCTGATAGCTCGACTGCGAAGAGGTGTAGGGTCCGGCTATCACCTCCAGTCCATCGGGCACATTGCCCATACGGAACTCCTCCACTTCACGGGCGTTGACCGTATAGGCTACTCTGAAGTTCTCGCCAGCAGCAACATGTGTTGGTGCAGATACCGCCACACGCTGCGCCTTGGATTCCTCCGCCAGACCCAGCATCACGAATATCATCAATGTGTACCATTCTATTTGCTTCATAATGAAATGATGTTTGCTTATTGTTTTACCAGTTCTTGTCGTACTGCCTGCGCCGTGGCTGACTCATCGCCTTCTGCATCTTCTGCTTGGTGGCCTTCTCCTGCTGCACGGCTACATTGAGCAACTGCTCGGCATTGTCACGGCTCATCTTGTCCTGCTCGGGCTTCTGTGACCGGTTGTTCTTATCTTTGTTTTGATTATTTTTCTGTTTGTCTTGATCCTTGTTCTGATCCTTGTTCTGGTTCTGATCCTTATTCTTCTTGTTCTGCTTGTTCTTGTCCTTGTTGTTCTTGTCGTTGCCGCTCTTGTTCTTGTTTTGGTTCTGCTGGTTCTTCTGATTCTTCAGCTGATGCTTGCAGAGCGCCAGGTTGTAGCGGGTCTCGTTGTCCTGAGGATTGTTGCGCAGCGCCATCTTGTAACATTCTATTGCCTTGGCAAACTCCTGATGGTTCTGCATGATGACGCCCATGTTGTGGAAACTCTTGGCGCGGCGTATCTTGTTGGTGGTCTGCAAATCGGCAGACTTGGCAAACTGCTGCATGGCGAGCGAGTCTTTCTGCTGCATCATGAGCGCACAGCCTAAGTTGTAGACCGCCTGTGGATTGTTGGCATTGCGGGCTATCGCCTTGCGATACTGCACCTCGGCAGCAGTCCATTTGCGTGCCCTGTACTGGCGGTTGCCCTGACGGATGAAGGTGCGGTCGTTCTGTGCCAGTGCTGCAACTGTACTGACGAGGAGCAGCCCCAACAGCAGGCACAGCCTGCGCAGCCGCAGGGTCGGTATGATATGATAAGTTAGATACATTGCGATTAATTTTTAATGTGTAAAGAACTTCACGTTGCGGAGAAGCGGATTCTTCACCTCGAGCATACAGATGTCGAGGATGAGCAGGAGGATGACCAGGATGCCTACAGCCTGGAACTGCTCGTCGTACTCGCTATAGATGACGGTGTCGGTCTCGCCCTTCTGCAACTTGGAGAGGTCATCGTTGAGTGCCTGCTCCGCATCGCTGGTGTTGTCGACGTGAATATACTGTCCACTGCCAGCCTGAGCCAACTGTCGGCACATCTGCTCGTTGAGGGCAGTCATCACGGTGTTGCCCGTACGGTCTTTGAGATAAGAGCCGTCGCCCATAGGAATGGGGGCTCCCTTGGTGCTTCCTATTCCCAGAATGAAGACATTGATGCCTTTATTCTTGGCTGCCTTGACAGCATCCTCGGCTCCCGGCTCATGGTTCTCGCCATCGGTAATGACGATGATGGCGCGTCCCACATGGTCTTGCTGGGTGAAGCTCTTGGTGGCAAGGTCGATGGCTGCAGCAAAGTTGGTGCCCTGGGTCTGGATGAGAGCGGGTGTGGTGTTCTGCAGGAACATCTTGGCAGACACGTAGTCGCTGGTGATAGGCAACTGCACGAAGGCATCGCCGGCAAAGACGATGAGACCTATCTTGTCGTTGGTGAACTTGTCGACCAGGTTCTCCACCAGCATCTTGCTCTTGTCGAGTCGCGAAGGCGCCACATCCTCTGCCAACATCGAGTTGGAGATGTCGAGACAGATGATGGTCTCAATGCCCTGACGCTTGTCGTGAGAAATCTTGCTGCCCATCTGTGGACGCGCCACCATGAGGATGAGCAGGGCCAAGGCTGCAAGCAGCAAGCCGAACTTCACCGTGGGGCGATAAGATGACACATTGGGCATAAGGGCTTTCAACAGCTCAGGGTCGCCAAACTTTCGGAGCTTGGCCCTTCTTCTTCGCCATCCTATGAACCTCACCAGTACGAGTACCGGCAACATCCACAGCAGCCACAAATATATTGGATCTTCAAATCTTAGCATATTCATTTGATATTAATTGAACTTCGGCTCGTCCCTTCCCTATGGGATTCTTCTGAGCCAGGTGATGCGAAGCAATATCTCTGCGAGCAGTACCAACAGGGCTGCAAGGGCAAAAGGCTGATAAGCCTCGTAGCGCTTGGCGAAATGGGTGACATTCATCTTCGTCTTCTCCAACTTGTCGATGTCGTGGTAGATGCGCTTCAGCTCGGCGTTGTTGGTGGCACGATAGAAGTTGCCATCAGTGGTACGGGCTATGTCCCTGAGTGTCTCGGTGTCAATCTCCACAGGCATGTTGATGTACTGAACGCCAGCCGCTGTGGGCATAGGGTAAGGAGCTACCTTGTTGGTTCCCACACCGATGGTGTAGACTCTGATGCCAAAGCTCTTGGCTATCTCGGCGGCCGTCATAGGCGAAATGTCACCGGTGTTGTTGCTGCCGTCGGTCAGGAGGATGACCACCTTGCTCTTGGACTTGGAGTCCTTCAGTCGGCTGACAGCATTGGCGAGACCCATACCCACCGCCGTTCCGTCGTCGATGAGTCCACGGGCAGTAATGTCGGTACGGGTGTCCTGCAACAGTCGCAACAAACTGGCGTGGTCGGTGGTCATAGGACACTGGGTGAAGGCCTCACCAGCAAAGATGGTAAGACCGATGTTGTCGTTGGGACGGCCAGAGATAAACTCGTGAGCCACATCCTTGGCAGCCTCCATACGATTGGGTTTCAAGTCTTCTGCCAACATAGAGGTAGAAACGTCCATCGCCATCATGATGTCGATGCCCTCCACCGTCTTGTTGTCCCAGGAGTTGTGGGTCTGCGGACGAGCCATCGCACAGACGATGAGCACGAAGCACAGACATCTGAGCATCATGGGCAGATGGACAAGGCGCTGGCGCAGGCTCTTGGGAGCATAGGCAAACTGCCGGGTGTCGCTCAGCCTCATGGTAGGCTCGTTCTTCTTCCTGTACAGGAAATACCATAATATATAAGGTATCAGCAACAGGAGCAACAGAAAATATGCTTTACTTGCAAATTCCATGTTTTTATAATATTATTGAACATTCGCAAGTTCAGAAGTTATAGAAGTTAAAGAAGTTATCACTCCCTTCGGTCGTTAGAAGTTATAGCCAACAGCCTTTTTGGTTGAAGATCTATCTGTAAAGCATATGGCTTTAACTTCTCTAACTTCTTTAAATTCTTTAACTTCACCATTTGCGAAAGTTGAGTTATTCTTTTTTATTCTATACTCCTACATCAGCAGCATGCAGGCACCATAGATCACGTAAGCGGTGATGGCTGCCATGACAATCGCTCCACCCCAGAGCAAAGCCTTGATGAGCTTGCGCTGACTGCGCGTCTTGCGATCCTGGTCGGTAAGCTCGGGAGCCACCTTCTCCTCGACGGTCTGCTCGTTGGTCTTCGTCTGGTCGATGAAATTGATGGCGTTGACCAGATTGGCGTCATTCTCGCCAAGGAAGGTCTCGTACTTGGCAAACTTCACGAGGTCGGCAGTACGGAAGAGCTGTTTCAACTCGTCTATCATCTTCTGGTCGCCAGCCGACTGCAGATGCTCTATAATCTCGCCGCTGGTCATCTCCATGGCACGGAAGCCAAAGCGCTGCTCTATGTACTCGCGCAGCGTGGTGGTGAGGCGGGTGTAGTATTCCTTCTGGTTCTCCTGCGACTCGGTGTGCTGCTGCTTGATGACATTGATCTCGCTGAGCGCCTTCTCGTGGGCTGGCACACGCTTCACGATGCGCATACGAATCACGATAGGTTTGTTCTGACGGAGGCGCTGCCAGAGCCACAGCATGACACCGAAGAGTAAGAGTACCAGAATGCTGAGCCAGAACAGAGGACTCCACTCACTCCATAGGAAGGGATTGTCCTGTACGTCCTTGGGGGGATAGAACTGGTTGGGATGAACCGTATCCACAGGAACCGTGAGCACCTTGAGCGCCAACGGATTGCCCTGACAGGTCTTGCCGTTGACCTTGACCTGAAGGGCTGGTACAGCGTAGACCTTCTCGTCGAAAGAGGTGAGCGTATAGTCGCGGCTTATCTGTAGCCTGCCGCCGTCGAGCTCGGCGGTGTCGGCATCGCTCTGCTCCACCACCTCGATGCCCGGAGTGAGCATCTGTGACGGCTTGAACGAAGGCAGCACCACCTTGGCACCCTTGGCAGCGGTGACCTTGAGATGAAGCTTCGTCTGCTCGCCTATCAGGATCTGCAGAGAGTCGAGTTTCTGCACCACCTCCTGAGCTGCCGACCCTACTGGCAACAGCATCAGGAAGGCAAGCATCATGATGATAATATTCTTCTGTTTCGTCATTTTTCTTTTCCCTATTGGTTTACTTCTCCGCTTTTCAACCCCGCTGCATGAACAGGTTGAGCAGAGCACGTGAGAAGTCTTCGTTGGTGGCGACAGCCGTCCAGTCGACCTTGCTCTTGGCAAAGGTTTCGCGCAACAGCTGCTCGCGCATCATCCAGTGGCGTGTATGCGCCTGACGCAGTTTCTTGGAACTGGTGTCAATATACATCTCGTGACCTGTCTCTGCATCGCACACCTTGAGGAGTCCGATGTCGGGCAACGCCTTGGCACGTGGATCGTACACCTGAATGGCAGCCACATCGTGCTTCTGATTGGCAATCTGAAGGGGATGCAGAAAGTCCTTGTCATCGAAGAAGTCGCTGATGACGAAGGCTGTGCAATGGCGCTTCATCACCCGTGTGAAGTACTCCAAAGCCACACCGATGTCGGTGCGCTGACTCTGAGGATGAAAATCGAGCATCTCGCGGATGATGTAGAGAATGTGCTTGCGGCCCTTCTTGGGCGGGATGTATTTCTCTATTCGGTCGGAGAAGAAGATGACACCTATCTTATCGTTGTTCTGAATGGCACTGAAGGCCAGGGTGGCAGCAATCTCGGTTGCCATGTCGCGCTTCATCTGCCGTGTGGTACCGAAGTCGAGCGAGCCACTTACGTCGACCAACAGCATCACGGTAAGCTCGCGCTCCTCCTCGAACACCTTGACAAAGGGACGATGGAAACGGGCGGTCACATTCCAGTCGATGTCTCTCACGTCGTCGCCATACTGATACTCCCTCACCTCGGCGAAGGCCATACCCCTGCCCTTGAAGGCCGAGTGATACTGGCCTGCAAAGACATTCTGGCTGAGACCGCGAGTCTTGATCTCGATCTTGCGTACTGTCTTTAAGATATCTTGTGTGTCCATTTATTACTTACTGAACTGTCGCATATCAGGAAGTTAAAGGAGTTAAGGGAGTTAAGGAGTTAAGACGTATGTCTTGCTGCTAAAAAAACTACGCCAAAAAGACTGTTGTCTTAACTCCTCAGCGAGCGTAGGGAGCGATAACTCCTTTAACTTCTGAGCTTGCGAAACTTGAATTACTTACTCCTCAAAATCAAGGTACTTCCACCTTATTAATTATGCGGCTCACGATTTCCTCGCTGGTCACATTGGAAGCCTCTGCCTCGTAGGAGAGTCCCACACGATGGCGAAGCACGTCGTGAGCCACGGCACGCACATCCTCAGGAATCACATAGCCGCGGTGCTTGATGAAAGCATAAGCCCTGGCTGCCTTGGCAAGAGAGATGCTGGCACGTGGACTGCCGCCAAAGGTAATCATATCCTTGATGTCGGACAGACCGTAACGCTCGGGATAACGGGTGGCGAAGACGATGTCGGCAATGTACTGCTCTATCTTCTCGTCGATGTAAACCTCGCCTACTATCTGGCGAGCCTTCAGAATCTCGTCGGCTGTGGTGACGGGATATATCTCGGGCAGACCTCCGGCGATGTTCTCACGGATGATGAGCTTCTCTTCCTCGAGTGTAGGATAGTCGATGATGACCTTGAGCAGAAAACGGTCCACCTGTGCCTCGGGCAACTGATAGGTTCCCTCCTGCTCTATTGGGTTCTGCGTAGCCATTACAAGGAACGGACTGGGCAGTCGGAAGGTCTCGTCGCCGATGGTGACCTGATGCTCCTGCATCGCCTCAAGCAGCGCACTCTGCACCTTGGCAGGAGCACGGTTGATCTCATCTGCCAATACGAAGTTGGCAAACACAGGACCCTTCTTCACATGGAAGGTCTCGTCCTTCTGAGAATAAATCTGTGTACCCACCACGTCGGCAGGCAACAGGTCGGGAGTAAACTGAATGCGGCTGAAGTCAGCGCTGATAAGCTGAGAGAGGGTCTTGATGGCCAAGGTCTTTGCCAGACCAGGTACGCCTTCGAGCAGGATGTGGCCATCGCTCAGAAGACCTATTAGGAGACAGTCTACAAGATGTTTCTGTCCTACAATCACTTTGTTCATGCCCATCACCAGATTGGTGACAAACTGGCTTTGTTGTTCTATCCGGATGTTGAGCTCGCGGATGTCAATAGATTCTGCCATAATTCTATGCTGTTTTTGTTGTATATTCTATTAGTCGGTTTACCTGTTTCCTTGCGCCAGCAGGTACTGCAGAAAGCCCTTACGACGCAAAATCGAACGCAAAAGTAAACATTTAGGGAGAAAAAAACGAATATCACACTCTAAATAATATTAAAAATGGCACTTATTTCCTTTATTTAAGAAACTTTCAATATAAAAAAGCACAAAGGCTTTTGAATTAAAAAAGATTTTATCTATCTTTGCATAAGATAAACTGCACCTCAGCAAAATATTCAAGTAAACTTGATATGATGCATTCGGTTTGTTTTATCTTTGCATAAGATAAACTGCACCTCAGCAAAATATTCAAGTAAACTTGATATGATGCATTCGGTTTGTTTTATCTTTGCATAAGATAAACTGCACCTCAGCAAAATATTCAAGTAAACTTGACTAAGGTTTGCAAAGTAAACAAGCAGCACGCCCTGAACCAACGGTCACTGACCGAAGAGAATTGAAAATCGCTGACCGAAGGGGAAAGCAAAGGTAAAGGGCAGAAGCTCATAGCCCAGGGCAATGGACATAAGCAGCACGCCCTGAAAGGGCAGAAGCTCATAGCACAGGGCAATGGACATAAGCAGCACGCCCTGAAAGGGCAGAAGCTCATAGCCCTGGGTATAATAGCAATCAACAAAACGCCCTGTAAGGGCAAAAGCTTTATGTATTGCCTGGGGTTTAAATCGCAGAAAGCAGAGTAACCGTGAACAATCCAACGTTATTAACGACAAAAAACATGTAGATTATGAGTAAGTATTTTGCAGAATCTGAATTGATAATCAATGAGGACGGAAGTTGTTTCCACCTCCATCTGCGTCCTGAACAACTCGCCGACAAGGTGATTCTCGTTGGCGACCCTGGCCGTGTAAGCCTCGTGGCATCCCACTTCGAAGAGAAAGAGTGCGAGGTGGAAAGCCGTGAATTCCGGGCCATTACCGGCACCTATAAGGGCAAACGCATCACCGTACAGAGCACAGGAATAGGATGCGACAATATTGACATCGTGGTGAACGAGCTCGACGCTCTGAAAAACATCGACTTCAAGACACGTACCGAGAAGCCCGAACACACCACACTCACCCTCGTACGCATAGGCACCTGTGGAGGCTTGCAGCTCAACTGCCCTGCCGGAACCTTCGTTGCCTCACAGAAAAGTATCGGCTTCGACGGACTCATCAACTTCTATGCACGCCGCAATGAAATCTGCGACCTTGACACCGAGAAGGAATTCAAACGACAGGTGAAATGGAACGACCAGATAGGCAATCCCTACTGCGTGGACAACAATCCGGAACTCCTCGACCGCATTGCCGCCGATGACATGGTGCGAGGAATCACCATCGCCTGTGGCGGATTCTATGGTCCACAGGGCAGAGAACTGCGTGCACCTTTGGCTGACCCTGAGCTGAATACGAAGATTGAGGCGTTCGAATATAACGGTCTGCGTGTCAACAACTTCGAGATGGAGAGTTCGGCTCTTGCCGGACTGTCGCTGCTTCTCGGACACAAGGCGCTCACCTGCTGCATGGTCATCGCCAACCGACGTGCCCTCAGTGCCAATACTGGATACAAGAGTACCATCGACAACCTCATCAAAGTAGTGCTCGATAGAATTTAAATCTCATTGCAGCAATACACCCTGAACCAACGGTCACCGGCCGAAGGGAAAGGTAAAGGGCTGAAGCTCCTAGCCCAGGGGAACACCCTGGGTTAAGAAGCAAACACCCCTATCGCCCTGTAAGGGCAAAAGCTTTAAAATAAACAATTGAACTTTAGCAAGTTCAGAAGTTATGGAAGTTAATGAAGTTATCACTCCCTTCGGTCGTTAGAAGTTATAGCCAACAGCCTTTTTGGTTGAAAATTTAGTTGTAAAGCATTTGGCTTTAACTTCTCTAACTTCTTTAAATTCTTTAACTTCCCCATTTGCGAAAGTTGAGTAAACAATAAAAAATGAATCAAGAAGAATGTATCTGTGCCCTGGCAACCCCAGCCGGCGGTGCCATCGGAATCATCCGACTCAGCGGTAACAACGCCATTACCATCACCGACCAGGTTTTCACATCAGCCAGCGGCAAACCTCTGACCGGGGCGAAAGCCAACACCCTTCATTATGGAGAGATCAAAGATAAGGACGGAAAAACCATCGACGACGTGCTCGTTAGCGTATTCAGGGCACCCCACAGTTACACGGGAGAAGACTCCACGGAGATTTCCTGTCACGGCAGCAGATACATTCTTCAACAGGTTTTACTACGGCTCACAGAAGTGGGCTGTCGACAGGCTGAGCCAGGCGAATACACCCGTCGTGCCTATATGAACGGCAAGATGGACCTGTCGCAAGCTGAAGCCGTGGCCGACCTGATAGCCTCAACCAACAAAGCCACCCACCACATGGCAATGAGCCAGTTGAAGGGACATTTCAGCAACGAGCTGACACGACTACGCGAAAAACTGTTGAAGATGACTTCGCTGCTTGAACTGGAACTCGACTTCAGCGACCACGAGGAACTGGAGTTTGCCGACCGCAGCGACCTGCGAGCTCTTGCCGAAGAGATAGAACGCCGCATCAATACCCTTGCCCACTCTTTCGAGACAGGAAATGCCATCAAGCAGGGCGTTCCTGTAGCCATCGTGGGAAAGACCAATGTGGGCAAGAGCACCTTGCTCAACCGACTGCTCCACGAGGAAAAAGCCATCGTGAGCGACATCCACGGCACCACACGTGACGTGATAGAAGACACTACCCTCATCGACGGCATCACCTTCCGCTTCATCGACACTGCCGGAATCCGCAAGACCAACGATGTGGTGGAGAACATCGGCATCGAGCGCACCTTCCAGAAGATGGAAGAGGCCCGCATCATCATCTGGCTCCTCGATGAACTGCCTGCAGAATCAGAAATTGATGAGATGGAGAAAAAGAACCAAGGCAAAAAACTGCTGATAGTATTCAACAAGATCGATGCTCTCTCTTTCGACCCAACCTCTCTTCCTTTCCATTATTCCGCCCTGTCGGCAGATAAGAACAGCCTTGCCTCTTCACCCTCGTCTTCGCCAGCAAGCATTAGCATCCTGAGCATCAGCGCCCGCACAGGCGAGAACATCCCCCTCTTGGAGAAAGCTTTGGTAGAAGCAGCCGACATTCCTGAAATATCAGAAAACGATGTCATCGTGACCAGCGCCCGCCACTACGAAGCCCTCATCCGTGCCAACGAATCCCTCTCCCGTGTATTGGAATCGATGGATATGGACATGAGTGGCGACATCATTGCAGAAGACCTGAAAATTGTATTGGAGGAACTTGGCGAAATCACTGGTGGCCAGATCAGTAGTCAGGAAACACTAAACAATATCTTCAAGCACTTCTGCATCGGTAAGTGACCCCTTATAAACAACTCTGAACAACTTGGAGTAAGTTGAACTAAGTCCCTCTAAATGAGGGACTTTTTGATGCACAAAGCAAAATAAATGGGAAAACCTTTGGTTATATCAGATTATTTTAATACTTTTGCATCGTTTTAATAGTATATTAAAATGAAACAGAATGGTTAAAACGAAAGATATAGTCATATTAGGACGACCCTTACAGCTGCAAGAACGAAACAAAGCGCAGATGAAAGGTGTTACCATCGGGGACTCTCTTGCATACAAGTTCTACGATGGCGAGTTCCATGGAATGTCCCTGCTTTTCGCAGAACCCAAAGGCAAGATTGCTTCACCACGCAGTCTGTCTGTCACAGCCAGCAATCTTACTTCGCTGTTACAGCGTCCCACGGTTTTCTTGCTGCCGACATGTCCGGCCTATGAACGGCAAAGGCTCATCGACAAGGATGTTTATTTCGTAGCATCTGACAAATATGTTCATCTGCCGATGCTTCTTGCTAACGAGCGTATTCGCAAGACCAAACAGGCAAAGGCTCTGACACCCGTAGCCCAATACCTGCTGCTCTATCATTTGCAGATAGAAAGTATCGAAGGACTTGCAGCACGAGACATAGAAGACAAGATGCCTTATTCATATGCAAGCATTACGCTTGGCATTACTTGCCTTGAAGACCTGGGACTGTGCCAGAAGGTAGCCGATGGCTCCAAGCGGAAAGTCATACACTTCGATAAGACGGGGAAGGATCTGTGGGAACAGGCTCAATCCGTCCTCATCAATCCTGTTGAAGAACGCATCTTCTGTGATGACCTGCTTTCAGATGAACACTACCCTGCATGTGGCATCAATGCCCTGGCACATTATACATGGCTCAACCCTGACCCGGAAAGGATCATCATGATGACTGTCAAACAGCTCCGTGACTTCAGGAATTCTGGAACCTTGGTACGTCCTAATGATTTCGACGGCAACATCATCATTGAGGCATGGAAATACCCGCCTGTCACCAAGATTGGTACTGAAGCCGAATGGGTGGACAGACTATCATTGGCCGTTTCACTCCGTGAGGATACAGACCCACGAGTGGAAGGTGAAGTTGAACGTTTAATTAATGATATAGAATGGAACGCTTAAGCGAGAGCAGAATGATGCATGCATCGATTCTGCCGAGCGAGAGTTCCTTCGTCTGAAAGACAATGGAAGGATTAGAGAAATTCCGCGAAGCATTTGAAGCTTACTCAGAGAACTACGTTATCATCGGTGGCACGGCTTGTGACATCGCTATGACCGGAACGGCAGTACGTCCTCGTGCAACCCACGACATTGATATGATTGTCATTGTCGAAAAGATGACTGCTGACTTTGCCGAACACTTCTGGCAGTTCGTGCGTGAAGGCGGTTATCGCCCTGAAAAGCGCAAGCAGTCTGAAGGGAAAGCTCCTAAGTACGAGCTATACCGCTTTGTCAATGGCAAACCTGACTATCCCGAAATGATTGAACTGCTGTCACGGCATCCAGACATTCTCGGTGAGCCGAAGGGTCTGACCATTGAGCCGTTGCCTGTGGACGAGGAAACGTCAAGCCTGAGTGCTATCATCATGGATGATGATTTCTATCACTTCACCATCGACCACAGCAAACTGACCAACGGGCTTCGTCATGCTGACTCAGCAGCCCTCATCGCCCTGAAGTCACGTGCCTACCTTAATCTTTTGCAGGACAAGGCTAATGGCAAGCATGTCAACAGCAAGGACATCAAGAAGCATCGTTCTGACGTGCTGAAGAACGTGGTCATCATGGAAGACAGTCAGATTACGGCTCCAGAGCCAATCGTCGCTTGCATAAAAGAATTTGTCGCCTCAATCAGAAATGATTGGGATGCCCTCTCAGAGCCTCTTGCAAAGGCTCTTGACCAGGATCCTTCGTTCATCGAGGCTCTGCTAGAACAATTAGATGGATTATTTGCCATAGAACGGTCATGAAGATACAGTATGCGTCTGACCTCCATCTGGAGTTTGCCGACAACTGGCGATACCTGAAGGAGAATCCCCTGCAAGTGACAGGGGATATTCTCGTTTTGGCTGGCGACATCGGCTACTTGGGGGATGACAACTATACCAAACATCCCTTCTGGGACTGGGCATCGGAGAACTACCAGCAGGTAATAGCCTGTATGGGCAACCATGAGTTCTACAAGTTCTACGACATCGCAAAGCTGAACGATGGCTATTGCTTTGAAATACGCCCTAATGTCCACAGCTATTATAATGCCGTAGTACATATAGGTGACATTGACTTCATCATAACCACATTGTGGGCCAGGATTCCCCTGAAGGAGGCACATTATACGGAACAAGTGGTAAGCGACTTCCGGCGTATCATCTTCAATGGCAATATTCTCACCTTTGCTGATTTCAACCGCGAACATGAAAAGTGCCTGGCTTTCCTGAAGAACGCTGTATCAAGCAGCAAGGCCAGAATAAAAATTGTCATAACCCATCATGTCCCATCCTTCCAGATGCAATGCCCCAAGTTTGCCGAAAGCCAAGCTAACGGAGCTTTCACGGTTGAACTGGAAGACTACATCAAGGATAGCGGCATCGATTACTGGATATATGGCCACTCCCACTACAACGTGGATGTCGAGATAGGCAATACCAAATGTGTGTCCAATCAGGTGGGGTATGTATTTCATGGGGAGCATGAATCATTTGAGCCAGGTAAATGTATCGAAGCATAACGACCCATGAAATTCTGCATGATATGTTCACTCAGTTCTCTTAAATATCTGCTCGATTCATCCAGGCGGACAAGTCAAAGGGTGTAAAACGCTTACTTTTTTCGCCACAATATATTGAGCATAAAATATCAACATTTAACGAAATATTCAACCGAATGAAAGAACAAAAGAACTTATCCTATAGTTTAAGAAAGGTGACATATCCCTTCAAAAGCAGCTTAAACTCAATGTTTTTGCCGATTTTGAGCCTACCTGGGGCTTTTGTGTTAATTTTTATTAATTTTGAGGTTTATGCAAAAAATATCTTTTCAGTTGTTATCATCTAATTAAAAAATTATGCGTACTTTTGCACTTGGATTATTAGACTTTACCCCAGTTCGGGATAAAATAGCGATTAGTTGCATGTGAAGACAGATACGCGAG
>OGOP01001090.1_pt1 | contig 20839 bp, 9 predicted proteins | sample 1552591 | NCBI WGS metagenome assembly OGOP01 (sample SAMEA2580120, study PRJEB22360) | human gut metagenome | biome: human gut; feature: human-associated habitat; material: faeces | place: Denmark | collected 2008/2010 | reverse complement strand
GGGTTGCTCTCCCTGGCGATCAGCTCCTGAAGCGCCAGATAGATATGAGCCCCCACATTGATCGGATCAATGGCTGTGTGAGGAGATGCACCGTGAGCCCCTTTTCCATGGATAGTGATCTGAAAACCATCAACAGAAGACATCATCACGCCACTGTCATTGTACATCACCAGTCCCGCAGGTACCTTTCCTGCTGCTACATGAAATGCCAGTGCCGCATCTATTTTCAAGAATCCCATGCTCGATCATGTTCCTGCTTCCCTCAAAGGTCTCCTCGGCCGGCTGGAACATGAATTTTACCGTTCCCTCTAACTCATTTTCCTTCTCTTTTAAGATCTTCGCTGCCGTCAAAAGCATCGCTGCATGAAAATCATGACCACAGGCATGGTTGTGAATCCCGTCTTTGCATGCAAAGCTCTCACCGCTCTCCTCCGGCATCGGAAGCGCATCCATGTCCGCCCGCAGCGCAATTACCGGACCGGGGAAAGCTCCTTTAATCAGCCCTACGACGCCACTTTCTGCCACATTCCTCTTGTATGGAATGCCCGCCGCATCTAAATGCTCACATACCAATTCCATCGTCGGAAACTCCTGCTCGGATAGATCCGGATGGGCGTGCAGGTGTCGCCGCAACGCAATGGCCTCTTCCCCGATGTGTTGCTGTGTAATGGCTTCTCGAATATAATTCATAGTTTTCTCCCGTTAAAAACCTGTCAGCACGGCGATTTCGACCAACACCATCTGTGCGGCAAACAGGATCAGGAAAAGCTTTCCGAACCATTTCAGCCAGCGGTCATAGTGTACATCACCCAGCCCGCAAATGATCACAATACCGCAGGTTGGCCATAACAGGTTGCTCAAACCATCGCCGAATTGGAACGTCAGGCAGGCCACCTGACGACTGACGCCCAGCACGTCGGCCAATGGCGCCATGATAGGCATGGTAGCGGCGGCCTGACCGGATCCAGACGGGATCAGGAAGTTGATCAACGTGTGCGCCACCAGCATGAGCTGTGCTGAAATTGCAGAGGGCGCTTTTTCCAGAAGATTTCCAAGCGCATAGATGATGGTGTCCATGATCTGCGCGTGATTCATAATGACAATGATGCCCTTGGCAAGGCCGGTCAGAATGCAGCCCCACACAACGCTCCTGATACCGGCAAGCATCTCCTGACAATAGTCGTTTGGCGACCACTTATCGATCAGCGCGGCCACGGCAGACATGATAATGAACAATCCGCAGAGTTCTTTATAGCCCCACTTCCAGCGGATCATTCCCATCATCAGGATGACCAATGTGGAAAGCACATCCAGAAGAATCAGCGTATGTCGCCATGTAAATGTGTACGAGTCTAATTGACTGCGTTCAAACGAGTGCGTACACGAATCTCCATAAACCACCGAAAGCTCCGGCTTCCGGCGCACCTTGCGTGCATACAGCATCAGATATGCCACTGCTGCTCCCATCAGCACGACAAAGCAGACTGCGCGGTAACCGATGCCAGAATATAGCTGCACACCGGCAATGGACTGCGCAACGGCTACGGTATACGGGTTCAGCGTCGCGGCCATAAACCCGATATATTCTCCGAGCGCGATCGTGGCAAATCCCGTCATCGCGTCATATCCAAGAGCCATCATCAGTCCGACGATCAACGGGTAGAACCCGTAAAACTCGCTGAGCATTCCAAAAAGAGAACCTCCCAGGCCAAAGACGAGCATCAGAACAGGGATCAGGATCAGCGAGCGGCTACCGTTTTTTTGCACCACGCGACCGATAAATGCGTGGAAAGCGCCGGTTTTGACAATGACACCGAATGTCGCGGCGCAGGTCATGATCACAAAAATAATGTCCGCCGCGCTGACGCAGCCCTCATACAAAGAAGCAAACAGGCCGAGAAGTCCAGTGGCGGATACTTCAGATTTGCTAATCTCATGGTAACTTCCCGCAATTGCGACCTTTCTTGCAGTGCCGTCTATATCTATTGTTTCATAGTCAAACGAACCGGAGGGAACGATCCACGTTAGAATCGCGATCACGACCAATATGAAAAAAACGACCAGCCATGTATCCGGCAGTTTTCGCTTGCTCGTTGTGCTTTTGTGCATGAAGGATCTCCTTTCTTTCTGTTGCCGTGCGGCAAATGTCTGGCTTTCATGTTCTCAATTATATGACATGGAGTGCACGCCGACAATGCAATATCCTGCTTAAAATATTGCAAATCATGCTGAATGTGCGCACAATTGCTTCTTTTTGGGAACAGGAAATCGTGAGAAAGGCGTTTCGTATGTCCAATTTCCCAATCAGGCAAGGAGCATACTGAAAAAGAAGGCGCATCCGGTCGAACCGGATGCGCCAAAGCAGGGGGAAGCTTACGTTTTTACGGAAGTGAGACAGTTTTGCGGGCTGTTTTGTCATACATGCGGCTGAGGATCGCCGCGACCTCGCTCCGCTTGATGTCGTTCGTCGGATAGAAGGTGCCGTTTTTGTCAGAACCGGTCAGAATGCCCGCGCGATAGAACGTATAGATCTCCAATGCGTAAGTATCCGTTGTTATGACGTCCGGGATCTTGTTGTCCGCGACGGTATTGATCTGCCGGTAGTCGCTCATCGCGCCATAGAAAATGTGGACAAATTCATTGCGCTTGACGGGGGTATTCATCTGCGCAGGCGTATAATCCAGATACATCTTTTCAATGATCCCGTTATCTACCGCGTAGCTGACATAGCTGCTGTACCAGTACGGAGAGCCATTGCGCAGTGTGACCTTTCCGTTGTTGTTCAGCATCTGGTGCAGTGCGGCGGACAGCTTGATAGCCTGTGCAACGGTGAGCGTGTCATCCGGCTTATAGAGCGTTCTCGTTACACCGTCGATCAGATCCTTTTCCCATGCGGCGCGGACACTGTCATAATACCAGCTGCTTCTGGAGACATCGGTGAACGGGAAAGAATCTCTTTCCGGAACGCCGGGTTTGGTCGGCACAGACGGTGTGACAGGACCGACTGGCGGCGTATAGCAGCCGGAAACACGGACGGTTTTGCCGCCAACCCAGTCAACTCCGTTCAGACTGTACTGCACCGTATAGCTGACGGAGCTGCTGCTGTAATTAGCAGGCAGAGTCAGGGTTGCCGTTTGCTCCGCTGCATCGCCACTCGTCTTCGCAGAGATCGTGCCAGCCTTGATCTGAATGCCATTTTGCAAATTCGTGCCGGAGAGCGTGACCGTGATCATGCCGCCGTTGGAGGGAAGCTCCGTGGGCGCTACGCTATAGTCCGTCACCGACGGCTCAGTGGGCTGTGTGCCGCCGCCCGTGCCGGGAACTGTTGCGGTCAGCTCTCCCGCGAGCGTCGTTCCGTCCAGACTGTAACGGAAGTAGTAGGTCACAGCGTCCGTTCCTGTATTTTCCGGGATCTTGACTTCCGCACTGCGGGAGGCATCCGAGCCTTCCGCATCAACGGGAGTCAGCATAGCCTGGTCTGTGCCCCAATAGAACTTCGTGCCATCCGGCAGGTTCGTTCCGGTAAGGGTCAGCATTGCCTTGCCGCCCGCAGAGGTCAGCGGCGAGGGATCTGTCGTGAGCCGGAAGTCGGTCACTGTTGGGGTTGGCCCCGCGCCGCCCTTCCGGATCGTCACATTGACCTGCCCGTTGTGCGTGATGGTCAGTGTGTAGATGCCGTTTTCATACGTTTCCGTGTAGAAGTTGTCATCGGCGAGTTTTGTACTGCCGCCATTTCTGGTGACAACTGCGGTCGGCCGTTCTCCGGTGTGCAGCGTGATCACCGTGCTTCGGAGATCGCGGTCCTTATCAAGCTTGGGATTGGAAATATGGTATTTCATATAGTCCTGTACATAGTCCTTATGATCGCCGTTCCAGTCGTTCCCGAAGCTTGTCCAGTCCGGATTCTCGCTTTCGCCGGGAACCCAAAGCTCGTCCTTGTCCGTGCGGAAGTTGTTGAGATCGATCTTAATGCTGTCAGCCGTCTCATGCGCAATCAAATAGGTATGTGGCGTCAGAGTAAAGCCCATACTGGTTGCGAATGTCGCGTCTGTGGGAGTGAGCGTAGCAGACTGATTCTTGTTTTCATTAAAGAGACTATTCATGATGAGAAGCCGTCTGCCGGTCTGTCCTGCTCCGCCGCCCAGGAGTGTCTCTACAAAGGCGTCGCCTGTGGAAAGCTCCGGATACTGCGCATTCAGGATATTTATCTTATCTGCCAGATCTGCGCTTTTCAGCACCCTGCCGAACGCGGAAGCCTCTGCATCAGACAGTTTACTGGACAGAACGGGCAGTGTGCGGTACCGGCCGCTCGTTTGCAGGAGATTGTTGTCCTGCGCTGTACCGTACAATCCTTCAGCAAAGTTCGTCGGAAGATAGCTGTCCGTATGATAGACGGCTTTGATTTCACCCTTAACCTGCTCGCGCGTTGCAGCGGGATTTGCGATCATATAGCGCATTGTTGGGATGATTGACTCCTTGAGAACCCAGGATGCCTCATCATAGACACCGGTGCAGTAGAAGGGATGCTCGGCGTTGAATACCGTGCCGCCATTGACGTAGGATTGGAGCATATTCATGGCAAACAGCGTTTCAGGGAAGGTATAAACGCGGCGCACGTCTTCGTAGGTGGTATTCATGACCGGCTCGAAGAGCTTGTGGTAGCGGATTTCGTACCACGCCCACGCATCGGTCAGCGCGCCCCAGTTGTCTGCAAGGCCACTCAGCCATGTGCCAAGCGCGAAGCTGCGCACCGTATTGTAGCCGCTACTGGAGGTGCTCTTAGAGTTGATGACAAGATACTTATGATGCTTCTGCGCAGTCTTAAACAGCGTATCATTCTCAAACCATTTTTCCATCCGGTGGTTTGCATCGTCAATGTCGGTCAGAACCAGATAGATGCCCTTGGAGGAGAAGAGTTCAAGGTATTCTGCTGTCAGCTGTGCGACAGCATCCGTATCTCCATTATGATGGTTTTCGGCAAAGACAACGCCCTTGATGCAGGAATTGTTATCGATCAAATCGTTCAGCCAGTCCATATCGATCAGATTGCGGAACGTGTTGATCGGAACACCGCCGGTCATCAGCGTCAGGTAAAGGTTGATCCCCTTTTTCTGTGCGATCGCAACATGGTACTCATAGAACTTCTGGAGATTTTCCTTATTGCCAGTGCCTCCCCATGCGTGGCCGAGATAGTCGTCGGCATGAAGCTGGATTGCCGTGTAAGGCTTGAGATCCTCTGGGATCAAGCTCCATACGCCTTCCATTGTGTTGTGGCCCTGCATCGGAACGCCGGGAATTCCGGAATTATCCCACCATGCCGGATGCTTTGTATTTGCATACAGCGACACAAGCAGCAGCGGGTGCTCCGCATCGACCAGCATACGCGGCGTGGTTGCCGGCTCTGTAGAGGTAACGACAATTTCCGCCGTAGCAGACTTGTCGTTCAGCTCAGGAAGCGTAACGTGCAGTCTGGTGCGTCCCGCCATTTTACCGGTGACAGTTTTCTGCGTCTTGCCGTCGCCGGAAAGACTGGCAATTGTGTCGTTTTCCAGTGTAAATCTAAAATCATCGCGGAAAACTACAACACGTTCAGCGTTCATTGCCATTGCAAGAACAGGCTTCGATTCCCCGTCTCCAAGGCGAATGAGACCGCTGGGCTCCAGCGCGACAGAGGAGACGGTTTCATCCAGATCCGTACCGGTGTAATACGCAAAGGCATCGACCTGGACCGGGGCATTGCTCTCCGCCCCCAGGCGAACTGTGTGCTGTTTGTTTTCCAGTCCGTGCAGCTCCAGAATCGTGAACTGATACGGATTTGTGCTGCTGTTTGCATTTCCGATCGCGACCAACACGTCGTCAACATAGATCCATGCGCGACCATAATTGCTGTCCATCTGACCAATCCAACGGAAGCCGGTACCGGTAAAGGTCAGACTTGCAGTAGCGCCGGGAGCGTCATTGGCCTCCTTCGCGCTGCCTTCGTAATGATTTGTGCTGGTTTCATCGACCCAGTTTCCGGTGTACTGGATCTGGCCGCTGTGGCTGTCCACATATACCCAGTTTCCAGCCGTACCGCCAGTTACGGTAAGCGTTGTCGTTTTGGAGCTGCCCGCAGCGGTGGCCGTAATGGTGACGGTTCCTCTGGCTACGCCAGTCACGGTGTCGCCGGCAATGGTGACTTTTCCGTCCGGAGAGGGCGTATAGCTGACAGCCGTGACGGCGGCGTTGAAGTTCAGCCGTGTCTTTAGCGTCGAAGTTCCACCCACCGTAATGCTTGCCGGATTGGCTTCAACAGACCAGACCCGTGTAGGCACGGTTTCAATCGCCGTTTGATTGACCTCGAATTTCTGAAGATCAATGACATTTTTATCGGCGTTATTCCAGCCTTCCTTCGGCTCAACGCTGATCAGATAGACATCAGGCGTCAAGCCTGTCTTTTCATAGACCTTTGCCGCCAGAGCCGCTGCACCATTCAGATCCACCTCACTCGTCTCGACCAAAATGGGCTCGCCGCTCGGATTATGCCGGTAGAGTCTGACAATCGCAGTGCCAAAGTTCGTATCCTTCTGGGCGAAATAGCGGACACCCGTTCCATAGAACACCAGAGATGCCTGTGCGCCCTTGGTATAGGAAGACGGATCCTCCTGATTGAGCTTGTCGACGACCCAGCCTTCCTCAAACTGGATATGCGGAGAAAGCTGGTTGCCATTGACGCGCGAAGGAACGGAGACCCAGTTCTCGGCAGGCCGGTACAAGATTCGTCAGCGTGATCTCCCGATAGCCGTTGCCGTCAAGTGTAATGGTGTATGTACCGGCAGCAGCGTCGAACGCCGTCTGAATCTGTTTGGACTGTCCTGCAAGGCTGCTTGTCAGCGCCAGCGTTGGTTCCGCGCCAAGACCGGAGATTGTAATCGTGGCTTTGCGCCACGTGCTTTCGCCGTGCGCGGTGTTCTGGGCGTAGCTGTCCTTGAGGTAGTTATACATCAGGCGGTTGTTGTCGGAATCCCATGTGGGGGTCGTTCCTTTCACATAGCCTTCCCAGATCGGGTTTTTGTCGACCCAGTAGTTATTGAAGCGGAACTGGAGTGTGCCCGCCTGCGCCTCGTCCACAAGAAGCATGGAGTAAGGCTCAAATTCGATATTCGCGCCGAAGCTATTCTGCGTAAGCTGGAACGACACATTCTGCTTGCTGTGCAGCGCACTGCTTTCACGGGTATCGAAGAACCAGTTGCTGTTATAGGTCAGCCAGCTCTTTGTCAGCTCGTCATAGTGCGCATAGCCAGTGCCGGTATAGCGCTGCGGATAGCGGGCGTTGAAATAGTTCTGAATGCCAGCCGCCCCACCGAGTGCCTGAACATCTGCCATGCGCAGAATATCCTTGCCGGTCGGATCCTGCGCCATCTTGGGCAGAGACGGGATCGTACCGTAGCGGCCGGTCGAGTAGGTCATCATGGTCGTTCTGTTGTTTTTGCCCTTGTTGGGGCCGGACGAACCGCTGTCGCCATAAAGCGGGTCAAGCAGGCGGTTGGCAGCATTTGAGCCAAGCTTATTGAGCGTGCCGCCGCTCGATGCGTAGAACACCTTCGTATTCTGCATCACCTGTTCACGGGTCGGGATGGCATAGTCGCGCATGTACTCCATGGCCTTGGCGATGCTGTACTTGTAGTTCGGCGTAAAGTAAGTCTTTGCTCCCTCATTGTCGCCGACGGCTTCGGCATGATCGGGATGCTCAAAGGTAAATACTGTTGCGCCTGTGCGCGCCTGCTGCACCATACGCATGGCAAACAGCAATTCCGGCATACTGACCGGGCCGCGGCATTCCTCCGGGCCGCCCTGAACGCTGAAGGTATTCGCGCCCCACTGCGGGCCGTATCCCTCAATGAACCACATCCAGGAGTCGATCAGGCTGCCCCAGTTGCCGCACAGACCGTCCAGCCATGCACCAAGGGCGACGCTCTCATGCGAATTGTAGGAAACGTTGCTCCAAGCACTGGTCGTTTTGGCAAGCAGGATGTAGTTTTGGGAATACTTTTTCAGCGTCTGATAAAGCGTTTCGTTGTTCAGGAAGTATTCCAGTGTGCCGCCATGGTCGCTGCCGCCGGAGTCCTTCGGGGCGTCGTTCATGTCGCAGTTGATGACATAGCCGCCCCATTTCGCGGCCTGCTTGACAAGCGCATCCATATAGGTGATGCGGCGGTCTCTCTCGCTGATACGGGCATTGTGGTTTTCCGAGAAGACAACACCCATCATATTCTCATTCTGCTCATAGATGCCGTCCAGCCAGTCCAGATCCAGGAACGTCCCTGTGTGGGAGTTAGAGACCATCAGGAAGAACGGAATGTTGTCATTCTTCGTCTCGGCAATGCGGTCAAGATACCACTGCTTGTTCGCCGCACTGCCCTCAACCGTTCCGCTGGCATGGATCAGGATCGCATGGTGGATGGTCTTATTGCCTGCTTGGACGGTCGGGCCCTTCCAGCCTGTTTCGTCCGTTCCGGTCAGTGCGGTCCAGAAACCCTGAATGCTCTTGCCGCCCTGCAGAGGGCCTGCAAGACCATTCGCAGGATAGCCTGTCCCATCATATTTGTAAAGACCGTGCAGGAACAGAGGATTATCCTTATCGACCGTCATACGCAGTTTACCCGCCTCCAGCGAACGGATCGTAAGCGCGACAGTCTTCTCTGACTGACCGGCTTTTACCGTGATCGTGACATTGCCGGCAGCCAGTGCAGTCACAAGGCCGGTGGCGGTCACAGTTGCCTTACCTGTGTCGCTGCTGGTGTAGGTAACGGTCTTGTCTGTCGCGTTGAAGGGCACAAGCGCCGAGATTTGCAGGGTATCGTCTACCCAGAGTGTTTTCTCAGTGGGAGAAACTCCATAGAGATGGTTACTGATGGTTGCAGACGTGTCATAACGAACCTCGAATTTGTTCAGGTCGATGACGCCGCTGTCAAGACCACCGCCGTGCTTGCGCTTAATGGTGATTCTGTGATAGCCTGCCTCAAGCTCTCTCTCGAGAATTTTGTTGTCCATCGCGCCCGGCGCATTGCGATGCAGATCATACGTTTCAGGCGTGCCATCGTCGATCTGAACCTCTACCTCACCGAAGTTCGTTTCATACTGCGCATAGTAGCGGATGCCAGAGCCATAGAAGTACAGCGTCGCGGTTGATCCCTCTGCACCAGCAAAGCGGTTGGGTGCCTCATAGGTCCATGCGCCGTCAAAGTGAATGTTTGTATCGTCAGATGCCGGAACCGAAACCCATCCGTCTTCGCCGGCGGGAGGAGGCGTGGGTGTACCCGGCGTATACGGCGCGCCCAAGGTCGGGAGCGTATCCGTCAGGAAATTTTCAAACTCCGTGTAGGCAATGCGCCAGTGATTTCCGGGCTGTTCCTTGCCGCCGGAGTACCAGACGCTCAGCTTACCGTCCGCATCATAGGTAAAGCTGGAGCGATAAATGAAGTTCTGATCCCATTGCCCGCTGCGCGGCGAAAGAATGGGGTTGGGATAAGTCGTCCATAGTTCGCCGTCCGCCGATTTGGCAAAGAACAGATCTGTATGGTTGGAGCCGCCGCCTTTCGGATACGCGCAAATCAACGCCCAGTATTCTCCGCTTCCATCTGCGCCGACGTTCGGGATCCACTGAACGTCCAGATGCCACGGAATCCAGCTGTTTTGCAGCACCAGCGTGGGCTTGAGCGATTTCGCCTCGCCCCATCCTGTACCGTTTGTGGAGCGGCGAAGCTCAACGAAGCCGTTCTGATTGTTCCATCCGGTCGGTGCAACGCCCTGATCGGAGTTGTTCGACCACATCAGCCATGTATTCGCATCACGCCGGACAACGGCAGGCGACTGCATATCGTAGTGATAGGTTGATGTCACCAGATCGGTGTAAGGATTTTCCTGTCCCGCGTCCTTTTGTACAGCATAGGTAAAACCACTGCCGCCCTGCGTCGCCGCAACGCGGATGCGGCGCAGAATAGAGGGCTTGAAATTGCTCGTTCCGATTTGACCATAATTCTGCGCATCCTGCTCCCAGACGTAATAGACCCAGAGCTCGTTGTTGACAGGATCGTAGATCACGTCGTTGTCGCAGTTGTGCGTGCCGTCCGGCTCTCTCTCAACTGCGCTCAACGGGTTGGGAATTCCCTCCGTCGACCAGATCTTTCCGTCATCTGACCATACAAGGCACGGATTCTCAAACTGCGAATTGCCCTCCTGATTTGGCGTGACTGCCATCCAGAAGCGATGCCCACCCCATGTGCCAAGCGGCGTGCCGCCCGCACCGTTCACCAGCGTGAAGTCCAGCACGTCCGGGTGCGTGACGTTATTGGGTGTCTTGCCCTGATATTCATAGGTCGGGATGGTCAGCACATCGCGGAACTGATAAGGTACGGGAAGCGGATCCTTCTTTTCCTCAGTGGACCAGACCTCGACCTCGATATAGTGACCGCCCTTTCCCTTGTCATGGCCGTCATTCCAGATGCGGACGTAGCGAGCTGTGAACGGGCCACTGTCAATCTGCACTTCCAGTCCGTTCTGAGCGGCTGTCCAATTTGCGTTATAGACTTCCTTTGTAGTTCCGTCCCGGAAGTCCTCGGTCGTGCTGAGGATGATGTGCAGATCCTTGAGTGTTCTGCCGTCATCCCAGTAATTCCAGAAATTGACCTTGCTGACGGGATATATATTGCCAAGGTCGATCTGCGCATAGGACGGGGCGTTCATGTCCTGTGCTTTGTCCTTGCAGACCTCGATATATTTTGCGTTATCTTTAATGCCATCTGTCAGCCAGCTGTTCGGACGGTCACTTCCACCACCCCATTTATTTACAATTACATTACAGTCCGCCGCGACATTATATAGCCTAGTCTCGGGCGCGCCGCCGGTGTGCTCCGTGCCGTAGACCTCAATCTCAAAGTAGTGTGCGCCCTGTCCTGCGCCAGCGGTATGCCCGTTGTTCAGGATACGCACATACTGTGCTTCTGTCGGTGCCGCCAATGTGATAGTATCCCCGGCTACAGTTGCATTCGGAAACTGCTCCTTATCACCAGTACCAAGGCCAAAGAAGTTCTCTTTGTCCGCGTTCCAGATGATGCGGTAGGTGTCAAACGTGCTGCTGTCAGATGCCAGCACGACCAGATTTTTCAGTGCACGGCCGTGATAAACAAACAGCTTCATTTCGGTAAGACTGTATTTCTTGCCGAGATCCAGCTGAATCCAATAGGTTGGATTCGCCGGATTCGTTTCATTTTTTTCCTGAGTCTGGTCGTTGCCAACAACAAAATACTTGTTGTCATTATGGCTTGTGTCACCATCGACGACCAGTGATGGAGCGCGTCCAGTTCCAACAGCACCTTGATAGGTAACGACTGTATCTGTTGTGTTTGTCAATTTTTGCGAAGCAGGCGGGTCTTCCGCCAGCACCGGCAGCGCCAGCGTCAGAATCTGTAAAAAAGCATAAAACAGCAGATATTTACTTTGCTGCGTCCGGATCACGATGGTCAGCCACGCCGTAAACTGAAAAAGCGGGTTCCTTGTATCATTTCATATCCTCCTTACTTATCTGTTTTTTCAAAATGGCTGGTATCCTGTTCCCCATACTAAATGAAATAAAGTTCTAATAACATGGGATTTTTTCACGTCCACTTGTGATTTTTTGACCACTTTTGTCCTATTTGCATAAACTGCATAAAAACCGCGGGGCGGATTTGGCAAAATAGCGAAAAAGCGGGGAGCCGACTGGCTCCCCGCTGGTGTATGTCAGGGCGTTTTTTCCGCCGCCGCGCGCTTGCGGCGCTGGGCCTGCGTCAGATATTCCTTGGCGGACATCCCTGTGTATTTTTTGAAAACATGGCTGAAATAGGTGGTGTCCTCGAAGCCGACGCGCTGCGCGACCTCGAATACCTTCAGATTTCCCTCGTCCAGAAGCTGGCGGGCGTACTCGATCTTCTTTCCGGCGATCGTTTCCATGACCGTCCGCCCGGTCTTCTGACGGAAGAAGCGGCTGAGATAGCCGGGGCTGACGTGCACGGCAGCCGCCAGCTCGCTCAGCGTCAGCGCCTCGCAGAAATGCATGTCCATGTAGTTCTGCACGTCTGCCAGAAGATTGCCGCCCTCCGTAGAGAGCAGCGCGAGATACTGACAGACCGCGCGCACAAGCTGCTTCTGGTGACGGATGCAGTCCTGATGGAACTGCAGCTGCTGAAGCTGACGCTTCCACTCCGCCCGGTCCAGATCCACTGCGTCCAGATCCGCGCCGAACGCTTCGAGCGTACTGCGGCAGGTGTGCATGACCATCATCGCCGTCTCCTTGACCTGCGCTTCGGGCGCATGCTGGCGGCGCTGTGTGTCAAAAATATGCTCAAGAGCCGTCTCCGCCTGCGGCAGATCGGCGCTTTTGAGTGCGTTGCCGAGCGTCGTGAAGTACGCGGCGTACGTCGGTGCGCGCTGGGTCTGCACATGCCGGAAAAAATGAACCTCCTGCTGATCATAGAAGCGATCCTGCAGTGCGCGGTGTGCCTGCGCAAGCGCGTCTTGCAGCTCGCACAGCGGCCGGCTGTTTTCGCTCACACCGAGATACAGCGTCTTTCCCAGTAGCTTTCTTGCCGTGGAAACACAGTCGAAGCAGAAGCTGCGAAGCTGCGTGTCGGAGCAGTCCGGAAACACCATATACAGCTCATGCCGCCCCTGCGGGCAGAGATACAGCTGCTCCGGCGGAAGCAGACTGTAAAACAGTTTTTCCAGTCCTGCCCGAAGCATGGGAGACGGGTTCATGGCCTCCGCGCTGCGCAGATCCGCGACTGCGACGGCGTAGCCGGAGGCGGTCAGCCCAAGGGCTGCCGCCTGCTGACGGATCTCCGCCTCATGGTGCAGCGTACCGCTCAGGACTGCGCTGAGCATGGACGAAATGCGGCTTCCAACATCCACATGGAGCAGCCGCTGCTGATCCAGCTTCTGCTTGCATCGTTCAACGGCGGCAACGATGTCATTCATATTTCCCGTTTTTGTAACGTAGTCGCTGACGCCGTACTGGATCGCCTGCTGCGCGTAGGAAAAATCCGCAAAGGCGGTCAGCAGAATGATCTGGATCTGCCGCTGTGCGCCGCAGACCCACCGCGCAAGCTCCAGCCCGTCCATGACCGGCATTTTGATGTCGGCGATGATAATGTCCGGCTGATAGTCGAGCACGGCCTGCTTTGCCTGCAGACCGTTTTCGGCGGTACCGACGATCTGGCAGCCGAGCTTTGCCCAGTCAATCAGTGTGCAAAGGCTCTTGCGCATCAGCGCCTCGTCGTCCGCGATCAGAATTTTGTACATGTTGACTGTCCTCCTTTGGAAGCAGGATTGTGACCTTCGTCCCACTGTTTTCAAAGCTGGTGATCCGGATCCCATATTCCGGACCGTAGAGGTGCTTGAGCATCTGATAGACCGTGTTCAGCGCGACTCTGTTGTGGCGGCTTCCGACGGCAGGCAGGTCGAGCGGCAGTCGGATCTCCCCGTTTTGTCCGGCAAAGCCGACGCCGTCGTCCGTGACCACAAGCTCCAGCGCCCCGTTTTCGGAGCAGCCGACGGAGACCCGGACAGTCCCCGGTCCCTCCTTTGGCTCGATGCCGTGTCCGACCGCGTTTTCCACCAGCATCTCAAGCGTGAGCTTCGGAACAAGGCAGGAAAGCAGCGTCTCGTCCGAGACGGACACCTGATAGGATATTTTATTGCCGAAGCGCATCTGCTGCAGTTCTATATAAAATTTCGCGTATTGCAGCTCCTGCGCCAGCGGGATCTTGATGTCGCCTCCGCTGGAAAGCCGCGCCTGCGTCAGCCCCGCAAAGTTGCTCGCCATTTTCTGGATGTCCGTATTTCCATCCATCTGCGCCATGAGCGCGATGCTGCACAGGACGTTATACATGAAATGCGGGTTGACCTGACTTTGCAGGAATCGAAGCTCGCTGTCCATGGCGACGAGCTTTTTCTCATAAACGTCGTTGATCAGATGGTCGATCGTGTCCGTCATGGCGTTGAACGCCTGACTCATGGTGGAAAATTCCTGACAATCGTATTGCGGGAGCTTGACGCTGAAATTCTGCTGCGCGACCTGCTGGAGCTGGAGCGTCATCTCCTGAAGCGGCCGCAGCCGCCGCATCACAGCGAAGAACATGACCGCTGCGACGGCAAGCAAAAGCAGAACGCAGGCGATCACATACGGCGCGGCGACCTGATACAACAGCCGCAGGATCTGCACCGACGGAACACCGACAGCACAGTGCAGCCCCATGCCGGAGGCTTCGCTGAACAGGAGATACCGGCTTCCGTCAAGCTTTCAGGCGTCGTGATCGGCATCGGCCAGCTCGCGCTGCTCCTCCGCGCTCAGCCGCAGCGCGCTCTCCGACAGGACGACCGCGCCGTCCTTGTCAAACAGATACCAGAACGCATCCTGATAGTCGGAGAGCTTGCCCATGATCGCCGTGACCGCGGACTGGTTGACGACGAAGATCACCGTGCCGAACGGGTCCGCCCAGCGGTCGTAAACAGTAAAGATAATGTACAGATATGGTTCGCTCGCAGTGCACTGCACGTCCGTGCCGCTCTCCTGAAAGGCACGATAGCGCGCCAGATTGTCTTCATTCAGCCGAAGCTGCTCACTTGAGAGCTGCTCGTGGTAGCTGACCACGTCGAACGCGCCGCGCATATCCATGAAATATGCCATCTCCACAAACGGAAGCCCCGGCGCAACAATATTTTTATCCGAGTAAATATCAACAAGGCTGCGGAACTGTTCCCCTCTGGCATCCGAGGCCTCGCCGGCCATCTGCGGGCTTTTACAGACGCGCAGCAGGATATCCTCCAGCAGCTGCGTCTTTGTGGAGAGGCTCTGGCTGACGGTCTGCATGGCAAATTCGGCCTCACGGTTGACGAACGGGCCCATGACATTGCTGATCAGAAGCACCAGGATCAGCAGGCTGATCAGCAGCGTAACCAGCACCGAGCTGACGCTCAACCAGATCAGCTGTCCGCGAAGCGATGGGGTGCGTATCCAGTTTCTGCATCGTTCCCGCATAAAAATATCCTTGCCTTTCTGCTGTTCTTCCTGCTATGATAGCATAAAAGAACAAAAAGCTGAACAGGGGATGAATCGTGATGATGAAAAAAAGACTGCTTCTGTGTGCGCTGCTTCTGTGCATTCTCCTGACGGCCTGCTCTACAGCAGCGGAAACGGAGCCGGTGTCCATCAGCTTCATGCACGGCTGGGGCGGAAGCGGGGCGGACCATGTCGGCATGCGTGAGCTGTTTGCCGCGTTCGAGGCAGAAAACCCGGATATTCACATTGTCTATGATACCTCGCCGGATCTTGAGATCGTCATGGAAAAGGCGGCAGACCTGCTCGCGGTCGACAAAGCGCCGAGCATCATCAGCACCAACGGCAACGTACAGTATGTTTCAAATGCCAAAAAGAAAGGCGTGGCGCTGGATCTGACGCCATATTTGAAGGAAGACGCGACGTTTGCCTCGGATGTCAGTCCACAGATCCTGCAGGCGCTGCAGGAGCCGGACGGCGCGGTCTATACGCTCCCGGATGCGGTAGAATACATTGGCTACTGGTATAATGCGTCGCTGTTCCGGCAGGCGGGAATTACCGACACCGGAACGCCGGAAGGAACAGTCGTGCCACCGAGAACGTGGGAGGAATTCTGGGCTGCGTGTGACGCACTGGCGCAGATCGCGCCGCAGACTGGCGCTGTGCCGCTGCAGATGCAGGTCAGCCAGATGGGCTTCTTTTTAGGCGCGAGACTGGCTGGCGCGTCAGAGCAGGCGCTTGCCTTTATGCAGAAGGAAGCGTCTGTATGCCGCCGGGAGGACGCAGAGCTTGCGGTATCGGAGCTCCTGCGCGCGCTGTCCTATGACACGCAGCGCGGAAGCACACCGGATATCCGGCAGAATTTCTTTGACGGCAAAAGCGCAATCTGTATTGACGGCGTGTGGGCCAACACAGAGTTTGACCAGACGACGACAAAGCAGGAGATCCGCTATGCCGCGTTTCCCGGCCCCTCCGGCGAAATGACCGCGTATGCCAATCCCGCAACCGGCTATGTCATCAGCAGCGACGGCTCCGCAAGGCAGATCGACGCCTGCGTGCGGTTCCTGAAATATATGCTCAGCGAGAAGGTGCAGGAGCAGATCGTCACCAAAACACATCAGGCACCGAGCAATCCCAAGATCTCCGATGCGTGGATCCACGAGCAGGTGCCGGTTCTGGCCGACGCCGTGCAGGTCTGCAAGCAGGCGGATCGGCAGATCCTGACGCTTTATTCCGTCCTTCCCGCCAAATCAAGCGCCCAGTTGGACCAGCTGCTGGAGGAGCTGCTGCGGGGAAAGGATGTGCAGCGGTCTATTGGTTCCATCATAACAGATTTGCAGCAATAGAGCGGAAACAGGTAAAAATAACGCAAGCACATTAAAATATTACATCAAAAGAAGTGCACTGCACCTCTGAATTGTTGAAATTACACAATCCAGAGGCGCTTTCTTTTTCACCGGAGATCAAAAAAACGCAACGATCAGGCAAAATGCTTTATGGTGTTTTTTTCACCGTCCGGATAGACTGAATATATCGATTCAGCCTGCAAAAGCCATGGCTGACAAATTTAAAACTAAATGGAGGGTACTATGAAAAAGATTCTTGCACTTCTTCTGGCATCGCTTTTGCTCATCGGCCTGTTTGCCGGATGTGCCAAGCAGGAGACTGCGCCTGTCCAGCAGGAGCAGACCACGACAACCGAACCGGCCCCGGCAGAGCAGCCTTCGGAGCAGCCGGAGAACACCGAGCTCCCCACGATCACCTTTGTCCACGGTTATTACCATGATGAGTCCGAATGGGCGGCAGCTGCGCAGATGCGTCAGATCTATCAGGATTTCGCTGATCTGCACAAGGACGAATTCAACTTCGTCGCCGTCGCCGACGAGTCTGGCGCGGAGGGCATCTACAACACAGCGCTCAACGACATCAGCGGCGGCAAGTTCTATGACATCGCCGACTTTGGCGGCTGGAACATCGTTCCCGTCGCAAGCGCGGCCGGTCTTATCCTTGACCTGAAGCCGTATCTGGATGAGGATGCAGACTTCAAGGCAGGCGTCTGCTACGATCAGAACCTGACTGCGGATGGAAAGATCTACTCTGTTCGTGAGCAGATCGAGGCTGTTGGCTTCTGGTACAACGAAGCGCTGTTCGCGCAGGCTGGCGCGAAGGTCCCCGCCGACTGGAGCACATGGGCGGACTTTGAGGAAGCAGTCGACAAGCTTGTTGACGCAGGTATTACCCCGTTCGGCCTGAACGCAGGCTGGCCCACCAACATTCTGACGGCTGGCCGTTTCCAGGCGGACGAAGCCACCCGCGCATTCTATGCACAGGGCGCAGAGGTCGCATCGTTTGACGATCCCGCGTTCCGTGAGGTCATGACGTTCATGCAGGAGAAGGTTCTGCAGAAGATCGACTCCGCGAACTTTGGACCTGGCGGTGACGACGACGAGCAGTACCGCAATGACTTCTTTGACGGCAAGACCGCTATGCTCTTCAACGGCGTCTGGGATGCCGGCGGAAGCGTGGACTGTGCGGCGGGCGCGGAGAACATCAAGCCTGCCAACTTCCCGACGAACGAATCCGGCAAGCGCGCTTCCCTGATGTCCGGCGGCACGGGCTTTGTGGTATCGAACAGCCTGACCGACGCACAGACCGCAGCCTGCATCGAGTTCATCAAGTATATGACGAGCGAGGAGATCGCCAACAAGATCATCGCGTTCGGCATCGGTATGGCGCCGAACACCAACGTGGACTACGCCACGCTGATGGACAGCGTTGACGCACCCGAAGCAAAACTTCTGGTTTCCGCCTGCCAGCTCTGCATGGCGGCAGACTATCAGGCGCTCGGCCTCGGCAACGAATTCGGCGACTTTGAGGGCGAAATTCAGGCTAAATACGCCGGTCTGAAGGACGGCAGCAAGACAGTTGACGATGTTGTCAGCGAACTTGATGCAGTGATCGCCGCAAACTGATTTCCATGCAAACTGGCGAAGGGGGCGGAACGCCCCCTTCGCTATATCGCAAAGAAAGGATGACGCATCATGAAGGCTGGAACAGCTGAGAAAAAAGCTGCCCGTGCAATGGGAAAGTACCGGAAACGAGGGTTTCTTCTGGCCTTCCTTGCCCCTTGCACGATTCTGTTTCTGATTGTCTACGCATACCCGCTGGTCACGATTTTCCTGACCTCGTTCTGTAAATGGAATTACGAGAATTTCACCGCACCGGAGTTTTTGGGCTGGTCAAACCTATTTGACAATTATATCAAGCTGTTCCGGTATGACGCAAACTTCAAAATGGCGCTGGTCAACTCGCTCAAGTGGGTCGCGCTGACGCTGCTGATCCAGGTGCCATTCACCATTCTGGTCGCGCTGACGCTGTCCAAGAAAATGCGCGGCTGGAAATTTACCCGCAATATGTTCCTGATCCCCAATATCATTTCGACGGCCGCGATCGGTTTGATCTTTCTGAACCTCTACAGTCCTGCGCGCGGCATTGTGACCGAGCTCTGCAACCGGATCTGGCCCGGCTCCGATATCAGCGTGCTGTCGAACTCCAAATACGCCTTCTGGGGCGTGACATTTACCTTCATTCTGTTTGGCGGTTCCAACTGTCTGCTGCTTTTAACGCAAATCTTCTCCATCGATCCCGGCATCTATGAAGCGGCGCACATTGCGGGCGCGTCTGACCGGCAGATCGACTGGTACATTACGCTGCCGCTGCTGCGTCCGATGATCGGGACGATCTCCGTCATGGCGGCGAATTACGGCCTGCTCCTTTACAATGAAATTGCGCTCATCACGTCCGGCGGCCCGGATAACGCCACGTATTCGCTGAGCTACTATATTTATAAAACCTCCCTCGGCAGCACAAAGCTGAATTTTGCTCGCGGCAATACAGCAGGCGTCATTCAGTTTATCCTCGGCATCGTGATCGTCTGCCTGATCAATCGCGCATTCCGCTCTGATACATCGGATTAAAGGAGGAATGGATCATGAAACTGAACAATGCGGCCTCACTGCCGGTAAAGCTGCTCCGGTATCTTCTGATGGCGTTCGTGCTGCTCATCTCTCTGTACCCCATCGCATGGGTTTTGATCAATTCCTTCAAGCAGACGCCCGGCGGCCTGGGCTTCCCGGAAAAATGGGTGTTCGACGGATATATTACGATCTTCACAAAGCTCAACATCGGACGCTACTTCGCAAACAGCCTGATCGTGACCGTCATTTCCACGGTCATCAGCGTATTTGTGGTTTCGCTTGCAGCGTATGTATCCGCCCGGATCGAGTTCAGAGGAAAAAATCTTGTGACGCTGATGTTCGCATCAACGCTGTTCATCCCGTCGATCTCCATCAGCTTCCCAATCTACCGGCTGCTCTCCGACCTCGGACTCAAGGATACGCTGACCGGTGTGATCTTTGTCTATGCCAGTCTCGGCATCGCGGTCACGTTCTTCATCCTTCGCAGCTATTTTCTCTCCATTCCAAAGGAAATGGAGGAGGCGGCGATGATGGACGGCTGCGGCTATACCGGCACGTATTTCAGGATCATCGTGCCGATTGCGAAGCCGGGCCTTGCAACAGCCGCGATCATGGCCTTCCTCAACAACTGGAACGAATATTACTTTGCTTCCATTCTGCTGAAATCCAAGGAGCATATGACGCTCCCGGCGCTGCTCGGTCAGTTTACGACGGCGTATTCCAAGAATCTGAACGGCATGTTCTCGGCAATCATTGTGATTGTGCTGCCGACGATCATCATCTTCTGCCTGCTGTCCGAAACGTTTGTCAAATCGCTGACTGCGGGCGCTGTGAAAGGATAATCCATATGACAGAACGCGAAAAACGGGTACAGTGGTTCCAGAACGCGCGCTTTGGGATGTTCCTGCACTGGGGGCTCTATGCGATTCCCGGACGCGGCGAATGGTACATGAGCGAGGCAAAGATCCCCGCAGAGCAATATGAGCAGTATATGCAGGAGTTCACCGCGAAGGCTTATGATCCCCGCGACTGGGCTCGGCGCGCGAAGCGGGCGGGCATGCAGTATGTTGTGCTGACCGCCAAGCACCATGACGGTTTCTGCCTGTTTGATTCCAAGCTGACGGATTATAAGAGTACAAATGCCCCCTGCGGGCGCGATCTTGTGCGGGAATTCGTGGACGCAGTGCGAGCCGAAGGGCTGCGCGTGGGTCTGTACTACTCCCTGATCGACTGGCATCACCCGGATTTCCCAAAATACAACGACTGCAATCATCCCATGCGCGGCGATCCCGCCTATCAAGATGAGAAGATCGACTTTGACCGCTACCTTGCCTATATGCACGGTCAGATTGAGGAGCTGGTCACGAATTACGGCAGGATCGACATTCTCTGGTTCGATTATGCCTATGACGAGCTGCGCGGCGAGGCGTGGAAGGCAACAGAGCTGATCCGGATGGTGCGCCGCCATCAGCCGGACGTCATCATTGACAATCGGCTGGAAACAAGCGGCGAGGGCTTCGGCAGTCTTGTCACCGAGCAGCCCGCATATTATAGCGGCGACTTTGTCAGCCCCGAACAGATCCTGCCGCCGGAGGGCATCCGCAATGTGCGCGGCGAGCGCGTACCGTGGGAGCTGTGTACGACGATGAACAACAACTGGGGCTACAACCCCTATGATACAGACTACAAGCCTGCGTCCATGCTGATCCGCAAGCTGGTCGAATGCGTCAGCAAGGGCGGCAACATGATCCTGAATGTTGGTCCGGATGCGAACGGCTGGTTCAATGCT
>OGOP01001074.1_pt1 | contig 21057 bp, 20 predicted proteins | sample 1552591 | NCBI WGS metagenome assembly OGOP01 (sample SAMEA2580120, study PRJEB22360) | human gut metagenome | biome: human gut; feature: human-associated habitat; material: faeces | place: Denmark | collected 2008/2010 | reverse complement strand
GTGAAAAATCTGACATGGCAAAATCCTGAGCAACTTTTTGTTGCTCAGGTACTTAAAAAGTTATATTTGTAATAGTGTTGCGGAATTAAGGAAGATAAAAGAGTTTATTGGCTACAACGAAGAGTGGTTAGATTTCGTTGCTTTATGCAGAATTGGGAAACAAACAAATAAGTTTGATATGGTTACAGGTGGTATAGCAGATGATAAGGTATTCAATACCATAGATCTTTACTTCTCCGGTAACATCAGCAAAGAAGAAGCACTTAAACGCTTAAAGTTTATTCATCCTAATCACCAGATATGTATTTTAAATCAAGATATTTTGAACAAGCATCTGCACTTTCTTCAGTCAGATGAAATAATATAAGGAGGGACTTTCATGGAAGCAAACAAGACAATACTTCAAATGAAATATGCGCGTATAGTACCTATCTTTGCAGAGCAAACAGGCATTACGTTGGAAGATGCTCTAAATTTCTTTTATACTTCTTCTATTTATCAAATGATGAATGAAGGCATTGCTGATATGCACTGCAGAAGCGATGGATATTTGGCGAATTTAGTAAAAGAAGAGTGGAAAAATAAAAAAGTCTAGCAAAATTAGCTGATTATGCAGAACAATTCAGTACTGGAAAGATCTTATATAAACGATTTTCACCGTCAGAGCAGCTTGGCTGCGTTAAAGGGGGAACAATACATGTTATTGCATCCTTACTCGCGGGAGCAGAAGTTGGCACAGATCAACTCTCTGCGCCAGAAGGCAGTTTCAAAAGAGAACAGCAACTTGGAAAGATCCAAGAAAAGAGAATTAGCCATAATTGAAGAATTCGAGAAAAGAGGATTGATATAAAACTAAAAAAGCAGCACGTGAAATCATGCTGCCTTTTTAATTCTTATATAAATTACTCGCTTGCAGGTAATTCTCTGCTTATACTGAGATTCTTCTTTATTCCTCCTCGAAATAACTACCCGCTTCCATCACGCAATCCATCGCACAGCACTTGACATAGCGCTCTCTCGCCCTATTCTCTCTTGCAAACATCTTCTTGGTACCTGCCTCATCTTCCGAGAACTGGAGATGATTGTCAATACCCATATCCATAGCGATATTCTCCACATCCAAATCGTCAGTACCAATGAAAGTGAAGGTCCAGTTCTGCTTCTTCAATTTCTCGATAAGATTCTTGATCATCTTCAGACTATACTCCTCACTGCAATTCTCCTCGCCATCCGTGATAATAGTTACCAACACACTGTCATCCTCGGTGGTCAAGGCATTGATCTTGGCTATGCCCATACCTATGGCATCATAAAGAGGAGTGGCACCACAAGGATTATAATCCTTTGCCTTCAAAGGATTGGCATTAGAGGCACGCACGTTATCATAGAACACATTGGTATGCGTGCTGTCAAAAGTGATGAGCGTAACTCGCTGCTCCAAATTCTTATGCGCCTTCTGCATTTTCTGAATGGTGGCAAGGGTCTCGTTGATTCCCACCAAAGCCTGACGGCGGATAATACTCATGCTTCCACTCTCGTCTACTACTAAAAGATTGAATACTCGTTTCATAACTTGTTTTCTCCTAATTTTTAAAATAATCCTACTTTCGATGGATTCAGAACTACGGCCGTTGTCTTCTTCCTTTATCTATTATAAGAAAATAACGAACCAAAAATTAAGCAAGGGAGAAAAATGGCAATAAAAAAAGAGGGTGTGTCATAAGCCTGTGACACACCCTCTTAACAAACAAATTCTATTTCAAAACTACTAAAAACAATTATCTTGGCAGGTTGAAAGCCTTAGTCATTTCGGCCATTTCCTCCTGGCTCATACCATCAGGCTCAAAACCCATACATTTGGCATCGATATATATCTTTGCACTCTTGGAGAGTACGTCTATCTGGTCGAAGGCGTCCATCACGTCAAGACCCTTGGCGAATACGCCATGCTTCTCCCACATCACTACGTCGTAGTCTTCCAACTCCTTCAGAGTTCCCTCGGCAAGTTCCAGACTGCCAGGCAACTTATAAGGAACAATACCCAGTCCGAGCGGACAGAATGCCTTGGTCTCAGGAATCATGCTCCAGAGCAGATTGCTCAGCACGTCCTTGCCCATAAACTTCTTGTTGTGGCTCATGGCAATGAGCTCGATGGGATGAGTATGAACTGTGACCTTATAGTTGGAACCTTTCTCGATAAGACGGGCATGAACCGACAGATGGCTTGGCAACTCGGATGTAGGCATCACGGCATTGTCGGCAATGATTTCGTAGCTGGCACAATCGTCCAGAATACGAATGACAGAACCATTGTCCATAGGCCAACGAGCCAAGTCGCGCATTCGCTTGCCTGTTCCCTTGCAGAAGAAGTAACAGCCCTTCAGCGCAGGCAGGACAGTACCTATCTGCTTCACTTCGCTGATGGCAGGCAGCGCCTTCATCTCGTCATCAACAAGGTCGGTCACATTAACCGTAATATTGCCACCATTACGCTCAGCCCAACCATTCTGCCAAAGATAGCCAGCTACCTCGGCAATCTTATCCACTTCCTTCTTTAAGGCAGGACGACCCTCTAAAACACTTTTCATTTCTTGATTGTTTGTATTACTGGTTGCAAAATTAACACGAAAATATGACTATCGACCTAAAGTTTTGATATTTTAGCCAAGACTTTTGACAAGTTACAAAAATAATTTGTATCTTTGCACGTATGAATTCATTGAACACCAACAACATCAAATGGAGCGAGAATGTAATCATCGCTGATGCAGACTATATCGACAAGGTGGCATTCGACCTTATCGTAAACTTTGAGCGTATGATCAACCGCCGCATCCAGCCTGCCGACATGGCTCAGTGGGCTGTATGTATTGCCCTCGACGGTGGACTAAGAGAAGGTGAGCACGAGACGCAACTGGTGCTCATACACAGCCAGCAATCGAAGGCGATGCAGAACTTCCGCCCTTCCGACTACGAGAAGGACCTGAATGCCCAGGCCTTCAAGGATCCACGTCTGGGCGAGTTCGTCATCTCTTCATATCCTACGGAAGAAAAGATGGTGGGCAAAGACGATTTCCTCGTAGACGTAGCCCGCACGGTTTGCAATGCCAAGGAGGTGAAACGAGTGATGATCATTCCCAACTCGGAGGAAGGCGATGCCTACGACCAGTTGCGCGACATGCTTCGCAAGGTAGACGACGAGAAACGCGTCACTCTCTTTGCCATGCAGCCTCTTCCCGGCGGCAACTTCCGACAAGAAATACTGGGCTATTCGCTGATGAATGCCTTAGGCATATCAGCAAATGAAATAAAATAAGCTGATGAATATCAGCAAATGAAATGAGCTGATGAACGTCAGCAAATGAAATGAGCTGATGAACGTCAGCAAATGAAATGATCTAAAACAAGAAATAATAACATTAAACATTTATACTTAAATGAGTAGAGTACTTATGATTGGCGCAGGTGGCGTCGCTACCGTGGCAGCCTTTAAAATTGTCCAGAACCAGGACGTTTTTACAGAGTTCATGATTGCCAGCCGCCGCAAGGAGAAATGCGACAAGTTGGTGAAGTCTATCCACGATAAAGGCTACAAGATGGACATCCAGACAGCCGAGGTGGATGCCGACGATGTGGAGCAGTTGAAAGCCCTCTTCAACAGCTACAAACCTGAGTTGGTCATCAATCTCGCTCTGCCCTATCAGGACCTCACCATCATGGACGCCTGCTTAGCCTGCGGTTGCAACTACATGGACACGGCCAACTACGAGCCCAAGGACGAGGCTCACTTTGAGTATTCATGGCAATGGGCTTACAAGGACAAGTTTGAAAAAGCTGGTCTTTGCGCTATCCTTGGCTGCGGCTTCGACCCTGGTGTTTCGGGCATTTTTACTGCATACGCTGCCAAGCATCACTTCGACGAGATTGAGGTTCTCGACATTGTAGACTGCAATGCCGGCAATCACCACAAGGCTTTCGCAACCAACTTCAACCCAGAAATCAACATCCGTGAGATTACCCAGAAAGGTCTGTGGTATAAGAATGGTGAATGGATTGAGACCGCCCCTCTGTCTATCCACAAGCCTCTCACCTATCCTAACATCGGTCCTCGCGAGAGCTATCTGATGCACCACGAGGAGCTGGAGAGCCTGGTAAAGAACTATCCTACCATCAAGGAGGCTCGCTTCTGGATGACATTCGGTCAGCAGTATCTCACCTATCTCGACTGTATAGAGAACCTCGGCATGAGCCGCATCGACGAGATAGAATACGAGGCTCCATTGGCCGACGGCTCCGGCAAGACTGCCAAGGTGAAGATCGTACCACTGCAATTCCTCAAGGCCGTATTGCCTAACCCTCAGGACCTCGGCGAGAACTACGATGGAGAGACCTCTATCGGTTGCCGCATCCGCGGAAAGAAGGACGGCAAGGAGCACACTTATTATGTTTACAACAACTGCAAGCATCAGGAAGCATACAACGAGACCGGCATGCAGGGCGTAAGCTATACCACGGGTGTGCCAGCCATGATCGGCGCCATGATGTTCCTCAAGGGCATCTGGAAGAAACCAGGCGTATGGAACGTTGAGGAGTTCGACCCTGATCCATTCATGGAGCAGCTCAACAAGCAGGGATTGCCTTGGCACGAGGTGTTCGACGGCGACTTGGAGATTGACTAATCATTATCAAAATAACCCCCTTAGTGACGGCGAAGACAGAAAGGTACTATTCATACCAAACCGTTTTTATCGTCACTAAGTCATAAAACATTAGAAAGATATGGCAAAGAAAGACGAAATAAAGGAAGGAACCCTGAACCCCAACGAGGGTAAGCTGAAGGCCCTTCAGGCTGCCATGGCCAAGATAGAGAAAGACTTCGGTAAGGGATCTATCATGAAGCTTGGCGACGAGCACATTGAGAATATAGAGGTGATTCCTACTGGAAGTATCGCCCTCGATATGGCCTTGGGCGTAGGCGGCTACCCCAAGGGACGAATCATTGAAATCTATGGTCCGGAATCTTCTGGTAAGACCACACTTGCCATCCATGCCATCGCAGAGGCTCAGAAAGCTGGAGGTATAGCCGCATTCATCGATGCCGAGCATGCCTTCGACCGTTTCTATGCTGCCAAGTTGGGCGTAGATGTTGACAACCTGTGGATTTCGCAGCCCGACAATGGTGAGCAGGCGCTTCAGATAGCCGACCAGCTGATCAGTTCGGCTGCGGTCGACATCGTCGTCATCGACTCTGTGGCTGCCCTGACTCCTAAGAAGGAAATTGAGGGCGACATGGGTGACAATGTTGTAGGACTCCAGGCCCGACTGATGAGCCAGGCTCTGCGCAAGCTCACTTCTACCATCAGCAAGACCAATACCACCTGTATCTTCATCAACCAGTTGCGCGAGAAGATAGGTATCATGTTCGGAAATCCTGAGACAACAACGGGTGGCAACGCCCTGAAGTTCTACGCTTCTGTACGCCTCGACATCCGTAAGGCTACAGCCATCAAGGATGGCGATAATGTTATCGGAAACCTGGTGCGCGTAAAGGTGGTCAAGAACAAGGTGGCTCCTCCTTTCCGCAAGGCTGAGTTCGACATCATGTTTGGCGAAGGCATCAGCCACGCAGGCGAAGTTTTCAATCTGGGCGTGGAGCATGGCATCATCAAGAAGAGCGGAAGCTGGTACAGCTATAATGGCTCCAACCTGGGACAGGGTGCCGACCCAACCAAGCTGATACTGAAGGACAACCCTGAGCTTCTCGAAGAAATAGAAGCCAAGGTACGCGAGGCGCTTGCCAATGCAGAATAAGTAAGATGTTGTTTGTCCTCATGACTAATACTACGCATGATGGCAGCTCTATAAAGAAATAAGAAATCCCCGACAGTAGGAAGCAATATCCTAACTGTCGGGGATTTCTTATTTCATTCTTCTTATTTCATACATCTCTCACAGAAGACGATAGGTAAAACATTGCCTACCAGCATCTATGCGCAACACAGAGATGCCTGATGTTGCTCCTTGTAGGGTAAGGACGGCATGTTTTCCGTCGGCTGACGTGGTCTGCTGAAGCAGTCGACCAGCCACATCATATAGTCGCAACGACTTTAGTTCTGTCCCCGAAACGATGATTCTACCACCCTCTCGCTTGATGGTGAAAGAGGGTGATATACTTCTTGGCTATCTCTACAGCTTGTTTCGGATAGACATCTTTGCCATAAGCAGCTTGGCAGACGGCTACTAACATCCACACGACCAGTGAGCATATCACTGTCAGGGAGCAGCCATCAGCCAAGGAGTGGTGTTTATTCAACATATTTCTATCACGTATTCTTCGAATTATAGGAAAGCAATGGTCAGACCAGCCATCACGATGCTGACCATTGACATGAGTTTGATAAGAATGTTGAGCGACGGACCGGAAGTGTCCTTGAACGGGTCGCCTACGGTATCGCCCACAATAGTCGCCTTGTGGTTCTCGCTGCCCTTTCCTTCAAAACTTCCCTCTTCTATCATCTTCTTGGCATTGTCCCATGCGCCTCCCGAATTGGACATGAACACAGCAAGGGTAAAGCCTGCTGCCAGACCGCCGGTGAGAAGTCCGAGAACTCCAGCCACACCCAACACAAGACCCACAACGATAGGAATAATGATGGCGAGCAAAGAAGGGATGATCATCTCGCGTTGTGCGCTACGGGTACTTATCTCCACACATCGACCATAGTCAGGCGTAGCTTTGCCTTCGAGTATTCCCTTGATCTCACGGAACTGCCGGCGAACCTCCTGAACCATCGATTCTGCAGCACGGCCTACTGCTCCCATGGTCAAGCCACAGAACAGGAATGCTGCCATGGCTCCGAGGAATGCTCCAACTAAAATCTTAGGGTTGATGAGGTTTACCTGGAAGAAGTTGATGAAATCTATTGTTGTTGCATTCGAAGGATCGAAGACATTGCCTGCTGCGTCTACATACTGTTTTCCGTTCTCTACGGCACGTATCATGGCTATCTTGATCTCCTCGATGTAGGATGCAAGAAGGGCAAGAGCCGTCAGAGCTGCCGAACCGATGGCAAAGCCCTTGCCTGTGGCAGCTGTCGTATTGCCCAGGGCATCGAGCGCATCAGTACGCTCACGAACCTCCTTGCCCAATCCGCTCATCTCAGCATTTCCGCCAGCATTGTCGGCTATAGGTCCATAGGCGTCTGTGGCAAGTGTAATGCCGAGAGTCGACAGCATGCCCACTGCCGCGATGCCGATACCATAAAGGCCGGTGCTGATAGATTTGGGCGACAGCGACATATCGAAGCCATTGGCACAAAGATAACTCAGCAAGATGGCTACAGAGATGGTGACAACGGGAATCATGGTGGAAATCATTCCCGTGCCTATACCTTTTATAATAACTGTGGCAGGACCTGTCTGCGATGCCTCGGCTATCTTCTGTGTAGGCTTATAACTCTGAGAGGTGTAATATTCTGTTGCCTGTCCGATGATGACTCCAGCCACAAGACCACAGATGACCGAGAAAGAAAGGCCGAGCCAGTTCTCTATGCCCAACAGATAGAGAATGGCGAATGTGGCAACGGCTATAAGTGCCGCGCTGACATTGGTGCCAAGTCCCAACGAGTGGAGAAGCTCTTTCATGGAAGCACCTTCCTTGGTACGAACCAAGAAGATGCCGATGAGAGACAGGAAGATGCCGATGGCTGCGATAACCATAGGTGCGATGACGGCACGCAGCTGCATATCGCCATTCATGGCAAAAGCCGTGGCTCCCAAGGCGGCTGTCGACAATATCGAACCGCAATAGCTCTCGTAGAGGTCGGCTCCCATTCCTGCCACATCGCCCACATTGTCGCCCACATTGTCGGCTATGGTAGCTGGATTGCGAGGATCGTCTTCAGGAATATTCGCCTCTACCTTGCCCACGAGGTCGGCTCCCACATCGGCAGCCTTGGTATAAATTCCTCCTCCCACACGGGCAAAGAGTGCCTGGGTGGAGGCACCCATGCCAAAGGTCAGCATGGTGGTGGTAATGGTGACAAGGGCTGTGGCCTCTCCTTCGTACACCGCATTAAGAACAATAAACCAGATGGCAATATCGAGCAAACCGAGTCCCACCACCACGAGTCCCATCACGGCACCGCTCCGGAAGGCTATCTTCAGACCTTTGTCCAGTCCGGTGCGTGCACCATGGGCTGTACGGGCAGAAGCATAAGTAGCGGTCTTCATGCCAAAGAATCCTGCCAAACCAGAGAAGAGTCCGCCGGTGAGGAAGGCAAAGGGCACCCATGGATTCTGCACCTTCAGCACATAAGCCATGAAGGCGAAAACAATGGCGAGAACGACGAAGACGACCGTCACCACCTTGTACTGCTGCTTGAGGTAAGCCATAGCACCCTTTCTTACATGCTCTGCAATTTCTTTCATCCTGTCTGTTCCCTCATCCTCCTTCATCATGGTGCGGAAGAAGAACCATGCCATTCCCAATGCCACAACGCTGGCTATTGGAATGAGCCAAAATACTAATGGAATGCTGTTCATAATGCTATATTTGTTGGTTAGTAATAATTCCATTTGCTCGTTGGTGTATAACGATGGTGCAAATATAAGAAAATTATTAATACGAAAGAGGAAAAACTGAATATTTATTTAATAAGCCATCGAATATAATGTATTTCGCATAGGTGTAGTGGGAGAAAATAATAAATATATCTACTCTTTGTGTTAAATGATATTTGATAGTAATCATATTGACATTTGATAGTAATCAAAAATACGTTTAATAGGAAGCATAGATATATTTGTTCGAAAGCATAGATTGCTCGAAATCTTTTTACTTTCCAATATCCCCCCTTAAGGCTACCAATACGTTCCAAATATCCAGTTTTCTTAAGAAAGGCTATCTCACGTTTGGCGGTAGCATCGGAAAGATTAGTCTTTTCGCAAAGTCTTTCTCTACTCAGACTCTTGTCCTCGGAGAACATCTGTAGAATCAGCTTCTGCCTCTCTGTCAAGTTTATTGGGTCATTTATTGGGTCATTTATTGGGTCATTTAAAGAACCAAATGCGACATCGTTTTGAATATGTAGAGTCAATTTCACTTGCATAAGTTCAGGCTGTTCCTGTAACTCAGGTTTCATCCAATGCTTTTCATTCCAAGCATTCAATATAAGCGGAAAACCAGAACCAAGGTTCTCTCCATAACCTATCATGCGGAACATATTCTGCATACGCTAATTACGAGCTTTTGACTCACCACCTTTGTAAATCTGCTCAATAGGCAGTTTCAGAAGTCCAGGATTGGTCAGAACAAAAACAATCGTCATACTTCTCTACTTTCAGCACTCCATTCACCATAAAATCGGAATGAATAACCATATTTGTAACGGCTTCACGCACAGCCTTGGCTTGAAGCGTATCGTCTTTGCGCACTACACCGTCTATACTGAAAGGGTGAGGCAAATCACATGTCAGTTTCGGAATGACCATGCGGATAAAGTTGAACAGGTTGTTTTCCCAAGTCCCATCGTACGTCAATCGGTCGCTATAGCGTTGGTCGCCTATCAAATTGGATTTATCATTTTATAATCCAAACATTCTTTATATTGTCAAATTTTAATTTCTTGCGATAATAGGGCAATAACATAAATGCAGAGTCTGCCTTTTCAGCAGAGATTGATACTTTTATTTGATTTTCTCCTTCATCTTCTACATGATAATCAATGTCATAAGATCTCTTTATTAAGCCTAATGCCATTTTGGATGCTTGGTATGATTTATCTAACGCTCCATTCTCCTTAACCAATAAATTGTATTTGTTTCCTAATGCGTTATAATCTTTAACAAGTGCATTGTATTTAGCTACAAGCTGTTTTGTTTCTTGAATACTGCTGCTAAGAGATAGTGTATCATTACCTCTTAATGCATATTCTGTTTTTTCATATTGCACTGAATGATAATGATGAATATCCGTATATTTTGTTATTTCTTTGGGTTGATACTCTTCTTTTAATATATATGTTGTAGTCGTAATTATTGAATCTTCTTTTTTTATTGAATCCTTTTTGATTAAGAAATATTTATGTACAAGACTATCACTAAAAGCTAAATCTTGTATTGTTTTATCTCTTTGTTCTATTTGTTCCTGTAACTTATCTGTCAAAGAAATGACATGGAATAGACAACCCAATAGAACAATAATTGGGAGTGCGTAAATACCTTTTATAATAGAAGTCTTCTTCATTGTTAATTGCTTTTTTCTTTTGACATTTTTAATTGCAAGCATTCTGTTTTCAAAGATGTATTTTCTTTTTCCAAGTCTCGAATTTCTTTGTTAAGTGCCTGTATAGCTTGGTCAAATTCACTCTTTTGTTTTGCTAATTTTTCATTATTATCTTGAATGAGATTATTGTATTCAATTTTAGACTCAACATCAGAAATAAACATACCAAACTTATAACAAGCTACACATATTCCACCGAATATAGAAAATAAAGCTATCCAAAACTTATAGTGTTCAATACACCAATAGAAAATCTCTTTGGCTTCACTCTCTTTTTTCTTCGAGAATGAATATGCATTATTTCTTGAATTAGTATATTTATGTTTTCTTTTATTATCTACCATATTTAGGATATCTCTATTTCGTACTCTTTAGTTGGGATAATTTGATATATTGTGCATCATATCTCGTAGTAGGAGTATACTCTTTCTTTGAGGAATGTATGCCAGAAGAATCCATTTCATGGAGTAAATCTATATCTACTACAACATATATATCCGTTGTATTGACATTCTTGTATATGCCAATAGGTAACTTCTCCAAAGACTTCACAAGTCGTACACTCTTCACACGGAAAAGATGCTGACCGACATCTTTACGAGTATGGAATAGCACATATCCAATGGATTGCAAGTTTTCTGCAATTTCTATGCCGTCTCTTGTGTATTTGATACCGACAGCAAGTTCCCCTGTTGGCAGGAACTTTTGTTTCTTTCCTTCGTAGTTCTCCATCATCACCATTAATACACCATTTTTTGTTGCGTCAGCAACGGGTAAGTATCCTTCGGCTATAGGCTTTTGCAGAACCTTGTCAGGGTGTTCGCCAAGTCTACAATCTGCTACAAAGAAATATTTCTTCAATTCACTTAGCAGTTGTTCATTCTCCGCCTTGTTCACTTCTGTTGTAGTATCTAATGCTAAAGAATATACACTCTTATCTGTAAATGGAGTATATACTTTGCCAAGCAACTCTTTAAAATGTGTCTTGATGTATTCTTCGCCATTCACATCGGGATGTGCCTTCATCGCATAGAAGTCGTAATCCTTTTGTAGCCATTCTTGTATTTCTGTGCGAAAACGCTCACGAATGTTATGCTTCCATTGCGTCTTTTGATCCGTGTTATTTCTTGCATAGAGCGACAGGACAAAAAGAAAGTTTACATCATAATGGAACAGAAGCAAGGTGTCGCGGTCAAACAAGCGGTTGTTGAATTGTATTTGTTTGTGACGGTTCTTCTTGCGATCTGTCTTTTCGATACCATCATTCGTATAGTCAAAACTTTCGTCCATTTTTGCTGACACAAAGAAGTTCGGAATGATATTATATCCTTCCGTCACATCATCACGAATACGAATGCCCGACTCCGTTGTATTACCATTATTGAAAATGTCAAGATTCCATTGAATGACATTTCTTGCGTAGGTGTATTGCTTGTAGATGGATTCTGAGCCGAGTTCATGCCCCATCTTGTAATACTTGCTGTCACCTATATAATAGGTCTGCTTGTTCTCGCTTTCAATCAAACTTTTGGCTGTAAATAAGTGGTCAACGATTTTTCCATCCTCTTGCTTTTTCTCCATACCATCTGGCAATGGATTATCACCAATCAGTTCGTCTATGATAGCCTCGAACACAATATAGAAATTCTTGACCAACAGGTATTCTTTCTGCTCTGTCGTGATGAACACTTGCCTTGCTTCATCAAAGAAGGCATAGCACAATTGCCACAGTTGTAGTGCTTTGTCAGAGAAATATTTGTACTTAATTTGGCGCAAACGAGTTTTGCCGAAACCATTCAAGTACGTCTCAAACTTCTTTCCCGTTATCAACTGAAACTGGCAACAGATTTCTTTTGGAAAGCCATAAGTCTCACCTATATAATTCAAAATTGAGAAGAAGATAACGAGCAGTTCTTCATCAAAGTTGATTTGTCGTTTTTTGTTAACAGGATTCAAGTATATAGGTCGTCCATCTTGCACAATGGCTGCTTGCGTTCCGATGGTTCGAGTCCAATTGATTTTATTCAAGCCACTATGTAAGTTCTTCACAATGAAAAAGAAGAAACTTTGGTTGTTACGATTGAATTGTAACAACGACAGAAGAATATCAAGATAAGTATTGCTCAATCTGCGCTGCCCATTACCAACTTGGGCTATTTGCGAATGATATACAATATCGGTATCGTTGCGTTTGTCGTTCTTGTAAACCACAATGGCACGATAAATCCAAACTGCAAACTTGTAGAGAAAATTTCTCTCAACAGTGTCAAGAGGATTGTTCTCATCCAAGTTAGCTATGCTTTCTGGCTTATATTTCCCAAATACAAGTTCTTGCCCCACCACATCTTTGAGCAATACCTTGGGAAGGATAAAGACACAATCCTTCAGTAGAGTATTATAGAAATACCCCACATAGTGAACGGACACCTTACCCTCAACATTCTCCAAAGCATCAATGCCATATAGAATGTTCTTTATATTGGCAACGTTGTATTGATATTCTTCTATCAGTATGCGCATTACTTTATAATTTTCTTAATAGTAATACCCCAATTTTTCTCATTTACTAATTTCATGAGAATATCTGCTTTACCATTGCTGCCGTATCCATTACGAGCAACATAAATAGGTATTCCATAACAATCTACAGCATCAGAACGCTTACTGTTATCTGTACGTGAATCAAATTGTTCCTTAGTCTCTATGAAATGAGGCACAATACTGCCTAATGAAGTCCATTTTTCATAAACCTCTTGGGCTGTAATGTCTGGATTTAACTTAATATATTCTTTTATACATTCTATAGCCAATTTATTTTTGGCACATTCTGCGCCATCATTTACAGTAAACTTGTCATAGTTTCTGCTGTTTGATTCTGGCGTATTACCGTCCTCATCTTCTATTTCACTTTCCTCTTTAGAGATTTCTATTGGTATGAGCCCAAGGTTTTTAAAGAATAAAGCAACCTTCTCTTCTACTACTTTTGAATTCTTCCCTTCTGAGGTATAGAATTTATCGAAAGATAACTTGCTACCATCCTCATCATTGAAAATAGCATCACCAAACTCATAGTCCTTAAACACATCGTTCCACAGATAAAAGATAACCTTACCGACAAATGTCTTTGCCGATATAACACCATCTTGTGCTTTGCAGAAGAAATAGCCGAGTTTCTTATCCTCAAAATTGGTTGTGGAACCAATTTTCTCGTTTATCTTTTGAAGGAACTGCCACCAATCATATTTGCTTCCATCAACTTCTATAATCCAGTCCTTTTCTGCATTAGATATAGGCATATAAGTCCAATCCCAGCGACGTTTGAAAGCAGAGTCTATTGGGAACAAACTCTGGTCGCTTGTGTTCATGGTAGCCCATATGTAAAGGTTGTTAGGCAATAGTAGAATATCGCCATTCAACACTTGTGAAACAATATCCTTGCCTTCATACATGGCATTAATTTTGTCTTTTTGCGCAATAGCCAATCCTGCAAATGCTTTTTGAAGTTGTCGCTTCATATCAGCATCTGCTTTTATAGGATAATCAGAAAAACCATAATCATTACGGTCGAGAAGTTGGAACAGGTCGCCAAAGATTTGAGCACAGTTACCTCTGTTGATTTCTTCTATGACAAGGTACTGTTTATCGTCCTTGTCGAATTTTTTCCAAGCATTGACGTATGCTTGCAGAAATGATTGTGCCACAAACTCATAGACAATTTGCTCCTTATGTAATGTTGTCGCACCAATTTTCATTGGTTGTCCGAGTTCATCACAAATAGGTAGTAATGCCGTTGTTGGTTTGTATGCCCCAACAAAAGTTGAGTAGTCAGTGTCTGGATGGAAAGTTGTACGAATCACATCCGACTCCTTTGTTTCCTCCTTAATTGTATGCGACTTTCCTGTACCAGGTGCACCATAAAAGATTTGCTGCAAAGACAAAGAAGGTTTAGCCATCACTTCTTTTTCTTCCAATCCATCTTCCTTTCCATCATTATATGGTGTATTTACATTTGTAATCTCGATGTCAAAAATACCATCATTAGCCTTTTTGATATGTAATTCAGAATAACCACCTGCAAAGTAATTACGTATGGTAAATTTTCCTTTGCACTCGTTACCTTTGCTATCTGTATAAATTACATCCTTCAACAAGCCATTAAAGTAGAAACGAGTATCTATCTTCCCATTTTTTTGAGGCACATCCTTACGAGCATTCCACTCTTGGGTAATTGTCTCTACTGATTTTCCGTCTTCAACAAACAAAGCATCAAGTAAAGCCAGTTGATTGACGACAAACTCCTTGGTATATGGAATCACACAATGTACAGATGATTGGTCAAATTTTCTTGGCAAGATAGAGGCAATAAACAATATCGCTTTTGCAAGATTCTCCTTGTGGTATCTTACAGTTATATGCTCGCCATTACTCTCAAAGAGTTGGTAATGCTCATTGTCTAAGAATAAGTCTGTATTCTTGGCATCGCCAGCTCCCAATGGTCGATAACTGGCATTAGTATCATTGATATGTTTTACAATTTCGTCCATAATTACAATATAATTTGCGGTTGAATGTTTACAAAACAGTCATTAGGTCTTACTCCAATCTTTATGGATTGAAGTATCGTCTGAACCTTTTCCATTTTGGAAGAAAGGTCAGCTATGTCAGCATTGACAGAAGAAACATAACTCATACAGTTCGTACATACCCGGAGCTTTTTCTGAGCATTGTCCATATCGAACACCCTGTAAACTGAATATTTCTTATCTTCCTTCAAGCCGTGAACAAAACCGATTTCCTCATCGCTATAATAGAGATACTGGTTGAAGTCAAACCGAGTCGATTTCACGTCAATAAAGTTTTCTGCTTCCAATCCTTCGTTTATTATGAAGTCGAACGGCATACCAGACTCCGTATTGGCATTCATCCATCTGTAATTACTTATTGTATGAGCTAACTTTTGTCTTTCCAAATATTGTTCAATAATTTGCTCTCCACTGTAACCTATTTGCTTGAAAAGTTTGTTTGCCTTTTCAATATCTTGTTTCTTATACTTTTTAATTTGTTTACCTGTCTGCGAAGCAACTTCTATTTCTTCCTGTAACTTCACGGAAACTCCATTCACTTTCTTTTCCAAGAAGTCTATAGCAAGCGAAAAAGAAGCACTATTCTCATCATAGACCTTGTTCTGAGTTGGGAAAATGTTAGAAGCATGTTGGAAATCTTCCGAGTCACTTGATATTAGCCAAAAGACTAATTCCTCACTTTGCAAGCCAAACCACACTAGATACCACTCACAAGTTGGTTTCAAGGAAGCGAATTCACGAATCTGATTTACAATCGTATGTTCGTTTCTTGCCCCCGACTTAATATTGGGAGCTTCCATCTTGCCAGTACTACGGTTTATCTTTCCATAGTCACAATTCAGAATTTCACAATAGTCGTCATAAATCAATATGGCAGCTTTCTCCACATGATTATCTGGCAAGAAATCCAAGACGTGCTGATAAAGTCCAATATGGGTTTGATGCCCAGACTCCTTCAAACCAAGGTCGTTAGGACTTAATTTCTTGAAACCAATTTTCTTTTCTGAGTGAACTTCAAAAAACATAGCTATTCGTGAATTATATGATTTGTTATAAGGTAATGCAAAACAGCATAAATCGTATTTACACTGACTGCATTACCAGCTTGCTTGTATAGCGAGCCATCTGCAACCCCCGCATTTCGGCCGTTGATGGCAAAGTTTGCTGGGAAGCCTTGCAACATGAAAGCCTCTTCCGGTGTCAACTTACGGATAGGCAACTGTGCCAATTGTTCCTTGGTCATCGTTTTGACAGGATTGATAGCACCATGTGACTCTATGAAGTCTTGACTATAATAGTTGTCTTGACAAGCACGGTGCATCTTGTGCATCGTTGCGGTCAAAGGCCGAGCTATACTCATATTGATGTCTGACTTCGACTTAAAGTTGGCAGAACCATCAGCTAACAGGGTTGGTTTGATTTTCTCCGAAAGAAAATACTTTTTATCAACCTCCAAACTCAATATGTCGTTGACGCTTTGATAATGGTATGTGCCCAAATCTTGATATACTTGATCAAACAAGACTGCAATATTGTCGCAAGTAAATTGCACTTCAAAATCTGCAGGGACAGGTTCTGTCGTCGCAAAAATCAACAGTCTGTTACGAGTTTGTGGCAAATGGAACTGTGCAGTATTAAATATGTCAGTAAAGACTTGATACCCTAATGCCTCCAACTCTTGTTTGATACGTGCAAATGTTCTTCCCTTATCATGTGACCTAAGGTTTTTCACATTTTCAAGAAGCACATATCTTGGCATCTTTGCAGCAAGGATATCAATGATATGAAAAAACATTTGCCCACGATCCTCATTGAAACCAGCTTGCTTTCCCATCATGCTGAAAGTTTGGCAGGGAAAACCGCCAGTCACCAAATCAAATTGAGGCAAATTGTCCATGTTGTTTTTATTGCTAGTAAATTCCACTATATCCCCCATAGCCAACTCGCCATCAACCTCAGGGTGGTAATTGGCACAATAAGTTTTCACGGCCTTGGCATCTATCTCTGAGTAGCCAATGCAATGAAAATCCATGATGTGGTCTTGCGTAAGCAAATCCATTGCTCTTCTAAAACCACCTATGCCAGCAAATAATTCTAAATGTCTCATCTTATAAATTTCATGATGCCATCGCCTATGGCTTTGGCAAGTTTTACAGGAACGGCATTTCCTACTTGTGCATACCACATATTTTGAGAGCCCGTTATCACATAATCATCGGGGAACGTCTGAATGCGTGCAGCCTCACGAGGACTTAATCCTCTTGCATCCCAAGGGTGGATGTACATATTGCAATCAAACTTCATATGAGAAGTTATCGTCTTGCAGATTTGCGTCTCATCCAATTTGAAGTATTTATCCTTGAATATATCATTTCTCCTTTTATATGGCATGATGTCTGCAATAGACTCATGCAAGGAGTTTGCGCCTTGTGGTAATCTACGATAGATTTCTATGTCTCGCTCATTATTATAACGATTCTTATGATTGTAGAGCTTTGTAATCTCCTTGTCACCATTGATAAATTTATAGAAGTCATTCTTGATGTACGAGAAATCGCATTCTGTAAAGCCAGACTCTGCACATTCTACTCCCTTTGAACCTTTTTCTTTCTTCGCGACTAAATGAGGAAGCCCTTCAAGAGCATCTTTCAGCACGAAAGGCTTGCGTTTATGCTTGTATATTTCTTTGAATATCAACTTTGGCTCTACCCCAACTCTATTGCCTATCATTATGAAACGTTCTCTATTTTGTGGTACACCATAATCTTGTGCCTTCAAAAGTGCATAATCATATTGGTACTCGCCGCCAAGATATTCCTCAAAATTCTGTTTGATTTCTTCTATTTTGTTCATCATCCCTTTTACATTCTCCATAATAAAGAACTTAGGACGAGTATTTTTCAAGAATATCAAGTATTGTTTATATAAAGCATTACGAGGATCATCCAATATTCGTTGACGATTAGCCATAGAGAAACCTTGACAAGGAGGTCCACCACATACCAATGTTATATCTGATAGCATATCCTTGTATCCTTCAAGATGTAGGTTGAGTTCCGCAATATCTCCCACAAAATAGTGGTCATCACTCAAATCATGGTTGAATTTATAGGTATTGCAAAACTGTTCCACGATTTCATTAACGAACCATGGAGTAAATCCAGCCTGTTGCAACCCCAAACTCAGACCGCCGCATCCAGCAAATAAATCTACAAACTTATATTGTTTCATTGTTATTTTTCAGCCCAATCCTTTAAATTATCTCTCACCACCTATAAAAGTTGATTTAATCAGCAACTTCTTTTTGCGAGAAGTTTGCCGAGAGTGTTGAAATAACCTCATCAAGTTTATTTCTATGCTCAAAGAGTAAATCTTTCTTATTTTGTTCCATCTTATTATCTATTCGTATCATCCTTGGCTGCTATATTCTCTATTGGCCAAAACAAATCCTGTATATCTACATTCAAATATTTGGCTATCTCCACCAATGTTTCGACATTCGGTTGTATGGTGTTGGTACACCATTTTGAAACAGTGGCAGGATCTTTACCCAATTGTTCAGCGAGCCATTTGTTGGTTCGTTTCTTTTCAGCCAGGACGACCTTTAGTCTGTTTATATCTTTACTCATATTTGCGTATAATTATTTGGAAAGTACAAAAGTAGTGATTTCCTGTTAGAATAACGAATAAAGGTGTTGAATTATTATGTTAGATAGTGAAATTTGTATTATATAGATGATATATACATCAATTTATAGAATATGAGAGCTAATCTACCTAACTATAGCTTGTCATTTGGTGACTCATAAAATTGGCGATGTCAAGTGAAATGCAATGAAATCATGAGAAATACGGATGAAAACAACATGAACTTTGCCAACCACAACAAATTAGCGACGAATTATGTTGGCAAAATGTTGGCAATTTTATAAAAACAAAAATCCTAACTGCTCATATTCAAGCAGTTAGGGTTTTTCTGGGTGCGCCTGATAGGACTCGAACCTACACGGCCTGAACCACTAGATCCTAAGTCTAGCGCGTCTACCAATTTCGCCACAAGCGCATTTTCGAGTGCAAAGATACAACTTATATTTCAATTAGAAGAAGAAAAACACAAAAAACTTGGAAGTTGCTTGCTTTTTCGCAATTTTATTACTATTTTTGCAAACTGAGATAATGGCGGGAACCTATACCTCAAAGAACTTTAGCAAGTTCTGTTACAATTACTTCCCAACTTGCGAAGCCAGAATTACGAACCCCAAAAGATGATATCACAGATGAATATACCAACTATTTTTACCCAGGTAGAGTTTTTCTACTCATTGGCATGCTATACTTTCATCCTGTCTTGCACATTCTGTGCCATAGTGAGATGGTGTCACATGTGCCATCCTTTCGACAAGCAGGGCGATTACTTTTACCCTGCTCGCCGGCAGATGACTTTCTTCTATGCTGCCACCGCCTTGCAGTTGCCATACGTACTGTGCCCCGCCGATTCCGGAACATGGTTTTTCGCACGAAGCTTTGGCATTCTTTACTATCCCGTATGCTTTGCCATGCTCTACCACCGCTATTTCCAAATGGGAAAGATGTGGCAAAAGGTGTCGTCCATCTTCTATTTCCTCACCCCTTTCCTGCTGCTCGGCGGTTTGTTCACCATTGTGGTTTTCCATGCGGAGGAGATTCTTCTGCCCTACAAACTGCAATGGGAATGTGTCGTAGGAGGCATGAGCATCCTGCTGTCCATACCTATGATAAGAGTAGGCAGATGGCTCATCAGGAAGGTTGACGAATACCACACACAGAACTTCTCGAGTGATTCCGACTTTCCTTTTGCCTTCGCCAAGAAGATACTTTACCTGCCCGTGATGTGGCTCTTGGTGATGTGGACCCAATTCCTCGTTGACAGCCAACTGCTGAAAGCCTTCATCGACCTGTTCCTTGCAGCATGGCAAATACGATTTCTCTGCAGAATTCTGCATCCCAACAAACTGATTCATTCTGCACAGGGACAGGAAGACATGGACACGATAGCGCAGGACAACATGGAACGAGTGCTTAAAGAAACTGAATTCTTCGAGCAAATAGTGCTGTCGGCAGACAACCAAACAATGGAGGAAACAAATATCAAAGATATAGAAAATGCCGACGACGAACCGGAACTACAGGAGCGCAACAGGGAAAACAGCAGGTTGCAGATAAAACAGGAAAACTGGGAGTCGGTAAAAAACGAGGTGCTGACCATCGTAAGCCGCAGATATCTGGAACCCAGCCTGAAGCGAATAGAAGTGGTGCGCGATGTCAGTTCGATGAACCACACTCTGGCAGGCACCTTCATCACTCAAGTGGGATTCTACAGACTGGTCAACGCTTTCCGCATCCGTCATTACGAAAGGCTGATGGCGTCCGACTCTTCTGCCAACATAGGACAGGAAGCCGCTGCCGAGCTGTGCGGTTTCAAGAACAGATGGGGACTCACCAATGCCAGAAAGCGACTCAAAGACTTCGACTACGACCTGATAGAGAAGTATGTGAGTTGAACTTTTTAGCTTTTTACTCAACTTTCGCTTTACTCAACTGTCTTCACGGAAGTTCTGTAATTGTTTTCAGTTCGTTATGAATTTGTTATGACTCTTGTAGAAAAATCTCCGTTCCGTGATACGGAATGGCCGTTCCGTATCACGGAATGGCCGTTCCAAACTACGGAATGTACGTTCCGTATCACGGAACGGAGATTTTTATAGCTAAAACAAAACATTTATGCAGTAAAAGAATAAGATTTCTGTGGTTTAACGATTTAAGTTGCCCACTCTAAGCATTTGTGCAGAATCGTTTCCTTAAACGTATGGAGGGAAAAATAATATAAAAGCACAATATAGGTATAAAAACTGTTTGAAAGGAACAAAATCAACGTGAACGTGCGGTGGATTTAGTTAAAAAATACTGAATCCACCGCACGTTCACGTTAAAAAACTGAGGTTCACAACAAAAAACTGAGGTTCACTCCCGTTGATTATTGTTTACTTATTTTTGCAGTCAAAAAAGTAATAACCTATTTTATTAACTGCTTCCCTTTTTAATATTTATATTGTAATAAGATATATGAAAGTAAATATATTTAAAAGGTATATAAGACCCCAGTTCGGGATAAAATAGCGATTAGTTGCATGTGAAGACAGATACGCGAGT
>OGOP01001072.1_pt1 | contig 21097 bp, 18 predicted proteins | sample 1552591 | NCBI WGS metagenome assembly OGOP01 (sample SAMEA2580120, study PRJEB22360) | human gut metagenome | biome: human gut; feature: human-associated habitat; material: faeces | place: Denmark | collected 2008/2010 | reverse complement strand
AATATTATTTTTAATCTCTTGAAATTTCATTACTTCATCTCCTTTTATAAATACATATTGTTTGGTTAATATGTTTACACACCTACACTGATTACTGCTTATCAAAAAGATCTTTACCTACTCCGCAAAGAGGGCAAACATAATCATCTGGTAAATCTTCAAATTTTATACCATCATTTTCTTCCGGGTCATAAACATAACCGCATACTGTACAAATATATTTTTCCATTTTTCTGTCCTTTCTTTTTTTAGTAAATAGATGAATAAGTTCGTTTACATTAAGTTGATATTTGTTCAATTTAGAAAAATTTTGCGAACTTTACTATTGCTTAGTCGCCTAACCACATAACTGCTTAGCTACTTGCTTGCACTCATCACAAAAACCATGCAACGTAATATCATACCCTTTTACGTCAAAACCGGTTTCCTTTTTGGTCATTTCAACCACATCAGGTGCAATATTGACCGAAACATCAAAAACCTTTTTACATTTATCACAGATAAAATGAAAATGTTCATGTGTATTATGGTCGAAATGCGATGGAGCTTCTAGCCCGTCAATTTTTTTAATAATACCATTTCCCGCCAACTGGTTTAAATTTCTGTAAAGCGTTGCCATACTGATACTTGGATCTTTCTCTTGCAAAACACAGTACAAATATTCAGCAGTAGGATGAACTACATTTTCTTTCAAGGTTTCTAAAATCAACTCACGTTGTCTTGAATAATTCATCGTTTCTCCATAAAAGTGATAACAATTATCAGTTTTGCGCAAAGAAAAATTTTTGTCAAGACTTAAACGTATTCTAATTTCTTTATTTACATTCCTTTACGCAAAAGCAATTTTTGCCAGTGTTTTGTTTTATAAGAAGTATGGATAATAGTGTAAGTGTAAATACAAATATGAAAAATCCACCGCTTAATGTCGGGATTATCACTCCGCCGAACGACCATTACAAACCGGTGCTTTATTCTCATGTTCAAGCATCAAGAGATTTTCAGGTGCTAAATCATGACTTGTATGTATCCATGAAAAATTCTGAAAGTTTAGAAAAAAAGAAAACACCAAAATCCGTTTTTGTAGCTCTTGGATTAGGAGCTTTAGCTCTTTGCTACCCGTTGATAAAAAAAGTTTTTAAACATTAATCTTTAAAATCAAAAAATCTTATAGATGCAACATTAAGAGCGTTGGCAATTTTATTAACTGTTTTCAACGTTATATTGCACTTTCCTCTTTCAATTTCACTCAAACGATGTTCCGAAATATCAATTTTTTCGCCCAATTCAGCTTGAGTTAACCCTCTTTTCAATCTACACATTTTCAAATTGAAACCAAAACTTTTAAGAAATTCTTCATCTAGCATTCTATTATGTTAGCAATATTATATTGATAAATAAATTACATTGTGTTATAATAAAAATAACAATATATTATTATATGGAGAAACAAATGCGAAATACTTTGGGATTTACATTAGCAGAAGTTTTAATAACTTTGGGAATTATTGGAGTTGTTGCAGCGTTAACGTTGCCTGTATTGGTAAGAAAATTCAAAATCATTGAATTACACACCAGATTTAACAAAGAATATGCTGTAATACAGCAAGCCATGAAACAAACTCTTGCTGATTTAGAACTATCAAGGCCTAGTGATATGCGGATTTATTACAACAATGACTCTAATAAGGTAAAAGAAAGTTTTAACGAAATTAATAAAATATGGGAAAGTAAGTTTAAAGGAGCAACCAAAGTAAAAACCTCTACTTATAATTTTAAACCTGTATTTTATTATTTTTTTGGAGAGCGGTCTGGAATATATGGAACTACATATAATAATTATTATTTATTGCCAGATGGTTCATTAATATCAGATCTTGGTTATCACATGGCGTACGGGAATCTTGTAGTTCCTTACGTGTTTTTTGATACAAATGGCTTTAACAAAGGTCCAAATAGGATAGGTTATGACCAATTTTTTTATCATAATGAAGGAGAAATAGAACCATTATTTGGAAATGCAGACTTTAAGCTAGATTGCGATCTATTTTTAAAAAATAGAGTAAATGGTTATTGGGATAGAATGCAGTTGTCAGCTTGTTCTGGATATGCTTTACGCAATATAAATCCATATGACGCTTCAAAAAAGTATTGGGATAGCCTTTATAAACCAAAGAGTTGGTGGGAGAAATTAAAAAAGTAATATTAGCAGAGAGAACAAATGGGGAAAAGATGTTTATTCTATTAACTGCATTCCTTTTCACCTATTTTCTAATTCAAAAATTTATTGTATTATGTTTCTATACATTAGAAGAAATTTTGAAGGGGATAATATGAAGAAATTTTTGATTATATCGGCGTTGGTTATTTTTTCAAACTGTGTTTTTGCCGCTGATTTCAATGTTTATAAACTCAACAATGGGCAAACCGTCGTTATTCAAGAGGTCAAGTCAAATCCAATTGTGACAATTGATACTTGGATTAAGACTGGTTCTATAAATGAGAATAACGAAAATAACGGCGTTTCGCACTTTTTGGAACACTTGTTCTTTAAAGGCTCAACAAATCATGCACCAGGAGAGTTTGACAAAATTCTTGAAACCAAAGGGGCTATTACAAATGCGGCAACCAGCAAGGATTTCACACATTATTATGTAACTATTCCTTCCAAAGACTTTGATTTGGCGCTGGAAATGCACTCTGATATGCTTTTGCATCCGCTTGTACCGAGAAAAGAACTAGAAAAAGAGCGCAAAGTCGTTATTGAAGAGATTATGAAAGATGCAAATTCTCCAAACACCCTTGTATATGACAATTTAGTGAATATGCTATACACTGATCATCCTTATAAAAGAAAAGTCATCGGGAAAGCTGATATCATAAACACAATTCACCGTGATGCAATTATGGATTATTATAACAAATTTTATAACCCGTCGAATATGGTAACAGTGATTGTTGGAGATGTGGACGCAAACACTGCAATTGATAAAGTTAAGACTGATTTCAATTCAGAATATAAAAAGCCAATAAAAAATGTTTATCCGAAAGAAAAAATTCTGACATCACAAAAGAAAAATGTGGCTTATTTTGACACTCAGTCTGGATATATGTTGGTAGGATTTAGAGGTGTAAAAATCGATGATAAAGACTCTTATGCGCTTGATGTTTTGGCAACGATTTTGGGAGAAGGGCGTTCGTCTGTTTTTTATAGAAATACAAAAGAAAACAAACAGCTTGCAAATACTATCGGTACTGCAAATACAGGTTTTAAAGATGATGGAATTTTTTATATTTCTGCAACATTTGATCCTGAAAAATGCGCAAAACTTCAAGATAGTATTTTTGATGAGATAAAAAATGTTCAGAAAAATGGCGTTAGTCAAGAGCAACTTCAACTTGCAAAAAATGTAATTGAACGTGATACGTATTACGAAAGAGAATCAATTTCGAATATCGCAAGTGAAATCGGCTATACCTTTGTGACGACTGATGATACCAAGTATTATGAAACGTATTTGGACAATATTAAAAAGGTTTCGGCACAAGATGTGAAAGCTGTTGCAAATAAGTATTTAGGGCTTGAAAAAAGCGCTGTATCAATAGTTTTGCCTGAAAATTGTAAAGAAGTAAAAGTTTCTAATGTTACGCAAAAAACTGAACCGGCAAAATTTATCAGTGAGAATTCTAATACCCAAAAGTATGAACTTTCAAATGGTGCAACGCTTTTACTTACTCCGAACAAGGTGAACGATATTATTGCAATCGGAATTTTCTCAAAAGGGGGAGAATTTACTGAAAGCATTGCAGGAACGGCAGATTTGACGGCTTCTGTAATAACAAAAGGATCAAAGAAATATTCTTCCACTGAATTTGCGCAAGTTATGGAAGATAATGGGATAAAAATTGTTCCGTCTGCAAAGCCTGATAGCTTTAATCTTACCGTGCTTTCTACCAAAAATGATTATGACAAAACAATAGAACTTTTGAATGAAGTTATCAATAATGCAACTCTTGATGATTATGAGATTGAAAAATCGAAAAATGACGAGTTGAATTCGATTAAAAAAAGCAAAGATGTACCATTAAATCTGGCGGTGGATAATTATAAATCGTTGATTTTTGAAAATTCACCGTACTCAATTTCAAATAAAATCCTTGAAAAATCATTGCCAAAAATTACACAAAAAGATGTGAAAGCCTATTATGATAAAGCTTTTTATCCTCAAAATGTCGTGATTTCGATTAATGGTAATGTTGACAAAGACAAAGCTATTGCGGATTTTACAAAAATCTTTAACGGCAAAAATGGTGAAAAGTTTGACTATACAAAGTATTCAGTGGCTAAATTAACTATGAAAAAACAAGCTTGCGCGACGGTTAAGGATTTGAAAACCGACTGGATTATTTACGGCTGGCAAACAGATGGTGTGCTAAATCGTAAGGAGTATGCGACTTTGCAGGTTATAGATTCTTTATTGGGCTCAGGTATGAGTTCTCGTCTGTTCAAAAATTTGAGGGATAGAGATGGGCTTGCATATCAGTTGGGTTCACAGTTTTCACCCCATATTGTAAAAGGTTCGTTTATAACATATATTGGTACAAATCCTGAAAACCTTGACTATGCGAAGAAAAGAATGCTTGAAGAGGTGTTTAGATTAAAGACTGAATTTGTTGGTTCAAAAGAGTTGCAAGAAGCGAAAGACAAGCTTTTGGGGCACTACATAATCGGTCAGGAAACTAATCTTGATAAGGCGACAACAATCGGCTGGTTTGAAACTTCCGGCAGAGGGTACAAATTTGACGACCAATATGCGCAATTGATAAATAGTGTAACAGAAAGTGATATTATTGAAGTTGCAAATAAAGTGTTCACTGACAACTATGTATTGTCAGTCGTAAAACCACAATAAGTAATTTACATTTTATTCTTCAAAAAAATATCCCTCGCATTTTGCTTGGGATATTTTTTGAAAATTTTTATAAATATTCCTACCAATTTGTCCTTGTCAGAACTTGTTTTGCATGGCGATCATACATTTTATCTTTATACCAAGCACCTTGAAATTCTGCATTATGATTGTACATATATTGCATATCATGTGACATAAAATAAATTGCACTAACTAGCTCGCCATTTGCTTTATACTGTTTCGACATATATGGAAAATTTGGATAGTTTTCCGAAAATTTATCTACATAACGAAGATTTCCTAGCGCATCGTAATAATAAACTGAACGCAAATCGTTTTTGTACTGTATTGCATAACTAATCAACAAATTACCTTTGTAAAATCCGCAAAGATTTTCGCTATCAGTTTCTTTTACATTGTTACGGACAAGCATATAATGCCGCTTGTAATCAGCATCTTTTAGAAAATTTTTGTATTCTGCTCGAAATTCTTTTTTATTAAACTTATATATAGTATCTACTCCAAAAAGTTCTGATTTGTATTTTTCGATTACTGAATCTCTATCAACTTGAGAAATATCAAGCCAATCAAAAACTAAATTTCCTGTCAGAACAACAGGAGCAGGAGTTTTGTCCTGAACATTTGTAGTCTGAATATCTGCTGATAGCGCAACTTTTCCCAGCATTAAAACACATAATAATATAACAAATTTTTTCATATTTTTACCTCTGATTAACTCAATCATACAATGAACAAGTTTTATGTATAGTCTTGACAGCGAACTTCAGTCATATCAAAGCTTTTCAGCCTTCAAAGAATATTTGTAACAAAAATTTAACATATTTTTCTAAAATAGCCGATATTTTCTTGACGTAAAATATTGATGTATTATTATTTAAGAACATGTAGTTTTAAAGTCGGGTGAACTATGCCCAATTTTAGAAATAACCATGTAAATTCATTTAGCTGAAGTTCAGTGAAATGAAAGGTTTACAGCCTCAAGTTAGATTTTCAATTGTAAATTATTTTCAAATAGATTGCTCAAAGCGAGCATGGATAAAAATAAAAAAATAATACAATTTTTATATAGTACGTACACATAGACGAGGTGAATTAATGTCTAACACAAAATATGCAGAAAGAGTAACACCAATGGGTATTCCACATACTCGTTTGGATGATTTACCAGACCTTATTGAAGTGCAAAAAAAATCATTTGAATGGTTTTTAAAAGAAGGTTTGAAAGAAGAGCTACTTTCTTTCTCTCCTATTAAAGACTATACAGGCAGATTAGAATTGCATTTCTTGCCAAACTATACTTTCGACAATGCGAAGTATACTATTGAAGAAGCAAGAATCCATGACGCAACTTATGCAAAACAGTTACGTGTAATGGTAAGACTTGTTAACCGTGACAGCGGTGAAATCAAAGAACAAGAAGTTTACATCGGTGATATTCCTACAATGACAGACAAAGGTACTTTCATTGTAAACGGTGCAGAACGTGTAATCGTTTCTCAAATCGTTCGTTCTCCGGGTGTATATTTCAAACGTGATATTTCCCCTGCCGGAAAACGTTTATATAACGCAACTATGATTCCTAACCGTGGTGCATGGTTGAAAATTGAAACAGATTCTAATGACATTATTTATGTTAAAATCGACAAAAACAGAAAAATCTTAGCTACAACATTGTTGAAAGCTATGGGTATCACTGTTTCTGAAATGGAATCTTTATTCACTCACTTTGATTTCTTGAAGAAAACTTTGGATAAAGATACCGCAGAAACTACTGATGATGCTTTGATTGAAGTTTATAAAAAATTAAGACCTGGCGACCCTGCTTCTGCTGCCGGCGGACGTTCTATTTTGGAAGCTCGTTTCTTTGATGAAAAGAAATACGATATCGGTCGTGTTGGTCGTTATAAATTAAATAAAAAATTGAACTTAAACATTCCTAAAAACCAAAGAACATTAACTGTTCAAGATATCGTTGCATCAATTGAATATTTGATTAACTTAACTTATGATGAAGGAACTGTTGATGATATCGACCACTTAGGAAACAGAAGAATTCGTTCAGTTGGAGAATTGTTGCAAAACCAATTCAGAGTTGGTCTTTCAAGAATCGAAAGAATCGTTAAAGAAAGAATGACTTTGCAAGATTCTGAAACATTGACACCATTGAACTTATTGAACACAAAACCATTGGTAGCTTCTTTGAAAGAATTCTTCGGAAGTTCTCAATTATCACAGTTTATGGACCAAATCAACCCATTAGCTGAATTGACTCACAAAAGACGTATTTCAGCTTTAGGACCTGGTGGTTTGATGAGAGAAAGAGCAGGATTTGCTGTTCGTGATATTCACCCTTCTCACTACGGTCGTATTTGTCCAATTGAAACACCAGAAGGACCTAACGCAGGTTTGATCGGTTCATTGGCTACACACGCAAAAGTTAATGATTACGGTTTTGTTGAAGCACCATTCTTTGTTGTTAAAGATGGCAAAGTTACAGATGAAGTTGTTTATATGACAGCAGATGAGGACGAAGAATTCAGATGTGCTCCTGCTGACGTTCAACTTAACCCTGATAATACATTTAAAGATGAATATGTTCCAATCAGATACAGATCTGAATTCACAATGGGCGAATCAAGCAAGGTTGACTTTGTTGGTGTTTCTCCTATTCAGATTATCTCTGTTGCGACATCATTGATTCCGTTCATTGAACACGATGACGCAAACCGTGCATTGATGGGTTCAAACATGCAACGTCAATCAGTACCTCTTTTGATTACTCAAAGACCGGTTGTTGGTACAGGTATGGAAAAGAGAGCTGCTAAAGACTCTGGTATGGTTGAAGTAGCTGACTGTGACGGTGTTGTTGAAAGAGTTGTTGGTGAAGAAATTATCATCCGAGATATTCACAACAAACCTCATGTTCACACATTAATGAAATATGTAAGAAGTAACCAAGATACTTGTATTAACCAAAAACCTTTAGTTCACGAAGGTGACAAGGTTAAAGAAGGTGATGTAATTGCCGATGGTGCTTCTACAAACTGCGGAGAACTTTCATTAGGTAAAAACGTAATTGTTGCGTATATGCCTTGGGAAGGTTACAACTACGAAGATGCTATTTTGCTTTCTGAAAGATGCGTACACGATGACATCTTCACATCAGTTCACATTGAAAAATTAGAAATAGATGCTCGTCAAACTAAACTTGGACCAGAAGAAATTACTCGTGAAATTCCAAACGTTTCAGAAGACGCTTTGAGACACTTGGATGAACGTGGTATTGTTCGTATTGGTGCTAGAGTTTACGCAGACGATATTTTGGTTGGTAAAGTTACACCAAAAGGTGAATCTGAACACCCACCAGAAGAAAAATTATTACGTGCAATCTTCGCTGAAAAAGCAAGAGACGTAAAGGATAACTCTTTGAGAGTTCCTCACGGCGAAGGCGGAAGAGTTCTCGACGTTAAGGTATTTGATAGAGAAAAAGGCGACGAATTACCACCAGGAGCTAATACAGTAATTAGAGTTTACATTGCTCAAAAACGTAAAGTTTCTGTAGGTGACAAACTTTCAGGACGTCACGGTAACAAAGGTATCGTTTCTAGAATCCTTCCAAAAGAAGATATGCCATTTTTACCAGATGGAACACCGGTTGATATCGTATTAAACCCACTTGGTGTACCTTCTCGTATGAACGTTGGTCAGACTTACGAATTGTTGCTAGGTTTGGCTGCATACTTAACAGGAAACTACTACGAAACACCTTCATTCGATGAAAGATATGGCGATAACCAATCAGAGAGAGCTACTAAGGCTGAACTTTTGAAAGGTATCAAAGAATCTGGATGCGATTGGGTTAACGAAGACGGTAAAGTAAGATTGATTGATGGTAGAACAGGTGAACCATTTGATGAACCGGTTGCAGTAGGTCTATCTTACATCCTTAAACTTGTCCACTTGGTAGACGACAAAATCCACGCTCGTTCTACAGGTCCTTACTCACTAGTAACTCAACAGCCATTGGGTGGTAAAGCTCAATTCGGCGGACAGAGATTCGGTGAAATGGAAGTTTGGGCATTAGAAGCTTATGGTGCTGCATATACTCTTCAAGAAATGTTAACAATCAAATCAGATGATGTTAATGGACGTAACAGAGCCTATGAAGCAATCGTTAAAGGTGACAATATTCCAAGACCGGGTATTCCTGAATCATTCAAGGTACTTGTAAGAGAATTGCAAAGTATCGGTTTGGATATTACGGTAGCGAAAAAAGACGGTCAAGAAGTTGACTTAATGACAGATATGGATGATTTGAGAAAATCAGCTCCAAGAAGAGTTCTTTCAGATATGGATTCAGAACTGTTAAATATCAATTTCTTTGAAACACCGACTACATTCGGAGATATATAATTAAGTGAATAGTGAATGGTGAGTAGTGAATAGATTATTTATGAAAAGAACTATTCACAACTCACTTCTCACCACTCACTAAATATAAAAAAGGAGAAAGACAAACAATGTCAACAAGCATAGATTATTTTGACTATATACGAATTAGTATCGCTTCACCGGAAAGAATACTTAAATGGTCTTACGGCGAAGTTACTAAACCGGAAACAATCAACTACCGTACATTAAAACCGGAAAGAGATGGTTTGTTCTGCGAAAGAATTTTTGGACCATCAAAAGACTGGGAATGCTATTGCGGTAAGTATAAAAGAGTAAGACACAAAGGTATCATCTGCGAACGCTGCGGAGTTGAAGTTACAGATTCAAAAGTAAGACGTCAGAGAATGGGACACATCAAACTTGCTGCTCCTGTTTCTCACATCTGGTTCTTGAAGGGTATTCCTTCTTACTTAGGTTTACTTCTTGATATGACTTTGAAAGATTTGGAACAAGTTATTTACTTCAACAATTACGTAGTTCTTGATGCAGGCGAAAGTGATTTCAAAAAACTTCAACTTTTATCAGAAGAAGAATATGAAGACTATATGGCTGAACACGAAGATTCTGAACTCAAAGTAGGAATCGGAGCTGAGGCTATTAAAGAACTTCTTGCAGAAGTTGATGTAAAAGGTCTTGCTGAAGAAATCAGAACAGAACTTGCAGGAACAGTAAACTCTGTTCAAAAGAAAAGTAAACTTATCAAACGTTTAAGATTATTAGATTCATTGATTTCATCAGAAACAGATCCTACATGGATGATTATGGACGTACTTCCAGTAACTCCTCCAGATTTAAGACCAATGGTTCAATTGGATGGTGGACGTTTTGCTACATCTGACTTGAACGATTTATACAGACGTGTAATCAACAGAAACAACCGTTTGCAAAGATTGTTAGAAATGGGCGCTCCTGAAATCATCGTACGTAACGAAAAACGTATGTTACAAGAAGCAGTTGATGCCTTGATTGATAACGGCAGACGTGGAAGAACCGTTGTTGGACCTAACAACAGAGCGTTGAAATCATTGTCTAACATTATTGAAGGTAAACAAGGTCGTTTCCGTCAAAACTTACTTGGTAAACGTGTTGACTACTCAGGACGTTCAGTTATCGTAGTAGGACCGCAATTGAAATTAAATCAATGTGGTTTGCCAAAAGAAATGGCTATCGAATTGTTTAAACCATTCGTTGTTAATAAATTGATTGAAAGAGGATACGTTCAAAACATTAAATCTGCTAAGAAGAAAATTGAACGTTCTGAAGCAATTGTATGGGATATATTAGAAGAGGTAATCGATGGACACCCTGTTTTATTGAACCGTGCCCCGACTCTTCACAGACTAGGTATTCAGGCATTTGAACCAAAATTGGTAGAAGGCCGTGCAATCCAGCTTCACCCGTTAGTATGTACAGCATTCAACGCCGACTTCGATGGTGACCAAATGGCTGTTCACGTACCTTTATCAATTGAAGCTCAAACAGAAGCAAGAATGTTAATGTTAGCTACAAACAACATTTTAGCTCCTGCTACAGGTAAACCAATTATCACTCCTACACAGGATATGGTATTGGGTATGTATTACTTAACAATTTTGAAAAATCCTGAAATGGAACCTAAAGGATATTTCTACAACTTCCAAGATGCAATTTCGGCTCTTGAAGTCGGTGTAATAGATCTTCACGACAAAATCGTTGTAAGAGATGAACACGGCGAAAGACTTGAAACAACTGCAGGAAGAATTATCTTCAACGAAGCTGTAAGAAACGCTTTAGCGTAACATAATATTTAGCAAAGTGAAATAAGAAAAATAAAGGAAATAAAAAATAATGGAAACAACATACGCACATGCTAAAAAAACTGTAGATTTCATTAATAAGCAAATGGACAAAAAAGGTTTGAACAATTTGCTTTCACAAATGTATCTAGAGTTTGGCGGAGCTAAAACCGCAGAATTGGCTAACAGCCTTAAAAATCTCGGCTACAGGTATGCTACAAAATCCGGAACAACAATTTCTATCGCGGACTTGCAAGTTCCGGCAATTAAAAAAGAATTGCTACAAGAAGCTGAATCAGAAATCGAAAAATCAACAAACAGATATTTAAAAGGAGAAATTACTGAAGTTGAAAGATATACAAAGGTTATCGACACTTGGTCTGAAACAACAGCGAAATTGACATCTCAAGTAGTTGAAAACTTTGATAGATTAAACCCGGTATATATGATGGCATTCTCAGGTGCCAGAGGTAACTTATCACAGGTATCTCAGTTGGTAGGTATGAGAGGTTTGATGGCAGACGCACAAGGTCAAATCATCGACTTGCCTATTAAATCAAACTTTAAAGAAGGCTTATCCGTTACAGAATACATCATTTCATCTTATGGTGCAAGAAAAGGGCTTGTAGATACAGCGTTGAAAACAGCCGATTCAGGTTATTTGACAAGACGTTTGGTAGACGTTGCACAAGATGTAATCATCCGTGCTGATGACTGCCACACTACCAAATCAATTAACATGAAACCTATTACTGACGGCGACAACGTTATTGTTCCTCTAATCGACAGATTGTTAGGTAGAACAATTGCAGAAGATATCAAGGATACTGACGGAACAGTTCTTGTTTCTGCCGGAACTACAATGAACAGAGAAGATATCAAGAAAGTTTCTCACTTGAAATTACAAGAACTTAAAGTTCGTTCAGGTTTGACTTGTGGTCTTGAATATGGTATCTGCCAAAAATGTTACGGTTGGGCAATGACAACTCAAAAACTTGTTGATATCGGTGAAGCAATCGGTATTATCGCAGCTCAATCAATCGGTGAACCTGGTACACAGTTGACAATGAGAACATTCCACACAGGTGGTGCGGTTGGCGTTAAAGATGCGATTAAAGAAGTTATCGCAAAACAAGATGGAGAAGTAGTTTCTAGCGTAAAAACAAGAGAATTAAGAACTCGTCACGGTGATATAGTTAATATTTCTAACTATGAAACAGATATCGAATTAAAAGGCGCTAAAAGAACTGAAAAATATCACATTCCAGCTGGTTCAACAGTATTCTTTACAAATGGAATGAAAATTAAAAAAGGCTTCAAATTGGCTCAATTTGAACCTGCAGCTCAAGGTTCTGGTTCTCGTTTAACAGAAAAAGCTACAAAAGATATTACAGCTGACATGTCAGGGGAAGTATTGTATGAAGATTTCGTAGCTGATGAAAAGAAAGACAGACAAGGTAACATTTCAAGAACTACAAACAAGCAAGGTATTATTTGGGTTCTTGGTGGTGATGTTTACAACCTTCCAGGCGGTTCTAAGATCCTTGTAAAAGATGGACAAGCTATTAAAGAAGGTGAAAAACTTGCTGAAACGTTGACTATTTCTGAACACGGCGGTGAAGTTCGTTTCGGGGAAGATTTAGTTATTGAAGATGTTAAATTCGAAGGCAAAAATATTAAGAAAATTGTTCAAGGTAAAGAATTGACAATCGTTATTGCTTCATTAATGCCTGAAAATGCGACATTTGAACAAACTAAGAAAGAACAATTATGGACAGTTAATAAAACTGGTGAAAAATACATCGTTAAAGCCCCTGTAGATACTACAGTTGAAAACGGTATGATTATTGCAGAACTTATTGATGATGAATGTGCAGTTGCTTCTTCTGGTGAAATCAGATACGTTGATGTTGAAGTTGACGAAAACCAAATTATTACCAAACCGGGTTCTGTAGTATTTATTCCGGAAGAAATCCATCAAATCAATAAAGATTCTTCATTGAAAATGGTTGAAAACGGAACACACGTTACTGCAGGTACAGAAGTTGTAAAAGACGTATATTGTCACATCGATGGTATTGTTGAATTCAAAGAATACAACGATGTAATTCATGAAATTACAATTCGTCCTGGTGAAGTTCACACACTATCAAGTGTTTCTGAACTTAAAGTTGATGAAGGCGAAGTAGTTAATAAAGGTACTGTAATTGCTGACGGTATCAAGGCTAAAGAAACTTCAATCATTACAATTATGGATTCATCAATGGATGATATCGATATTGATGATTTGGATGAAGAACTTGATACAAGCTTGTCACTTGATGAGGATAGCATTTCTAACCAACCTATCCAAATTCTTGTAAGACCTGTTCAAGTATTGAAAGTTGAGCAGAAAAATGTATCAATCAAGTTTAATACATCAGATGATTTGATTGACATCGTTCCTGTTACTCAATTACAGTACAAAGACGGCGCTAGAGTAAGAAACCTTGATGGTTCTACTATTACAAGAACAAGCTTGGTACTTCAAATGCAAGGTTACCTATCACACCTTAAAGGTATGGTAGAACTAGATGAACAAGAAAACTTGAGAATTGTTGTTCTTGAAAACTTGATTGTTCGTCGTGAATTTGAAGGCAATGCTAAAACAATGTCATCACTTCAAACTGAACTTCTTGTAAAAGACGGTCAAACAATTGATCCTAAGACTCCAGTTGCAAAAACTCAAGTTTTGGCAATTAATGATGGTGTTGCTTCTATCAAAATAGACAAAGAAGATACAAGAAGATTGTTGTTAACAAGCGCAACATACGAAACAAAACTTCCTATTAAAGGCAAAGCAAACGTTAAGAAAGGTGATTTCATCAGACTTGACGGTGAACTTGCTGACAGTGGAGAAAAATCAACTGTTTCAGGTATGGTTACAGCTGTTAACAAGGGTGAAATCACAATTAGAAACGGGCGTCCTTACTTAATCAGCCCAGGTACAATGTTACAGGTTGAAGCCGGAGCATTGGTTCTACGTGGTGATAACATTGCAACATTGGTATTTGAAAGACAAAAAACAGGCGACATCGTTCAAGGTTTGCCGAGAGTAGAAGAACTTCTTGAAGGTCGTAAACCAAAAGATTGTGCAATATTGGCTGAAGAAGACGGTGTTGCAGAAATCGAAACAGATGACGATTTGCCAAGACTTTACTTAGTAACAGAAAATGGCAGAACTGAAATCAAATACGCAATTGACGCAAACATTGTTGTTCAAAACAAACAAAAGATTACAAAAGGTCAACCTTTGACAAGTGGTCCTTTGAACCCACACGATGTAATCAGACTTTGCGGTCCTGAGGCTGCTCAACAATACCTAGTAGACGAAGTACAAAGAGTATATCGTTCACAGGGTGTAGAAATCGCTGATAAACACGTTGAAATCATCGTAAGACAAATGACTAAGAAAGTTAAAATTGTTGATGCAGGTGATACAACATTGTTACCAGGTGAACTTGTTGAAATGCAAACATTTGAAAAAGAAAATCATGAAGTTGAAGAAAAAGGTGGCACACCGGCAACTTGCGAATACATGTTGTTAGGTATTACAAAAGCTTCTTTGAACACTGAAAGCTTCATTTCAGCAGCATCATTCCAAGAAACAACAAGAATCTTGACAGAAGCTGCAGTAGATGGAAAGAAAGACATGTTGAGAGGTTTGAAAGAAAACGTTATCATCGGTCGTTTGATTCCAGCTGGTACTGGTTTCCATCACCTATCAAATGCTAACGAAGAAAAAGAACGTGAAGAAAGAAAACGTGCAGTTGCACAAAGAAATCAAGCTCGTAAACCATCTGCGATTTTGGAAGAAATCGAAGGTATGTTCGGCGCTCCAGATTTCCAATTGGGTAACGAAAACGAAGAAAAATAATTCACGTCGAATTATATAACTAAAAACCGCCATCTTAGAATAAGATGGCGGTTTTTTATGAAATGTTATTTTATCTTGTCGGCATAACAACACCGATATATCAATACTCTTTGTTTTATATCATTTTGCTATTAAATATTTCATATTTTTTTCACGCAAAACATATTCAGAACAACTAATTCCCTTACCATTTAAATTGCAATCACCTTCAGTATAACTTCCAATCATTCCTGCAGGATAAACTCCAGTTTGAGCTGTTACAAAAGCAAAAATATCTTTTCCTAACTGATTTGGACCTTTTTCATAACCATTTATATCAACTAAAATATCTCCACCCATACTGCAAGCTGTCAATTTTCCTGTTGATAAAACATAACCGCCACAATTACGCAAACTACTAAATTGAAATACTGTCCCATCATTATTAGTAAATGACGGGAAATAATATATGTATGTATATAATTCACCGTTTAATGCTTTTATTTTTTTTGTAGTATCTACTGTTCCATATATTTGTCCCTTAAACTTTTTACAACTTACATATTGGGCATATAAATCTCTATGAGCAGAAGCCGCAGAAGCAGACGCATTACCTGCATACTCAACTCCCGGCCAATCTTGAGGTTCTCCATATTCATCAGAAATTCTTTTATACGCCTGATTTAAAAAAGAATATGCCTTTTCAAGCTTAGTAACAGTAACCTTTTCCTTATAACTCTGAATTAAACTTGGCATAGTTAAAGCCGAAACTACACCTATAATTCCAAGGGTAATTAATACTTCTGCTAAGGTAAATGCGAGCTTTACTCTTGCCCCCCCCCGATGAGCGTATTTAATTCCATAGTAAATCCTCCTATTTGATATATATTTCCATTGTAACACATCACTTGAAATTTCTCAAGATTAGTATAATATTTGAAAAAATTTTTCTAAACCACCCAAAGGATTTGTCAAAAGTTTTTCATAAATATTCCGTAAATTATTTTGAAAGGAATTTAGATATGGCTAGAATTATTGAAGGAGAAAGAAGAATTATAAAAATGTCTGTAGATGACGTTTTAAGCATTGTTAGAGAATATCAAGAAATTTGTCACAACTCTTGTTGTTATGAACATACAAGAGAATTACTAGCTAAAGCAGATTTTTATGTACCGGAAGATGTGTAATTATTGCTAATTTATATATTTTCATCCTAAATTATCACCTACTTGGGGTTAGAAAAATTCACTTTTTATTTTATGCTAAAATCAAGTAGAAAGGAGTTTTTCCATGAAAAAAAATCTTATTATTATTTCTTTAATATTTTCTTTTTCAATTATGCTTTATATGGCACTTACGGCGTCTAATTCTACAACAGCGAAGACTACAGAAACAGGTAAACCTCAAGTTGTAAAATTCACGTCAGCAATGTGCTTGGACTGTCAAACTATGAATAAGGTTTTTAAAGAGATTTTCCCTAAATACAACGGGAATATAGTTTTATCAGAAATTCAGGTTCAAGACAGAAATTCTTTCAGCGATGAACAAATAAAAAAATACAACGTAACATTAGTCCCTACAATTATTTTAATTAATTCTAACGGACAACAAGTTAGAAGAATTGAAGGCGCAGTTTCAAAAGAACAAATGGATAAATATTTGCAGGAGCTTAAATAATGGAAAACTACATCAGTCTTTTTACACAAAATGGCAGTTTGCCGTTATTGTATGCACTTTCGTTTTTAGGCGGTTTGGTAGCATCTATTTCTCCATGTTCTCTTGCAATGCTTCCAATTATAATCGGCTATATTGGAGGATATTCAGAAGAAAAACCTCTTAAAACATTTGTACAGCTTTTATTTTTTGTATTTGGAACTGCAATTGTTTTTTCTATAATTGGAATAATCTGTGCTATTACGGGGAAAGTTTTTATTTCGTTTGCAGGCGGATATTTCGGAATATTTCTTGCAGGAATTATTATGGTAATGGGTTTAAAACTTATTGGAATTTTAGATTTTGAACTTCCCGTAATTATTAAAGAAATGCCTCGCAATGACGGAACTAACACTTATTTGTACCCAATTTTATTGGGTGGAGTATTTGCACTTGCCGGAACCCCTTGTTCTACCCCAATTTTGGCAGGAATTATGGCGTTTGCCTCACTTTCTGCAAGTATTTGGCATGCAATAATTATGCTATTTCTATTCTCATTGGGACAAGGATTAATCCTAATTCTTGCAGGGTTTTTAACCTCTCACTTGAAAAACTGGAAAGGATTTTATAAATTTTCTGACTGGCTATTAAAAATAAGCGGGGGCTTGTTAGTAATTGCTTCTATTTACATCTTTTACAAGATTTTTACTCCACTTATAATTAGATAGATTTCCTGTGATATATCTTTACGTACAGTTGTAAAAAACGCCTGTATATCGTATAATGTGCTCAAAGGAGAGTAAAAATGAAAACTTTTGAAGGACAGTTAGTTGCAGGTAATGAAAAATTTTGTATAATATTATCAAGATTTAACGATTTTATCGGTTCAAAACTTCTTTCCGGAGCAATTGATGAACTTAGACGTCATGGTGTCGCAGAGGAAAATATTGATATAGTTAGAGTTCCAGGAGCTTTTGAAATTCCTATAACAGCATTAAAATTCGCCCAAACAGGGAAATACAATGCTATAATCGCACTTGGAGCAGTAATCAAGGGTGCAACATCTCACTATGATTATGTTTGTGCCGAGGTGTCTAAAGGAATTGCACAAGTTAGCCTTCAAACAGAAGTCCCTGTAATCTTTGGAGTTCTAACTACAGACAACATTGAACAAGCTATTGAAAGAGCAGGAACAAAAGCTGGAAACAAAGGAGCTGATTCCGCAAAAACTGCTATTGAAATGGCTAATTTGTTAAAATTAGTATAGTGTTATTATGAGTAAGGGTTTGACCCACTGTGGAGTAAAAAGATGAGTGAAGTAATTACCGAGTACAGAAACGAAAACACAAAAGACATTGACATTCTTTCTACTGTTGAAATGGTTAGAAAAATGAATGAAGAAGACAAGCTTGTTGCGCTTGCCGTCGAGGAAGAAACTGAACATATTGCAGAAGCAATTGATACAATTGCAAAACAGTTTTTAAAAGGCGGGAAGTTGTTCTATTTCGGTGCTGGAACATCTGGTAGACTTGGCATTTTGGACGCTTCAGAATGTCCGCCGACTTTTAGCGTATCTCCAGATATGGTTCAAGGAATTATTGCCGGAGGAGATAGTGCTTTCAGAACTGCTGTAGAAGGCGCAGAAGACAATTTTGATTTAGGCTATAATGACGCAAAAATTTTGACGGAAAATGATGTTGCTGTTGTTATTTCTGCAAGTGGAAATCCTAAATATTTATTAGGAGTTTTACAAAGAGCCGAAGATATTAACTGCAAAACTATCGGAATTACTTGCAACTCAAAAGGTAAAATTGCAGAAGAAGCTGGTCTTGTAATTTGTGCAGAAGTCGGACCAGAAGTTATAGCCGGTTCTTCTAGATTAAAAGCTGGAACCGCAACAAAAATGATTTTGAATATGCTAACAACAGGTTCTATGATAAAAATCGGCAAAACTTATGAGAATTTTATGATAGACTTGAAAGCAACAAACGAAAAACTTAAAGATAGAGCTATTAGAATTGTTGCCGAAATCGCAAAAACTCCACATAGTAATGCTCTTGCAACATTGCTAAAATGTGATTGGGAAATCAAAACTGCAATAGTTTCAATTTTGATGAAAATTGAGCCGGAAAGAGCTAGATTAGAATTAAAAAAACACGGTGGAGTTCTTCGTAAATTATTAAAAAATTATCAGGCAGTATAAAGGAGAGAATATGAAATTAACAGTACTTGGAGCAGGATGTTGGGGGTTGACTTTAGCTTGGCTTTTAACTAACAATTTTGAAGAAATAACTGTCTGGGGTAGAGAACAAGACATTTCAGACGATTTGAGAATAAATAAACACACTTCAAAACCTCTTGAAGTGCAATTAGATAAAAAAGTAGAAATTTCATCAAACTTGAAAGAAGCAATTTCTGGTGCTGATATTATTTTATCAGTTATTGCAACTTCTGGAACTCGTGATGTTTGTGAAAAACTTAAAAAAGCAGGAGTAAAATCTGAACAGATATTAGTAAACGCTTCAAAAGGGATAGAAGTTCCATCTTTGATGAGAATGTCACAAGTTATAAAAGATGTACTTCCTGAACAAAAATTAGCAATCCTATCAGGTCCTACACTTGCAAAAGAAGTTCTTGCAGGATTACCAACAGCAGCATCAGTCGCTTGTGAAGATATAAAAATTGCAGAATTCGTACAAAAAGCCATGAATGTGCCTTCAAAATTCAGACTTTACACAAACACTGACGTAATCGGCGTAGAACTTGGTGGCTCGTTGAAAAACGTTATCGCTATCGCATCTGGGTTTGCGCATACTATGGGTTTAGGCGACAATTGTGCAGGCACATTATTGACTCGAGGAATGGCTGAAATCGTTCGTGTTAGTATTAACCTTGGTGCAAATCCTTCGACACTTTACGGTTTATCAGGAATGGGGGATCTGATTGCTACTTGTTCAAGCCCAATGTCTAGAAACTATACAGTAGGTTCAATGCTTGCAAAAGGGAAAAAAATTAATGATATTTTGGCAGAACTTGGTTCTGTTGCGGAAGGTGTAAAAACATCAAAAGCTATTTGTGAACTTGCAAAAAAACTTGATATCGAAGTACCAGTCTCAAATGCTATTTATGAAGCTGTTTACACAGATATTACTCCTCAAGCATTGCTTGAAAAATTAATGAATAGAAAGTTAAAAGAAGAAGAAAGATATGTTTAAATACGCTGTAAAATATTTGAAAAACACATTCTACCCGCTCAATGTGCCTGAAACAATTCATATTGAAGATGGGCAGATGGTGCTTGTAAGAACAGAAAAAGGCGAAGAAGCGTTGAAAGCATTTATTGTAAATTCTCAAATCGAAAAACTTTGGGAATGTTCAAAAAACAAACCGGAAGCTTTCCATGTCATCAGAAGCCTATCTCAGCGAGATTTACAAACTCTTGAGGATATAAAAAAGGAAGAAATACAATCATTTTTCAAGTGCCAAAACTTAGTAAAACAGCACAAACTAAACATGAATCTTGTCCAATGCAGGATAACTTTTGATAGACGAAAAATAACTTTCTACTACACTGCTCCAGAAAGAGTTGATTTCAGAGCACTATTGAAAGACTTAACTCAAGTTTTCACAAGAGTTCGTATTGACTTGCGTCACATCGGCGTTCGGGATGAAACCTCTATTTTAGAAGGTGCTGGAGTTTGCGGACGACCATTTTGCTGTTCAAGTTTTTTAAGAAAATTTGCAACTATTAATGTAAAACTTGCAAAAGACCAAGGAATGCCAATAGCTCCAGGAAAAATTTCGGGCACTTGCGGCCGTTTGTTATGTTGCTTGACCTATGAATATTCTAACTACATTGACGCAGCTAAAGGTATGCCCCCTGTTGGCTCTTCTGTGATGACTCCTGACGGACTTGGAAAAGTTTGCTATCTTCAATTTATGAGTGGTAAAGTAATGGAAGATGGAAAAACTAAAGAATTTTCTAAAAATGACATTGAAATGGTTGATGCAGATGTTAACGTTGAAATCGATGTCCCTGTGATGAATACATACGCTGACGACAATAATATTGACATCAGACAACTTGAAGATGATCGAAACAGTTCAACTGGGAATGTATAACCTACTTTAAAAGAATAAGATTACTTAACATTCTACTATTTTATGCGGGGCAGGCTATGCCTGACAACTTTCTAACGCAATAATTAATCTAAACCTTTGTATTTTGTCGTATAACCATGATTGGTTTCAGGTCTTAAATCATTCGGATACATAGTATCTGTATAAATATCTTCTTGTAATTTTTTTATAAGTTCAAATACTTCTCTTAGTGTAGGAATTTTACAGTTTAAGTTTTCGATAAACTCAAATTTTCTACAATTAAACTTTTT
>OGOP01001070.1_pt1 | contig 21107 bp, 17 predicted proteins | sample 1552591 | NCBI WGS metagenome assembly OGOP01 (sample SAMEA2580120, study PRJEB22360) | human gut metagenome | biome: human gut; feature: human-associated habitat; material: faeces | place: Denmark | collected 2008/2010 | reverse complement strand
AATAGTTGGGCCTGCCCCTGCCAAGATAGCACGTTGCCGGGTCCTTTTTTTTATCCAGTAATTGATACTGGATTTTTTTGTTTATATAGTGTCCTTTTCAGACGTTTTTATTAATACCATTGTATTTTTATGTACAGAATCTTATAGTATATTAAAGAGGTGATCAAAATGTCAGAAACTATAAAAAAATTTGATGGTGTTTCATTTGATACAAAGGAAAAAACGATGATGATTGAAAATGGCACAGAAGGTACATACGATTATCGGAAGATTAAAAGAGCTTTGGTTTTAAATGAAAAGGCTAAATTTAAAGGAAGTCAGCCTCCTTTTACTCAGCTTTTACCGCATGGTCCTGGCATTCCGGCAATTTTGACAGATCCATATGTTTACGTTGGTGTCAAGATCGTAATGGATGATGAAACAATTCTTTGTGTTTATACTTCCAAAGAGAAGACGCAGACGGGTACTAATCAATATATTGAAGATCGAAAACGTGCGAAAGAAATAGAAGAATTTCTTTTAAAGATTATTCATAAGTATCATACTAACGATTCAAATGATTGAATACTATGCAGAATCCAAAGTTAATTCTGTTTGATTCTGTAGTATTTAATACGACAGATAAGACAATGCATATTTTAGATGGATCTCTGGGTTATTATGATTATCGCTATATAAAAAGGGCTGTCATTCTCAATGAAAGAGCTAATCATCGAGGTAAATCTACTCCTTTTTTGGCTGTGGTTCCGAAGGGACCTGGACGTCCGGGAGTCTTATTGTATTCTTTTCTATATGTTGGCATCAAAATTGTGATGGCAGATCATTCGATATTGGCTATTTACATTTCCAAGGAAAAAACACAGGTTGGAACGAATCAATATTGGGAAGATCAAACAAAGGCAAAAGAAATCTTGATGCTTATTCAAAAAATCATTCATAAGTACGCAAAGGAATAGGCCTATCCGGGTGGATAGATCTCTTCCTTTGTTTTATACTGTATACGGAGGAGATATGAAACGAAAATTAAATATAAAACACTTACTTTTATTATGCATTCCTATATGTTTGATCATCACATTGTGCTTATCCATGCTGCATAGAAATGCTTCGCCTTCCAGTCATTCAGAACCGAGTACATCATCAAAACAATCGAATTTGTCTTTAGAACGCTTTTTAGAGATTGCGATTGAACCGGTCGGACAAACGATGTATGTCTGGGGCGGAGGATGGAACGAAGAGGATACCGGTGCCGGAGTGGAAGCCGTCACTATTGGTGTTTCTGATCACTGGGCCTCTTTTTTTGAAGAACAGGATGCATCGTATGATTATCAAAATACCTTGTATCAGATTCACGATGGATTGGATTGTTCCGGTTATGTAGGATGGGCTATCTATAATCTCATGCAGACTGAATCGGGGCAAGAAGGATATGTAATGAAATCTGGTGAGATGGCGAAGGCATTTGCGGACTTTGGGTGGGGTTCCTATACGCCCAGAAATGCTGTCTCCGACTTTAAACCTGGCGATATTATGTCGAATGAAGAACATGTGTATATTGTTTTAGGCGTTTGTGAAGATGGAAGTGTTTTGTTGGTGCACGCATCGCCTCCTGGTGTCCGAATTTGCGGAACCGATTTGGATCAGACAGGGAACTCGGATGCAATCGTGTTGGCACAGCAAACCATGGCAGAACAGTATCCGAAATGGTTTGAAAAGTATCCGTCTTGTTCTGTCGATGTTTCGTATTTACATAATTACGATCAGTTTCGATGGAATACAGATACACTTTCAGACGCATCAAAAATACAAGCGCTTGATGCTTCCGATATTATAAAAAGTCTCTACAACGAGTAGAGATTTTTTTTAATGAGTGTAAATCCATACAAACTGACAAGAATTTCTGTGACGGGAAAAGAAAGCCAAATACCGGGAATGCCAAGGGTAAACGCAAGAAGCAATGCCATCGGAACAATCAAAATCAAACTACGTAACAGAGAGAGGATTTGTTCATACACTGTCAACTGTGTAGAAGAAAAAGTAATCGATGTAATGATATTAAAACCGGCAAACGGACAGGCAATGAAATATAGAACAATTCCCTGATTGGCTAAGACTTGTAAATGTTCATTTTGTTGTGAATTGAAAATTGTCGTGATTCCATCGGATTTCCACACTAAAAAGAGAAAGACAAATATAGCATAGACTAGCATGGTTTTGATGGCATATCCATATATTTTTTGTAAGGCTCTATGGTTTTGTTGGCCATAGGCTTTGGATAGGATGGGTTGGATTCCCTGGGCAATGCCGGTAAAGACAGATAAGACCACTAAGGAAATATTTGCGACGATACCATAAGCGGCTACGGCCGTATTGCCATCTAAATGCATAAAAAGCATATTAAACAAAATGATCACGATGGCAGAAGCTGCCTCTGTCACAAGAGAAGGAAGACCCATAGATACGATTTGTAGCGCTTGAGGCATGGAAAAAGTACAGCGTGAAACATGAAAGGTATTCTTTTTTTGAAGAAAGTGCATAGAAGTGATGCATAAACTGATGATCGGTGCTAAACCGGTCGCAAAGGCAGCTCCAAACATTCCCCAGCCACAAGGAAAGATAAAAACCCAGTCCAAGAGAATATTGGAAAAACTTCCAATGATCATACCAGCCATGGAGAGTTGTGGGGAGCCGTCATTGCGATCAAAACATAGACGATCGCAAAAAAGGCGCCAAGATACAAAGCATACATAAATGCCTGGTTAGCACGATCATGCTCGTTCTGCCCTTTTAGAATGGAAAATTTTAAACTGGCTCCCATGCCAATCATGAGCCCGGTTCCATGAATGAAACTATAAATGGGGATTGCCAAATTTAGAGCGGTCAGCCCGTTAGTACCTAATCCCTGGGATACAAAGAAGGTATCGGCCAGTATATAACAGGATATGGCAATCATTCCCAGCACATTGAGTGATACGTATTTACAAAATGTTTTGAACATTGTCTGATCCTCCCCAAAAAAAAGCATCGATGTTCATATCTTCAAAGGCCTACGATATGAACTTCAATGCTTGATTAACCGGCGGTAAATAGTGATTGTATTGAATCATGAATAAATTTGAGTGTCAAATTATTTTTGAACTTTTGTCTTATGAAACGGTTCAATGGAATTAACGTCGTACGGTGTATCTTGATACACGATGAAGTTTAACCAGTTGGAGTACAGTAAATTGGCTCCACTTTTCCATGTGACAATTGGATCTTGTGTATCATCATCGCCTGGATAATAGTTTTCCGGTACTTGAATGGGAAGCCCTTTTTCTTTATCGCGTAAATATTCTTTTTCTAACGTTCGACGATCGTATTCAGAATGACCGGTGATGAAAATTTGACGGCACCCTTCAGTAGCACAGGCATATACACCGGCTTGTTTGCTGCTGGCCAAGATTTTTAAATAGGGACAGTCTTCAATTGCCTGGGTTGCATTGGCGGTATGGCGCGAATGCGGAACCATGAAGCTATCGTCAAATCCACGAAAAAGGATAGAGGATTTACGAACAACCTGATGTGGAAATACACCAAACAGCTTTTTTGGAAGCTGTATTTTAGGAATTCCATAGTGATAATAAAGACCTGCCTGTGCACCCCAACAGATGTGAAAAGTCGAATGCACATGTGTTTTTGACCATTCCATAACTTCGCATAACTCATCCCAATAGTCGACTTCCTCAAACTCTAAGTGTTCTAAAGGTGCACCGGTGATGACCATACCATCAAAATAACGATCTTTAAAGGCATCAAATGCTTGATAGAATTTGAGCATATGTTCGTGTGATACGTTTTTTGATTTATGATTTTTCATCTGCATGAGTTCCAGCTCGACCTGAATAGGCGTATTTCCTAATAAACGGGCAAGCTGTGTTTCGGTTTCAATCTTTGTGGGCATAAGATTTAAAACTAAGATATAAAGGGGTCGTATATCTTGGGTTGTAGCCCTGGTTTCATCCATGACAAAGATATTCTCGTCGGTCAGTGTTCGAGTGGCTGGCAGTGCATTAGGAATCTTAATCGGCATAATGGCCTCCTAAGCATTCAATGCTTGATCAATGTCATCGATTAAATCTTGTGCGTCTTCCAAGCCACAGGAGAAACGAACCATATCAGCACTGATACCGGCTGCTTTTAATTCTTCGTCATTCATTTGTCTGTGGGTCGTGCTGGCAGGATGAAGGCAGCACGTACGAGCATCCGCTACATGGGTTTCAATAGCCGCCAGTTTTAAATGTTTCATGAATTTTTCGGCTGCACTTCTACCACCCTGGATTTCAAAGCTAACGACACCACAAGATCCTTCAGGCAGATATTTTTGTGCTAAATCGTAGTAGGTATCCCCTTTTAATCCACTGTATTGAACCGAACGAATTTTTGGATGTTTGGATAAGAATTGAGCCACGGCCAATGCATTTTGACTGTGACGAGGCATACGAACATGCAGGCTTTCCAGACCCAGATTTAAATAAAAAGCATTTTGAGGAGACTGTATACAGCCTAAGTCACGCATCAGCTGAGCGGTTGCCTTTGTGATATAAGCTCCCTCCAAGCCAAAACGTTCGGTATACGTAATGCCATGATAGCTTTCATCAGGTGTGGTCAATCCAGGGAATTTATCCGGGTATTTGGTCCAGTCAAATTTTCCGGAATCCACAATACATCCACCGACGGCCACTCCATGCCCGTCCATATATTTAGTCGTGGAATGTGTGATGATATCGGCTCCCCATTCAAAAGGACGACAAAGGATGGGGGTTGCAAACGTATTGTCCACGATCAAAGGGACTCCATGAGCATGGGCTGCCTGTGCAAATTTTTCGATGTCTAAGACGGTTAATGCCGGATTGGCGATGGTTTCTCCAAATACAGCCTTTGTGTTTTCTTGAAAAGCGGCATCCAGTTCTTCACTAGAACAATCTGGATCCACAAACGTAAAATCGATGCCCATACGTTTCATAGTAACCGCAAACAAGTTATAAGTTCCGCCATAAATACTATTGGATGCGACAATATGATCTCCGTTTCCGGCAATGTTGAAGATGGCAAATAGATTGGCTGCCTGGCCACTGCTTGTCAACATGGCGGCTGTACCACCTTCTAACTCGGCGATTTTAGCAGCTACTGCATCATTTGTGGGATTTTGAAGGCGAGTGTAGAAATACCCGCTAGCTTCCAAATCAAATAATTTTCCCATATCCTCGCTGGTAGCATATTTAAATGTTGTGCTTTGTACAATGGGAATCTGACGAGGTTCTCCATTACCTGGCGTATATCCGCCTTGTACACATTGAGTTCCAATTCCTTGATGTTTCATATAAAGTCCTCTTTCCTATATATAGGTTTATTTTAATTTTCCTTGTTTAGATTGTCAAAATATATTCACGGATCTAAAAGAGAGTATGGATTGTAATACAGTAAGAATGTGTTAAAATACTGTAACTGACCGCAATACTAAAACGGTCAAAAAGGAGAATAGGATGATGAAAAGAGCGAAAATGTATATTGTATATATATGTATTATATGTTGTGTTTGTTTGGGTGGCAGTTCTGTCTATGCACAATCAGAAGCACAGAATATCGATATCCAACCCGATAATGTACATCAAGAAATTACGTATGGGATATGGAAACTTCCGGATTCATGGAAATCAATCTTTTTGAATCGAGAAACAGATGCAAAAGGGCAGAAACAATATGATCAGACCTTAAAAGAATTGGATCAACAATCTCAAAAAGAACTGGATTCCTCTTATACACTTATCAATGCTTCTTTTAAAAGTGATGAAAATGGAAGCCTTCACTGCTCATTGGAAAAAGGGGTGTACTATGTTCGTCAAATGGATGCCACAGACACTTTACAAGTAGTCTCGGTCTTGTTTATCAGTCCATTGTCACAAACAAGTAATGTGATCCATCCGAAAGTGATTGTATCATCAGATGCATCTCATCCATCCGCGCCAGATTTTAAACAAGAAGCTTCTAGTAAAGGGGCTTCTACAAGTGCAAATCTGGATCAAAAAATATGGTTGATGTCGGGTATAGTCGCCTTAGGAATCGTGGTATGGATCATTTGGAGAAGAAAGGGGAGTCGCAGATGAATAAAAGAAAGAAAAAGCTATATAGCAGTGGTTTATCATTTTTAACCGCATCCACGATGTTGATACAGACAGTGGGGGTGCAGGCACAGGAAACGGAATCGTCTTCTGCCAACGAAGCTAATACTTCTTCTCTTCCATCGGAAGATTCATCGAAAGTCGAAACCAATCCGGATTTGAATACAGAGAAAAAACCAGAAGAGCAGACTTTGCCGGCTGCAGAAGATGTACAACCGGTTGAAGAGTCACCGGCTACAGAGGCGGTTGGAAGTGCGAATGCTATTGATATGACACCTACGACAAACACCATTGATCATGAGATTTCTTATACATTGGATCCTGTGGGATTGAATTGGCCAAGTGCTGATAATAAGGCGGCACAATTTCAGGTTTCATTGATGGTCAAAGGATATGAGTCTTTTACGGTTTATCTGCCGGCAGGTCTATCGGAGGTGAATCATGATACACCGGATGGTTATAAGGTTGTAAAGTCGATGGATCAAAACAATGGTACCCTCTTGACATATACAAACAGTTCTCCCAATGATGCTTTGATTACTTTTAATGTGTCTTATAAGTTTGGATTGTATCCATATGGTTCTAACGGCAATTATAACAACTATCAATTTGCCCCGGGAAACACGGATTTAAAAGTGATTGTAGAGGCACCGAGTGCACATTTAGAAGGAACCATTCATGTCAACAACCCGGAAACCATGGATTTTGTGGCAGATGTAAAAAACAATGCCCGACCGGATAATACATTTACAGCCGATGGCAAATCCATTTACACTTTTACTATGGATATCGTACATGATCCTGCACGCAATGATCCTATCATGGGATTTGGTGTAGCCAACAACCCAACGATGAATGGTGTGATTCACGTACCAAAGGGATTTGTATTAAAAGGGGCCTCGATGCATAATTGGTGGGGCAATTCCAACAATATTGACTCGGATGAAAAAAATGTACCGGGGATTCCAACAGGGGTATCTCAACCGGACGGACCTGGCGGAGATATTGTGATTACTAATATACAAGGTGCAGGTTACAGCAACTATCCCGTATCTCACCATTATTTTTATGGTTATTTTGAAAAAGGTACTCCGAAAGGTACCTATCAATTTACACCGGAACTAACCTTGTCCCCTAAATTTTTAGGTGGAGGTGAAATGACAGTACCGGTTCAAAATCGAAATCTATCGACGGTGATTCTTGGTCAGGCCAACCCTGGTGTTATGACGGGTAAATATGGTTTTGTTCTGGAAGGCTATAGTAAAAATGATGTGGATCTCGAACATGAAGGATTTTATGCGAAATCCATCAGCGATGAATATAAAGTGACAGGTTTCTTGACCGGGAAAACCGACAAACCTGGTGTGAATGAGAAAATGCCGTATATTGGTGTGGATTTTGAAGATGAAAAAACGAACCAAACCAATACTTTGCGTACCTATAAAATTACACTTCCGCAAAATTGGTGTGGAAATATTACGGATGTGATTATCAGCACGGGAGTAAGAGGAAGTGTTTCTCAATCGAACAATGAAGGAGACAATGGACCTTTTCAAATTACTTTGGATACAGGTGAAGTCATTGAAGTGAATTCTATTAAATCAAGCAATGCCCAGATTGATGCTGCTCTTTCCAATGGAGCCCACATTGTCAGCATTGAAGGAGAAGCCAACATTTTACCAGGCAACAATATTTCTATACGATTAAAAAATGCGGTTATTGAAGATGGAACGTACCAAAGTGGTCAGCAGGTTCCCATTCAAATACATGTTCATAGTGTAACATCGGATACGGATATTGATGTCGTAGGGCATTTAAAATATTTTGATGACTATGCGATTGCGGGTACGGCTTATAGTATTGCGAATAGTATGAATTATGATATGAGTGGAACCTATACCCAGGGCCAATTGATTTCAGGTAAATATGGATGGTCTGGCTTGGGGATGGAAACAGCTGTACCCGAGGATACTGAAAATAAAATCATATTGCCTGAATCGGCCATTGACCGCCCTCATTATGTGCGCTTACCTGTCGTTCAAGTACGAAGCATTGCCCATCAAGCCATTGATGTAGATTATTCTAAATTGGGGGATTATGGATGGACACATCCGGAAAGTAAGAAAAAATATTATCCCGTGATTACTGATTTAGGCATCGATGAAAGTGGAGAACATGTGACGCAATTTGATTTTTCAATGTATGAGGTCAACGTGCCTAAAAATGCTAATATGGGTTCGTTTTTCTATCCAAATCAGATTCCATTTAAAGTCAGTGACATGGCTGTATCGGCTCAAGGAACAACGGACTGGGTCACTCGTGTGATTGATCAAAATGATCCTGCCACGCATCCTAAATATGGCGGAAAAGTATACGATGGAGGCAAAGGGAAAGCATGGAAAATTACGATTCCAACCATTGTAGGCTTTAAAAATGGGGTGTCTGGTGAAAAAACAAGTCTTACAGCCTATTATGGACAAGGAGCAGGAGCAGCCGGCTTTGATCGTGGTGTTAAAAGTGATACTAGCGATGATAAACCAAAAGGAATTCTTCGTTTAGCAATCACCAATAGTACAAACTATGACTATATCAATGGACAGGCGATTGCGATACTGCCTAGAAATGATTCGTATTCTTTGGTGTTGACAGGACCAGGAAGAGTAGAAACTGTTGGCACATTGTACTATTCTACAAAATCGCTTGACCTGCCAAAGGCAAATTCCAATGTGAAGATCGAATTAAATTCTGAGGATTGGATGACAGAGGATCAAGTGAAAGATTGGTCCAGTATTCGAAGTGTGGCATTAAACTCTTCCGCCATTCAAACCAAAGTACAGATGGTTGCCTATTTGCCAATTCAAGTTGAAAATATCAATGATCAAAGTATCGGACAAACAGCTATTATACCAACTTATAGTTATGCCCATAACGATGATCAGGGATTGGGCACTTTAAGCAATCGAACGGATTTAGAAACGAAGATTTATGGTACGCCGCAAATCCATGTTTACTACAAAGAAACCAAAGATGGGACCACTCCAACAGATGTGAATGTTGCGGATCCGAAAGTGATTACGGGCCGAAATACAGATGGTACAGGAGCCTCTTATGATTCTTTTACAACATCTCCTGTTGATGTGGAAGATTATACCTATGTAGGATTGGCGCAAGGAAAAGAAAAGGGTACGCTAGATGATCAGACACAGGATGTTGTTTATTTTTATAAACAAAAAGAATACAAGGTGACGGTACACTATATTGACATAACGGGGGTAAGTCCTAAGGACACATGGACACCAAGTGATGGTACCGAAGTGGATAGCTTGAAACAAGAACTTAACGGTGTCAAAAATGAAACGTACCAAAATGAGGTGCAGGCACCAGCAGGATATCAAATTGTCCAACAAGATGATGCGGCTGCACAGGGAACCTTTACAGGGGAAATGGATGCGTATGTCTATATCAAAGCGGATACCCAAAAAGTGGTTTATACGATTATCGATGACAGTGCTAAGAAGACTTTAGAAGATAAAGTGTCTTTTGACAGCGGTCCTTCAGGAACTAACTTACATAAAACACAAAAGGATTTCGATGCGATAATCAAAACTTATACCGATAAAGGATATGAAGTGGTTTCACAAAATGAACTACCAGGTACCTTTGATAGCGATACTTCAAAAGATCAAGAGATTGTCGTTCATCTAAAACATGCGACTGTTACGGTGACACCGGACCATCCACAAACCCCTGGAGATCCAATCGATGGTAGTGAGTCAAATTGGCCGGATGGAGTGGATCAAGTTTCTCTTCAAAAATCAATCACACGAACGATTGATTATGTAGATGGTTTAACCAAGGACAAAGTAGCGGATTCGGTAACACAAACGGTCACATTCACCCATCATGTGGTTGTGGATAAAGTAACTGGTGAAGTACTAGGCTATGATACCAATGGAGATGATACGGTGGATACCACAAATGCAGACGATGCCTGGATGACAGATTCCAATACCTGGGCTGAAGTAACATCACCGGATTTATCTTTGAAAGGATATGAGGCACCTGATGTTTCCAAAGTCGATGAAAAGGTTGTGACATCCAATACAAGTGATGAAACCGTTACAGTTACCTATGATCGTTCCACACAAAAGGTGGTTTATACGATTATCGATGATACGGCTAAGAAAACATTGAAAGATAAAGTTGAATTTGATCATGGACTTTCGGGCAGCAAATTATCTAAAAAGAAGGCTGATTTAGACACCATTGTCAAAGTCTATACGAATAAAGGCTATGAAGTAGTTTCACAAGATGAAGTACCGAGTGCATTTGATACAGACAAATCAACCGATCAAGTAATTACCATTCATCTAAAACATCCAACGATTACAGTGACGCCGGACAATCCACAGACACCGGGTGGACGAATTGATGGCAGTGAAGGAATTTGGCCAAGTGAAGCAGGAAAAGAGGAACTTACGAAGACCATCACCAGAAACATTCATTATGTGGATGGATTGACAAGGGATGAAGTTGCTGATTCTGTAACGCAAAAGGTGATATTTAACCGTCATGTGATCATTGATAAGGTAACAGGCGCTGTATTGGGGTATGATACCAATCGTGATGACCAAGTCGATATCACAGATGCCGACGATGCCTGGATGACAGACTCCAATACATGGGCTGAAGTGACATCACCGGATTTATCTTCGAAAGGATATGAAGCACCTGATGTTTCTAAAGTCGATGAAAAGGTTGTGACATCCAATATAAGTGATGAAACTGTTACAGTCACCTATAATCGTTCGATGCAAAAAGTGGTATATACCATTATTGATGACAGTGCTGATACGACTTTAGAGGATAAAGTTGCATTCGACAGCGGTGCTTCAGAAACCAACTTACATAAAACACAAAACGATTTCGATGCGATAATCAAAATCTATACCGATAAAGGATATGAAGTGGTAAATCAGGGTACTTTACCAACTGTATTTGATACGGATTCATCTAAAGATCAAGAGGTTGTGGTCCATCTAAAACATGCGATCATTACAGTGACTCCAGAGGATCCAAAGAAACCTGGACAACCAATCGATGGCAGTGAATCGAATTGGCCAAGTGAAGCCGGAGCAAATGCTTTATCGAAGACCATTACTCGTACCATTGATTATTTGGATGAATTGACAAGTGATAAAATCGCCGATTCTGTAAACCAAAGCATGACTTTTAAACGTCATGTGATCATTGATAAAGTGACAGGTGAAGTACTAGGCTATGATACCAATGGGGATGATATGGTAGATACCACAAATGCCGACGATGCCTGGATGACAGACTCCAATATATGGAATGAAGTCATTTCTCCGGATTTTAGTGACAGAGGTTTTGGAACACCAAGTCTAGCAAAAGTAGGTAACGAAACAGTCGATGTCTTTATGGATTCCAAACAAATCAAAGTGTTGTATCCTCATACGTATATCACGATTACACCGGATAATCCACAAACACCTGGAGAACCAATCGATGGTACGGATATGAATTGGCCGGATGGAGTGGATTTGGATTCTCTTCAAAAATCAATCACACGTACGATTGATTATGTAGATGGTCTAACTCATAAGAAAGTGGCTGACTCTGTTACACAAAAAGTAACATTTAATCGTCATGTGATCATTGATAAAGTGACAGGTGAAGTACTAGGCTATGATACCAATGGGGATGGTACGGTGGATACCACAGATGCCGACGATACCTGGATGACAGATTCCAATACCTGGGCTGAAGTGACATCACCGGATTTATCTTTGAAAGGATATGAGGCACCTGATGTTTCCAAAGTCGATGAAAAAGTTGTGACATCCAATATAAGTGATGAAACCGTTACAGTTACCTATAATCGTTCGATGCAAAAAGTGGTATATACCATTATTGATGACAGTGCTGATACGACTTTAGAGGATAAAGTTGCATTCGACAGCGGTGCTTCAGAGACCGACTTACATAAAACACAAAACGATTTCGATGCGATAATCAAAACCTATACGGACAAAGGCTATGAAGTGGTTTCACAAGATGAACTACCAGGTACCTTTGATAGCGATACAACGACAGACCAAGTGGTAACCATTCATCTAAAACATGCGACTGTTACGGTGACACCAGACCATCCACAAACCCCTGGAGATCCAATTGATGGTAGTGAGTCAAATTGGCCGGATGGAGTGGATCAAGTTTCTCTTCAAAAATCAATCACACGAACGATTGATTATGTAGATGGTCTAACCAAGGAAAAAGTGGCCGATTCGGTTGAACAAACCATTACATTCACTCGTCATGTGGTTGTGGATAAAGTAACTGGCGAAGTACTAGGCTACGATACCAATGGAGATGGCATGGTGGATACTAAAAATGCCGACGATGCCTGGATGACAGACTCCAATACCTGGGCTGAAGTAACCTCACCGGATTTATCTTCGAAAGGATATGAAGCACCCGATGTTTCCAAAGTCGATGAAAAGGTTGTGACATCCAATACAAGTGATGAAACCGTTACAGTTACCTATGATCGTTCCACACAAAAGGTGGTTTATACGATTATCGATGATACGGCTAAGAAAACACTGGAAGACAATGTTCTTTTAGATACCGGACCTTCCGGAGCATCTTTGAACAAGACTCAGGAGGATTTGCAGAAGATTGCAGATGGCTATGGTACAAAAGGGTATGCGATCGTGAGCGTGGATACACTGCCGGAACACTTTGACATAGATCCATCCACTGATCAGGTTGTAATCATCCATCTGGAACATACGTATGAAACAATCACTCCTGACAATGCGAAAACACCGGGAGATCCTATCGATGGCAGTGAAAGTGTCTGGCCTAAAGAAGCAGGCAAAGAAAATCTTCAAAAATCCACTACACGAACGATTGAATATATCGATGGAATGACAAAAGAAAATGTAGCGGATTCTGTGGAGCAGACAGTTGAATTTGAACGACATGTGATCATTGATAAAGTGACAGGCGAAGTGTTAGGATATGATACCAATGATGATAATCAAGTAGATACCGAAGACCCAGATCAGGCTTGGATGCATACAGATGGAGAATGGAGCGAGGTTGTTTCTCCAGACTTGAGTTCACAGGGATATGAAAAACCTTCCATGGAGAAAGTGGAAGCAGAAAATGTCGATCCCTCTACGGAAACTAAGACGATCCAGATCGTCTATGAAATTTCTAATCGAATCATTCTTCCTTCTACGGGAGGAATAGGTTCTCTATTCTATACGATATCAGGTCTTATATTGACAGGAATCGGTTGGAAGGGATTCCGAAAGAATAAAAAGAAATAAGACAGGCAAAATAGCCTGTCTTTTTAGAAAAGAATATGAAATTTAAAAAATATATTTATATAACATTGATTGTTTTGGGTGTTCTTTTAGTACTTTATCCAATAGTACATCATTTTGAACATGAGCAAAGTAGTATGCAAAGTACTAATGATTTTGAAGAATATGTTCAATCCATACAAGATAAAGATCGAGAACAGCTGGCAAAGGAAATAGAAAAATATAACCAATCGACTTTAAATCAAAGTGTAAGTGATCCATACTCTTCCGGTCAGGAGGTATACAAGATCAATGATCGGCTGGCCGCTCATGATGTAATTGGAGAAATCATAATACCAAAAATTCAAGTTAAAGAACCTATTTACGAAGGAACATCGGATACCACCTTACAAAAGGGGATTGGCCATTTGAGTGGTACATCGTTTCCATCTGGTGGTATAGGTACACACACTATGTTGGCAGGCCATAGAGGACTACCAGGTGCTGCATTGTTTTCTAGATTGAACGAATTGGAAATTGGAGATACTTTTTCTATTTATACAGTCAAAGGACTTCATACATATAAAGTGATTTCTATAGATACCATTTTGCCGGATGCGTTTCAAATGGAACCTTTGGACGTGAACCAGGATTTAGCCACCCTTGTGACGTGTACCCCTTATATGATCAATTCACACCGATTATTAGTGACTGGTACAAGAGTAGAAGAGAACGCAAATGTAGATATACAGAGGCCCTTGTCTATACATTGGATAGTATTGGCAAGTATTGGAGCTTTATTGGTGGCAGGTTGGATATTGTGTTGGAAAATAGGATGTCGAAGAAAGTGAAACCATGTATAATAGGGACAAAGGAGATTGCCTATGAAATTGTTTGCTTCGGATTTAGACGGAACTTTACTGAATAGAAATCATCAATCGGATTATCGAATCAATGAAGGTATTGAAAAAATATTTGAAGCGGGACATATTTTTACTGTGTGTACCGGTAGAAACTTATCGTTAACCCGTTCTGCGGGTTTGGTAGATACCTTTCTGATTGGTATGAACGGCGCTTGTATTTTAGATAAAGAGGGACATATCATTTCTTCACATCCAATGGATAAAGAAACTATCCGGCTTCTCTTATTTGAAACGCCGTATAAATTTGAATACCAGACATTCGATGAAATTTATACGACAGGGGATGAGGAAACTTTCACGAAGATATATATGCAAAATCAAAGAATGAGAAATCGGGAAGTTCAAAAAAATATGGCAAAAAACTTGAGAAAATATCATTTTCAATGTGATCCTTTTGATATTTTATCGAAAGACATTTATAAAGTGAATCTGCATTGTACGCATGAAGACATGTATCAAGAAATTGAAGAATTATCAAAACACTATGCGGATAAAATTGTCAATGCACCGAGTGTGACTAGTTTAGCTGAAATAACAGGTTTTGGTGTGACAAAAGGAAATGCGGTCAAAGAACTTGCAGATTTTCTTCATATTCGTGATGAAGATGTGTATGTGTATGGAGATGGGTTAAATGATCTATCGATGTTAAAGCGTTTTGAACATTCCTATTGTCCATCTACAGGTACTGTGCAGGCTAAAGAAGCAGCAAGCCATCAAATTGGTCCATATGATGAATACTCTGTAATATCACATATGTTGGAGAACTTGTAAAATGTACATTCGTTCTTATAAGGAAGAAGATGCGCCAATTTTACGCGACTTATTTTGGAATACAGTGCATACGGTGAATGCAGTCGATTATACCAGGATACAATTGGATGCGTGGGCACCTGTAGAATACGATCGTAATGCGTGGAATCAGCGTTTTTTAGATCACACTACGTTTGTTGTTGAAAACGATGGTCAGATCGTTGGCTTTGGGGATATAGATGCACAAGGGTATCTGGATCGATTGTTCGTACATAAAGATCATCAAAATGAAGGAATTGGCACTATGTTATGTGATGCCTTGGAAGCTTTGGCAACGAAAAGAGTTATCACACAAGCTTCTATAACGGCAAAGCCTTTTTTTGCGCATAGAGGCTATCGATGTATACAAAAACAAATAGTGTATGTACGAGGTGTGGTGATGGAAAATTATTGGATGGAAAAAATCATTTTATAAGCAGGTTTTATGTGAGAATTTGCATAGATACCTTAAAATCTCTTATTTGCATAGTGTTTCAATGTTATAATGACAAGGTGCATATGGGAGGTTGTTATGGGGAAAAATAAGAATTGGTGGAAAGATTTAATTTTTGTAGTATTAGGCAACTTGATCATTGCTTGCGAAGTTGCGTTCATTGTATTGCCAAATCATTTACTAGATGGAGGAATTGCCGGTTTATCTGTGGCTTTACAACCATTAGTTCCAGTAGATCCAGTTTGGATGATCAATATTTTGACTGTGGGACTCTTTATTTTAGGATTTATTTTTTTAGGAAAAGAATTTGCTTTGAAGACAGTGGTATCAGCCATTGCCTATCCAGTGCTAGTTACGCTTTTATCGGCAGTGGTAGAACAATTCCCTGCAGATACATTTGTTATGCCTGATTATTTGGCGGCAATTTATGCCGGTGTGTTGGCAGGGTTTGGCCTGGGATTGGCGTTTCGAGCCGGTGCCAGTACAGGAGGAATGGATATTCCGGCCTTGATTATACATAAGTATGCCCGGTTGTCCTCTGGAAATTCTGTCATGATCGTGGATATTTTAACGATTTTATTTGGTGTGATAACCTATGGTCTTCAAAAGGCACTGGTTGGAATCATTACTGTGTTTATTTCTGGTCAGGTTATCAATAAAACAGTCCTGTTAGGTTCACAGAGTGCCAAGAACGTTATGATCATTTCATCAAAGTGGGATGAAGTTCGTGATTATTTAATGAATACGATGAGCCGTGGAGTAACGATTCTCTCTGGAAAAGGTGGTTATACACAACAGGAACGTCCTGTTGTAATGTGTGTGATTTCTCGAAAAGAATATCCTTTGGTGGAACAAGAAATCAACCGGATTGATCCAGCCGCTTTTATGGTTGTCAGTGATGTCAATGAAATTCATGGTTCTGGTTTTACTTTTGAGGATGGAACGATCAATCGTAATGTATGGTAATTAAAAACAGGAAGCTGAAGTGAACCCAATTATTTGGACACTGTAATTGTTTTTCTAAAGTTGAAGGGATTGATTCTGTATTCTACAGGAGTCAGTCCTTTTAATTTTACAGTGATCCTCTGCGTATTGTAATATTCGATATATTCCTCCATGGCTTTCTTTATCTCTTCTAACGTATGGAAAGTATGCTCGTATCCATAGAACATTTCGTTCTTCATTTTTCCAAAGAAATTCTCCATCAATGAATTGTCCAGACAGTTGCCTTTGCGGGACATCGATTGTATGATTCCTTTTTCTTTAAGGTTCTTATGATATCCGGTCATCTGATACTGCCACCTCTGATCGGAATGCAGGATCTCTTCGTCTTTCTGTCTGATGATGGTATCTTTGTTGTTAGAATCAACGAGTTTTACTTTTCCACTACAGTATACCCGTTTTCTTTATAAGATTTCATCCCGTTATACAGAATTCCATGACTGGACAACCCATATTCAATAGCCGTTTCATTTATGGAGCGATGTTCCATGGATACTTTATTGATGATCTCCAGCTTTAATTCAGGAGAATAATATCGATTTTTTCTTTTTCTGAGCACATCTTCACCATGCCTGTCTAAAAGACGAATAAGATATTCTATCGTATGCTTATTTACATTATATAATTTGGCTAGATCAGATATTGTCATGCCCTGTTTTCTCTTATGGTAGATTTCCAGTCTTTGATCATTTGTCAGCTTTGACATAATAAAAGCGAACCTCCTTTTGTTTGGTGTCCAAACTTTGGGGTTCGCTTCAAGCTTCCTGTTTTTTTAAGAGAGTTCAAACATACCGGTATAAAGCTGATAATATACACCATGCTGGTCAATCAGCTGTTCGTGATTTCCACGTTCAATGATTTGTCCATGATCTAAAACGATAATGACATCCGCATTGCGGACTGTGGATAAACGATGGGCAATCACAAATACAGTTCGCCCTTCCATCAATTGATCCATACCTTTTTCAATCAACTGTTCTGTTCGCGTATCGATGGAAGAAGTCGCTTCATCTAAAATTAATACCGGAGGATCGGCCACGGCAGCACGGGCAATGGCTAATAACTGTCTTTGTCCGGTGGAAAGATTGCTGCCATCGTTATGAATCATAGTTTGATAGCCTTGCGGTAATCGGCGAATAAAGGAATCCGCATTGGCTAATTTGGCTGCGCGAACGCATTCATCGTCTGTGGCTTCCAGATTCCCAAAACGAATATTATCTAAGATCGTACCGGTGAATAAGTGAGTATCCTGTAGTACGATACCCAAAGATCGTCTTAGATCGGCTTTCTTGATGAGCTTGATATCGATGCCATCATAAGTAATCGAACCATTTTGAATGTCATAGAAGCGGTTGATCAAATTGGTGATGGTTGTTTTACCTGCACCGGTTGCACCGACAAACGCAACTTTTTGTCCAGGTTTGGCATATAGGGAAATATCATGCAGAATCGTTTTCTTTGTCGTGTAACCAAAGCTGACATCGTGAAAACGAACATCTCCCTGCAGTAAAACGTATTCAATTCCTTGTTCTCTGGGGTGTCGCCATGCCCATTGTCCGGTATTTTCCTTGGTTTCGATGATTTGGTCGTTTTCTTTACGAATGCTGACAAGAGTTATTTTTCCCTGGTCAACTTCCGGATCCATATTCATCAATTCGAAGATGCGTTCAGCCCCGGAAAGAGATGTCAATAATAAATTCATCTGCATCGTAAACTGGTTGATTGGCATAGCCGCCTGCCGCACGAAAATTAAATAACTGGCCAAAGAACCGACATCCATTTGTCCTCTTAAAACCATGTACCCACCTAGTACGGATACAATCGCATAATTGACATAGGACAAGGATACGACCATCGGAACGATTGTTTGGGCATAACCTTGTGCTTTGGCACTGCTGCGCTGCAGATTTTTATTTAACTTTTCAAAAACTTTTTGGTTTGCTTTTTCATGATTAAAAACTTTGACGACTTTTTGGCCGGAAATCATCTCTTCAGTAAAACCATTGATATCTCCGATGTTTTTTTGTTGTAAAGAGAAATAAGATTTGCTTTTTTTACTGGAAAATTGGATATAGATAAACATGATGATGTAAAAAAGTACTACGATTAAAGACAATCGCCAGCTTAATACAAAGAGCAGAATCAAAGTACCAACTACCTGGATAAAGCTTTGAATCATCATCGCAAAAGAGTTGTTTAACGCATCCGATACCGTATCTACATCGTTGGTAAAGCGTGACATTAGTTCACCGTGTGAGTGAGTGTCAAAGAAGGACAATGGCAGTTTTTGCAGTACATGAAATAAATCTTGTCGAATATCTTTGACCACTTTTTGGGCGGCGACTGCCATGATCTGTGTATAGCCTAAAGCGGATAAAACACCAATCAAAAAGATAAATGCCATGAGCAGGATTTGAAGGAAAGCTTTATCTAACCCGGTGTTCAGTACTTCGTTGACCACAGGACGAATCATATATGTACCAAGAAGATTTCCTAATGCGGAAAGGGCAACCAGAATGCCGACTAACACAAATAAAAGCGCATGATTTCCCATATAATGCATCAGTTTACGAATGGTTTGGGTGATGTTTTGTGGTTTCATAGACTGGCTCCTTTCTGTTGTGATTCATATAAACCGCGGTAGAAATCACTTGTTTGCAGGAGTTGTTCATGAGATCCTTTCGCAGCAATCTTTCCGTCTTCCAAGATCAAAATTTGATCACAATGACTGACAGAGCTGACACGCTGGGCAATGATGATCTGTGTCAATCCATGAATTTTTGAAAGTGAATTTCGAATTGCGTGATCGGTATTAGTATCAACCGCACTCGTTGAATCATCTAAAATTAAGATCCTTGGTTTCTTCAATAAAGCTCTGGCAATACATAAACGTTGTTTTTGACCACCGGATACGTTATTTCCACCTTGTTCGATGTATGTATCGTATTGATCCGGCATCTTTTGAATGAATTCATCAGCACATGCGATTTTACAAGCCTCTTGAATTTCTTCATCGCTTGCGTTTGAATCGCCCCAACGCATATTTTCTTTAATCGTACCTGAGAATAAGGTATTCTTTTGTAAGACCATTCCCACTCTGTTTCTAAGATCTTCCAAATTCATATCACGAACATCGACCTGACCAATTTTGATGGAGCCTTCACTGACATCGTATAACCGGGCAATCAATTGTACCAAACTGGATTTGGCACTGCCGGTTGCTCCCATGATCCCTACTGTGGAACCGGCCGGAATATGCCAATCAATATCATTAAGCACGTATTCTTTGGCGTTTTGTGCATATTTAAAATACACGTGATGAAAATCGATGGAACTGTCCTTTGGCGTCAATGGAAGGGCACCGGAGATCAAAGTGACTTTTTCTTCCACAACTTGGGCAATACGGTTACAGGAAGCCAAAGAACGAGTAATCAATAAAAAGACATTGGAGATCATCATCAAAGAATTCATGATCTGAAGCACGTAGCTTAAAACACCGGTTAATTCTCCCACCTGCATTTGATTTTGTACAATTAAATGAATACCTAAGGTCATTAAACCAACGATGGCCATGTACATGGTCATTTGAAAGGCCGGGGTATTTAAAGAGGCAATATGGAAAGTATCTTGAGAAATTTTGGCAAGGTCCTGGTTCACTTTCTCAAATTGTTCTTCTTCATATTCGTCGCGCACAAAGGCTTTAATAGCCCGAATCGCCGTTAGATTTTCCTGAATCAAGCGATTGACGGAATCAATGGCTTTTTGTAGTACAGAATACATAGGGGCTACCTTTCTGACCACAAAAAAGAGAATGACAGCCAGGATCGGGGTGGTAAACAAGAAAATCACAGAAAGTTCTTTATTGATCAGAAAAGACATCAAAAGACCTAAAATTAATATAATCGGGCCACGGGCAAAAGGACGAATCCCATTGACCAGTGAATTCTGAATCACTGTCACGTCGCTTGTCAAACGTGTGATCAAAGAACTGGTTTCAAAGTGATCTAAATTGGCAAAAGAATAACTTTGAATTTTCTGATATTGTACAGATCGAAGCCTTTGACCAAATAAGGTAATGGCCTTAGCGGCATACCGAGCATACAGTAAACCAAAAATTAAAGATAAGATGGCACAGCCAATCATTTCAAGACCCTGTTCCATAAAAACAGAAGGGTCTTTTTGTGCAATCCCCACATCGATGATCTCTGACATCAACAGTGGGATAAAAACTTCAAATGAAGTTTCAATCGCAACACATAAAATAGAAAAAACAAAATATCGTCGAATACCTTTTGTATAGGCAAATAATACTTTTAAAGATGACATATGGAATCCTTTCGTTTTCAATATTATACACCTAAATTTTAACCTGGGTCGAATCCGTGTATATTTCCTATGGTTAGGAAAAATCTTATTTTTTGATTTTAGAAAAATAGCCTAT
>OGOP01001065.1_pt1 | contig 21198 bp, 29 predicted proteins | sample 1552591 | NCBI WGS metagenome assembly OGOP01 (sample SAMEA2580120, study PRJEB22360) | human gut metagenome | biome: human gut; feature: human-associated habitat; material: faeces | place: Denmark | collected 2008/2010 | reverse complement strand
CATTTCACTGTACTCTTTCTCCCCGTACAGTGACAACTTTTTTCAGTTCAAGTCATTCTCTGATTCTTTTTCGGTTATATTTCCGGTATCTTTTCTCGGCATTCTTTTTCAACTTTCGATAAAGATGCATGGCCTCGGGATAGGGATCAACATAAATCGTAGCACCTCCCAGCCAATTCCATTCGTGTATCCATTTCAAAGTTGACCACATTCGTTCTATCTTTGTTGGTACTCTCGGTAGTTTCATCTTTGCTGTGGTTATTGTTCGCTTTCACTTAGCAGTAATCGAATTGCGCACTCACAATCTTTTTTAGAGATGCCACAATGAGGATTTACGGTTGTTTTCTACTTCATTAAGAAAGGATAGTTGTCTGTTCCCTTCAAAGCAAGGCATGTGCCTCTGGCGACAGCCTTTAGAGGATTATCAGCTACCCGGAATGCAATATTAACCTTCTCGGTAAAGCGTTTCGCAATACCGCGAAGCAGCGAGCCACCGCCTGCTAACCATATACCGTTCTTCACGATGTTCGAGTACAACTCAGGCGGAGTACGTTGAAGGACCTTGATGATCTCGCTTTCAATCTTTGTGATGGTTTTGTCAATGCATGAGGATATCTCTTGATAAGAGATTGACGCCGTTGAGGGATGAGCTGTAACAAGATTCTTACCTTCCACGATATAGTCCTCAGGTTCCTCCCCTTCCGGCAATTCTGGCAAGACCGATCCAACGGCGAATTTGATCTGCTCCGCAGTAGTTCGACCGATACTGATGTTGTGCTGCTGTCCCAGATAATCGACGATATCCGTAGTCAGTTCATTGCCGGCCACATGAATACTGGACGACTCGACGATACCACCAAGAGAGATGACGGCAATTTCCGTTGTCCCGCCACCGATATCGACTATCATGTTGCCATTAGGTGCGGTCACGTCAAGCCCTATTCCCATAGCGGAAGCCATTGGCTAGTAAATCATGAATAGGTCATGTGCCCCCGCGTGTGCAGATGAGTCCCTAATCGACCGCATGTCCACAGGTGTGCTCCCTCCAGGAATGCCGATGACAATCTTGAGTGCCGGCTTGAAGATTTTGTGAAGCCCGCCTTTTATTCCTGTCGCTTTCTTTATAAATCCTGTAAGCATCTTTTCGGCAGCATCGTAATCTGCTATTACCCCGTTCATCAGGGGCCTGATTGTGTATAGTCTAGGTGGAGTATGTTCTTCGATTTGTTGTGCTTCATTGCCTATCGCATATAGCTTGTCCGTCTTAGATTCTAATGCTATGATACTGGGCTCATCAAGGACGACCTGGTCATCCTTGAAAATCACCGTGTTGGCCGTGCCCAGATCAATGGCCAACTCTTGCCTGAAAAAAGCCATAACTGTTATCTTGAATATATTATTGCTAGTTTTCTTCTTCTGTTCATTAACGGAGCATCAATACGGCTTTGAGAGGTTTCCTGTCTTCCTCTTACATCTTCTTCCTTCGTTTAAGATTCCCCAAAACCACCACAAGATACACCGTTATCGGATTTACTAGAATGGGTAACAGAAAGAGAGCCCACCTCCAGTATGACGGTATGAGGTTCCCGAGAAGGGCCAGGAAAGTGAAAAGTGCCGGCACTACGACAAACCCACGGAAATAGTAGCTTTCTCCAAGATGCTGTCCGATCTTGGAGAAGGAAAGCATTACCGCAAAATAGGCGGTCAGAATGACAAGCAAAGGGGTGGTATCATTAGCCAGTCTCTCCATTAGCTGTTCCATCTCCTGTAGCTCCGGCATCACGGACATGTAATGCAGCCTGTGATTGACGACCGATACTGCCGTATAGCAGAAAACTGACATCAGGAGCAGCACGAGATACTCCCATCCCTTTCTCCTTCCGGTTTCCACCAGCATCCTGGTCGGAACCAGATAACCTGTTCCTATCATCGCCAAATAGAGATAGAGATTACTTTTCCACCAATACCAATAGTTCAAGAAATGCCTGTACCGATACAAGAGGAAAAGGACAATGAGAAGGATGAGCGTCTGGACCCACCATCGCGGGTTAGGAAATCTCCGTCTCAAGAGTATTCCCACCCAGACGCAGAGTAGCGGTGTGCAGAGACCGCACATGAAACTCCAACCCGGAAGCACGGACTCGTACATGGAGGCTTCATTAGCTAGGTGATTGACTATCATCGCGAGACATGTTCCCCCCGATAGTAGGACCGATTCGTTGACATAGCGTTTTCTCATTTCTTCCATAACTTACCTTCCTCCATCATCTTGTCGACAATCTCCCCGAACACTCGTACCGGAACGGCCGGACTGGCGGGGCAGCCATCTGATTTGTAGTAAAAGGACACACACATCGTGTACTGTGGGGATTCTACAGGAAAGAATCCCACGAAGGAAGCAACAGCCACCGGATCGGGTACAGCTGACCTAAGTACCCCAGGCACGAATCCGTGACCGAGTATTCCGGATCCCGTCTTTCCGGCGATATGCACGGGATGGGAGGACAAGAGCACCCCCGTTCCAGAGAGGACGTTTTCCCTAAGGAGTTCGCTCATCGTACGGGCAGTTTCGGCCGAGCAGATTGTCCTTCTCCTAAGATACCGGTGCCGAGGGCGAACTCCCCCGTTTGCAATGGCATCATAAAAGGTCAGGATCTGTCCTTGCGAGAGGTGCAGGCCATGACCGTCCACTATAGATGCGTATTCTTTCCGGAAAAGATAACGGTCCCATATCCTCGGGACATAATAGGCATCAGACGAGCCAAAGTAGTCAACGAACTTGTCAATATACTCCCTCCATATCTGCTCGTTGTTAAGGGCTATCCGGTCCATAACGTATCGCGAAGACATCAGGAACCCTTCCCTCACCGAGATGGAATCCTTTCCAGTCGTAATTTCATATGAAAGGATATGATGGTCTCCGATCATGTTTCCTTTTTCTCTGAGTTCCGGTATGACCCCGTGACAAGTCGAAATTTTCTCTTCCAGCTTATTGTAATTCCTATTCAGGAAATAAGTCAAGGACGGTCCCTGCATCATTCCAGCTAGGATTACCGGCACCCTGTCGATGTCATAGGGATCTTCGCGAATCTCCACTTCCTTGCCCCTCGTTAGAAGGCACGAATTGGGTGTCTTCCCGCTACCTGTTTCCACGATACTAACGGATGCGACCAGGATGCTGGAGTCCGACTTCATCTTCTCCTTCAGCGGTCCTGAGAGAAAACCCATTTTCTCGGCCTCATAGCTGTCTTTTCTTTCCTGAATTGCTCCGAAATAGACCGGCAGCCCAAGGATGAGTACTAGTGCTGCAGAGGCGGACACGATGAATGCATTTTTTTGTTTATTCATTCCTATCTTTCCCATTGTTCGTTTTGATGATTATCGGCAAATCGCTGTACGCTTTTTCCTTATTCCTCGCCATTGCCGATCCGGTAGCGGGCCATGAAGCAGCCGAGCCATCCCTTTTCCTGCAGGTAATGGAAAAGCCCTTCCTGGAGGGGAATCCGAACGGAGCCTAGGGTGAAGATCGTCCTCGAACACCGTAGATACTGCATTAAGCAGTACAAGCTGCACGTGTAGAGGTTATTCTCCTGCCATTCCTTCACGATCCTGCAGGAGTTCACCGCAATCGCCGCCTTGTGCTCCGGACTGGCGAGCGAGTAGGCTCCCGTCCCATCCCAGGATACTGCCACGGACGATCCGACCGGACGGTCCTTCAACGAGCCCACCGCAGCGTCGATCCTGGGGGAAGACAGGCGCATCTTGATGGTCACCGTGTCCTTCTGGGGGAAGTGAAGCATGAGGCACTCCCTGGCCGCCTGGGGTGACATTGGCCAGCCCAGGGTCCAGAGGCCGATATGCATCGTGTAGATGCTGCATTTCTCGTACATGTTCAGCTCCGCACCCCGCTGCAGCTTGCCCATCGCCTTGTCCTGACAGCATAAGACAAAGTAGCAGCCGTTGACGACTACGAGCGCCAGCAGTGAGAGAATAGTGATGATGATTCTTTTCTTCATTGCCTTTTGAATGAAGACGGCGGGCCCACCCTCTGCCTTTCACGCCTCACAGGAGGCGGGCCAAAGTAGCCGTCGTGTTAATTCCCTATGATGATATCTTCCCTTGGATCCAAGGGCTGTCGGGTGAAGGGTTCCGCAACTCTTCCATCATCTCAGATTCCATCCTCTTCCCGTTTTCCCTGACCATGTACTCGCAGGCATGGCCCCCCCCCAGGCTGTCCGAAAAGTGCCTTTGGGAAGTCGCTGAGAGTGTTGTATTATAGATAGTTACCATTTTCTTATCTTTTTTGAATATGCGATTCTCAGAGGGTTTATCCCTCTGTTTTCGTAAAGAAACGCTCATTGAGATGGATTTTTATATTATACCAGGGCTTTCACCATGTTTTCAACGCCTTTTATTGATATCGCCCTCCTTAGATTGTACGACAGAAGCATCAAAGCAGTCTCTCCGACAACCTTTGTTTTGCCTTTTAACAGAAGATAGGACATCCCAATTGCTCTTTTGACAGTGCCGAAAGGATGTTCTGACAGACATTTACGCTCATTCATCTTCTTCTCATCCAGCTTTAAGTGGAACCTGACCTTTTGTGTAGTCACAACCTTCTTGTTGACCTTGGTTCCAGTATCTGGTTTGTCATTGTCGTTATGATTATAACCTTTGACCTTCATTACCAGTTTATCCTTTGAGAAGTCCGCTTCACGGAACGGGGACTTTGTACACTTGTTCTTGCAATTCTTACAAGCTAACTTGTTACAATATCTGATATCTCCATTGCGTTTGATTGACTTTTGACGAAGTATAGCGCCTTCGGGACAGATAACTAGATTTCTATGAGGGTCACGGATGAGGTAACCCTTCCGAGCTTCCTCTACCATTTGCTCATGAGTCATTTTAAGAACCGCATCATCTGCTATTGTATACTCAGTGTTCTTGACTGAGATTATCTCCGGATTAGTCAAGATGCCTCCATAGACATCCGGTATTGTGCCAGCCTGAAGACATTTCCTGATATCGTCTGATGAGGTACTACTTGGATTCAATTCTGTTGCTTCTGCAGGATTGTATTCAAAGTCTACTGTCACTTCAGTTTCACCATCACGCTGGATGACATTCGGAACAACACCATTTTCAAGTGCTTTGGACATATCTTCAGGTGATTGATAACCTTTGTCGGCAACGGCCTCAATCACATCCACACCCACGTCAGTCTTTACTTCCGATGCAAGTTCAGTTATCTGCCCGTGATCTGTAGGACTGTCAGTAACCTTGAAGCCAACAACCATATGGCTGCCATCCTCTACTGCGGTTTGAGTGTTATAGCCTACACAGAAGCCCTCGTTGCACTTCATTAATTTGGCATCAGGATCTGTAAGTGACTTCTGCTTCTGACCGGTTGACTCCATTTCGCGGAGATATCCTTCATAACGTTCCTTGCGTTCCTGAAGCGTTTTGAGCTTTGCTTCAATTTCTTCCCTTGTCAGATTACGGTCACTATCCTCGTTGTCAGCCTCTTCCAAAGCTGAGAGGTAATGCTTGATGTTTGAGTCGAGCCATGCAAGACGATCGTCAAGCTTGTTCAAAGTGAAGTTTCTATCTTTGGCATTCACTGCCTTGAATTTGCTACCATCTATCGAGATAAATGACTTCGACAAGATCTTCAGTTTGAGGCAGTATCGGTTGAACTCCTTAAAAACTGACTCCATACACTGGATGTTATCTTTGCGGAAGTCTGAGAGTGTCCTGAAGTCAGGCGTAAGTTTGCCTGTGAGCCACATGAGCTCAACATTGCATTTACACTCCCTTGCAAGCCTGCGTGATGAACGTACTCCATAGAAGTAACCATACAGTAGAACCTTCAGCAGGTCTCGTGGATCGTATGATGGTCTTCCCATCGTCTCTGACACTGCTTTGGCAAATCCAAGTTGTTCAAGATTCAGAGAATCAACGAAGGCATCAAACAAACGTACTGGGCAATCGCTCTCCACATAATCGTCCAAATACTCAGGAAAGAGCAATGCTTCGTTTCGTTTGGCTTTCTCAATGTATCCCATTTGCGTATCCTCTTAACTATCATAAAGTTACGAAAATAATCGCATATTTCAAAGAGCTTTTTATACTTTTGTATCTATTTCAATCCGTTACTTTTCGGACAGGCTCCCCCTCCGTCAATGGCATTCTCAATCTTCCCGAGGCTACACCTCACCTTGTCATCGAGCCGTTCGGTGGATTTCGCCCACAGACTCGCCCGGAAGATGATCGTGTCATAGGTTTCCCCCTGGAACACCTTGACTGGACTCATCTCCGCGTTCACCATGTCCATCGCAAGCAGAAGCAGCATGTCCTCGTTCCCGTACTCGAAGAGGTCTGTCTGCACCGTCTTGTCTATGTATATCTCCGGCAGCCGGTCCGCATGGACGCGGAATTCCCCGTCCTCCGTCGTGATAAGGAAGCAGCCCACCCGATACACGGACGGAAGGAGATGTGCGCTGGAGAGCGCGAGACCTACATCGTTGATCGTCATTCTCATTGCCGCTGCTCCTCCTATGACATGACCTTGCCATCCTGCTTGCCATCGGTGGCGGTGGGAGCCATCCTCGAGAGGATGTCCTCCTGGGCCTTGCGCTTCTCCTCCTTCAGTCTGTTGTAGGTTTCGAAGAAACGTTTCTGCGTCTCGATGACGATGTCCAGGTACTTCTTGAAATTGTCCCTCAGAGAAAGGTACGAGTCGCACAGGAACTCAGCATTGAAGACGACGGCCTGGCCCTCGCCCAAGACATACGCCTTTCCGATGAAGATACCGGCTGTGACCTCCGCCGCTGCCCGTTCCAGAAGAGCCACGTCCTCCTTCTCCCGGTCAAGGGAGTAGCCCAGATCCAGGGTCAGGAAAGGCAGCCGGGACGTGTCGACGCGGAACTGCGTGTCACCGATCTTGAACTTTACCGTCTGCCATTCATCCAGGTGCGTGTCGGTGATCTCCGGCGAGAATCCGTTGTATCGGATGGCAGTCCGCACGGATTCGATACCGAGCGGTTTCTTCTCCGCTTCCGACTCCGGGGTCGCTTCCTTTACAGAGGCCTTCATCAGGAATTTCCCGGTCTTTTCGATACCAGCCAGGCGCTCATGGACCGTATCCATGCTCCTCTGGATGGCGTCCAGCCTTCCCTCATAGCGGTTAACCTGAGACATCTCCACTTTGTTCGGCCTGGCCGCGAGTGCGACGATACAGGCTACCAGCGCGATAACCAGGCATATGATAATGATGCTATTTACTCCCATGTCCTAGTCCTCCTTGATATAGATGTTGATCCTTCTGGGATATCGGAAGAACACCAGCAGCGTCACGGGGCAGAGCCATGCCTCGTCCACCCTTACGTCACTTCCGTTCCAGTTGACAACGGGGGTCTCTCCGGTCGTAGGGTTGCAAACTCTATAGGATGCACCATACCCCCTCTTGAAGCGGTACATGCAGATGTCAAGCGACCTGCCTTCAAGCACCTTGTCATCGAGGGTGACATCCACGACGGCGCAGTCCGGGTGTCCCTGCTTCTCGGCGACATAGGCGCAGAGCTGGTTGGCCCCAGCGACCATCATGAGGTTATGATGGGCGAACGGATACCCCGGGAAGTCGATGTACCAGTCCCCGTCCGCCTCCTTGTTGAATTTCAAGTGGAATATCTTCATCTTTTCCTTGTTCTTATTTCCTTGTCAAAACGAATCTCAGCATCCGCATGGCGGTGTTTATCACAAGCAGCCACGTGAACAGCCGCCAGTCCTTTTTGGTTAGCCTCATCTTCCGTCTCCTTTACTGGCCGGAGAGTCCTTCCCCGGACCGTCCGGAATGGACGGCCGCGAGGAAAGTCCCCAAAACCTGTGTCAATGCTTGATGACCAGCTTGCCGTTGATGTTGTCAATGGTAATGGTCCCGAACCGCTCCATTGCGCTCTGGCCGAGAAGCAGCGGAGCCTTCTGGCTCTTCACCACGGAGGCGTCCACGTTCCTGAGGACGGCATCCCCCACCTTCACCTCGCGGAGGGTGATGACCGTCCCTTCGCTGAGGTCACCGCTGGCGACCTGATAGTACCTTTTGCCCTTGATGTCCTTGTCAGAAAGGTATCCGTTCTTCAGCATGAAGTTCGCCTCCACTGAGGAGATCGTCACGTCTGAAGCACCCGTGTCGAAGATCATCTGGAGAGAAAGCCCGTTGATGTCGCAGGGGATCTCGAAGGTTCCCCCGGGTTTCCGTACCATGTCGATCTCGGTGATGGTCGCCTCCGGCGACGGCACGGCGATGTCGCTCTCCTTGAGGTACGCGTCGTGCTTCGCCCTATACTCCCGTATCAGGGATTTGAACTCCGGCTCATCACGGATCGGATCCATGTCATCGTCAAGCTCGATATGGGAGAAGCTGCGGTATCCCTTCTCAAAGGCAGTCTTCAAAGCGTCCACGGATTCTTCAATACACCCCATACGGGCAAGCAGGCAGGCACTGTCGTAGTAATTCCCGGGGGCGTCGGGATCGGACGCGATGATCTTGTTCATCCACTCGCGAGCTTCCCCGTCCCGGCCGAGGTAATGGAGCGCGTACTGGCGGCAGCTCCCGTTATCCGCGATAGTGTCCTTCTGGATGACAGCCTCGAAGTCGCGGTCCGCAGCCTCCCTGTCACCGTTCTCCATCAGAAGGGTCCCCCGCATGAGGTACAGATATGGGTAGTCCTCACTCATGTCGATGCCGAGGTTATAGTCTTCCATGGCTTTTCCCTTCTCACCCTTCATCTCATAGCACCAGCCCCTCTTATAGTAGGCGTACGCCTCGTTGGGAGCCTCATCGATAGCGGCCGTGAAGTCGGCGATGGCATCTTCGATCCGTCCGCAGAGACGGTAACTGTCGCCTCGCGAAACCAACAGGTACCAATTGCTGTCCTTCTCGATCAGTTGGGTCAGCTCTTCTACCGACCGGTCGAAAAGGCCCAGGCCTTCATAGCAGGAGCTGCGGCGGAAGGTTATCTGGTCATACTTGCCATACTCTTGTTCCATCTCGTCGAGCTCATGCAGGGCTGCGGCGTAGTCCCTGGTATTCTCATAGTAAATGGCTAGGAGATACTTCCACTGGAGCGGTTCATCGCTCTTTTTTGCCCGGGCCTTCGCCGTTGCGACCGCATAGTTCGGGCGCAGTTTCATAATAGCGACGACGGAGTCGCAGACGGGGTCATCCGCCTTTTCGAAATAGTCCATGGCTCCGTCGATCGCCTTGGTCTGCTCGCCGAGGGCCCTGTAAGCCTTCATCTGGAAGCGGTATATCTCCGCATAGGACTCCGCATACCCGCGCGCCTTCTCGAGGATATCGGCCGCCCCACGGTAATCCTTTCTCTTGATTGCCGTGCTTGCCAGCCCGACCATCGCGGCAGCGTCGGAGTCGTCCTCCTCCAGCATGGCGTTGAAGATTTCATCGGCCTCGTCCAGCCGGTCAAGATATGCCAGGGTGCATCCATACTCGAAGGAGATGGACTGGAGGTTATCCATGTTGTCTTTCCTAGCCAGTTGGTAAGCCGCACGATATGGTTCGACCGCCTTTTCGTAGTCGTTCATGTCCGTCAGGATGCTCCCCTTCCACCAGTGGAGCGTCGACATCGCGATCTCCGTCTTCTTGGGTTTGTTCACCTTCAGGGCATGGTTAATAGCCGAGAGAGCGGTACCGAACTCCCCCTTCCGGCGGTTCAGACGGGCGCTGAGAAGGAGCGCCTCAACGTTGTCAGGGGTCGAGCGGAGCTGCTCCCTCACAAGCTGGAGTGCCTTCTCCTCGTCGTTCTTCTCATTGAGGACGTCGTACGCCTTCTGGAGGTTGTAGTCGCTGTTCTTGTCCTTGTTCTGGGCATTGGCCTGGCCGCAGGGCAGGGTCAGCATCAGGGCTGACAAGATGACGGTAAGAATCTTCTTCATGGTGCGTGAAAGTTTATTAGTCTTTACCCTTTAATGTTGCTTTTCCGTATCGGTAATTCTATTTCAATTTATCGTTAGAATTCGTCCCATCCTTAAATCTGACTGACCATCTCGTATGCGGGAAGACTAACGGTCGAGGACCTTTCCGATGGACTTGATTATGATGCGGCCGACCTTCCTCTCCAGCCCCTGTTTGGTTGTGGGGATTCCTGTTGTCCGTGCAATCGTGCGTTTTAGTACATCGACTCCAAGAGCCCGTCTAGGAGAGAAAGATGTACCAGGGATTCCGAATATTTTCATGTGCTATTGGCTTTGATTTAATGCAAAGGTATAGAGTATTGACGAAGCCTATTTTCGCGATATTTTTTTTTGAAACGACAGAACACAATATTCAACAGACCTCTCTGGAAAGTGTTTTTATCCCTATAAAAGCATTAATTTGAGAGTCTCCTTTGCGAAATTAGATTTCACCAGAAGACGTAATGACTCATTCCCACCCGATTAAAAAATGGGAAAATCATGGTTATATTAGTAGGATATAGGGCTAGAGACTATTCCAGTTCCTCTCAAAAGTGAAGCCAGCTATTTCGGAGTCATCACAGGAATAAGGAAGGGTGCATTTCATAATGTCACCACTTGTGAGACCGAATCCCTGATAGCGATTCTTAAGCATGATGAGTTTACGACGCCTGACGTTATTCGTCGAATTGTCATAGATATCTTTGCAAAGACCGGAAAGGAGTGAGGAAACACGTTTTCTGGCGGACATCCATTCCTTCCAAGTATTCAATTCTAGAGAAAGAGCCCTCTGGCGAACGGACAATGGATAACTGAACTCGGGGTCGAAGAAATCCTTGTCTGACAAGAATCCCATGAAATCACCGTACTCTTTAATAACGGCATCTTCACTTACCTGAGTGTACCTTGGGATTTCGTACTCACCTATCATGCTTTTCCGGTGACTACCGGCAGGACCGTAATCTAGGCTATCTGTCAAGGCGAAGTAAAAGTCCTCCAAGGAAATTGCTCGGGTCTCGGCATCGTCACGAGCAATACCCGCAACGGCCATCGGCCATGCCGATCCTACCATACCATGTTCGTCCCCATCAATTACGCGGAAGGCAGAGTCTAGTGCGGAATGATAATCAGACCAGGCTTCCTCTTCAAGCAGGAGGGCTTCTTTGAGCAGCACATCTGCATGCCTGACAGCCTCCTTGACGAGCACACGAGCGTAAAACTTTTGGAGATCACTTTCAAGGCCCGATTGAAAGTTAAGTTCCCACTGGCTTCCTGCCTCGTAAGTACAAAGACTCTGAATGATATTCCTCAACTGTGAGAAACGATCGTACTCGGAGTCGTTGGAGTATATGTTCTGCGAGTAACCGAAGTCATACTGCGCGAGCCGCCAAAGCGTCAACGAATCATTGTCAACATACGAATCTTCATGATACCAAAGCTCCACGAAGTCATTGACAGTCATATAATGGTTCATGTTCAGATAATATCCCTGAACAGAGCGCCTCATAGCCGAGTCAACTGGGTTGCGGCTCTCACAGAGTGTTTTCCAAGTGACGACCTGCTCAGCAGTGGGAGTCTCAAACAAATAATGATCAGGTTCGATATCTACCCAGTAATGAAACACTGGGATATACTCCGTCCAGTCTACATCGGCGTTATCATCATTTGTTTCGTAGTAGAATTCAGCGGTTCCAAGGAAACCCGGATCCGTGGGATCATTTCTTTTCAGCACATATCCAAAACAGCAAAGGATAATGACAGCGATGGTGATAATAATAGGGATTCGGATATTGGTTTTCATCTCTGAGGATTATGTTTGTAATTCACAATTAATTGTCGTGAAATGTCTGGTTTAGGCACAGAAAATAAAACCTGTTGGAACAAAGCCGTATATATTCTTGAACTGGTTTTTAACATTCCTTCTCATCCGATGACGGTCCTCGTTGCCCGGACGTCCACTATGTGTTCGCCAATACTCCTGACATGTGCGCTTTTCTATGATCCTGCGAACTTTCCGTAGAGTGGCGTTGCTCTCAATGAATATGTCAACATCTCCAAGTCGCATTCCGTCCATAAAGGAAAGACGTACGTCTGAGAGGGTGTCGCTGAAATTCTTGATGTGTTTCATCTCACAGAAAAAAGGTTTCGCGTACTTCATATCCGTTTGTTATAGTTTTCGGATACAAAAGTCGTATATTAAAACGAAACCTATTTTCGTCGGAAGGAACTATTCTGCGAGAAGCGAATAATTATCTGACGCTGCACGAAGGATCTCATTAAGATGATGCCGCATAGATACTGGTTCAATAAGCATGATATTCTTCCCGTACGATGCAAATCGAGCGTACAACTCATTATTAGGCCGACATTCAATTGAGAAGAAGGTCCAATCTGAAAGAGCCGGATATCGTTGTCTGTAGTCCTTCTCCCAGTCTCCATCCAACTGAATCTGGGAGGTGTGGATGTACTTAGTTTGGATATATGGAAGAGAGTCTCTATGGACAGCGAAATATATCTCTTCAATAGGGATGTCTTTCCTAAGGGTTACACCGATGATTTCGTCAAACCTTGCTTTAAGATCAACGGGAGTTTCCCTGTAAGGGATGTCTTCTATATACTCAAAGTCAGTGTCAATTCTATCGAGAGGGAAGGTTGCAATAAACTCAGGGTCAAAAGAATAAAATTCATCAGCGACTGGTGTACAGAGAAGGAACCATCTATCATTGAATTGCTTTAATTGGTACGGATGTACTGTATACTGCTTGGGTTTATGCCCAAATACAGTGTAAGTAATTCTGATGACTGATTTACGAGATATTGCAGAAAACAAGCGTCCAAGCAGAGTATCAGGAATCTGCAGACAGTCATTTTTGCTAAACGAAATCAACGGCTGCTGACCAGGGATTGTACCTAAATCAAGCTTCTTTTTTAATAGCTCAAGCCATGTAAAATTATCAAGTCCGTCGAATTGGCCTAGGCTTCTGAGGACTTCGCGAAGGACCTCCTCCTCGTCACTCGTCAACTCTTGATAGAACAAAGGTTCTGACTGGTCTGCATAACGAACACTTCCCCGCCGACCAGCATTTCGAACAAGTTCTTTCCCGAATTCTTCCTCAAGGGTCTTGATATCCTTCTGAACCATCCGAAGAGAAACATTAGGACACGACCAGTTCACTTGTTCGTAAATCTGTTTGGTAGTGTAATCCCTATTAGGGTCAGCAAGAAGTCGGTCAATAATCCGGTATCTCGCCATCGCGTCTTTGCTTACTGGCATAGTGCTATCTGTTTTAGTTTTGCAAAGATACATATTCAAAACGAAATCTTGGTTCGCAAAACAATAATACTTCTATCGCTTTATCATATGGATAGCATGATAATCGCTGGCCGCGTCATCATGCCGTAGCCAACCATCAAATCGATATGCTGTCCTATCGGGTCGTCTATACCCTACCTGTCCCTGCGATGCTCCGAGCTGCCCAGTCCGCGTAGGATGGCGGATATAAGCGGCTTGAGTACCAGGCAGAGGACGATTACGAGGACAAGTGTCAATGCATCTTCCATAACCTTGATCTTTGATTCTTTTCCCTTCGTTCCGGACCTTCCGGCCCCGGGGATGCGTGTATTTTTCTGCTTTGGGAAAGCCCGGCCGGAAGATGAAGGCAAGCCGGTGACGGAGAATACGCTCCCGCCCAGAGGAAGATTGTCCGTCTACCCTGAGATCAGGTCTGGCTTGACGCATCGGAGGATGGGCGTAGATTCGCAGGAAAGGATACACGTCAATACCCGGGGCCGCCCAAACGGAAGATCCTCTTCCGGTCAGGGGAAGAATCTCGCTGCAAGACAGCGCTTTCAAAACAAGGCAGACGTTTTCGCTTTTGGCTCTCTTCAAGACAAAAGATCCGCCCCGGAGGATTGATTCCGGAGCGGCGCAGAAAAGCAAGCGGGAGCGGAGAACCCGCTCCCCGGCGGGTTATTGAAGCGTCCCGCCGAGGACGCTGACCTGGGATGCGAGGATCTCAGTCATGGTTCTTTCCACACCGTTCGAGTCGGTGTAGCGGTTGTTGCGGAGGCGACCCTTGACCTCGACGCCGGCGCCCTTAACGAGGGTGGAGAAGTCCGGCATCTTGTCGTTCTTGAAGGCAGTGACCTGGTGCCAGGTGGTCTCGATGACCGCTTCGCCCGAGCGGTTCTTGAAGGCGTGGTCGGTAGCGACGCTGAAGCGTGCCATCTCGGTATCGCCGATGTTCTGGATGCGGGCATTCCCGATGATGCCGCGGAGGATAACTGAATTGAGCTGTTCCATAATGTGATTGAAATTAAAGGGTTACTGAATTATTTCTGATGCCGCAACAGCGCCTTCTACGCGGAAAGGAAGCAAGGGCCGGAGGAGAAATACTACCCGAAGGTGTGGAGATTTCTCAGGAGGTGCATTTCACCCTTGAAGCCTCTACGTGAAGGAAATACCTTTGCATCAAGAAATGGTCTCAGTAACCGGTTCAGTCACATGGATCAGCCACGGTTCCTCCGTCATCGCAAGAACCCGGATCCAAGGTGGCAACGGAATGAAAAGCACGCCAATCGCTACCGGCCGGAAGGAACCGCGTGAAGCGGAAAGATGGCTGGCACAGCGGCGAAAGAAGATGCCGCTCCCCTTCCAGAGCGTGGCAGTCAAGGGACGAATCCCCGATTCACTGACAGGTGTGGAAAGTTGAATGAGAGCCTGGGAACAGAGCCGGTTTGGTGGGAAAAAACGCCGGGGTATGGGATCTCCTGCCGGATTTCTGCACTCCGGAATAGCCTCGGGTAAAAAGAAAATGTTACCCGGCCAGAAGGCCGCTTCGTGAACCCCTTAAGCACCTCGCCGATTTCGTAGGCGCTTTCACTGCGGATATTGAGCGTCAGTCTTTTTCCCCATTGACGAAAGTATCTCCAAGCCATTGCTGACTTGGAGATTGCAAAGTTTATTTGAAGTGATCCTACGCATGTCTGTGGAAGGCGTAGAGCTCGTACTGGCAGAAGCCGATGCGCTCCTTGTAGCCCAGCGGGGATGCGATCTTGTTCTTTTGGAGCCAGGCTCCGATGCCAGGCAGGTTGTTCTCGTCTACGAACGCCAGGCGGTCGGTCTGGAGGAAGCTTCCGAGGTTGACGGTGATGACTCCGTAGAGTTCTTCGTCAGGAACGGTGTTCATCAGGACGGCCAGGGAGCCGTTGTTCTGGTAGCTGTCAACGCTAAGTGACACTTCAGTGCCTTTGAATTTGAGAGTCTTCATGACTTAAAACTTGTTTTGGGTTTCTTCTGCGAAGGAGTAGTAGGACTCATCCGTAAGGATGATGTGATCGAGGAGCGAGATATCGAAGATGTCGCAGGCCTTGCGAAGCTTGTTCGTCTCGTTGATGTCAGCAACGCTCGGAGCGGGAGTGCCGCTCGGGTGGTTGTGGAAGAGGATGATCGCTGTGGCGTTCGTCAGCAGCGCTTCCTTGATGATCCGCCGGTGGTCGATCTAGGTCGACTTGATGGTACCGACGGTAATCATCTTCTTAGCCAGTGGGAGATTGGCCGAGTTGAGAAGGAGGATCCAGGACTCCTCGTGATCGAGGTTCCGTAAGTCTTCGCGCAGGTAACCTGCGGCTTGAGCCGATGCTTTGATCGGGGTGAGGTAATCGTTGTTCGCTTGCTTATTCATTTGGCTGCGGTTTTAAGGGTGAAACATCTTTCTTTGCGCTGCAGAAAACGTGATACCCCTATAGGACATCGGCAAGACAAGGTGGAGAACACAGTGGACCTTGTCGGGATGTCCGGGTGTCACAACTTCGCGGCGTAAAATGGAGATGTCACCCTGTCGAAGCCTATAAGCAGAGATCAACGTCTCTCCCCACCTAAAGCCGGGGCAAGGTTACTCACAGAAGACGGGTTCATAAGGAAAGGGACTCCTGCTAATAAAAGAAGATGACGGGTACATCAAGAACCTTCATCAAGGATAGCAACATCTGCTACGCAGAGATTCCCGGTAAACGGGGAGACAAACAAGCAAAGAAAAAGGCCGGAAGCGGTTAACACCTTCGCAGAAAAAAAGCGAAAATGGCACTACCAGGTGTTGACCCTCCAAGAACGGCAAATGTGAAATGTTTACACGGATTTTTACTAGTTTTATTTTGCACCGAAGGCAAAATCTAATGCCCTCCGAAAGGAGATGAACAAGGGGCCAATAAAAAGAAAAAATGAAGGGCAGAGAAATGAAGTTCAGTCCAGTCCAATGTAGTATATATACAGGACTAAACCGACCTCTGTTTTCAAAGGCATTTTCACATGTCTGTTTCTTCTTTTTATTGGCGGAACAACTCTTGAACTATTTGGAAAGGTTCTAATTTAGAAGGCTAAAAAATCGGCAAAACTGTTTACCGGTTTTTTTCAATAAACAGCCACTGTGGCAGGAAGTAAAATTACGAGTTGAAAACGGCTTTCAGAACCTTCTTGACGCCATTTGGAAAAACTAGTACTTCCGGTTTCTTGTGCCAAAGCGTCCTTGTAACTGATTGGTTAATAAGAATCTAACTTTTCCCAAAAAGTTTCCTTGGAAAGTTCATGATATAGTGTATCGGAAAATAGAACCGCATAACCTATTGGTAGTCAATTAGTTATATATACCCGATGTACAGCCTTCTGCGATTAAGCAGAGGGTTTTTTTGTTGATAATCAAATGCTTATAAATATACGAGAATTCCAAATAATAACATACCTTGGTCACCAGTTGTACACCTTTTTGGACGTATGTTACATAGAGGGTGAATTTGTGGACATTGTGTGACACCATGATACACCGTGTGACATACTGTGACAATGCGTGACATCATTGGAGTATCTTCGATTCATTAATCATCTCCGACATCATTTTCGTCAACGACCTTTAATAAAGCCTAACACTATGATTACATCAATATCAACAAACTTCGGCGTGAACCCGATTTCCTTCAAGTGCTATGATTCCGAAATAATCGTAGTGCTTCAGGGAATGTGCACCCTCGAGACGGCCAACGAAGACTATCTGGCTGCAGAGCAGCTTGAAATCACCTTCCCCGACCAGTTCAGCATCCCCGCCAACAAACCGACCAATGCCTTCCTCGTTTGTCAGAAGGATGACCTGCAGAGCGGCACTATCATCAAGGCACAGCTTCAATGAAACAGGAACTGCTTCTCGATACAGGTTGCAGTTCTGCCCTTGCATTCAATTTCAACGAGGAGGAATTTGAAGATGAACGGCAGTTTATGAAAGAGATAATGCCTTGCTTTACTATAGGACCTATGTAGGCGACCATACTTTCGTCATATAAGCTCCAGACGTTATCAATGACACCTTGATGGTGACTTTCAGGCAGAAGGACGAAAGAGCAGCAGATTTTCCTCATTTTATATGTCAGGAATTGTTGGCAAAATTCGATATTGCCATTGATCTTGCTGATGGAAAGGCTTATTTCAAAAGAAACGGTACAGGCAAATGGGCTGAATATCTAAATGAGAATTCGTCGTTTGAAAGGAAGGCACTCAGTCTTATTCCGGATGATGATTTCAAGACTGCATTCGTAAAATCAATCGGCAAGGAATCACCTGCATACATAGGAGGATTGAGACAATATGATGTCATCGAGAAATTTGACGGAGGCAATTTCTCTGCATTCAACACCAAATACCCAATGATGAGGCAGAGAGGCGAAGGTGATACATTGACTTTCGACGTCGACCGCTTTGGAGAGGAAAATATGATCTGGTTCTATTGGAGCATTTCGGAGCAATAAAAATCCCCAGCAATGAGGGAGCATTGCTGGGAAAAGTCATGCCTATTTGTTAAGTTGCTGACTTATGAATCAGTCGTTTTCTTCAAGCTGGAATATTTCATCTGCATGCTTGCCGAAGTGTCTTGCGATCTTCAGCGCAACGATGGTCGAGGGCATATAGCGACCTGTCTCAATGAAGTTGATGGTCTGCCTCGATACGCCGACAGCGTCCGCCAGTTCCTGCTGGGTTATATTCTGTATGGCTCTTTCAACCTTTACCGTATTCTTCATGCCCAGTCCTCCTTGCTCTGTATTCTCATTTTCCCGATGGAGATACGGAAAATGATCAGATAGATAACAATATATGTATCAATGCTTCTAAGCCCGTTTGCAATTCCGTTTCCAGTCAGAACGCTAACCAGAGACGAAACAAATGACACAGAATACAGAGTTCTGAATCCATGCAGAAAAGACATCAGCAGATTCGTAACCACGAAAATTCCGAAAGCGATGAATGCCGTTGTGGCAATGGACCTGCGTCTGATGGAATCGACCATTTCGTCTTCATCCTTCTCTTTTGTCATCACTATCACGAAGATGCCGAGGAAGAAGAGCAGATACATCACCATCGAAATGAACCTTGTATGGGTCTGAGGAATGATTTCCCATACGTTTGCCATAAGAAGGCCAAGTGCAAACGAGAGAACAGAAGCTATTATCAGTCCATACCCGCATTTGCGGAATCTATACGGAAGCATATATGTCTTATTTTTCATTTTCAGTCCTCCTGATCTTTATCATTTCATAATTGAACTTGCAGATGTACATGATGAAGCATACAAACACCGAGGCAAATGCGAAGTACATGAATGCCAGGTCATAAACAAAGAGAATTGCAACCACCATAAGTATTGCCGTGCACCAGAAGCTCCATACGAACGACTGCATTCTGACTACGGCCGTCATCTCGTCTTCGTCTTTCTCTTTCGACAAAGCGATGAACACCAATGACACCAGCAGACCAAGCATACATATTTCATTCACAGGGTCAGTCACCGTCATGCCGAACCATTCGCTCGTGCTCGCAAGATCAAGCGTAAAGAGAGCCGGTACGTCAACTATGAACCAGTCTCCCTCGCATGGACCGAGGAGAAGCCATATGCAGGCAGCAAGGAAAGGAACAAGCATGATCAGACCGATCATCTTGAAATTGTGGGGAAGCAGGTAATTCTTTTTCATAAAATACGTTTTAATGTTTGACTTATCAGGAATTCCTTCGGCAAAGTTAAACAGATTTTTCTAAATGTTAAGTATATTTAACATATTATCATGCGGATTTAACTTATAGGGCTATATTGTAGATAGTATGAAGATTTCTAAAAGCATTGTGAGTTCAGCGGGACAGAGTTCACAACACCTATTCATTTGCGCCGCTACTGCAGCAAGAGTTGCGTACGAGCCGCCTACAAGATGAGACTTAAGGAGAAGAGGAAATCCGATGCTGTAAAGACTTTAGAGAGAAGCCATGGGCTTATGCCCGAGGTCTGCTATTTCAGCGTGACACAGACCGCATCAATCTTGGGCCTGTCCCGGATGTCTGTCTATCGGATGATATACGACGGGCGCCTGAAGGCCACGAGGCTGTCATCCAGGGCCACAAGAATCAGTCGAGAAGACATTGAATCCACCATGATTGCGCAGAGGCTGTTCTCCCCTGCCGATTTCTACACATTTAACGACATCCTGAAGATGACCGGGCGCTCCAGATCTTGGACTTTCAATTTTCTCAGGAGGAATGGAATCACTCACACCTGCCATTCCGGCATCAGGCACTATGACAAGATCCTCTTTGACAAGGTATGGGCACAGACCTCTGTAACACTGCCCGAGAAAGGATGGATAACCATAGAGCAGGTCTGCAATGAATTCCATATGAACAGGTCCTTTGCGCGGCTTCAGCTGGCGGTTCACCAGATTACTCGGAGGACGTCGGGCAACACGACATACTACTCAAGGCAGGAAATCATAAACGTAAAAGGGGCTTCCGGCGGCAGCTATTTCTGCTCAGTGCAGGAAGCCATGAATGATTACGGCATGAGTTACGATCAGGTGCGGCATTACCTCAAGCAGGGGAAGATTCAATCACAAGTCATCAGCGGCGACCTGAAATTTGAACGGGACCGCTTCGAAGAAGCGGCGCACATCAACGACAGAACACCCAAAACCGCAGAATTATGAAAGCCACAAGAATAAATATCCGCAAGCGTCAGATTTCCAATGGACGTTCGAGCCTTTACCTTGACTACTATCCGGGCGTTTTTGACCGGATAAAGAAAAGAATGGTCCGTCATGAAACACTCTACCTGTATGTTTACGACCGGCCGGAAACGCTCGCAGACAGGCAGCACAATGACGAGATGATGGAACTCGCACGCCAGATAAGGACGAAAAGAATGATTGACATAAGTTCTGCATACTACGGAATCACCAAGAAGGCCGCATTGATAAAGGGAGATTCCCTCCAATATTTTGAGGAACGCTGCATGCTGAAGAACAACACCTACCATAGTGTATTCAAGCACTTTTATCAGTTCTGCAACGGATACTGCACGTTTGAACAATTGTCCGTGACGATGTGCGAGCAGTTCAGGCATTACCTGTTGCATGCAGCACAAAGCAAGACGACCCGTAAACCGCTCAGCAAGACTACGGCATCGTCATACTATGACATGTTTCTGTATATCCTGAAGATTGCGTACAACGACAATGCAATCAGCAGCAACCTTGCTGAATGCGTTTCCGGAATCAGGGCGGAAAAGAAAATCATGACCAGCCTGAACTACGAAGAGCTGGACAGGTTGTTCAAGACTCCGTGCAGACATGATGTCTTAAGACGGGCGTCGATTTTTGCCGTGCTTTCCGGGCTGCGCAGAGGTGACATCCTCGCTTTGGATTGGAAGGACTACGAAAGGGACAACAAAGGAAAGCCGACGTTCAGGATAGTGACGAAAAAGACTGGCGCGGTCTCACATCATCCCGTTTCAGCAGAAGCCATGGAGGCGTGTGGTCCTGCCGGAGATGGACTGATTTTCAAAGGACTCACAGCAAATATGACCACATACATTTTCAAGGAATGGGTGGCGGATGCCGGAATAAAAAAGCCCGTCTCGTTCCACACCCTCCGACACACCTATGCCACCCTCCTTCACGAGAATGGCAACAGCCTGCACACTATCCAGAATCTGATGATTCATCTGCATCCGGGAACGACTGCGCAATACATCTGCAATTCCGATGCACTGGCCAGAAAGGCAGCTGACAGTCTGCATCTCGAGCCGTCAAGGATAAAGAGGATTTGGTCAAAAGTAAGGAGACTATTCAAGTAGTCAAGACTCTCCCTGTGACTTGAACTGAAAAAAGTTGTCACTGTACGGGGAGAAAGAGTACAGTGAAATG
>OGOP01001060.1_pt1 | contig 21269 bp, 25 predicted proteins | sample 1552591 | NCBI WGS metagenome assembly OGOP01 (sample SAMEA2580120, study PRJEB22360) | human gut metagenome | biome: human gut; feature: human-associated habitat; material: faeces | place: Denmark | collected 2008/2010 | reverse complement strand
ATGAAGTTGAACAAATTTTGAACAATACAAAAATTGAAACCCCAGCAGGTTACCGCAACCGAACGATATTGGAACTTCTTTGGGCGACAGGAATGCGTATTTCAGAACTTTCTGGTTTAAATTTTGGTGACTTGAATTTAGAACATAATGAAATTAGGGTTTTTGGTAAAGGCTCAAAAGAAAGAATAATTCTGGTAACAGATAGGGCAAAAAGTTTTCTTGAAAGATACATAGAAACAGCAAGGGCATTAATTCCGAAAGGTTTTCCTGTCCCTCCACAGGATGAAGATTCACCTGTATTTATAAATAACACCGGTTACAGACTTCAAACAAGAACAGTTAGAAATGTGATAAACGAAGTTGTGGAAAAAATAAATCTCCCAAAACACGTAACTCCGCACGTATTTCGGCACAGTTTTGCAACACATTTGATAGAAAATGGTGCAGATTTGAGAATTGTACAAGAGTTACTGGGACACGCAAGTATTTCAAACACCCAAATCTATACCCACGTATCCACTCAACATTTAAAAGAGGTCTACAACCAAGCCCACCCAAGAGCGTAATGCAATAGATCGATATGGATAAATTCAATATTAGTTTATTACTAATCTTTATGATTTTATTTATATTAAAAAACGGCTCTCAACCGAGATGGTAAGAACCGTTTAGACTTTCGTAAGAGCATTGATAGTTTCCGCAAACTATCGCTCTGTACTTTTGTTATACACTATTTTTTCAAAATATTCAACCCCATTACTATAATTATTTTTAACCTTCTTGCCAAAAATCGGGAAATCCGTTAAACTCTTTTTATGGATGAAATTGTTGAAAAATTAAAAGAACTCGGATTTAACGAATATCAGTCAAAGGTTTATATTGCACTTTTAAAAAAGTTTCCGGCAACAGGTTACGAAATCAGCAAGCTGGCAAATATTCCACAATCTAGAACTTATGACACGCTAAAAAATCTTGAGACCTTGAATATTGTTCTCAGCTCAAACTCCAAGCCTGTTACTTATACACCAATTCGTCCAAAAGAACTCACTAAACGTTATAAGAGAAAATTTGATTCAACTATCAATTTTTTAGAAAAAAAACTCCCTGATATTAAGGAAGAAGATTATACTGAACCGATTTTGGCTATCAATGGCAGAACCAAAATTATTGACAAAACTATTGAAATAATCAAAAATGCTAAAAAAAATATTTACATTGAACTATGGGGCGAAGATTTTAAGCATTTGGAGCAACACTTATTGGATGCTTATAACCGTGGACTTGATGTAAAAATAGTTAAATATGACAATTTTATTTGCAATTTTGGCACTGTTTTTGAACATTCCGGTGTGCCAATGCTTGGATATTACGTGAGCGGGAAATTTATATTTCTTTCTGCTGATGAAAATGAAGGGTTGTTTGGAATGACTCAACCAAACAAGATCAAAAACCCAAAGGTTCTGTGGACGAAAAATTCGGAAATTGCTTTTTTAATAAAAGCACTTGCCGTGCATGATATGTATATGATTGATATTGCGGACAATTTCCCTGAGCAGTTGAGATATTTCTATGGTGCAGGATTGAAAAAATTGCGTGATAAAATTTTACATTAATTTACTTTTAAAATAATTTTCAAAGATGTATAATTGTTTAAAAGGAGAATTTGGGAAACCAAATTAGGGGAAAACATAGATGGTGGTGAAAATATATGTACGGATATAGCTTTGAATTAATAACAGGCCCAATGAGTTGCGGCAAAACAGAAGAACTTTTAAGACGTGTAAGGCGTTCTATTATTGCGAAAAGAAAAGTTAAGGTTATCTCTCCAGAGGTTGATACAAGAGCTAAAGGGGATTACATAGAATCAAGAAACGGTTTGTGGCTTGATGCGATTAAGGTTAAACATGCCATTCAAATTATGAGCGTTGTAAAACCGGAAGATGAAGTTATTGCGATTGATGAACTTCAATTTTTCGATAAAAATATTGTTAAAGTAATTTCAAAGCTTATGGATGAAGGTAAAAAGATTATCGGAACAGGTTTGGAACTTGATTTTAAAGCTGAACCGTTTGGGAGTATGCCTGAATTGATGTGTATTGCGACAGAAGTTCATAAGCTTCATGCTGTATGTATGAAATGTGGATGCGAAAACGCAACAAGAACTCAAAGACTTATTGACGGCAAACCTGCCGACAAACATTCTCCGTTAATTATGATTGGCGGGGATGAAACTTATGAAGCACGTTGTATAAAATGCTATGAACTTCCGGATAAAGAGTTGGAAAAGAAAAAACGTGGATTTAAGCTTTTAAGTTTTGAACATTAATCAAACTCCAAAATATCGGCAAAAATGCCGATAGCTATACATTTTCTCGCTCCGGAAACAAATCATAAAAATGATAAAACTGGAGCGGGTATTTTTTTGTTAAATCTTCTAAAAACTCTACATATTGTGCTTCAAGTGCTTGTAATCTTTCTTTCCGAGAGCCTGGAAAATCGAATTTTTTCAAATGTATTTTGTATTTTCCGCCTTTTTCTAAAGTACAGGCAATAAAATAAATCGGTGCACCAAGAATTAATGCAAAGCGGAATGCACCAATTGGAAACCCCATTTTTTGTCCTAAAAAGTCTGAAACAAACATGGCATTTTCGTTGTGCGCAGAAATTCTATCCCCTGCAATAAATAAGATTTCACCGTTATCTAATTTTTCCTTTATCTCGATTGATGTTGTAACGTCAATGTTTTCAACAGAATAGGCAGTAATTGGGTTATCTGACGAGATAGAATTGATAAAGTTTTTAAAAATTTGACACTGTTGAGCTTCCAAAAACAAATTCACCTTTATATCGTCAATGACTTCACCTGAGCGGAAAAATGTACGCATTGCATTAATATTTCCAAGATGAGAACACAAAAAATATAATCCTTTTTTCTTTAAAAGATCGTTATAGAGCATGTTTTTTACGTTTTCGTCTGCAAAATAAATGTCCTTGAATGGAAAATTATCCGTAAACATTTCCATCTTATCTACAAGCCCGTATGAATAATTCAAAAAATGTTTGAATGCTTGAATTGGTGAACCATTTCCTGTTGCAATTTTTAAATATTTTTGCGAATATTTTCTAACATTAGGAGCGCCCAAAAATGCAAAAAGAGTTACAAAAAAAACAATAAATTTTACAGTTTTTTTCCCGAGAAATTTATATATATACCAAAGCAATAACAAGCGTTTTTTACCTGCTGCTTGCTCTTTCATCTCAAACCACTTTTTACCATCATTTTCGTTCATTTTCCTTGGCAAAGCTCCAAAAGTGTATAGTCATGAACTCCAATGTTTTCATATTTTTTGTGGATTTTTAAACCTGCTTTTTCTGCCATTTCAATCATTCGTTTTTCAGAATACATCTTACTGTTTCCATTCGCCATACAAGTGAAATAAAGTGAAATGTGTATAAGCGAGTACGTTGCCCCGTCAAAAAGCTGTTTATCCGTGAATGGTTCAAGGATAAAGACTTTTGTGTCTTTTTGCATTGAATTTTTAACATTTGTCAAAATTGAAACAACTTGGTCTTCTGAAAAACAATCCAAAAACTGACTCATAAATACAGCTCCGGAAAGTTTCGGCAATTGATCTTTCAAAACATTTACACCAAAAAAATTCAATCTGTCGTTTTTAAGATGTTTTTTAGCTTCCTCAATGTTTTCAGGCAAATCAATCATATTAACCTGACAATTTTTATCAAATTCAAGACAAGCACACTCAAATTTTCCAGTATTTCCACCAATATCAAAAATTTGAGTAGGCGAATTTTCACAAATTATTTTCAAAACTTCCTCAAAACATCTGTCAGAATAGAAATGATCAAACTCAAACCAACTTTTTTTCATTTTTTCAGGCAAAAGATGAAGTGCATTATAGATTGTCTCGTAATTCCCGACAAACTTTTTTAAACCGACAGGTTCTGCCTTTTCAAAGGAGTTAGCAAGTTCTGAAGCTCCAAAAAAACAAACATCATTTACAAAATTAAAATTAACTTTTGTCATTTCATTTTGCAAAAATGCACTTCCGACAAGGCTTGCACAATATTTGTCTCCTGTTTTGATTACAACTCCACAAGCACATGCAACTTCTAAAAGTGTCTCTGTTGTGTATTTTGAAGTTTTGCATTTGTCCATAATCTCTTTAATTGTCGATGGATTTTCGTCTATAAATTTCAAAATTCCAAATTTTAACATTGCATTAACAGCCTGAAAAGTCAGTGGGGCAAAAGCTATTTTTTGAGCGTCTGCAAGTGCCTTAATGTGAGGTGATACGTGCCTTTTTATACGTCTATACTTCATTTTTATCCTTTTTTATGTCTTTCTCTATCAATTTTAAACTAAAAATATACGAACTCAAAAGCCCCAGCGAAAGTACCGTCCCGAGTGAACTTATCAGCTTAAATCCGGCAAAAGCCAGTAAAGCAAATGAAAATACTGTTGTTATGCATGACAAAAACACTGAATCTCCGGCTTTTTCAGGATTTGTAAACCTAAACACCGAATAATCCAGCCCGAAACCGATTATCAAAAAAATTGCTAAAAGATGGAAAAGATTGATGGAACACCCAAACAACCCCAAAAATCCAAATAATAGAATCACTGCGCAAATAGATGGTAAAAGAATTTTCAATCCGGATTTTTTGTCATAAATTTTTGCAAGTAACAAATACAAAAGTCCAAAAATTGGGATTAATAAGCCTAAGCAAACTCTTCTACAATGTTTAATTTGTGCAGAAATATCTTTTTGGAAATTTATAATTCTTACACCATCGATTTTTTCTCCATTATAGTCTGAAACCACCATTATAGATGTGTTTTTATCAATTAAGAAATTCTTTTTCATAAATTCAAAATCATTACTTGCACTCAAAAAATTGTTTCCATAGTTTTGACTAATCAATTGTGAACGTTTTTGAACAGGCAAAAATATCGCAAAATCATTGAGTTTTGTTCGGTATAACTCTTTTCGTAAAATTTGGTTCGATTTTTGGCGTTTTTCAGACGGAACATATTTGCTCAAAGCTTGGTATTCTATACCATTAAGCTTATCTGCAATTTCTTCCTCTTTTTGCAATAGTTCTTCAAGGTTATTGCCTTTTACAACAAAAATCGATGTATCAGCACTAGTTCCGGCGATTTCAGTAAACAATTTTTCTGCATTAAGTAAAGTTTTTGGCGGAGTATACATGTTTTTTATATTGTCGTCAAAGTGAGTGTGAAATAATCCGATAATGAGGAGAATAGCAATTAAGCAACTAAGTAACTGGGCGGTTAAGCGTGGTTTAGATGCAAAGATGCCAAGATGCAAAAATGCATGTTTTTCATTGGAGTTGTTGTCAGGCATAGCCTGACCTACAAACGCATCTTTATCTGCTTTGTGGGGACACTGCGTTTTCCCCACCCTACAGCTCTTTACTGTAATGAACTTTACATCTTCGCTTCTTTGCGTCTTCGCCTCTAAATCTCGCTTAGCTGCTTCGCTTCCTAGCTTCTTAGCTGCTTCAGATACGGACTTTGCCTCTATGCATCTTGGCATCTTTGCATCTAAACTATTTGTGTTGTCCGGCTTGTAACCCAAACCTATTTTCTCTAATAACGGATACCACAGCACCACAATTCCATATACCGTGACAAGCCCCGTAATCGTGAAAATTGAAATTTGTCTCAATAAAGTAAAATCTGCAAATAATAAAATTAAAAAAGCACTAACTGTTGTAATTAAGCTTACAGTCAAGCTTTTGAAAATATCTTTTATTACTTCTGTTCCTGTTTTTCCCTCCTTTAATGCAACAAAATAATGCAAAGAATAATCGACACAAACACCAATTAGCGTTGTTGAAAATACAAATGTCAAAATATGTATGTTTCTAAAAACCAAGGCAGTCATACAATATCCTGCATAAATTCCAAGCCCGATACTTAACCCGATTGGAATTAACGGAGATAAAGAACCAAAATACCAGAATACAAGCCCAATTACAAACAATGTTGACAATATACAGATTAAATTGATTTCGAATATAGAATGACTACTCGCAAAATATGAATGAATTGGAGCACCTGTTAAGTAAACTTTTGTTCCGTTTTTTGAGAATTCTTTTTGTATATCAACGAGTTTTTTTACTTCTTTGTTCAAAACAGTTGGAGAAAGTGCAAGTTCTTTATCGACGTCGAGCATAACTAAACTGTAAAATTTATCATTCTGTTGAATTGGTGTAAAACTAGACGGTGCTTGGGAGTTTTCATTCAAGTTCATTACAAAGTCGGTTAAAAGCAGAAATGGATCATCTTCAATTGATCCAACAGGCGGAATGACGGGGTTGTACAATGCTTCATAAGCATTTTCTTCAACTTTGTCATATTGCTTATTTATCAAATACTTGCGTGTTTGGTTTGAAAGCAGATTATTGTGATATTTTTCATATTCTTCAATAATTTCTGTAATGTTTGCATCAGAAGATTTCATTTTAGTTTTATCAATCTTAGCGTAAATTGTTTTTGAAACTTCTTCTGCTTTTTCAAAATCGTTACTTTCGACGATAATATTTATTTTAGCGGAAAATCTACTACTTAAGTCGACAAGTAAATTATCGCTTTTTGATGAAAAAATTGCTTTTAGAATATTTGTTTCGGTATGTGCAGGTTTGAATAAAACCAGTACCCCAAGGGTAACAAGAATTAGTACAAAAAGTATTCTAAATATTTTTACTAATTTGTTCTGCATTTAAAATGAATATCCGTAATTCCGTTTTTGGTTGTATCAATTTTAATATTGTTAATATCGACGCTTCCTTTAATAACTATATCATGCAATTGAGAAGCTGTAACAGAGCCTTTTTTGGGCTTTAAACCAATTGTCCAATTGTTGTTTTCTTTTTTGTAAAAAAGTGAAAAATTCCTATCCAAATATGAATAGTTTCTGTTGGAAACTGCAACAATTACATCATTCATCTGCTTATTTTGGGCAGATGTATAAGAAACAGTTGATTTTATAGGATAAAGGGTTTCAAAAATAGCACCTTTATTTTTTACAAACTGAAAATTTCCACCTGATTTTAAGACAGCAGAGCCAATATATTTTTCTTGCGTAAATTTGCAAGAAACATCTTTCAACTTTGGCATTTGACTTGAAATAGCCTTACTTGTTGATGGGTGGTTAAAAACATCATCCGATGCGAAACAAATACTCATTCCAGATAAAATTATTAACAAAAAAATAAAAATTTTACGCATAATTTTTTAACCTTTCAACAAACCTTTTTGGGGCTGTATAAACACTTTCCATAGTTTTTATGTTTACGCAAATCTGCATACTTTTTGCAGTAAAAATTTTTTCTCCGGTCTTTGCGTCAAAAATTTCATATTTAAGATTTAAAGATGGTTCAAACTCAACAATAGTAGTCACAACTTTCAATTTTTGCATAAAAGTTGCCGGCTTAATAAATTTCAAATCCATTTTTGCAACAGGATATGCAACCCCGTCTTTTTTCATATCATCATAAGTATAACCTATTTTGGAAAGCAGTTCACATCTGGCACTTTCCAAATATTTCAAATAATTTCCGTGCCAAACAACATTCATCGGGTCAAGGTCAAAAAATTGAACATCTATAAAAGTTTCACATACTGCCATCATAACCTCATTATAAAACAAAAGTTCCGGAAGAAAAAGTTTTTTCTTCGTCAATATATTTATATTCAATCGATTTTTCGTTTCTTGTTAAGACAAGTTTGACTTTCATTTCTGGTTTGATTATTGATGAAAATTTCACTTTTTTTACTTTTTGTGGAACAAAATATAAGTTGAAAATATCTCTTGCAAACTCTTTTGCAAAAAACAATTGCACAACCCCAGGAAGAATTGGGAAGCCAGGGAAATGCCCTTTGAAAAAGTTACTGTTTTTCGGAAAAATTAGAGTAATTTCTGCATTTTGTCCATCATTTTCAAGCTTTACAATATTTGGATAAGTCACATTTGTATTGAACCATTCTTTAACCCTTGCGCCATCAATTTTCCCACGTTCATTTGTCGGCAAGTTAGTTAAAAAACGCCACTTTTTTGGGGTAATTATATTGAGAGGAGCAGATTTTTTTATTGCTTTTATCAATTCTAACTTCCCGAAATTTTCGAGGAACTTTTCACCTTTATTATTCAATATAATTGCCGAACAAAGCTTATCGCCAAGTTTAAGGCAATATGATTTTTTAACCAAGTTACTTTTGTTTAAATCCCTTTCGATTTCATCTAAGGAAATTCGTTTTTCTTGAATTTTTACAATTCTATCATTACGTCCTTTTACAATAAATCCGTCTTCAAAAAACTCTAATTCATCGTTTAGTTCCAATTCAGATTCATCAAAATATGGTGAAGAAATTGTATTGTTTATGTATTTTACGTTTTCAAAAAATTGTAATTTTGCATTATGTTTTTGTCTGTATGCGACAACACCGGCTTCTGTACTTCCGTAGATTTCTGTTACACCTTTTGAGATTTTTTCTAAGTATCCAAAAATCTTGTCATCAAGTTTTGCGCCTGCTGAAATAATCATTTCAGGGTTGTGTTTAAATGTATAATTGTATTTTGCTAGTTTTTCTAAAAATGACGGAGTTGATACAAAAACAAATTTCTCATAATCCTTTATATCTTCCGGATACACAACTCTTTCGCCGTCAACTTTACAGTTTAAGGCTTTTGGAAGCATTACCGTAAAAGTTGTTCCATACATGAATTCATCACTGACAGTAGATACAAAAATTGTATCAGGAGAGAATTTGAAAAACTTTGCCAAATCACGACTTTCGGCAAGCATACAATCCTTGCTTTTAATAATAGTTTTAGGCTCTCCTGTTGAACCTGATGTGTGAAAAACAAATTGTTCATTATTTTCTATCATACTTCGCTCTCAAAATAATTCGCACAATATATTCTACCCCGAACATTATCCCTAACGCAACATATGAAATGCAAGCGTTATACAACTCCCAAACTTTTGCGGACATAAAAACTGTTGCAACAGAGATTGAAAGGTTTATGAACATAAAAACACACCAAACATAAGTGAGTTTTCGTGTATAATTTCTACTAAAATCAGTCAATTCTCCGTCCATTCTTTTGGCAACTTTTTGAATAACTGTTTCTTTACAAAAAAGCGATGAAAAGAAAATGCAAAAAATAAATGTATTCATAATCACTGGATAAAATTTCAATGCATACATTTTGCTAAAATGAAACAGCAATACAATAAAAATCGTTCCGAAAAAAGGGATTAAAGGTTTCAGCTTTTTTAAAATATTCATAATTTTATTATTATATAAATACATCGGGAAGTGAAGAATTTTGCAAAAAGCGAAATTTTGGAACTAAAACCTTTTTAATCACATCCACATGACTATTCACATATTGCAAAGTATGGTGTATTATATGTTTATGGATATATTAGAGGTTAAAAATTTAAATCTCGGATTTAATTGCGAGTGTGGATTTCGACAAGCACTATTTGATGTTTCATTTGGACTGGAGAGTGGGAAAATGCATGCTCTTGTCGGAGAATCCGGTTGTGGAAAATCAATTAGTGCAATGAGTATACTAAAACTTCTTCCCAAAACAGCAAAAATTACAAATGGGGAAATTTATTTTAATGGCAAAAATCTTTTAGAATTACCTACAAGAGAAATGCAAAAAATCAGAGGGGATAAAATCGCACTTATTCCGCAAGATCCTATGACATCTCTAAATCCGCTCTACACAATTGGCGATCAACTTTTAGAAGTTATCAAGCTTCATCAGAATTTAAAGGGCGAAAAAGCTGTAAAAAAAGCGATTGAGGCATTGGAAGCTGTTCAAATCCCTTGTGCCAAAGAAAGAATGAAAGCTTATCCACACGAATTTTCAGGTGGAATGAAGCAACGTGCAATTATCGCAATGGCATTGTGCTGTAACGCTGAAATCTTAATCGCAGATGAACCGACAACAGCACTAGATGTAACAATTCAAGCGCAAATAATGAGGTTATTGAAAGAAATTCAAAAAAACAGAAAAACAGCAATTCTTCTCATTACCCATGACCTGGCACTGGTTGGCGAAAATGCAGATTTTGTTTCTGTAATGTATGCAGGCAGAATTGTTGAAACAGCACCGTCAAAAGAATTTTTCGCAAGCCCAAAACATCCTTACACTCAAGCTCTTTTACGCTCATTACCTTCAAACAAAAATTCCAAACTCGAAACAATCCAAGGTCAGCCACCATCAATTCAACAAGATATAACCGGTTGCCGTTTTCATCCAAGATGCGACAAATGCATTGAGATTTGTACCAAAAAAGTTCCTGCACTGGAAAATATTGGTGAAAACCATTGCTGTGCTTGTTTTTGCATTAAATAAGCAATTTATTTTTGTACGTGAGAAGGACTATTATTAACCGCTTTTTCTTCACCGTGGAAACATTTAACAGCAATTGCAGCAACGGCAATTCCTACACCTATCCATAGAGCCTTTGATTTTGATGGCTGAACTTTTTCAGCATTATTAAACCAATTTTTATCTATAAACAATTCTTCTGCATTATCATAAAAGATTTTATTTAAGGCTGTTTCGCCATCTTTTGGTTTATCTTTATAAAATTCTTTTACTGTATCTTCGATAAAATCTGCAAACTTACCATAATTGTCCTTGTTGCCCATCTCAGTAATTGGAGTATCAGAGCCGAACAAAATTCTATCAGCACCTAGCTTTCCGAGTACTTGTTTTATTGTATTTTTGTTCTGTTCTGCGTTATCCCAAAGATTTGTTAACCAAGAGATATCAACAAACAAATTTGATTTCCCGGCTTTTACAGAATTCGAAATTGCATCAATTGTTTTAGTCATTTGTTCCGGCTTGCTTGCCAAATCAATATGGTATAAAATAATCGGATGTTTAGGGTGTTGTTCTGCAAGTTTTATAATCTCTGCAGGATCAGATTTCCCATCAGTTACAGAGTGGAAAACACAAGGTAATCCTTTCTTTTCTGCCAATGAAATATATTTCGAATAAGCTTCAAAATTATCTTTAATCGGTTTGTCCGTATTAGATGGGTGGAATTTTAGCCCGTAAAATTTATTTTCACTCAAAAGTTGTTCTGCAACAGTTGTATCTTTTGCAATCCCCGGTTGACAAGATAAAAGCGGTAACAATTTAACGTTATCGTTACCTTTCATCGCTGTAATTTCTTTTGCCGAATCAGATTCTGAACAAAATGTATCTTGTCCAAGAGAATTTAATCCTGAAAGTGAACTTACAAGAACTTTTTTCACATTATTCGGTTCAACTGTATCGATAATATTTTGCGAATTATATGTAACTTTTTGACCATTATCATACATTGTACCAATATGACCTTGAACGTCAAACTTCTTTCTATTAGAACCAAATGATGGATTACTAAAACTAACTCTTTGAATTTTCATTGTGTATCAACCCCTTTTTATAACTGATATGGTTTTTCAAAATTACATGAAAAACCACAAAATAATTTTTGCGTATTTTGCAATAAATACTGCAGCAAAACTGAATATAAAATCATACAAAATTTTTATACCGCTCTGAGAATAAATCCATCCACCCATAAAAGCGCCACCATCGTGTTTTAATCCTGCAATAAACAGCATATACAAAACACCGATTACATGGATTGTCAAAACTCCTACAAGCACTGCATGTAGCATATTTCTGTTAGTAAAACCACTTTTCAAAATTGAGCCGGCAAAAAATATAGCCGGAATATACGCAAGAATATAGCCAAAACTGTATTCCAGCACATATTTTGGACCTCCACCAAGTGCAAAAACAGGAATTACAAAAAGTCCCAGCAAAATATAAAGCAAAACGCTTAATATTCCAAACTTTCTACCTAAAAATGCACCAATAAACATTATAACCGGAACTTGCGGAATAAGTTTGTACGTATGGATGAAATCGTGAATATTCAACTGTTCACCATTAAAAACCCCGACAGGTAGAATAAAATGGTTTACATTGAATTGAACAAATGTTGCAAGAATTATCAAAAAAGTACAGCATAAAATAAGCAATAAACTTCCAAATGATAATCTTATACCTTCAATTTGCTTTTTTACAACTCTGATTTTCGGTGCACTAGTGTCGTTAGTCATAAAATATTAATTTTCCCCTTTAGAACAGCGATATTTTTTTCATATTCTGATTTAAATTTATCGTAAAAAATGTTTTCTGTCCACATTATTAAGGCATCTTCATTATTATCTTGATAATAGCCTTTTCTAGTTCCGAGTGACTTAAATCCGTATTTCTCATAAAGCCCTATTGCTGGCTTGTTTCCGACTCTAACCTCAAGTGTAATATACTTTGCCATATTGCGATAACATTCATCAATTATAGTTTTTAACATCGCTTCACCAATATGTCTTTGTCTAAAATCAATATCAACAGCAATATTTGTAATATGCACTTCCTCAAGAATTTGCCAACACCCGCAATAAGCAATTAAATTTTCATTTTCATCAAACACACTAAAGTATCTCGCCAAATCATTAGAAAGTTCGCCCATAACCGAATCTTTTGACCAATGATGCGAGCCGTATGCCTTTTCTTCAATCGCAATCACAGCATCAACATCGGACTTTTCCATAGGTTTAATTTTTATAGACAAAATATCCTGTTTCATAAGTTAATTTTAACATAAATAAGTGAAAAGTGAAACTTTCAAAACGTCATTCCGACAATGATATTGTTAGGCTGTGAAGCCCAAACCTACCGAAACAACTGTGGTGTATTTACGCATCTTTTTCTTTTTTTTATTCCACTTGACACACTCATTATATAAATGTAAATTTATAATATTATGGTTGATAAAATAAAAATTCGTGGAGCGAAAGTTCACAACTTAAAAAATATAAATGTTGATATTCCGTTGAACAAAATTGTAGGCATTGCAGGGGTTTCGGGTTCTGGAAAATCTTCTCTTGCACTTGGGGTTTTGTATTCTGAAGGTTCTAGAAGATACTTGGAAGCACTTTCAACTTACACAAGACGACGAATGACACAGGCTGAAAAAGCTCTTGTGGACGAAGTTTTGTACGTACCAGCATCTCTTGCGCTCCACCAAAGACCTGCCATCCCCGGGGTTAGAAGCACTTTTGGGACAGGTACTGAGCTACTAAACAGTCTTAGATTGATGTTTTCAAGACTCGCAAGTCATAAATGTCCGAATGGTCACTATGTTGAGCCGTCATTGGCTGTCGCTTCAGAGCAAGAGCTTGTTTGCCCTGCTTGCGGAGAGCATTTTTATGCGCCGTCAGCAGAAGAACTAGCTTTCAATAGCCAAGGAGCTTGCAAAACTTGCGGTGGCACAGGAATTGTAAGAACCGTTGACAAATCTACACTTGTGCCGGATGATTCTATCAGCATTGACGATGGAGCTGTTGCTCCGTGGAACAGTCTCATGTGGTCTTTGATGACTGATGTTTGCCGAGAAATGGGGGTACGTACAAATATTCCATTCAAAGATTTGACCGATAAAGAAAAGGATATTGTCTATAACGGACCTGCAGAGAAAAAACATATTTTCTACAAAGCTAAAAACACAAATCAGGCGGGTGAACTTGATTTTACATATTACAATGCGGTTTATACAGTTGAAAATGCACTTTCTAAAGTCAAAGACGAAAAGAGCATGAAACGAGTTGAAAAATTTTTGAAACAAGATATTTGTCCTGACTGTGGTGGAACTCGTTTATCCGAAAAGGCTAGAGCACCAAAACTTATAGGCATAACACTTGACAAAGCTTGTCAAATGACACTTTCTGAACTTGTTGAATGGGTTGAAAAAGTACCAAAATCTTTGCCTGACAAAATGCAACCAATGGCAAAAAGTATTTGTGAGTCTTTTCAATCCGTTGCAAAACGCCTAATGGACTTAGGTTTGGGCTACTTGACTCTTGATAGAGCGTCCTCAACTCTTTCGACCGGAGAAAGACAGAGAATGCAATTAGCTAGAGCGGTAAGAAATCGTACTACAGGCGTATTATACGTGCTCGATGAACCTTCTATTGGACTTCATCCGTCAAATATCGTTGGTTTGAGCGGTGTAATCCATGACCTTGTAGATGATGGAAATTCTGTAATCTTGGTTGACCATGATGCGCAGATTTTGAAAGAATCAGATTGGATTGTGGAAATGGGGCCAAAAGCCGGTATAAATGGCGGTTATGTCATTGCAGAAGGTACTGTTAAAGAACTTGAAAACAACAAAAATTCAATTATTGGAAAATTCCTTTCTGAAAAAGAAAAAATTCTTGTTAGACCAAAAATTAATGCTGAGCAAATTTTTGAACACGGAAAAATTCAACTTAAAACCAAACAAATTCACACGGTAAAACCCCTACAAGTTGAAATCCCAAAAGGGAGATTAACTGTTGTGACAGGCGTTTCTGGCTCAGGAAAAACGACAATGGTTTTGGAAAGCCTTGTTCCGGCACTGGAAGCAATGATTGGAGGAAAGAAAACCCCTGAACATATAGTAAATATTGATGCTGAAGGAATTAAACAGGTGAAGCTGATTGATGCTACGCCAATTGGAATAAATGTTCGTTCAACAGTTGCAACATATGCGAATATTCACGACGAGTTAAGAAAAGTTTATGCAAAGACTGAAAAGGCGAAGGCACTCAAATATAAAGCCGGCGATTTTTCTTATAACACTGGAAAACTCCGCTGCCCAACTTGTGATGGCACAGGTGTAATAAATTTGGATGTTCAATTTTTGCCTGATGTAGAAATCCCTTGTCCTGACTGTGGCGGTTCAAGATATACCAAGGTTGCAAATACGATTAAGTACGGTAAATATGCATTACCTGAGCTTATGGCAATGGACGTAAATACGGCACTCGACGCTTGTAAGGACTTGAAAATAGTTTATCAGCGCTTGAAAGTATTGCAAGACTTAGGATTGGGTTATTTAACTCTTGGAGAAGCTACTCCAAGTCTTTCAGGCGGTGAAGCACAAAGATTGAAACTCGCAAGCGAAATGCGTAAAACCCAGTCAGACTCTGTATTTGTGTTTGATGAACCGACAATTGGTCTACACCCGCTCGATGTCCAGACGCTTTTGGAGGTATTCCAAACTCTGATAAACAACGGGGCTACGGTAATCGTAATTGAGCACGATTTGGATGTAATTAGAAACGCTGATTATATTATAGATATGGGACCTGAAGGCGGGGAAGCCGGTGGAGAAGTAGTTTTCAGCGGAACTCCACAAGAACTAAAAACATGCAAACTATCCAAAACCGCAAGGTTTGTATAGTGAAGATAAAATGTGTAGTCTATACAAAAGTAAAAAGTAAGTAGTCGCAATTTTCGTCTTATTCAGAATCTATCAATGCCAATATTAGCATAATTAATTTCGTTGTCGGAATAGTAATTCCGACCCACTTTTTAAAACGGTCTACTCACTACTCACCATTCACCACTCACTAACGATACGGTCTTTTCACTTCTCACGTTTCACTTTTCACCAAAATTGCATTTATGCTATAATATTACCAAGAGATACTATAAGGAGTACGAATGGATTTAAAAGAGCTTCCAAAATGTCCGGTTGAAACAACTTTAAGGTTAATTGGTGAAAAATGGCGAATTTTAATCATTAGAGATTTGCTCAATGGAACAAAACGTTTTGGAGAATTAAAAAAAGCTTGTAGTGGAATTTCGCAAAAAGTTCTTACACATAATTTAAGAAAAATGGAAGATGATGGACTTGTAAAACGAGAAGTTTTTCCGGAAGTTCCTCCACGAGTAGAATATACACTAACTGATGTCGGGTATAGTTTAGCACCTGTTCTGGACGCTATGGCAAGTTGGGGAACGGATTACAAAACATTTTTGAAACTTTTACAAAAGATGCAATAATGTCATTATACCTTGTCGGCTAATATTTTACAAAGATTAATTATGTATAATACTTTACATAAAATAGCAAAAATAATTTTATCATGTATTATATACGTAGGAGAAATTTTATGACATTACTTAATGCTATACATAATGCATTTCCGGAACAATCAACTAACTCTAAACTGAAATTAATTGAAAAAAACTCACAACCTCAAACAAGAGAAGAAGTTGTTTATCGTAAAAACGGCAAGTCAATTGATAGAATTATAGAAATTGATGTCGTAACCGGTTCTAGACTAAAAACGACTCATTTTGATTATTTCAATGATAAAAAAGTTCGCTCAATTGATGAGTATGACAAGTTTTCCGGACAAAAAATTCGCACTATCAATTATGTTCTTTATAAATCTGTTGATGAATACGATTTAGATACCGGTAAAAAAATTCGCACAATAAATTATAATATTAAAGACGAAACGAAAATTTCTTCTATTCAAGAATACGACCTTGCAACAGGTAAAATTATAAAAATTTCAATATTCAAACGTGACGGCAAAACTATTAGTATTATAAAAAGCATTGATCCGGAAACTGAAAAGGTTACAAGCTGGATTAATAACAAAAATATCGATTACAGAATGCCTGAACGCACTAAAGCAGTATCAAGGATTTACGAAAACATTAAAACCTCTACAGTTCAATCAAATCGTGATGATATCGCAAGATTGATTGATAATCTTTATAAAAATAAAACTAAGTTTGAAAATATTAGATAATAATATAGTTTAAAAAAAGTAATTGCAGATAAGTTAAATTATCCGCAATTACTTTTTTTAAATAATTTAATAATGAAATAAATAGAATAAACTATTTATTCATCATATCTTATTACATCTAATGGTAAAACTCCAGCTTTGAGTTCTTCATAAGCTATATCAATAGGATCCAATGAGTCACCAATCTCCACTAATGGTTTAGCACCCATTGAAATCTGAATTGCTCTAGCTCCAAGAAGTCTAGCTCTTTCAAACCTTGTTAAATTTTCTGTAGTCATGAATATTACTTCCATTTTTTAGGTATTACCGTTTACCAAGATTAATTTTATAAGTAAAAATATATCCCTACAACTTGTAAAAACCTATTCCCATGTTTCAACATGAGAAATTAACATTCTTCTACAACAATATCTGTTTAAGCCTAAGTCATCTAAGATATCTTTTGATTTTTCACCGGCAGCTAATCTTTTATTATATTCATCAAAGTAAGCTGATACTGGTTTTCCACAACTTAAGCATCTTATAGGAATCATTTATATCATCTTTTTAATTTTTTAAATAAAAATTATAAAATTACAGAAAAATTATCTGTAACTTTTTTGTTTACGTGCTCTTGCTCCAGGACCACCATATTTTTTAGGTTCTGAACGTCTTGGGTCACCTACTAACATAGTTCTGTCGTAGTGTATGAATTTATCTTTTAAATTCATATCTTGAGACCATTGTACAAGTCCTTTAGCAATTACCATACGTGCAGCTTCAGCTTGACCCATTACTCCTCCACCAACAACATGGATGTTAATATCCACTTCATTAGCTAAATCTCCAGCTAAGGTTAATGGTTCTTGTAATTTTAAGTTAGCGAGTTCTGGGGAGTAAAGTTCTAAAGGAACTCTGTTTATTCTTACTTTACCAGTACCTTCTTGAACAGTACCTCTTGCGATAGCTGTTTTACGTTTTCCACTTGTATGAATAACTTTAACCATAATCACACACCCACTTATCTAAAAGGTAGCTCCTAAAAGTTTAGAAACTTCACCTAATTCAATACCTTTTTTAAGGTTGTTGTACTCTGCTTCAGGAACTGCAACAAGATCAGCATCAGCATATTCTTCAGGTACACCAACATATGCTTTTAAACCTTTGAAAGCAACTCTACCTTTAGATTTTTTATAAGGTAACATTCCTCTTACAGTTCTTCTGAATATATCGTCTGGTCTTCTAGGATATTTAGGACCTAAATCACGAGGGTTAGAGATACTTGCTCTGTCTACTCTTTGTTTGTATTTTGCATAAGCCCAATCCTTATTACCAGTAATCATAATCTTTTCAGCATTAAGAATTACTACTTCTTCGCCTTCTAAGAGATTTTTACTAGTTACACTAGCTAATCTTCCTAAAACGCATCCTTCTCCGTCAATAATCATAATAACAACACATCCATCTTATTCCATGATTCTAATGTTGCTTCCTTTTGGATTAGATTCCATTATATCATCAATTGAGACACATTCTCCACCAGCACTTTCAATTTTTTCTTGTGCTTTTTGTGAGAATTTAAATGCTGCAACATTTACTTTTTCTGTTAAATCACCGTTAGATAATACTTTTCCAGGTACTAAAACAGTTTCATCAGCATTTGCATACCTTGCAATATCTGATAAATTAACTTCTGCAGTTCTTCTGTTAGACCTTCCAAGTCTATTAGCAACATCTTTCCAAATAGCTGCATTTTCTGTTTTTGATTTTTTATTAAGTTTATTAATAAGTTCAATAAGGTTAGGATTTGTTTTGATAATTTTCTTAACCATTATTTACTTCCTCCTTCACTAAATCTGATAAACTTATCTGCTTTTTCACCTAATTCATCGCAAGCTTGCAATAAAACTTCTTTAGGAGGCATTGATCCATCAGTTTCTATTCTAAATATAAAATCATTTTCATGATATCCTACATTGATGTAGCTTTCATCTTTTCCTTCAGATTGTGCATTTCTAATTGAAGCTCTTACACAGCTTTTACACATAGCACAGTCTTCAATGTCTAAAATCTTAATCTCTTTGGATCTTTTATCAGATTTTAAAACACCTCTTGGGCATGCATCAGCACATTCATAATCAATTCCCACATCCTCATTAAAAGTGATTTCAGGATATTGTTTATAAACACATACAGTAGTTGGCATCCATTTAGCATGTTCTTTTCCATATCCAACTTTTGCAACTGCTTCAATATTGAGTTTTTCGCCTTCTTTAAGTTTTACTAAAGGAATGGTATCATATACTGGTTTAATTTTTGAGTCTGAAGATATTAAATCCTTAGAATAAACAACTTTAGGTCCTTCTTCTTTTAAAGAAAACATGACACTATTGTTTTCCTCGTAATCATCATCACCAGGTAAAGGTAAACCTTCAATTGCATCCATGTTAGAAACTAAAGGAGTTAAACCAAGCCTATGAGCAAGTACCTCATTAAACATAGCTGAATCATTTCTCATGATATTTACATCTTCAATAGCTATTTTAGGTACATTTACCATTGCACACCTTCTAATAGCATTAATAAAAGGTACTTCTGCATCACGGACAATGAAAACAATTTCATCATCTGTTTGACTTTTAACTTCTATCTCCATATTAAACCCTTCTTAGACTCTTCTTCCTCTTTTACCACCAGGTCTTCCAGTACCGTCGTGAGGAATAGGAGTGATATCTTCTATTTTACCAATTTTAATTCCAGCTCTTGCTAAAGCACGAATAGTAGCTTGTGCACCAGGTCCTGGACTTCTGTGTCCGTTTCCACCAGGAGCTCTTACTCTAATATGTAAGCCAACAAATCCTTTTTCTTTAGCATCATCAGCTATTCTAGTTGCTGCAGCCATAGCTGCGAAAGGTGAAGCTTGTTGTCTATCTGCACGAACAACTTTACCACCTGACCATTGGGAAATGGTTTCAGCACCAGTAATATCTGTTACAGTAATAATAGTGTTATTGTATGATGAGTAAATATTAGCTATACCCCATTTTTCATCTTTTGCCATAATTACACCCTTTATTCCTCAGTAGCTTTTTCATTTTTGTTTTTATTGTACTCTTCAATCTGTTTAGCTACAGGTGATGATGGATAAAATCCAATTTCATCTTCTTGGCCTTTTAATACAACATAACTTGGTGAATTGATTTTTTTACCGTTTAAAGTTATGTGACCATGTACAACAAACATTCTAGCTTCTTTAGGAGTACGAGCTAAACCTTTTTTGTAAACAATAGTTTGTAATCTTCTTCTTAAGATATCTTCAACAGTTAAGTTTAAGACTTCTTCAAGTGCTGCACCTTCAGGCAAAACACCGGTTCTAGCTAAGTGTCCTAATAATTCTAATTTTTCATCTTGCATTTGGTCCATATCGAACCCGAGTAGGTATCTTGCTTCCCTACTGTATCTTCTAACTAAAGTATCAGCTTTCCAAATTTCTTTTTTGTTTTTTAAGCCGTATTTAGTCATCAATTTATTTTCATTTTTGATTCTTTCTGCATTCCAAGGATGTGGCGGTGTATTATACTTTTTCCTTGATTTTCTAGGTTGTCCCATTAAAACATCTCCTTTATAAAAATAATTAAATTAATACTATCATTGTAAAAAAATTATTGAGTAATATTAATTATAAAAAAAGTTCTCATGCTTATGAACGTTTTACACCAACTGAAGAACTGTTCCTGAAAGTAGATTTAGTTCTTTGACCTCTAACAGGTAAACCTGCTTCGTGTCTTCTACCTTTGTAACTTCTGGTTTTCTTCATTCTGTTTAAATCATCTCTTAAAGTCATGTCAAGATCTGATTCAATTAAATGAATATTTTCACCAGTTTCATAGTCTTCCCTACGGTTTAACATCCAATTAGGAATATTAAATTTCTGTGGGTTTTCTAAAATTTCTTCAATTTTTAAAACATCTTCATCAGCGATATAACCGATTTGAGCTTCAGAATCTAAATCTAAAGTACGGCACATAGTTGTGGATAAAGATATTCCAACACCTTTGATTTCGGTTAAAGCTTGTTCAATGGTTTTATTACCATCTACATCCTTTCTAGAAATACGCACCAAGTGCTTAAAGTCGTCTTCCATTAAATAACCTCCATTTATAGAGCGAATCTACGAGACGCAAAAGTAATAGATTCGAATGTTTTGATTTCAAAACACAGTTCTTTCAACAATTTAAAACTTAGTATTTACAACTAAGAGTGCAAAATATCAGTTTAACAAATAATTTAATAATCGTGAAAAAAATAATTAAAAAATCGTATGTTAAAAACTAATAAACGCCGAGACTGGGATTTGAACCCAGGAGGGAAAAGCTCCCACGAGATTTCCAGTCTCGCGCCTTACCAGGCTAGACTATCTCGGCATTATTGCTTAAAATAGCTCCAAGTATAATAAAAAATACTTAGCCTATCATGTTAAACACTAATTAACATGATAACAATATATTTAATTTTCTACCTATATAAAGGTATTGATTTTTTTAAGTTAAAATAAGATTAA
>OGOP01001059.1_pt1 | contig 21293 bp, 18 predicted proteins | sample 1552591 | NCBI WGS metagenome assembly OGOP01 (sample SAMEA2580120, study PRJEB22360) | human gut metagenome | biome: human gut; feature: human-associated habitat; material: faeces | place: Denmark | collected 2008/2010 | reverse complement strand
CCCGCCGTATCGACAATCAGCTCCGTGGTCGTTCCGGCCGTCAGGGAGACCCGGGTGAGTCCCGTTTCTACATTTCCCTGGAAGACGATCTGATGAGACTCTTCGGTTCCGAAAAACTGATGGGCATTTTCAAATCCCTCGGTGTACCGGAAAATGAGCAGATCGAGCACAAGATGCTTTCTTCCGCCATCGAAAAAGCGCAGAAGAAGATCGAGGGCAACAACTACGGAATCCGTAAAAACCTGCTCGACTATGACCAGGTCAACAACGAGCAGCGTGAGATCATCTACAAAGAGAGACGCCGCGTTCTGGACGGCGAGAGCATGAGAGACACCATCTTCAAGATGATTGCCGACACCATCGACAATACTGTGGATCTCTGCATCGGCGAGAACACCGAGCAGTCCGAGTGGGATCTGAACGAGTTAAATGAGATGCTGATCTCCGTCATGCCAGTGAAGGCAGTGACAAAAGAGCGCGTAGAGAAGATTTCCAAAAACGAGCTGAAACAGCAGTTAAAAGAGGAAGCTGTTAAACTCTACGAGGAGAAAGAAGCAGAATTCCCGGAGGAGGAGCAGATTCGTGAGCTTGAGCGTGTCGTTCTTCTGAAGGTTATCGACCAGAAGTGGATGGATCATATCGATGATATGGATCAGCTCCGCGAGGGTATCGGCCTGCAGGCATACGGCCAGAGAGACCCGAAGGTTGAGTACAAGATGGCAGCTTACGACATGTTTAACGAAATGCTCGAGTCCATCCAGCAGGATACCGTCCGTCTCCTGTTCCATGTACGTGTTGAGCAGAAAGTAGAACGTGAGCAGGTAGCCAAAGTGACCGGAACCAACAAAGACGAGTCCGGCCCGAGAAAACCGGTACAGCGCGCAGAACGTAAGATCTATCCAAACGATCCATGCCCGTGCGGAAGCGGCAAGAAGTACAAACAGTGCTGCGGAAGAAAACCGGTTTGATAAAAGCAGAACAGCAGTGAGACGGATGAGCACGATCCGTTTGACAAAGCACGCAGCTTCCCTACCAGAAGCTGCGTGTCATACAAAATATAAAACAGAAAGCAGGTGAAGCTTGTGGTAGTTGAATTAGACCAGTTCAAAATGGAACTTGGCACATACGATAAACCATTAGTGGAAGTGAGGGATTCACTTTGACCTCGCTAACAAAGAGCAGAGGATCGAAGAATTAGAGCGTAAAATGGAGGAACCCAATTTCTGGGACAACCCCGAAGAAGCGCAGGAGCAGATGAAACAGCTGAGCAGCATGAAAGAGGACAGAGATACGTATCAGAAACTGGTATCCGCCAAAGAAGATATGGAAACTCTGATCGAGATGGGACAGGAGGAGGATGACGATTCCGTTGTTCCGGAAATCGCGGAAATGATGGAAGAGTTCAAGGCATCCTTCGATGCCATCCGCATCAAAACCCTGCTGTCCGGCGAATTTGACAAGGACAATGCGATCATCAAACTGAACGCAGGTGCAGGCGGAACCGAGGCGTGCGACTGGTGCGGCATGCTGTACCGTATGTACACCAGATGGGCAGAACGCAAAGGCTTTACGATCGAGGAACTCGACTTTCTGGACGGTGATGAGGCCGGTGTGAAGTCCGTGACATTCCAGGTCAACGGCGAAAACGCTTACGGTTATCTGAAATCCGAAAAAGGCGTTCACCGTCTCGTCCGTATTTCTCCGTTCAACGCGGCAGGAAAACGCCAGACATCGTTCGTATCGTGCGATGTTATGCCGGATATCGACAAAGAGATCGATGTTGAGGTTCGTGATGAGGATATCCGTATCGATACGTACCGTTCCAGCGGTGCCGGCGGACAGCACATCAACAAGACGTCATCGGCGATCCGAATCACGCATATGCCGACCGGCATCGTGGTTACGTGCCAGAATGAGCGTTCCCAGTTCCAGAACAAGGACAAGGCAATGCAGATGCTGAAAGCAAAATTGTATATGCTGAAACTCCAGGAGCAGGCAGATAAGCTGAGCGACATCCGCGGCGAAGTAACCGAGATCGGCTGGGGCAACCAGATCCGTTCTTACGTTATGCAGCCATACACCATGGTCAAAGACCACCGTACCAACGCAGAGACCGGAAACGTCGATGCAGTCATGGACGGCGGAATTGATCTGTTTATCAACGCATATCTGAAGTGGATTGCCCTCGGAACCGGAGCGAAAGAGGAAGAAGCATAATTCGGCTGTGGGCAGAGCACAGTGACAAGTAAAATAAGGAGCATTTTCACCAACAGAGGACGGAAATGCTCCTTTCTGTTTTGAAGCCAAAGGCAAACAGGAGGTAAAAGTATGGGTATTATCAGAGCAGCAGTCAATGCAGTACACGGCAGTCTCGCCGATCAGTGGCTGGAGACCGTGGAACCGTATGAGATGGGGGAACATACGGTATTTACAGAGGGGATTCTGGTAAGAAAAGGCCAGAATAAAAAGGGAAGCCAGACGATTTCAAACGGTTCTGTGATCCATGTCTATGACAATCAGTTCATGATGCTGGTAGACGGCGGAAAGATCATTGATTACACCGCAGAGCCGGGCTACTTTACCGTAGACCAGTCATCGTCTCCGTCGATGTTCAGCGGATCGCTTGACGCGGCAGTAAAAGATACGTTTGAGCGCCTGAAATTCGGCGGCCAGACTCCGCATGAGCAGAGAGTTTTCTATATTAATCTGCAGGAAATCAAGGGAATCAAATTCGGAACGAGAAATCCGGTCAACTATTTCGACCAGTTCTACAATGCCGAGCTGTTCCTTCGGGCACACGGTTCCTATTCCATCCGCATCGTCGATCCGCTCCGCTTCTACGCAGAGGCTGTGCCGAGAAACGCATCCCGCGTGGAGATCGAGGATATCAACGAGCAGTATATGAACGAATTTTTAGAGGGCCTGCAGTCCTCGATCAATCAGATGGCAGCCGACGGCATCCGCATTTCGTTCGCAGCATCCAAGAGCGCCGAGCTGTCCCGCTACATGGCAGATGCGATGGATGAGAGCTGGCGGGCAATGCGCGGCATGGAGATCCAGTCCGTGGCAATCGCAAGCCTTTCCTACGATGAAGCTTCCCAGAAACTGATCCAGATGCGCAACGAAGGTGCGATGATGTCTGATCCATCGATCCGTGAGGGCTATGTACAGGGAGCGATGGCACGCAGTATGGAGAAAGCAGCAGCCAACCCAAACGGAGCCATGAACGGCTTTATGGGTGTTCAGATGGGTATGAATGCCTTCGGTTCCTCGTTTGCATCGGCGTCCGCTTCGAATCAGCAGCAGATGCAGCAGCAGGCGGCAGCCAAGACACAGCAGGAAGCTGCAAAAGGCGTATGGAAATGCTCCTGCGGAACGGAAAACACCGGCAATTTCTGCTCAAACTGCGGAAGTGCAAAGCCGATGGTGTGGATCTGCGGCAAGTGCGGAACGGAGAACAGCGGGAAGTTTTGTTCGAACTGCGGCAGCCCGAAACCGGAAGCGGCAGGAAAATGGGTCTGCGCATGCGGGACCGAGAATACCGGCAAGTTCTGCTCGAACTGCGGAAAACCAAGACAGTAAAAGAAAACAGATAACCATCCAATACAACAGCGGCTCCGGGGAAGGAGGGATAGAATATGGAGGTTATTACATACAAATGCCCGAACTGCGGAGGCGATCTGACCTTCGATCCGGCAAGCGGAAAGTATAAATGCGAGTACTGCCTGTCCTCGTTTACACAGGAAGAAGCCGAAAAGGCGAACCCGAAAGCAGCGGAAGCGCTGAACGGGGAGGACGATGCTGCCGGTGCACAGGAAGCATCCGATGCACAGAAGGAAAGCAGTACGGAGGAAACAAAAGGGGAAACAGAGCAGGGCGAAGCAGTTGTCTACATCTGCCCGAACTGCGGCGCTGAGATTGTGACCGATGCGACGACGGCAGCGACATACTGTTTCTACTGCCACAACCCGGTGGTGCTTTCCGGCCGGCTTTCGGGAGAATATATGCCGGATTTCGTGCTGCCGTTTAAGATCAGCAAGGAGCAGGCAATCGAGAAATTTTTGTCATTTGCGCGGAAGAAACGCTTTATTCCGAAGGACTTTTTCGAGAAAAACCAGGTACAGAAGATGACGGGTGTCTATTTCCCGTACTGGATTTACGGCGGAGACTTTGAGACGGATTACATGACACGCGGCCGGAAGGTGAGAGTCTGGCAGACCGGTGATGTGGAGTACAAAGAGACCAGCATCTACGATGTCCGCCGGGAGGGCGAGGTCCGCGTGGACGGTCTGTCGCGCAATGCACTGAACAAGGCCGACCGCGATCTGATCGAATGCGTGCAGCCCTATCGTCTGGAGGAGATGCAGCCGTTTTCTATGGGCTATCTTTCCGGATTTCAGGCGGAAAAACGTGATATCGAACAGGCGCAGATCGCACCGGAACTGAAAAAAGAACTGGAGACGATGGCGCGCGGCGCAATGCGGAACGAGGCGAACGAGTATATTTCCCTCGAACAGGAGAAAATGAAGCTTTCTCCAAAGCGGGAGGACTGGCGTTACGTACTGTTTCCGGTCTGGACGCTGACGTATCCGGGAAAAGACGGAAAAGTTTACTACTACGCGATGAACGGCCAGACCGGCACGATCAACGGTGATTTTCCGTTTGAGCGGAAAAAAGCGCTGCTGACGTCGGTTGTGAGTGCACTTTTTGTACTGATCTTTATGCTGGTGGGAGGGTATTTCTCATGAGAAGAATGAAAAAAGCGAGACAATATCTGCTCGGCATTTTTGCAGCCCTTCTGCTGTGCGGGATTTTTTCTGTGAATACCGTAAAAGCGGACACCCAGTATGTCTACGACAACGCATCGCTTCTTTCGGATGAGGAGGAGCAGGATCTCGAGCGTTCCTGTGCGGAGTTCGAGAGCAATACGGACATTCATATGGTGATCCTGACCGAGTACAGCAGCGGCTCCGAGGACTGCCAGGCGATTGCGGATGATTTCTATGATAAAAAGTATCCGAAGGAGCCGAACGGCGTCTGCTTCCTCATCGACATGGGACAGCGCCAGATTGTAATTTCAACGTCGGGCATTATGCAGTATTATATGTCGGACGCGGAAATCGATGACATTCTGCAGGCAGCGCAGAGCTATGCAAAAGAGGGCGACTATGCGGGGACGTTTGCAAAAATGATTACGATAACGCAGGAGTGCTTCGACCGCGGTGTTTCCGAGGCGGACTACCTGATTACAGAAGACGGCTCGATCATTCATTACCGTAAAATCAACAGTACCGAGGCAATGATTGCTGTCCTTTTAGCTGCTGTGACAGGATTTTGTGTTTATTTTGGAATCTGGAAGAGTTACAGACGAAAGAAAAACCGCGGTGCAAAGGGCTATGCGGATCTGAAACGCGTAAAAATCAGAGACCGCAGGGATGCACTGATTGACCGCCATGTGTCGATGCACAAGATCCCGAGGGACGACGGAAACCACGGAGGAGGCGGTTCCGGCGGCGGAGGAGGCGGTGGCGGCGGAAGCCACGTTCACACATCCGCCAGCGGAAACAGCCACGGCGGCGGAAGTATCGGATTCTAAAAAGTCCTTGCGCATTGTGCCGGAATATGGTACGATCTTTCCTGTGAAAACAAATGTATTTCCTGGAAAGAACATAGAAACAGAGGATTGCCATGAGAGAAGAGAAAACAAAGTATTATGTAATCAAAGAAAAGGCGGTTCCGGAGGTCCTTTTGAAGGTCATCGAGGCCAAACGGTTGATGGATATGCAGGAGCTTACCGTGCAGCAGGCAACGGAAAAAGCGGGAATTAGCAGAAGCTCTTTCTATAAATACAAAGATGATATTCTTCCTTTTCATGACAATGCAAAAGGAAAAACGATTACGTTTATTCTGCAGATGGACGATGAGCCGGGACTGCTTTCCGATGTGCTGAAGATTATCGCCGAGTTTCACGGAAACATTCTGACCATTCATCAGACGATTCCGTTAAACGGCGTGGCGTCACTGACGATCAGTGTGGATATCGCGGAAGACCGGGGAGACGCCTCGGAGATGATCAACGAGATTGAGTCCAGACAGGGAGTTCATTATTTTAAAATCTTAGGACAGGAGTCCTGAAAAAGAAAAAGCAAGAGAGGGACAAAAGAGATGATTCAGATTGCAGTATTAGGATATGGCACCGTTGGTTCCGGCGTGGTAGAAGTCATCAACACGAACCATGACAGCATCAACAAGAGAGCAGAGAACGAGATTAATATCAAATACGTTCTGGATTTAAGAGATTTCCCGGGAGATCCAGTGGAAAAAGTGCTGGTACATGATTACGAAGTGATCGCAAACGATCCGGAGGTTGATATTGTTGTCGAGGTCATGGGCGGCGTTGAGCCGGCTTACACCTTCACAAAACGTGCGCTGGAGGCTGGAAAGAGCGTCTGCACATCCAACAAAGAGCTGGTGGCAAGACACGGTACCGAGCTTCTTGCAATTGCAAAAGAGCACGGCGCAAACTATCTGTTTGAGGCAAGCTGTGGCGGCGGTATCCCGATCATCCGTCCGTTAAACTCCTCCCTGACTGCAGATGAGATCGATGAAGTAACTGGTATCTTAAATGGTACCACGAACTATATCTTAAGCAAAATGGCAAGCGACGGTTCCGATTTCGCGGATGTATTAAAAGAGGCACAGCGCCTCGGCTACGCAGAGCGCAACCCGGAAGCAGATGTAGAAGGCTACGATGCGTGCCGTAAAATTGCGATTCTTTCTTCTCTTGCTTATGGAAAAGAAGTCAATTACGAAGAGGTTTACACCGAGGGAATCACAAAGATCACCGCAGAGGATATCAAATATGCGACCTCGATGGGAACCGCAATCAAACTGCTCGCAACAAGCCGCAAGGTGGGTGATCAGTATTACGCCATGGTAAGCCCGGTGATGATTGACGCGAAAAACCCGCTGTACAGCGTAAACGGTGTCTTCAACGCCATCTTCATCCACGGAAATGTACTGGGTGATGCCATGTTCTACGGAAGCGGAGCAGGAAAACTCCCGACCGCAAGTGCCGTTGTTGCCGATGTTGTAGACTGCGCAAAGAACAAAGGCAGAAACATCATGATGAGCTGGAGCGAGGAGAAACTGAACCTGCTGCAGATCGATGATGTGAAGAGCCGCTTCTTCGTCCGCGTATCCGGCCACGCCGCAGAGCGCCAGAGTGAGATCGAGGAGCTGTTCGGAAAAGTAGAAATCGTAGCAGTTCCAAGTCTGTCCGAGGAGTTCGCATTCATCACAGGCGAAATCACAGAGCAGGAGTACAGAGAAAAAGCAGAGAAACTCGACGGAATCCAGAGCAGAATCCGCGCGAGAATTTAAGATCTCGAAATAGACATAACTAAAAAGACGTTTCACAGCCGTAAAGCAAGGGGTGTGAAACGTCTTTTTAGTTATCTTAAGATTTATTTTTAAAGATCTGTGCCGGATCCAAAGGAATCCGTATCATATCCCACCGGTTCCGATGCCGGATACAGGATATCTTTCCGTTCCTGATAGAACGCAGCCATCGTGATCTGCATATACGGCATCACCCATAAGAAGCCGATGGCGCAGGAGCAGGATGCGAGGATCTCAAGTCCTAAAAAGCTGAGGAGCAGCAGAATGTAGCGGAAGAAATTCTTTTTCATCAGCACAAAGCTCTGACGGATCGCCTGGATCGGGCCGATGCCGGGAGCGTCGTTCATCACGAAGGTGGAAAGGGAAAACGGAACCAGCACCAGCGTGGAAACGAGAGAGCCGATCAGCTTATAAACGTAAACATTCATGAGCGAAGAAAGCTCGGCGTCAATGGAAAGTGCAGTTCCAAGCGTCAGTTCCGCACTCGGGGAGGAAAGATACTGGAAGCCCGGAATGCTGGAAATCAGGGCGATCACGGAGCTGATGCCGTTGATGATAAGGAACATCAGCACGTACTGGTCCGGGTGGTGATAGAAAGCGTAGAGCATATCACCGACGGAAATCGGTTCCCCGCGCAGCGTCGAGAGGCAGATTTTTAAGTAGCCTGCCTGGAAGAGGCTGAGGAGCAGGGAAAACAGGAACAGCGTCAGATTCAGGAAAATGATATCGTACAGCGTTGTGCCTGAAAAAATCAGCGTCGGGATGAGGGAGCAGGAGAAGGTGAGAAACAGGTTGATCGCGGTTGCGCCCACCAGCGTGCCGCATCGGCCTGCCATGGCCTCACGGGCCTGCTTTTTCAGTTCTGAAAATTTCTGTTTTTGTCCGTTCATGAAAAATCCTTTCTGGTACTTAGATGGTATTTCCGTCGGTGGTTGTTCCGTTATCCGGTGTCATCTGGTATTCCTGCATGTACTGATTGTAATACCGCTCGAGCAGGTTGGTGCTGCCGCTGCTGACCATGTTGAAAAGCAGGAAAGAAGCATACATGCAGATACCGACAATTATGCCGATGGTACAGCCCGCCAGACCGGCTTTTGCCGTGCCGCTCATGCGTCCTGCGCCGCGGCTTAAAAGGGCGAAGATCACGCCGAGCGAGCCGAAAAACAGGGAACCCATGTTGAGCATGAACAAAAAGGAGCAGATCGCCATGACCATCGAAGCGGCCGCAAGGGCCTGCGAACCCGTCCTGCGCGGCGGCTGTACGGGAGGCTGCTGCTGGTAATGCTGATACGGTCCGGGACGTTGACCCTCAGGCACGCCGTACGGATGGGAGGACTGATAGGAATCTCCGGACTCATTGGTGTTTGGATCGTAATTTTCTGGTGTCATAAAATGTCCTTTCTTCTGCAAAAAAGCGCGGTTTCACACGCAGTCTGTCAAAAAAGCTATAGTAAAGATTTTATCATGTAAGGTTGACAAAAACAAGACCTATTGATAAGGTAATAGAGTGGCTGTTCCGCCAAGGGTCCCGCTTTTTATGCGGGAAAAACAGAGAAGGAACAGCGTGTTTTGGAAGAGACAACAGGAGGAATTTACCTATGGATATGAATCAGGTATTGGCAGCCGAGCTGAACGTCAAACCGTGGCAGGTAGAAGCTGCAGTGAAACTGATTGACGAGGGAAACACGATCCCTTTTATTTCACGATATCGAAAAGAAGCAACAGGTTCCTTAAACGATGAGATACTGCGAAATCTGTACGACCGTCTGATGTACCTGCGCAGTTTAAATGACCGCAAGGCCGTTGTCCTGGCGAGCATCGAGGAGCAGGGCAAGCTGACCGCAGAACTGAAAAAATCCATCGAAGAGGCCGCAACTCTTGTGGTCGTAGAGGATTTATACCGTCCGTACCGTCCGAAACGCCGGACGCGTGCGACGATTGCAAAAGAAAAAGGACTGGAGCCGCTGGCAAACATCATTCTTCTGCAGATGACAAAAGAGCCGCTTGAAAAAGAAGCAGAGGCATTTCTTTCTGAGGAGAAGGAAGTCAAAACGGCAAAGGATGCCATTGCAGGCGCATGCGACATTCTTGCGGAGAGCATTTCGGATGAGGCGGACTACCGCATGGAAATCCGCCGCAGAACCGAGGCGAAGGGCTTAATCGTCTCGACAGCAAAGGATGAGAAAGCAGAGTCCGTTTACGAGAATTACTATGAGTTTTCCGAGCCGGTATCGAAAATTGCCGGACACCGTGTGCTGGCGCTGAACCGCGGTGAGAAAGAAAAATTCCTGAACGTCAAAATTGAGGCGCCGACGGAAGAAATCCTGCGTTATCTCGAGAAAAAAATCATCACCAAAGAGAATCCGCAGACAAAGCCGGTTCTGCAGGCGACCATCGAGGATGCCTACAACCGTCTGATCGCTCCGGCCATCGAGCGTGAGGTCAGAAATCAGCTCACCGAAAAGGCAGAGGACGGTGCGATCAAGGTCTTTGGAAAGAACCTTGAGCAGCTTCTGATGCAGCCGCCGATCGCAGGCCAGGTTGTCCTTGGATGGGACCCGGCGTTCCGTACGGGATGCAAGCTGGCTGTTGTCGATGCGACTGGAAAAGTGCTCGATACCACCGTGGTTTACCCGACCGCGCCGACGAACGAGAAGAAGATTGCGGCAGCGAAAGCCACTGTAAAAGATCTGATCCACAAATACGGCGTCACCCTGATTTCTGTCGGAAACGGAACTGCAAGCCGTGAGTCCGAGCAGATCATCGTCGAGATCTTAAAAGAGATCCCGGAGAAGGTTGCGTATGTGATCACAAATGAGGCAGGAGCGTCCGTTTACTCCGCAAGCAAGCTGGCAACCGAGGAATTTCCAAACTTTGATGTCGGACAGCGAAGCGCCGCTTCCATCGCACGCCGTGTGCAGGATCCGCTGGCAGAGCTTGTCAAAATCGATCCGAAATCCATCGGTGTCGGCCAGTATCAGCATGATATGAACCAGAAACATCTGAGCGAGGCTCTTGGAAACGTTGTTGAAGCTCGGCGAGGCGCTCGGCGGTGTCGTTGAGGACTGCGTGAATAAAGTCGGTGTCGATCTGAACACGGCATCCGCGTCGCTGCTGGAATACATTTCCGGTGTCAGCAAGGTGATTGCAAAAAACATCGTGGCATACCGCGAGGAGAACGGCCGTTTCGAGAGCAGAAAAGAGCTCCTGAAAGTGGCAAAACTCGGACCGAAGGCGTTTGAGCAGTGCGCGGGCTTTATGCGCATCACCGGCGGCAAAAATCCGCTGGACGGCACAAGCGTTCATCCGGAGAGCTACGAGGCAGTCGAGAAGCTGTTTGCAAAGTTAAATATGAAGACAGAGCAGATCAGCGAGGGATCGACGGCGTTCTTCATCAAAGATTACAAGAAGATGGCAGAGGAGATCGGTGTCGGCGAGATTACGCTGCGCGATATCATCAAAGAGCTGCAGAAGCCTGGCCGTGACCCGCGTGACGAGATGCCGCGCCCGATCCTGCGCACCGACGTGCTCGATATGAAAGACCTGAAGGTCGGCATGATCTTAAAGGGAACCGTGCGCAACGTCATTGACTTCGGTGCATTCGTCGATATCGGCGTGCATCAGGACGGACTCGTCCACATTTCCCAGATGACGAAACGCTTCATCAAGCATCCGCTGGAGGCTGTGAGCGTCGGCGATATCGTGGAAGTGAAGGTCATCAGCCTTGATCTGGCGAAGAAGCGGATCGGACTGTCGATGCTGCTTGATAAATAAAGTGTGATATGTGGGCTGCCCGAAAGAAAACAGGGGCAGCCCGCGGTGTATCAAAGGGGGATTACCATGAATGAGGAAGAAGTGCTGGTAGGACGGATTCAGGATCTGGCAGAGCAGTGTTATCACAGGGATGTTCCGTCACACACGGAGTTTCTGACGCTGGCGGAGCAGGATCTGTTCTACCGCACGGTAAATAAAATCCCGGGCGTGCGTTACGTGCTGTCCGGCGGATACGAGGCGGCAGAGCGGAAAGCGGCGCTGTTTCTGCCATCCTATGCAGAGGACGGTGATGCGTCGATGCTTCCGATCGCAGTCGTGCGCATCAGCCCGCTGAATGAAAAATTTGCGGATGCGCTGTCACACCGTGATTTCTTAGGATCACTGATGAATCTCGGCGTGGAGCGGTATAAGCTGGGAGACATTCTGATCGATGGAAACCAGGCGTATCTGATCTGTATGGCGGATATGGCGGACTACATCTGTGCGGAGCTGAAAAAAGTGCGCCATACGAGCGTGTACTGTGAAGTCGAGGCGGGACTGCCGGAGGAGCTGACGGAGCCGAAAACCGAGCGGAAAGAAGGCTCCGTCGCTTCCGTGCGGCTCGATGCGGTGCTGTCGCTGGCGTTCAGCAGTTCGCGGAGCAAAATGGTGCCGCTGATCGAGGGCAGCCAGGTGTTTATCAACGGAAAGCTGGTGACGTCGCCGAGCGCGTCATTAAAAGAGGACGATCTCGTGACCGTGCGCCATATGGGAAAATTCCGCTATGTTGGCGTGCAGAATCAGACGAAAAAGGGAAGGCTGTACGTGGCTGTTGAACGATTTGTCTCATAATAGATATTTTGAGGGATTTTACAGGAAAAGACCATTGACAGTGTTTGTAAAAAGACGGTATTATAGAGGGTATGTAGAAGGTCCGCAGGGCTGAGAATTTTCAGACGGAAGCGGACTGCGAAGATTACGTATCAGGAAGGCAGGAAGAAAAAATGGGAAAAATTATACTGACCGGCGACCGACCGACCGGCAAGCTGCATGTAGGACATTACGTTGGTTCGCTGCGCCGCCGCGTGGAGCTGCAGAACTCCGGTGAATTCGATAAAATTTACATCATGATTGCAGACGCACAGGCGCTGACCGACAATGCGGACAACCCGGAGAAGGTGCGCCAGAACATTCTGGAGGTAGCACTGGATTACCTTTCCTGCGGACTTGATCCGGAAAAGAGCACCATCTTTATCCAGTCTCAGATTCCGGAACTGTGCGAGCTTTCTTTCTATTATATGAATCTTGTTACGGTTTCCAGACTGCAGAGAAACCCAACCGTAAAATCGGAGATCCAGATGAGAAACTTTGAGGCGAGCATCCCGGTTGGATTCTTCACCTACCCGATCAGCCAGGCAGCCGACATCACTGCATTCAAGGCAACGACCGTTCCGGTTGGAGAGGATCAGATGCCGATGATCGAGCAGACACAGGAGATCGTCCACAAATTCAATACGGTTTATGGCGAGGCACTTGTGCAGCCGAAGATTATGTTGCCGGAGAATGATTCCTGCAGACGTCTGCCGGGTATCGATGGAAAAGCGAAGATGAGTAAATCGCTTGGAAACTGCATTTACCTGTCCGAGGAGCCGGATGAGATCAAGAAAAAAGTCATGAGCATGTACACCGACCCAGATCACATCAAGATCACCGACCCGGGCAAGATCGAGGGAAATACCGTATTTACCTATCTCGATGCATTCTGCCAGCCGGAGCACTTCGAGCGCTATCTGCCGGATTATGCAAATCTCGACGAGTTGAAAGCACATTACCAGAGAGGCGGCCTTGGCGATGTCAAAGTGAAGAAGTTCCTGAACAATGTACTGCAGGAGACCTTAGAGCCGATCCGTAACCGCAGAAAAGAGCTGGAAAAAGACATTCCGGCGATCTATGAGATGCTGAAAAAAGGCAGCGAAGAGGCAGAAAAAGTTGCCGCTCAGACACTGGCGGATGTCAAAGCAGCCATGAAAATCAACTATTTTGATGATCTGGACCTGATCCGTTCCCAGGCAGAGCGTTACGGCAAATAATTACCAATAGAAGATGAATGGAAAAAGCGGACATTATGGTTCCGCTTTTTCTGTTGCAGGGCGGACGAAAGTTCGGATTCCTGCGGTCGGAGAGGATAGCATATGGTCATACATGGATTTCAAAAGCTGACGCTGCTGGATTACCCGGGCAAGGTGGCGTGCACATTGTTTTCGGGCGGATGTAATTTCCGCTGCCCGTTCTGCCAGAACGGAAATCTCGTGCAGCATCCCGAATGGGAGCCGGTGATTCCGGAGGAGGAGATTTTTGCAGTGCTCGAAAAGCGGCGCGGCGTGCTGGACGGCGTCTGCGTGACGGGCGGTGAGCCGACGCTGGATCCGGATCTGGAGCGGTTCGTGACGAAAATTAAGGAACTGGGATATCTTGTGAAGCTCGATACGAATGGATACCGGCCGGAGATTTTGAAAAAGCTGGTGGAAGAGAAGAAAATCGACTACGTTGCCATGGACATCAAAAACGCGCCGTCCCGGTACGGCGAGACGGCGGGCGTGAAAAAGATCGATGTGATGCGGATCAATGAGTCGGTCGAGTTTTTAAAGAGCGGCGTGGTGGACTATGAGTTCCGGACAACGCTCTGCAAGGAGCTGCATGGAAGGGAAGAGATCGAAGCGATCGGAAAGTGGCTTTCCGGGGCAAAACGGTACTTCCTGCAGAATTACCGGGAATCGGATTATGTGATTGATCCGAGGTTCTCGGGGTATGCGAGGGAGCAGCTCGAGCGGTTCTGCGAGATCCTGCGCGGAAAGATTGAGACAGTGGAGATCCGCGGCGTGGATTAAAAAACGCTTTAAAGCGTGCGGTACCAGTAGCCGAAGCGGGCATCGGGCGCGAGCTCGGAGGGGCGCATCGCCTGCCTGAAGTGGAAAAAGCCGAAGAGGCTTGCCATGAACTGCTCATTCGGCGTGTAGACGCCGGGGACACCGAAATACCAGAGTTCCTGCTGGTCGCGGTTCCGGGCGAGGAGCAGATGGCGATAGGACGAGGAGCCATGGAGGACGAAGCGGTTCGCATCCACCGAAAGACCGGCGGCGCGGAGCTGTGGAAGATCGTCGAGTGAGAGGCGCAGGCAGTCGGTCAGATCATCATCTGGGAACGGGTGGAACTCCGGGAACTGGTCCTGAAGCTGGAGATAGAGAGCAGCGCGGGACGGCGGCACGGCTGCTGCGGCGGGAAAATCGGCAGAAGTCATATGTAGCGGCTGGGCGGCAGAATCCGGGATGGGCTGCGGCGGTTCCGGGTTGGCAGAGGGATAGCTTTCTGCGGTTTTCACAGATTCCGCGGATGCGGGATGGAGTGTGTTGGCGGATGATTGCGTGATCCTGTCTGCAGGAACGGTGTTTACCGTGTCAGTTGATGTGGATTCTGTGGAGACGGTGGATTCCGGGCTGGAATTTTGTGGATAAGGGCCGGAATTGCTGCTGAATTCTGTGGAAAGTTCATCGAACTGTGCTTTTGAAGCGTCTGATGATGGCAGGGACTGCGCAGGTACGGCGGGATCCAGAGGTTCGGGTGTTTCGGCAGTTTTCTCTTCGGTCGGTCTGGCACCATTGTCTGCGGATGTTTTGGGCTCCTGCGGGAGCGTGGGAGCGAAAAACTCCGGCTGAATCGGAAGATCGTCCCACTGAGTGGCGATGACACCGGTCTGGCGGCAGAGCAGGATCAGACCGCCAAGCTCGTCGAGCGTGACATCCGTCTGCCCAATGGCATCGGAGTGCGTGAAGAGTTTTCCACTCGTAGAAGAGCGCCCCGCAAGGAGATTTCCGAGCGGAATGCCGTACATCCGCCCTGACCGGCGGATAAATCCGTAGACCGTGACCGAGGTCTCCGGCGGAAGCGACGGCGATTTGATCTGGAAGTCCATGCGGCAGAAGCCGTTCTGCGACTCCACGCGGACAAAGCCGCAGCATCCGCCCTTGCGGTTGTTCGGGTATTCGTATAGATAGGCAATGAAACGCCGGTAATCAGACATAAAAACCTCCTGCATAGAAGTAAAAAGAGTAGAAAAAGATACTGCGCTACAGTTCACGATATGCGGGAAGGACAGAAAATATACGCAGAGAAGAAAGGAAGTGCACAATGGAAGAAGAAACAAAGCTGGAAACGCCGGAGGAAAAAGCGCACCGGAAAGAACGGGAACGCTTCATGCGCCAGGCGATTACGCAGGCGAAGAAAGCGGAAAAGCTGATGGAAGTGCCGATCGGCTGTGTGATTGTGTACGAGGGAAAGGTGATTGCGCGGGGCTATAACCGCAGAAATACGGATAAAAACACGCTGTCCCACGCGGAACTGAATGCGATCCGGAAAGCCAGCAAAAAGCTCGGCGACTGGCGGCTGGAGGGCTGTACGTTGTATGTCACCCTGGAACCATGCCAGATGTGCGCCGGTGCGATCGTACAGGCAAGAGTCAGCGAAGTCGTCATCGGCAGCATGAACCCGAAGGCGGGCTGCGCGGGATCGATCTTAAATATGCTGGAAATGCACGAGTTTAACCATCAGGTGAAGGTCGAGCGCGGCGTGCTGAAAGAAGAGTGCTCGGAGATGCTGAGTGCGTTTTTCCGGAGACTGCGGGTGGTGAAAAAGAAGAAAAAAGAAGAGAGGAAGAGGGCGGAAGAAGGGAAAGAATAAAAGAAGAGGCAGCATCGGGATGGGATGCTGCCTGAGGAAGATTATTTGTTTGAGTAAGTTGCACTTTCGAATATTTCCGTAAAAAATACAATCCCCGTATTTCCATCGGAAACCATCGAAAAAATCATTGACGAATCCCGAAAAAAGCACTATAATATATGATGTATTTGACAAAATACGGAGAAGTACCCAAGAGGCTGAAGGGTCTGGCTTCGAACACCAGTAGGTCGGAAACGGCGCAAGGGTTCAAATCCCTTCTTCTCCGCTATGCAAAAAAGAGACAGCAAAAAGATTGAAAAATCGAAAAAGCTGTCTCTTTTTCTGTGAGAAATTATGAAATAGATGCAAAACAAAAGAAACAAAGACAGAAAAAGCATCGCCAGTTCACGAAAAGGGACCGATGCACAACAAAGCAAAATAAAAAGGAGAGACAATACATGGCGCAGTTACCACAGGAATTTCTGACCCGCATGCAGGAAATGCTGGGCGATGAATTTGATGCATTTTTAACTTCCTACGACGCACACCGCACAGCCGGGCTGCGTGTGAATACAAAAAAATGCCGGACCGAAGATTTCCCGCCGCTTGTTCCGGGAACGTGGAAGAAAATTCCGTGGATTCCAAACGGCTATTTCGTGCCGGACGGCATGCGCATGGGCCAGTCTCCGCTGTATGCAGCAGGCGTCTTCTATCTGCAGGAGCCAAGCGCCATGACCCCGGCGTCCCGCCTCCCGATCGAACCGGGTGAGCGTGTGCTCGATCTCTGCGCCGCACCGGGCGGCAAGGCAACCGAGCTGAATGCGCGCCTGAAAGGAACCGGCCTTCTCGTCGCCAATGACATCAGCAACGCCCGCGCCAAAGCACTGCTGCGCAATCTGGAGCTGTTCGGAAGCGAAAACGTGCTTGTCACCAATGAGACACCGGCAGGCCTTGCAGACGTCTTCCCGGGCTTCTTCGATAAAATCCTCGTGGATGCACCGTGCTCCGGCGAGGGCATGTTCCGGAAAGACGAGGCAGTTATCGGCACCTGGACCCCGGAGCGGCCGGATTTCTTTGCGGATCTGCAGCGCGAGATCACCTCGGATGCTGTCAAAATGCTGCGTCCGGGCGGCCTCATGATGTATTCGACGTGTACCTTCGCCCCGCAGGAGGACGAGGGAACCGTTTCTTTCCTTCTGGAAAACTTCCCGGAAATGGAACTGATCGAGATGGAAGGCTACGAAGGTTTTTCAAAAGGCAATCCAGTCTGGGGAAACGGCGATCCGGAGATCGAAAAGACCGTGCGCATCTGGCCGCATAAAATGAACGGCGAGGGCCATTACCTTGCCCTGTTCCGCAAAAAAGGCGAAGCCATTCCTTATGAGACAGAAGAAAAACCGATCGAAAAGAAAAACAAAAAACAGAAAAACCGGAAAAAAGACCGCGGAACGGAAGCACCGGGTCCGTCGAAAGCAGAAAAACAGATCCTTTCCGATTTCCTGTCCCGGATGACAGCACCGATCCCGGTGGAGGAACTGGAAGTCCGCGCCGGAAAAGTATACCATTCCCCGTCCCTGCCGGATGGCGTGCGGAATCTTCATTTCCTGCGGAACGGTCTGTATCTCGGTGAACTGAAAAAAGACCGTTTCGAGCCGTCACAGCCGTTTGCCGTGACACTCTCCGCGGACAAGTTCAAAGATTACATGAATTTAAAGGCAGATGACGAGCGTACCGAAAAATATCTCCACGGTGAGACAATTTCCGTAGAGCCGGGAGAGACCGCATCGCCGTCGGGCTGGAAGCTGGTCTGCGTCGATGGATTCGGCCTTGGATGGGGCAAACTGGTCAATGGAACCTTGAAAAATAAGTACCCTGTTGGATGGAGAAAGTAGAAAAATCATGCCAGTTTTTGCAGGAAAAACGTCGAAATATTACAAAGTTATTAACAGAAATTAAAAAAGACTTTCATTTCAGACATACTTGTGTTATAATGGCAAAGTACGGCGGGAAAAAAGACCCATTTTCCGCAGTAACTTGGAGTGACAATCAGCAACAGAACGTAATAAGTATGAGGTGTACGACATGAAAAAAAAGAAATTATTCAGCCTGGTTTTGGCCACAGTGCTTACGGCAGCAACCGTTCTGCCATGTTATGGTGCCAGTACAAAGGAGAAAATTTCAAATGCTCAGGCAGAACAGGCTGCCGCACAGTCTCAGCTTGACAGCATACAGAGCAGGATTGACGAACTCAATTCCAAAAAGGGACAATCAGAAGAATATCTTTCCGAACTGAACCAGCAGCTGGACGATCTGCAGAACCGTCTGCAGGAGCTTCAGGATCAGTATGATGCGAAGCAGAACGAACTGGTACAGATTCAGGCAGATCTGGAAGATGCAAAAGCAAAAGAAGAAGAGCAGTACGAAGCGATGAAGCTCCGTATCCAGTATATGTATGAAAATTCCTCCGGAAACGGATACATGGCAATGCTCTTTTCTTCCAAAAGCATTTCAGAGCTGATCAGCCGGGCAGAATACATACAGAAAATTTCCGATTTCGACCGCGATCTTATGCAGGAGTATGAAGACACGGTAGACCAGGTAAAAGAAAAAGAAACACAGGTGCAGGAAGAGCAGGCAGCGATCGTAGAACTGCAGCAGCAGAGCAGCGATCAGCAGGAAGCCATCCAGGAGCTGTACGCAGCAGCTTATCAGGAACTCCGTACCTACTCCGCAGAGCTGGACGATGCAAAATCCAGCGAGAGTGCACTGGTAGATGAAATCAACAGCAAAGCAGATGCAATCAACGACCTGATCCGTCAGGCGAAAGAAGAGGAGATTGCAGCGCAGAAGAAAGCAGAAGAGGAAGCAGCCGCAGCCGCCGCCGCACAGCAGGCTGCCGCAGAAGCTGAGGCAGAGGCCGCCAGAAAACAGGCAGCCGAGGCCGAGGCCGCAAGAGTCGCAGGCGCAGAAGCAGCAAATGCCGCAGCGAAAGCAGATACCGATACAAGCAGCAGCTCCGGAAGCAGTTCTTCGGACAGCAGCGCATCCTCCACGACAACGGAGAGTCCATCCGCGTCAGATACTTCCAGCAGCTCCTCCAGCGGAACATACCTTGGAAGATTTAAACTGACAGGCTATTGCTCCTGTTCCATCTGTACCGGACAGTGGTCCGGCGGATCCACCGCGAGCGGAACCACACCGACCGCCGGCAGAACGATTGCCATGGGCGGTGTACCATTTGGCACGAAACTGATGATCAACGGCCAGGTTTACACGGTAGAAGACCGCGGAACCGCTTACGGCCACGTAGACATCTTCTGCAGCAGCCATTCCGAGGCGCTGAGCTTCGGCGTGCAGTATGCAGATGTATATCAGCTGAGCTGAGAAACAAAGATAAGAGATATGCCGGAACAGAACTTCCGGCATATCTCTTTTTTTGACTTTCTCAGAAACTGTCATTCTAAAAGAACACCAAAAAGGCCGCAAACCCGTGTGAAATGTACCTTTTGAAGCAATAATAAAAAAAATTAAAAAAATTTCAAAAAAGGTGTTGACATTCCTATAGACATCATATATAATAGCTATTGTTGACGGACGAGAGTTCAGAAAGCAAATAAAATCGAAGCGTGGCTCAGTTTGGTAGAGCGCTGCGTTCGGGACGCAGAGGTCGTGGGTTCGAATCCCGTCGCTTCGACTGGAATGAAAATGCCGAAAGCCTTGACAATCAAGAGCTTCGGCATTTTTTCGTATGTCAGAAAGAGAACAGGAAACAGTACACGAGGAGGAAATTTTTGTGAAAGCATTATTTTTTGATATTGATGGAACGTTACTGAGTGAGATTACAAAAGAAATTCCGCAGAGCGCGCTCGATGCATTGAAAAAGACAGCGGAAAAAGGAAATCTTACGTTTATTAATACCGGCCGCACCTGGTCGGAGCTGCCCGAGGAGCTGAAAAAGCTTCCGTTTTCCGGATTTCTGTGCGGCTGCGGGACCTATCTGCGCCGGGACGGCGAAATTCTGATGCATCAGACGATTCCGAAAAAGCGCTGTGAGGAAATCCCGGTTATTTTAAAGGCGTGCAGGATCGGCATGATTCTGGAGGGAACGGATAATGTTTATTTTTCGTCGGAGGTATCCCGTTTTCGGGAGGTCGAGCAGACCCGTGCCTATTTCGCTGCTGTCGGAATCGGACTCGCGGAGACAGCGGAGACAAAAGGAATCATTTACGATAAATTTTGTATCGTAACCGATGCACAGTCTGATATAGAACGTATGTACCGTGAATTTGAGCAGGAGTTTGATATCATGGATCGCCGCGGCGGTGTATACGAAATCGTTCCGCACGGCTGCAGCAAAGGAACAGCTGTGGACTATGCGCTGAAACAGTTTCAGCTGGAGAAAGAAGATGCATACGTATTTGGCGACAGCAGCAACGACCTTACCATGTTCCGGTGCGGCGCACACACCATTGCGCTTGGAAAACATGATGAGATTCTGGATCCGTACACAGAGTACGTAACCGATACCGTCGAGCGGGACGGCGTGGCAAAGGCGATGGAGCATTACGGATTGATCTGACAGAAAAACAGAAGAAAAGAAAGCGAAGGGGCGCATTTGAAAAGAAATTTTCAGGTGCGCCCCTTTGGTTGCAATTTTCTGAAAAAGGAAACAAGAAAAGCAGCGTCTGAAAAGGTATGTGCATTGCAAAGTAAAAAATTTCATGGTAATATAAAAATGAGTTTTTATGTATATTTGTAATGATACCAGGAGGTGAGCGTTCAGAAGTTCCATGGAAACAGAAAAAAATCAGATAAATAAAAAAAGCCTCAGATACCGTTTTACAGCAGGAACGATCGGAGTAAGTGTCTGGCAGCAGGAATGAATGCTCACTTGGCAAAGCCTATAAAAATTGAAAACATAAAGAGAATTTTGTATGAATATTGTGTGTAGTGGCTGCAACTTCTCAAATCCGTATCTCTGTTTTTCACGTTTTGTAGGATATTATAACGTAAATGTAAAACTGGCAGGGACAGGTTCTCTGTATACAGATAAAAGCAGGATAATGAAGTATAAAACAGAGAGAGGATTTTTATAAAATGGAAAAGTATGAAGACAAAATATATTCTTTAGGTGAGGCTGTAACGGGACAGACACAGGCTATGTCACAGGCCGTACAGAAAACACTGGAAAATAATGGCGGGGTAGGTATAATGACAGGATCTTATGACCAAAACCTGTCTATTTTGTCTGTGAATAATCTGCTGTTGCATAGTACAGGATATACATTCGATACTTTCATGGAACAGACAAAAGGCTCATTGAGAAACTTCTTTTATGACGAGGAAGATATACTGGAGCGAGACCGTTTTTTGCAGCTTCACGGAACAGGGGAAGCACAGATCCTTACAGCAGACGGTACAGTGAA
>OGOP01001055.1_pt1 | contig 21330 bp, 25 predicted proteins | sample 1552591 | NCBI WGS metagenome assembly OGOP01 (sample SAMEA2580120, study PRJEB22360) | human gut metagenome | biome: human gut; feature: human-associated habitat; material: faeces | place: Denmark | collected 2008/2010 | reverse complement strand
CACCAGAGTCGGGTTTTGCCCCCCGCTTCGGTAGCCGCAGACGATCCCGACGTGGCTGTCATCCGCGTAAAAGACGAGATCGCCGGGCAGCGCGTCTGACCATGCAATGTTGGTGCAGTAGCCATGCTGCGAGGCTGCGCCACCGCCGCGTCCGGGCAGATACGCGCCATTCGTGGCGTTATAGAATGTCCAGTCTACGAAACCGGAGCAGTCCAATCCGAACGGCAGCACCTTGCCGGTCGAACCGCTGCCCGGTGCAGTAACCGTCGTCGGCGTTCCCCATCGGCTATCCCAGCCAAGGACGAGGCTTTTGCCGCCCCAGAAATACGTCACCTTTCCAAGAAGCTGATATGCTGTCAGGACAATGGTTTCTCGCAGCGGATCAAGATCATCCGGCAGCGTGCCCTGAATGTCCGAAATGTCGACAGGGCCGATGGGCGTACCGCCCGGTTGATAATTACCGATCAGGGAAAGGAAAATGTCGTCGTAGTCCGGCTTCAGCAATTCTTCGAGCATCTCCCGCTGCTGGGCAGTGAAGCTGTATTCATCTGCCATTTGCATGGCGTCCTTGATCTGTGCGGAGATATGTAGCGTTGTGATCCGCTCGCCGTCTACGGTTCTGGTCGTCAATTCGTATTCGAGCTTGTTCGCGTCGAAGAAAATCTCCCGCAGGAGCTGGAGTTTTTCTTCGTCCATTGTTATAACGTCCAAGCCGTGTTCTTCGTCGGTCGAAACCTTGACCGCGTACACAGCCAGCACATTCCGCCAGTTCTGCAGCATGGTCGATTCCATGCCCTCCTGCATATCCAGCGCGTCGTATGGGTTGCTCTCCATGATACGGTAGATTTCGTCGGTGAACTCGCCGTTCAGCGTCGCAACGGCGTCCGGAATCTTGATTTCCGTACCGGTGTCCTCACCGGCGAACAGGATTCCAAGCGGCGAAGCGAACAGCATCCCAACGAGCAAGATCACCACAACAACGGAAACTGCCGCCGCGCCGCCTGCCCCAATGGCCGCAGCCAGCTTTTCTGCCGCTGCCGCGATTGCCCGCAGGACCTTCTTTCCGGCCTCTTTTGCTACTTTCGCCGTTTTGATCGCCGTATCTCGAAGTACCTGCCCTTTGCGAATGACAGTTGCAGCCTGCTTGGGAGGAGCTGCCAACGCTTTGCTGGGCAAGGCTTTTGCAGCAGGTGTGGCGGATTTGATTTTCGCTTTCGAGGCCGTTTTGATCTTTTGCTTTCTCACAACAGCCGGTCGCGCCTGTTTCTGGACACGCGCAGGCTTTGTCGGAGCGACATTCCTGCTCGCTGGCACAGGAACTGTTTCATTCGTCAATGCCGGTTGACATAACTTCATGTTGCTTCGAATCATTTTATGCGCTGCCTGCTGTGGATTTGCCTGCACGGGTGTTGCCTGTGTCGGTTGCTGCGCTGCAATGTACTTTTGCTTGCTCTTGATGTCCGGAAGCGGTGGCTGTGGAACTTCCGGCTTCGTGGGTTCTATATCGGCGGGCATGGAAGCTGTCTGCGGCTGCCGCGTTCGGATCTGCGGCAGAGCTGGCTGCTCCTGCTCCGCACTATGGGAAACGTGGAGTTTTTGCTGTTCACGAACAGTTTCCCGTGTACGAATGACAGGAGAAAAAGTTTCGGAATCTTCGATTGTGTTCTCAATACTGCTTGCTTCTTCTTTGAGAAGATTCTGCTTTTTCCGATTCTTTCGGATGTACTCTTTCGTCTTGATTGCAGGAAGCGCGAACTGTGTGGTATCCGGTTTTAGCGCAGCAGGAATTTCTCGCAGAGAAGAAGCAGACGGCTTTTCCCTTACTGATGTTTCCAATTCACGCACAGAGCGATTTGTCTGCAATTGATAAACATTCTGCGGTCTTTCATAAATTTGCGAAGCTGGATGCTGGGGCAGATGCACCTGTGCATCTGCGGTCGGTGTATGCTCTCGCATCTTGGGCTGCGGGGTGTTTGCGGGAGGAACAGGCTTCTCCTTGATTGGAAAAGCCTGTTCGTGTGCAGAACGTTCCATTTGTAAATGGTGCGCAGACTGTTCAAAGGGTGCTGCGGTATGTTTTTCTGCGCTACCAGTTGGCGTTGGCGTCATTTCCGCGGAAACGTTCTGCGTTTTTTCGTGAATCCTCAGAGTTGCATGCTGGGAGAAAGACACCGGTGCTTTCGCATCCGGTGCATGTTCCCGCATTTTTGGTTGTGGAGCATTTGCAGGAGGAACCGGTTTCTCCTTAATCGGAGAAACCGATTTACGCACAGAATGCTCCGTTGTCGACGGCATCGTTTCCGCAGGAACAGCCTTTGCGTTTTCATGAATCCTCGGAGTTGGATACTGAGACGGGGACGCTGGCGCTTTCGCATCCGGTGCATGCTCCCACATCTTAGGCTGCGGAGCATTTGCGGGCGGGGCTGGCTTCTCCCTGATTGGAGAAGCCGATTCGCGCACAGACTGATTTCCCTGTGACTGGCTTTGCGGTGGATATTCCCTCGATGCCGCAGTAGGCTGCAGGGGGGGCCGAGGCTGCTCATGTTGTGGAACAGATTCTGTCCTGGCTTCCCGCTGCGGTTCGGATTTTGTTTTCGGCAGCCTGTGGGCTGCCTTTTCTGCCAGATGGCGGACTTCCTGCACGGCATGGTCGGCGGTGTCTGTGATCTTGCCGCTCTCGTAGCGATCTTCCGGCTGACCGTCCTGTGCTGCGTCGCGCAGCTCCTGCCGAAGCTGCTGAAAGGAATCATCTGTGCCGCGGCGGAACGCTGCCTGCGGCGCGGATTTGAGGGTTTCGACGGCTCTCGCTTTCAGCGGTGATTTTTCTTTGACCTCCCGCATTACGACGCCTGCTCCACCCGTTCAGACATCTTCGTCGTCATAAGCTGGTACAGCCTGCCGCTGCGCGGGAAGTGGTCCATGAAAGGCACGATGGTGCTGCCGCACTTGAGAAGCCCGTGGCCAAAATCCACACCAGAAATGTACGAAAGTTGGTTATCCGAAATATTGAGCAGCCGCGCCAGCTCGATTCGGTCCGTACTCGCCTGATTAAGCATGAGCAGGAATTCGCTGTTTGCAAGCATGGTTCTCGCCGTGTGGGACTGTAACAAGTCATCCACGTTCTGCGTCAGCCCCGTGCCGCAGGCACCGTATTTGCGCATCCGCTTCCAGAGCGTGAACAGGAAATTGGCGCTGTACTCATGCTGGAACAGCAGGTAAATTTCGTCAATATATAACCATGTACTTTTACCGAGTTTTCGGTTGCGGATGATGCGGTTGAATACGCTGTCCAGCACAACGAGCATGCCGACCGGCAGGAGCTGCTTGCCGAGGTCACGGATGTCATAGCAGAGGATTCTAGAGTTTGTATCCACGTTCGTGTACTTAGCAAACGTGTTGAGGCTGCCCTCCGTGAACAGCTCCAACGCCAGTGCAACGTCCCGTGCTTCGGGTTCCGGCTGCTCCAGGAGCGCAGCGTGGAAGTCTTGTAATGTCGGCACAACGCCGAGATAGCCGTTTCGGATGAACTCGCGGTAGACCTGGGCAGTACACCTGTCAATGATGGATTTCTCCTTGGCGGACAGCTTGCCAGCGCCCACGAGCTGCTCGCAGAGGGACAGTAAGAATTCAGATTTCAGCACGACAGGATTGTCGCCGTCGTTGTAGCCGGATTCCATGTCGAGGGCGTTGATGTGGTTGGGCGAAGTCGCGGAGATTTCAATGACCTCGCCGCCCAAACCCTCGACCAGCGGGCGATATTCGGCTTCAGGGTCGATGATGATAATGTCGTCATTCGTGGACAGCGCGATCTCCGTAATTTCCCGCTTGGCGGCAAAGGATTTGCCGGAGCCGGAGACACCGAGAATGAAGCCATTGCCGTTCAAAAGCTCCTTGCGGTCGGCCAGAATAAGATTCTTGGAGATGGCGTTCTGCCCGTAGTAGATGCCGTGCCGGTGTCGAATTTCCTGCGCCTTGAACGGCATGAGCACGGCGAGGGCTTCTGTGGTCAGCGTCCGCAGTGCATCGATACGCCGCAGGCCAAGCGGAAGCGCAGTAATTAACCCATCCTGCTGCTGAAAGCTCAGTTTCGCCAGTTGGCACAGGTGCTTGCGCGCAATGGACTGGAGTGTTTCCGTGTCGCTGTCCAGCTCCTCTTTGCTGCCCGCCAGATGCACGAGCGTGACCACGGCGAACAGCATCCGCTGGTCGCGGGTCGTGAGATCGTCCAGCATCTCACGGGTTTCCTTGCGCTGCTGCTCCAAGTCATACGGCACAACGGCAGAGAAGTTCTGGTTGCTGTTCTGCCGCCGCTGCCAGTTGGTGACGTTGGTTTCCACACCGAGCAGTTTGTTCTCCACCTCGCGCACCGCTTCGTCGGTCGGTACGGGGATCATGTCAATGGAGAGCATCATGCGCCGGTTAAGGTCGGTCAGTTCCAGAATCATGCTGTCTTTGATGTAGCTGGCGTAGTCTTTAAGGAACAGCAGACGGCCATATTGACTTCCCATCTTGAAATAATCCCGATGAAACTCCAAGCTGTCCGGGCAGATCGTGTCCTTGAGATTATGCCCGCGCTTCATGGCGGATTGCAGGTCAAAGGGCAAGGATGACTCGTCCGGTCGGAAGAATCCGCGCAGCACATCCAGCCGTTCGGCTGCATCCAGCTCGTTGGAAGACGAGTTGAGCCGCGAGAGCTTGGACGTGATCTCACCTGTCACGCGGGAGAAGAATGTGCGTGCTTCATCCACATTTTTCTTGTGAACGGAAACCGTGATAAACCGATCCTGCTCCACGCTGGCGGAGCTGCCGGAGATTTTGCTTTCCAGCATCCCGTTGAACTCGTTCACGAATCCGTCGAGGCTGTCGCCGCGCTGCGGGAGCAGAACGGTATCTTCAAACGCTTGTCGGTTGACCTGCTTGTTGCAGATCGTGAGCTTCGTGGTAGAGCCGCTGTCCAAAGCGTTCAGCAGTTCGCTGTAACCGAGGAACATCGCCGTTTTATCCTCTTTGGACGCGATGGCATAGTTGATGTCCGAAAAGCGCAGCGTTCTGGAATACTTCGTGCCGAACTGAAAAATCCCATCCGCGAAGATCCGCTGGATGGGAATGATGTCCTGTACGCTGCGCGGGATTTTATATGCCGTTCGATCCTGCTTGATGGTGTTGTTGAGGGTTTTAATCAAGCGTCAGCACCTCCCGCATGGAATTGGAATCCAGCAGCACTTCCGCATACAGATTCTGCGGATGATACGAAAGAGTGCGCGGACAGAGGACCTCGGAACGGATGACCGCCAGCAGGAATCGCTCGGCGGGCATGCCGTTGTAGGTGAAAAAGCCGCACATGGCAAACGGGAACGCCGCCAGCATGCACACCCAGCCGACCTCCGCCGCGCCGATGAGCGGCTTTAGTCCGAAATACGCGCCCACGGCCACGCCGATGGCAAGCAGCGCGAACACCATCTGCCGCAGCGATAAGCCGAACAGGATGCTCTCCTGATACCGCTGGATCTCTTTGTTGATTTTCACTTCGATGATGAATCCCTCCAATTTTTCTGTATTTCTTAGATTGACCCTTGAACTTTTCTTTGTTCCAAGCTAACATGGCACAAACTTTCTAAAGGAGGTCATGCCATGTTGATGATCGTATTTGGGGCTGGCTGTTTGCTTCTGTCCGTATTATTTCATGCCGCGTCGCTGCTGCACCTCGGTCTGCCGCTTTTGTATGCGCTGATCGTGCCGACGCTGTTTTCCGGCTGGTATTACAGCCACTACGCGCTGGCGAATGGGATCTGGTATGCGCTCATTGTCCTGGGGCTGATTTCGTGGGCCGTGTCGCTGGTGCGGAAAATTGCAGGCAGATCGTAATAAACTCACGCAAAATTCATTTGACACCATATATGACACCATGCTATAATAAGACTGTACAGAGAGACAGAGGTGATGTGCCGTGTCAAAATGGGATAAACTATTGGCAAGGATCTGCGGATTATCGCGCGATCTTCGTTTTGACGAGCTGCGCAAGGTGCTGGAAAGCTACGGCTATGAAATGCGTCAGCCAAACGGCGGCAGCAGCCATTGCACGTTTCGCAAACCCGGCTGCGCGCCAATTACGATCCCTATGCACGAACCGATCAAGAAAGTCTACGTTATGATGGTAAAAGAAGTTGTAGAAAGCGAGGTGTCAAATCGTGAAGACGATTGAGTATTATATGAATCTTCCGTATCGTCTGGAGCTTGTTCCGGACACGGACGAAGGCGGTTTTGTAGCCTCGTATCCGGAGCTGCGCGGCTGCCTGACCAGCGGCGAGACGGCGGAAGCGGCGCTGAAAAACGCGCAGGATTGCAAACGCGAATGGCTGGTCGCCGCTCTGGAAGATGGCTATGAGATTCCGGAGCCTGCTTCTGACGAGGAATATTCCGGTCAGTTCAAGCTGCGGCTTCCGAAATCACTGCACCGCTCTCTTGCGGAAAACTCCAAGCGCGAGGGCATCAGCATGAACCAGTATTGTCTGTACCTGCTGACAAAAAACAACGCCGAGTTTCGCCACGGCGCATAACGAATTGCAAGATGCAGGAACCTCCATCCAACTGCGGATGGAGGTTTTCTTATCCAAGTCCCATCAGTTCTCGAATAATTCGGTCGGACATTTTAATAGAGCCGACGAGCACCAGCATATTGAACACCAGCTCGCCAATGTAGTTCCAGACGACCGTTGCCGGGGCAAGTCCTTCCGCTACGACGGGCGGGCTGGATGCAAATTGCGAGAAAATAATACAGGCCAGTAAAATGACACAGCCCTCCAAGCAGATGGCGGCATAGCTCTTGATGAACGCCATGCCGATGCTGCTGGAGGGCTGTCCTGCAAAGCTCGACAGCGGGATCGGCGCAATCGCCGTCGCCATATAGAGCTTAAAAAAGCGGCCATAGACAGTCAGAATCATGACGAGTGACAGCACCCAGATGAACAGCGAACCGAGCAGCGTCACCGCCCAGAGGGGAATGCTCTCCAGCAGGCCGACATCTTCAATCGTTGACGCAATTTCGGCTGGCAGCGTGGATGCTTCCATGGCCGTGAGGCCGGACGCGCCCATGATCGTCTGGATTGCGCCCTGCGCAATCGAGAACAGCGCCGTCATCAGCTCCATGCCGTAGGTGACCGCCGCCTGTGCCAGTACAAAACGGATGAAGCATTTGAACGCCACCTCCGGGCGTTTCAGCTCCGTAAAGCTGCCGCAGGTTTTCATCACGCCAATCACAAAGAACAGAACCAGAAGCGCATAAGCGATTGCCTTCAGTGCGTCATTGATGCCCACGATCACATTCCAGATCCCGCCGCCCTTGAAGTTCTCCGGACTGGTGGTCAGCAGCGTCCAAATTTCCGACAGCTTGCTGTTCCACGTTTCCAGCGAGGAATTGAGGTTATCTATGATCCAGTTTCCACTTGAGATGGTATCACCTCCAGTTGTATCGGGGAGAGTTTTTTCGCTCTCCCCACGGTGTTATCAGCCGGTGATCAGCGTCAGGATCTCCTTGGTGAACGTAATGACAATGCCGCCTGCGACGGTCAGGATGCCGTTCGCGCGCTGCGACGGATCGTGCGACTTGAGAGACAAACCGACCTGCAAAATGCCAAAGCCGAGCAGGATCAAGCCGACCGCGCGAATGAGCGAGAAAATGAAGTCGCTCAGATTGTTGACAACCGCCAGCGGATCGCCGTCTGCCGCGAACGCCGGGACAACAAAAACCGCCAGCATGAAAAACACGCTGGCGAAGATGGAATAGAGCCGTTTGGCTTTGGATTCAAAAGGTTTCTTCAATGAAATTCCTCCTTCAATGGATTCAAATTTTCTGTGCCGCCCACACGGAACAGCGGACGGCCGGTGTAAATGGACGGTTTGCTTCCGTGATGGATGTAAGGCGTTGCACCGCCAAGAGAGCTGCGCGAGATTGCGGGATGGTGCATGAGATCGTACTTTTCATCCATGACCGGGCTTGCACCGCGAATGAACAGCAGCGCATAGCGGTTGTCCAGCTTCCGCACCTCGTCAGGGGTCAGCAGTTCACGCCCGGACATCTGGAAATTGGTTGAGTAGGAGCCGGATTTGCCCTCCGTCTGCCCGTGCGTTTTCGTATCAATCGTGGCTTTGCCGAGCATCTCGGAGACATATTTGTGCGTACTGGACTCGTTACCGCCAAGATACAAAATGGTATCGCAGTTACCTGGAATTGTCTCCCAGCTATCCTTATACAATTCTTTGATCTGTGCCATATTCTGAATGATAACGCTTGCCGAGATGGAACGCGAGCGCATGGTTGCAAGCTCGCGGGTGAAGCCTGGCAGCGGCATGGCTGCAAACTCATCCAGCACAAAGCGAACGTGGCGTGGCAGCGGGCCGTGGTGGATCTGGTCTGCGCTGTAATACAGGGCTTGGAACGCCTGCGCGTAAAGCAGGCTTACAAGGAAATTGAACGTGTTGTCGTTATCTGGGATAACAGCGTAGAGCGCGACCTTTTTCTCGCCCAGCGTGTAAAGGTCCATGTCGTCATGGTCAGTCATGGCTTGAATCTGAGGCAGATTGAAAGGCGCGAGGCGGACGGCAGTACTCACCAAGATCGACTTTGCTGTCTTGCCAGCGGCTAATTTGAAAACCTTATATTGCCGGACAGCGACGCTGTCCGGTTTTCTGCGTTCAATGGATTCAAAGAGCAGATCGAGTGGGGACACATGCCCTTCATCTTCCTCGCGCACCTCGGCGTATTCCAGCACGCGCATGACCATAGAGAAATTCTGCTCGTATTCCGGCGCTTCCTGAAACAGCATGAGGATGATGGCCTGCAGGAGTGCGGTTTCGGCTTTGGTCCAGAACGGATCGGACTCGTGGCTGCCCTTCGGCGTGGTGGACTGGATCAGGTTGTTCACCAGCTTCAGCACGTCCTTTTCGTCGCGCAGATAGCGGAACGGATTGTAGCCGTCCGATTGTTCCAGATTCACAAGGTTCAAAACGCGCACGTCGTAGCCTTGCTCTTTGAGGTAGCCGCCCGTGGCAAGCAGCACTTCGGATTTGGGGTCTGTTATGACATAATTGGTGTTTGCAGTCAGAATATTGGGAAGAACAAAGCTGCGCGTTTTGGCCGCGCCGCTGCCGCCGATCACCAGCACATTGAGCGAGCGGCGATGCTTGTGTGTATCGAGACCAAGCCGAACGTGCTGCGTCAGCGGGATGCTGTCCTTCTGCGCGAACTGCGCGTTGACGGATGCAGGTGTCGCCCACGCCGCGGAGCCGTGTTCCTCGCCGTCGCGGGTTCTGCCCTGATTCGTCCGATAAAGCAAAACTGCCATGCCATAAGCGGCAAGGCAGATGAGGATGGTGGGCAGGCTTTTGTCCGTCCACACGATATTCGCCGGCTGCTCCAATGCTGATGTCAGGTTCCGCAGCAGCTCTGGCAGCCCGCCGCCAAGAGACTGCGCCAACAGGAGGGCAAGCCAGATGACGGGAATTGTGCCAAAAAGATAAAATAGCGTATCATTTGATTTTCGGATAGGCATCACCTCAGAAAAAACACCCTGCAAAGCGCAAAGCCTTGCAGGGCAGTTGAAAATTATCGTTCAGGTTCGGTATTACGTTTGCGGCGGCTCTGTGCTAGAATGCCTTTCTCCATGAACTGCTCCAGCAGCATCGTTTTCTTCTCGTAGCCGGTGAGAATGGAATCCACGAACGCGATGCTGTCGTCCTTGGCGTACAGCTCTGCAATTTCTTCCCGGCTGGGCAGCAGATCCATGTGGACGCGGCTGCGGTCGGTGACGAGCTTGAGCAGTTCCGTTTCGGTCTTACGGAAACTGTTGACCGTGATCGCTGTGCAGTCGCTGCGCTCCGGCAGGCGTGGGGCATCCCAGAACATCGAATTGCCAGAATCGAAGATCGGGGCCATCCGCACAAATTTCAATGTCCGGCTGTCCCGCAAAACGCCGAAGTTATTGAGATGCCGGTCTGTGTTTGTCAGCACGAAATCCGTGAGGATCTGATATTCGAGGAATCCGCGCACTTCCTGCTCTGACAGACCATGCTCTGCGCAGACATAAATGAAATGCTCATAAGTGGAAACAGCATTGTCCTTTTTCTCGGAATCTACAACGTCAATCGCCGGAATGAATTCCAGCGTTTCCGACGCGAAGTCCTCACAGATGCAGCCGTACTGCTCGCTTGCGCTGCCGGTGAATTTGACCGGGCGATACCGCACATGGTTGGAAAAGCCCTGCTTTTCATGCAGCATGGATGCCAGCACTTCATTGAGACTTTGCTGGGAATTTGCGCCGCGGTTGCCTTTGAGCAGGCAGCGCGTGTCGTCGACGATCAACCACTTTTTGATCAGGTCACCTTGCAGCGATGCGCTGGGCGAATACGCTGGTGTCTGGGTGCTTGTCGAAGCTGCACCGTGAGGATGTTGGATCTGCATGGATTCCAGTGGATCGCGGAAGCTGTTGGAGAACAGGCTGACGTCTTTCCACGTCAGTTCGCTGCCGTTCGGCTTGATCCAATAATGGTCGGACAGGCTGAGACCGAGGTTCCGCACGAGCAGGCTCTGTGTGGATGGAATGCCCTCCTGCTGCAAAAGCGCGGCAATGTTGCCCTGACTGATGGGGACGGCACGGCGCAGCCACCATTTGCGCAGACTGTCTGCGCCCTGACTGCCGCCGAGCGGCAGCAACTCTGGGTTTGCACCGGGCGTGACCTTGAGGATAGCACCAGACAGGTCGTCGAGCTGCAAAGACGCAACAACATCGTCTTTGTGCATCAGCTCATAGCTTTGTTCTGCCATATGCGCCACCTCCCAGCTTTTGTTGGTTTGAGTATATCACAGTTTGGCGTGCAAATCCATCCAAACTGTGCTTATTTTGTGATCTCACTGTGCGTTTTTTCTCTGGTCGGAACACGCGGTTCGACACCGGACAGCTTTTCACGGAAAGACTGAAGCTGCTCGCCAATGGACGGGCGTTCATTCTTCGAGTTCTTCCTGCTCGTAGGCGAGCTGCTGCCGGTATCGTCCGAGGAGCGTTCCGACCGAGACTCTTTTTTTGACGAGCGTTCCTCCTGCGGCTTTTCCAGCGAACCAAAGAGACGCTCGAAAATGACATTTGCCAGTTCCAGATCGGTCGTTGGAATGACGAGATCAATGGGTGCGTCCGGCTGCTCTTTGTCCTGGATACCCGCGAACAGTACCTTGTCCTTCGCCTGATGGCTGAATTCCCGATACTGCTCCGGGGTCAGGGAAAACGTGCGGATGTCGCGCGTCTGCTGGAGAATTTTCTTAAGGCTGGTCTTGCCGTAGACCTTCTTATGATTGCGCGCCAACGCCAGCAGCATCGCCGCAGCATTCTTCGCCGCAGAGCCTGCCAGCTTGACTGCAACCTCGCCGCCGGAGAGCATCATGTGAACGACCTGCTCGGCGGCTTCGCTGTTTCCTACGTTGATGGGAAATCACCTCCTATTTGTAGTCGCGTGTTTGCGACGCTTCTTTCTCTTGTTGGGATTTTTCCTGTACTGCAATGTCCTGCTGCATCTTTGCTGCCGAATCCGCAATCTCGCGGCACAGCTTGATCTTCTTCCGCTCGGCGCGGATCTGCTTGTTGAGCTGCGCAAGCTGTTCGTAGATGTCTGCTTTTTCTTCCGTGAGAGCCTGCCGCGAAATGCCACAGGTGTCCAGTGTGGCTTTTGCTTCTGCATACTGCGCGTACTCAGATTCCATGCCGGATAGCCCTTCTTCATAGAGAGCTTTGCTCACAGCGAGTGATTCTTCCGTCGCCAGCGCGTCAAAGAGCTTCTTGCGCTTTTTCTTACGGACATTCAAAATTGTACGCTGCTTGGCAAGCTGCGTGACCGTGCTTTCTGCCTGATGCATGCAGGCGGTCAGGTCATCCGCCGTGGAGATGCTATTCTCTTGCAGGAATTTCAGCCGCGCCTTATAGGTTTCGGCTTTCATGATCTCCTGCCGAAGATGCGGCGTCATGCGCGGCGGATACTGCCGCTTTTCGATGCGGCCAAGCAGATAGCAGTAATGGTAGTACAGCGCAAGAAATCCCTTGCACTTTGGATGTGGGCGGTATGGCTGGGGCTTCGGACGCGGAACAAACGCCGGTCTGATACCGGCTTCGATTTCTGCGAGATTACCCGCAATGGTGCGTTCAATGTTTTCTTCCGAAAACGCCGCGTTTTTGCGCTCCGGATACATGAAACGCTCCTGCCCGCGCAAACGGAAACCGAGACGGTTGCCGTGGTGGAGCTCGTATCCTTTATGCTCCATGAGCAAGAAGAAGTGGCCGAGATCGTTCGCGTCTGCAATCGCGTCGCGCAGATCCGCTTCCAGCATGGAGCGGAACGTTGGTTGCCCTTTGGACTGGCGGAGCCATTCAATGTAGCTGACCGTTTTTGTACGCTCTCCTTGAAGAATTACGGATAGACCATTTTCTGCGCAGAGCCGGTCTGAGATCCCACGGATTTGTTGGTAATAGTTTTGAAGCGTACTGTGGTATTTGATGCCGGTATCCGCATTGACCGAATTGAAAACGATATGCGAATGGATGTGCCCTTTATCGACGTGCGTTCCAATTACGGCTTCATATCCTCGCAGATGCTCTGCTGCAAAGCGTTTCGCAATTTCATGCGCCAGTTCCGGCGTGATCTCATCCGGCTTAAATGACTGGATAATATGATAGCATTGGCGTCCATCCGTTTTATGAAACCGCCGTTTTGTATTCATCATCTGCTGATACGCAAAACCGGGATCGCAGTTGATGTGATCGACGAGGACACACTGATCGGTCTTATCCGGATTCGTAATATATTGAATGGCCTGCGCAAGTCCACCATTGCGGTACAGAATTTTCGTAATTGCCATTTCTATTTTGAAAACTCATACATGAGTTCATAAACACGGTCCAGCATCCGCAGTGCGCGTGTGACCTCATCACGGCTGGCAAACCCGGCGTTCGCTTTTCGGGCGAGCTGATTGATATTGTTGCCGATCTGGTGGATCTCCGTGCGCAGCCTGCGAAGTTCTTCTGAGGGTGCGGCTTGGATGCTTTCTCCGAGGATCAGCTTGCGCAGGTACGCCGACAGCGGCATGCCGCTGGCTTGCAGACCTTTTTCCAGCGCGGCGCGTTCGTCCTCATCCAGCCGGATATGCAGATTATACTGATTCTTCCGCACGGCGCTCCTTTCTCCGCCCGCAGGCGGCATGTTGGGGTCAGGGTTCTCCCTGCAAGCTGCCTTTTGGTACCAAAAGGCGATGCTTGCGCTCTTGCCGCGAGGCGGCGAGAGCCTGACGCCCCGCCAAAAGGCGGGGCAAGAGAGGAGAGAGATTTCTATTTTCTTTCCTTATAGATGCTTTCGCGCTGCTTCGGCCATTCAAATCGGTTTTAAATGGCGTAGTCGCTACATTAGTCGCTATGGAATTTTGAAATTCAGTTTTTTGCCTTTTGTAGTCGCTACAATAGTCGCTATGCAGCGTTCAATTCCGATTCCAGCCGCTTTCTGGCAAGATCCGCGTACACATCCGTGACCTCGATGCCGGTTGCATCGTAACCCTCTTTGACTGCAGCCAGAACTGTCGTGCCGGAGCCTGCAAAGGGGTCCAAGATATGACCGCCCGGTTCCGTGATCTTGACGAGATCCTGCATGAGCTGCAACGGCTTTTCGGTCAGGTGGATGCGGTTCTGCGGATTGCCATATTTGAACACACCTGGCAGGCACGGCACGGGGCGGCTGACAGGCATATCTCCGTTTGAACCCCAGACAATGTATTCTGCCTGCTGGCGGAAACGTCCTTTCTGCGGGCGGGAGTTTCCCTTGTCCCACACGGCAATGCCGCGCCAGATCCAGCCCGCCCACTGGAGCGCGTCGCTGGCACAGGGAAGCTGCCGCCAGTCAATGAACATACAGACCGGCGCGCCGGGCTTGGCTGCACGTCTGGCAAGATACAGCCACTCTGCCGCCCAGCGGGTCCACGACCGCTGATCTTTGGCGTCGCCGTCAAAATCGGGCGGTGCGTTGCCGCCCATGCTGGAATATTTCTTTGCGGTGGCTTTGGATTTCTCCGCCTGTGTGCGGCCACCGGACGCATATGGCGGGTCGGTGATGACAGCGTCAAATGTGCCGGGAGGAAAGCTCTCCAGCACCGTAAGGCTGTCTCCGTGGATGATCTCCCATCTGGGCTTATCGCTCATGGGCATCCGCTCCCTTCATTTTTTGAGTATGTTGTCGATTCTGTACCCGTTCGTGCGTCAGTTCAAAAACGCTGAGATATTCCGCAGTCGCGTTTGCCAACAACATATAATCACGCGAACCGGGGCAGCAGGCATACCATTGCGGCGTTTTCCCGTCAACCCAGATGTGCGGTTCCGTATTGCGAAGATTCGGATTTGTGCTGCGGCAGCTTCTGCTGACAATTTCCCCGATTTTCATCCGAACGCTGTCAATTTCACCTTTTGTAGGATTCAGAATCGAAACCGTCAGGTATGGGTACTGATTTGCAATGATGTCTTTTGTGAACCGCGCTTTGACCCGCAGATCGCCAAGGCTGCCGTAGCAGCATTCGCCAACGAATTGCGGATCATGGATCACGCGCCCATCTCCATAGATCTTTCTCAGTTCTTCCAGAAAGAAATTTGTCATGATACCTCCGCAAGAAACAGGAGCGCCAGATCTCTCTGACGCTCCCGTAATTATGATTTGGATATTGTATTGTCGTCCTGCCGTGTTTCAATGCAGATGCTCTGCTTTGCGGAGCCCTTTTGTCGGCGCAGACAGAATACCATGTCCGGCGTGCGCTCAAAAAAGCCGATCCCGCCCTTCCAACTCATGCCGCAGGAGCAATGCTGCAAGCCAATAAACTGCTGCTTCATTTTATGCCCGCAGCGAGGACACTTCTTATTATTCTTTCCCATCCGTATGGTTTAGCAGAAGAATCTAGCCTCGCCAAAAAATGACGTCCACTTTTGAATTACTTCTGCGCTTCTGGCTTCAATCACGTCCATGATGTTCCGTAGCACCCGGTCCGGGATTCTGGAATTGTTATTGCACAGGATGCAACCGCCAGCCCGTGTGATCCAGATCTTCGTCGCGTTGCCGTTCGGCGCGCCCTGACAGACATGGACATGTACCGGTTCCAGCGGATCGTTTTCATTTGCCCAGAAGTAGACCCAGTAAGAACCGACCTTAAAAACCTGCGGCATTTTCCAAGCCTCCCTCTGCGGCAAACCGCATGATCAGATGCGCCGTAGACGAGATGATTTCCTGATACTTCTGAATCTCCGCTTCAGAGAAGCCGGAAACATCTTCCCAGCGGTATTCTGGCAGAAAGCACGTCGCATAGTGAAAGCAATCCTTTTCGTCCGGCTTTTCCACATAGACCTTTACGCTGCCATCGTCCAGAAGCTGAGAATGCACGATCTCGGTTTGGTCATCCAACGTTAAAAAAGGATACATCATTGTCCGACACCTCCTGTAAAAATAATTTCCCTATTGGTATTTTACCAGCATTTTTGGATTTATGCAACTGCACAGTTCACGCCTATTTTTATATCGCCACCCCAATAATATGTTAGGCCGCTGCTTGCAAATCCTGTTCTCGGAACATTGCATCAATATCCGCAAACGTCTGGCTGCGGTTGAATTTCTCTGTGACCTTGCCGGGGACGATTTGCAGACGCATCATTTTTTGCCACAGATCCGGATGATGGTCGTACAAATGTCGCAGCTCGGACAGCTTGGCATTCGGGCAAAACCAGCAGCCGCCGCGGTTGGTAAACTCGTACACAGGGGAAAGCAGTCCTGCTTGTTTGCAGAGCTGCTTCGCGTCATCCTCGGTGTATCCGTATTTCTCCAGCAGCGACACCTGATTGCCACCCAGCCGTGCCAGACGCTGCGGTTCGTCCTTTGCAATGCCAATGTACTGCACGGTATCTGACGGCAGTGCTTTCTGATACTGCCGGATCGGGTGCATTTTGCAGTCACGTTGGACATAGCATTTCCCACACACAGGAAAGGAGCGGATCATGTCTTTCTTCGGCCCGCGTGTGACCTTCCCCATAAAAACAGAGGTATAGGTTTTCTCGCTTCGAAGCACACGGACAGGTACGCCCAGTTTTTCAAGGGCGGGAATCGCTGCCTGATAGATAAACGCCTGATGTTCTGGCACTTCGCCTGAGGTGCTATTATCAAACATGACCTCACAGTACACCGCTTCGTCCAACAGTTCGCCATGCTCTAAGGCCAATAAGATCGTCGCAATGCTGTCTTTTCCAAAGGAACAGGATACGACATGCTTTGGACTCATGTGCGCTCGTCCTCCAGTTCCGCACAGGCCATCCGCAGCTTCTCTGCCTTGTCCGTCTGCTCCCATGCGGCCTGCGGGTGCATAAAGTGGCAGTTGTTGCAGACTTCTGCGAAGAACGGCTTGTCCAGATCCAGCGCGCGGATCATGCCAGTCGGAGTGAAATCAAAGACACGGCGGACAGCTTCGGTCAGGAATGCGTCGTCATAGTATCCACTCTCCTGCGTGTCGATTTCGACGGCAACCGGTTCGGTCTGCCCAATGGCATAGGCAAGGCTGACCGTACACACATCGGCAAGACCGGCTGCGACGACGTTCTTTGCCACATACCGCGCCATATATGTGCCGCTGCGGTCGACCTTCGTGCCGTCCTTTCCGGAAAGCGCACCGCCGCCGTGGGGCGCAAGTCCGCCGTAAGTATCGACCATCAGCTTGCGGCCGGTGAGGCCGGTATCTGCTTCAAAGCCGCCCAGCACAAATCTGCCGGATGGATTGATGAAGATTTTTGTATTCTCATCGATGCGCACGTCATGGCAGGCGCGGGCGATGACCAGCCTGCGGAGTTCCTCACGAAGCTCGTCAGGGTCTTTGTCTGCATCATGCTGGCAGGAGATCACGATGGTGTCCACTCGTTCCGGAACACCAAACGCATACTGCACAGAAACCTGCGCTTTGCCGTCCGGCCCGATGCCGGAGATCAGTTTTTCCTCCCGGCAGGTGGTGAGCAGGCTCGTGATGCGGTTCGCCAACACGACCGGCGCGGGCAGCAGTTCAACCGTTTCCCAACAGGCATAGCCGTACATGATGCCCTGATCGCCCGCGCCGAGCGTTTCGCCATCGACCGCGTCCGCAATATCGGGGCTTTGTGTATGCAGCCGCACCTCTACATGATAATTACAGTCATATCCGGCTCTTTGAACCGTTTGTCGCACAATGGTTTTCACGTCAGGATGCGCTGTCGTATGCAATTCTCCGGCAACAAGAATTTTGCCCACCGTTGCCAGCACTTCACAGGCAACGCGGGCATTGGGATCATCTTTAAGGCAGGCGTCCAGAATGCTGTCCGCAATCGTGTCGCAGAGTTTGTCCGGATGGCCTGCCGTGACGGACTCTGCCGTCAGGATGTAGTTATCTTTCATGCGTCGATTTTCCTTTCTTCGGCTGATTGATCACCTTTCCATGCTGCATGACGAACAGCTTTTCGCGGGAATACAGGCGCGTATAGGTCTGTATCTGCTTGTCTGTCAGAGAGCAGAAACTCTCACCGTTGCCTTGTGCAAGGAAAAACGTGCCGTGGATAATGTCATACGGTATGCCATTGCGATTCCGCAGGAAACGGTTTTCCGGTAGACCGAGGAGTTTGGCTTCTTCGTTGCACAGCAGCAGGACATTCGGATCTTCAAACGGTTCGACGGCCTGAATGAAACCACCCACAATAGCCTGCATGCTCGCCAAGCTGCCGTCGATCTCCTTGACATACGGATCTTTGGTGGGTTCCACGACCAGAATGCGCATGGGATCATCGCTCATAGTTATCCTTCTCCTTTCCGCGGCGGCTGTGATTGTAGTCGCCAATGTCTGTGATCGTCACATATTCCCCAATCAGGCACAGGGCTTCGCCGTAGCTGTGGCACTCGCCGCTGAAAATACGGTGGGTGAGTTCTTTGGCCTGATCCCGCAGACCAGCTTCGCGCAGCGTCCTCGCCGCAATGCCGACAAGGTTAAAAATATTGCCGTCCTGCCCGATCAGCGGACAGGACGGCTTTTCAACGCCCAATTCAGATTTCTCTAAAAAACCACCCAGACGGTTCGGCACATAATCACTGAGCCATGTCCCGCCAATCGTTCCGTATGTGGAAAGTCTCCACATGACGAGTTTGCCGACATCAAGATCAACACCTTCAAAGTCAAACAGCATGTTGGTGTGACCGTCGTACTCAAACAGAGATGCCCGTTCAAACCGGCTGCCATTGCGCAGGATTCCGGCATCCGTGAGCATTTCGTTGATCCCTTCCAACCATTCCTGCGGATCACCGCCGCAGCCTTGCAGGATCAACCCTTCTCGTTCGCTCATTTTGCGAAGATCACCAGCCTGAATTCTCCGGATGGCGTTATCGCTCATGGCTGGCCTCCTTTCGCTGCGGCGGCTTGGTCTGCACCTTCTTCGGATACGGTTCAATGCCGCACTCCTTGAGACAGTTTTTGAACGCATACTTGAGACAGCCGACCGGCAGACCGTTCTGCTCATAGCCCGTTTTGATACCGAGATAGTAGTCTCTCGGTGGCAGGGATGGCTTCAGGTGCAGTTCGGGGTTCATAATGTAGGCCATAACTGGGACGCGCTGCCCGTCAAACGTCCGCACCTCCAGCGTCTGCTTGATGTACAGACGCGGATAGCCTTCATAGCGGTCGAGGGATGCTTCACATTTGTCAGTCAACTCCCACAAAAGGCCGTAGACACAAGCACCTTCCTTGGGTTCGACCGTCGCAACGCCGCTGCCGCGAAAGCGCAGGTCATAATTGTCCAGAACAGCCTGCCCGTAGACGCTCGCGTCCGGGCAGCGGTATCTCATCTGGTCCAGATTGATATTGCTGCCATAGGCAAAATACAGTGGTTTGTCCATCCTCATTCCTCCAGCAGCTCCAGCGCACCGATCTCACCCAGCACATGAATGAGCGCGGCTGCGCGTTCTTCCGTGCTGCCCTCCGGCAGCTCACACGGGATTTCCGTCATGCGGCGGATCGTATTCTGCATATAACGGATATATCCTTCCGTGCCGTCGAACGTGCCTGCATCAAAATGTAAGGCACGGAGCTGGGCTAAAATTTCGATGGGCGTACCATCGTATGTAGATTCTTCAATACAAATTCTCATTCGGTCACCTCTCCTGTTCCTGCTGAGATGTTCGGTTTTTGTGACTGCTTGCATAGCAGTCCTTGTCATATCGCCAGGAGCGATTGCCCTCCAGATTGGCAAGCAGATGATCGCGCGTGTTCTTGAATTCATCGCCGTTCAGCCCCATCCGCACGAGCCAGACACGGAACGTGAACAATTCATTGTCGCTCACCGTCTTGCGCATGACGCTGGTGCGCTGGGCGATGGCCTGCGCGGACATGGCAAGGCACAGATTGACGTAGGCTTTTGCGCGACCGGCGTGGAGGGTAGAATTAAAGCAGCGCCATTCAATGGTGCCGCGATAAAAGACAGAATGCAGGTTCAGCGCGTAATAGCGCGTCCAGTTATAATGCTCATGCGCAGAAATGCAGCCTTCGTACCAGATGTTCTCCAACTGGGTAAGATCGGTCGTTGGTTCGTTGGACAGCCGCCGTGCCCGCTGCAGCATGGGTTCGCGCACACGCTGACACCAGCGGTTGACGCGGGCTGGGTCCGTTTTCAGGGCTTTGAATAAAAGATCTTCTTTGGAATACATGATACTGAGCAGATTTTTGAGACTCTGGCGGTTATGGTTGGCAGCATCTACATGGACGTGCATCCCGCAGGAGTCGTTGACTTTTCCGCCTGCCTGCCGGATACGGCGCACACACTCCTGGAATTTCTCCATTTCGTCATAGGTGAGCTTCGGCGTTACCATCTCCACGCGATATTCCGGATCGGTCGTTCTGCGATAGTGCCCATCGTCATTCCACTCTGCGCGGATACTGCCGTCGCTCATAATGCGCCACTGCTTGCCCTCCCGATCCGGTACATACCAGCTATCGTAATTATCATAGCTGCGCTGCGGCGTCGTTCCAAAATATGCAGCAAGTGCCTCTGCCGCTTCTGCTCGCGTGATGCCGGTCAGCTCAATCTCCACGCCGAAGCACTGATCTTTGATCCCAATCATCGCTCCGGTTCTTTTGGCTTATCGCCCTTGGTTTTCGGCGGAGGGAGTTGACGCTCCGGCTCCTGATAAACATAGTTACCTTCTTTTTCATCAAACACATAGTTGAAATCGGCTGCTTTTCCGCCATGAATCTGAAAAGACATCTCATAAGCCTCCCGGCTGCCGCCCTCCGGGATATTCCCGTCAATCGGCTCTCCGGCTAAAAGGACAACATGGCCGACGTTGTAACCAACATCTTCATCTGCCCATTGCAGGTCCATTTTTATCTCCGGGAACATCCGTGACAGCTTGTCCATGACCAGTGCAGGCATATCCCACGCAGTCAGGAATCGAATGCTTTGTGATTCCTGATCGAAGTGAACGTCATAAGCATTCCACTTTGTTCCCCAGTTCCGATTGCACCATCCGTACCAATCTCCGCAGCCATATTGCAGGAAGTTGGAGATCACGACCTGCCCCATGGCAATGACATCTGAAAGGGGCGTGTATTTGCTGGCTCTGGAAATCCGCAGTGCATCCAGCGTCATAAACTGCTCGCCTTTGCTTCGACCAACAATGCCGGCCAACTTCTGATATTCCTCACTGCTCAATTTTGGAACGCCCATGTCCGGCGCGGCTGGGTTCAGTGCCATCATGCAGACATACAGAGCCTCGTCTGTGCGGGAGCCTGCTTCAATGTTGAGGCTTTCCGGCATGGGAATAATTTTATTGAAGTCAATACTTCCAAGGCCGAGTTCATCACTTTTGATTTTGTCAAGCATGGTATGAACCTGTTCACTATCACCCTTAAACTTCAAAATGTTTGTAATATGGTTTGGCATAGGTCACCTGCTTTCTTGTGCGTAGAGTTCCGCATCTGCTGCGCGGATGCGGCGGCCAATGGCTTTTATGACCGGCACGGTTACGCTGTTTCCAGCTTGCTTGTATGCCTGCGCATCGGAGTTGATGGCGAGGATATTATCAATCTGATCCTCGCTGAACCCTTGCAGGCGAAAACACTCCCGCGGCATCAGCCTTCGGACTCTGCCGCCGCGCAGGACAATGCCGTGTGTGTTTGCTGTGTCCACCGTATGGGCAACGCCCGCAAACACACGCCCGCGGCGCGTATTGCTGCCCGCGAAGCCGAGATCAATGGAATCGCCTTCATGCGCTTCC
>OGOP01001040.1_pt1 | contig 21604 bp, 17 predicted proteins | sample 1552591 | NCBI WGS metagenome assembly OGOP01 (sample SAMEA2580120, study PRJEB22360) | human gut metagenome | biome: human gut; feature: human-associated habitat; material: faeces | place: Denmark | collected 2008/2010 | reverse complement strand
GCCGGACATGCCGGGCATCATGCTCAGCATGGCACCCGCGCCGCCCATCTTGCGGATCTGGGCGAACTGGGCCAGCATATCGTTCATATCGAACTTGTTTTCCATCATCCGCTTGGCGGTCTCTTCGGCCAGCTTCTCGTCGGCGGCATCCTGTGCGCGCTCGATGAGGCTCAGCACATCGCCCATGCCGAGGATCCGGCTTGCCATGCGGGAGGGATGGAAGACTTCGAGGTCATCCAGCTTTTCACCGGTACCCTGGAACTTGATGGGCTTGCCGGTGACAGACAGCACCGAGAGGGCTGCGCCGCCGCGGGTATCGCCGTCAAGTTTCGTGATGATGACGCCCGTGATGTCAAGTTTTTGGTTGAAAGTTTCCGCAACGTTGACGGCGTCTTGTCCCGTCATGCTGTCGACGACAAGAAGAATTTCGTTGGGTTTTACTTCCGCTTTGATTTTTTGCAGTTCTTCCATCAACTGTTCGTCGATGTGAAGTCGTCCCGCCGTATCGATGATAAGAACGTCCGCGCCTTGCCTTTTCGCCTCGTCCAAAGCGTCTTTCGCAATCTTTACGGGGTTGATTTGTCCTTCTTCAAAAACGGGAACGTTGACTTTCCCGCCGACGACCTGCAACTGTTTTATTGCCGCGGGACGATATACGTCGCACGCCGCAAGCATAACTTTTTTGTTTTGTTTTTTCAGCATCCCCGCAAGTTTTCCGCACATTGTGGTTTTGCCCGCGCCTTGAAGACCGCACATCATAATGATTGTCGGGGGTCTGTCCGCCACCGCAAGTTTGCTGTGCGTGCTGCCCATAAGCGCGATAAGTTCGTCATTGACGATTTTTATAACTTGTTGCGTGCTGTTAAGACCTTTCAGGATATCTTCGCCCGAGGCTTTTTCGGACACTTTGTTGATAAAATCCCTTACGACCTGAAAGTTTACGTCCGCTTCAAGCAGCGCGATTCGGATTTCGCGCATTGCCTGCTTGATTTCAAGGTCGGTCAATTTGCCTTTTTCACGCATTTTCGAAAAAACGTGATTCAGTTTTTCCGACAAACTGTCAAATGCCATATTACTCCTCCAAAAGCGCGACGGCGTCGTCAAGACGCTCAATCGCAGCGGCGACGTTTCCCTTCTTTGCGTCTTCCTTTGCCGCGTTTATCGCGTCCAGAATACAGGAAGACCTTTCGATAAGGCGAAGTTTTTTGTCGACGTCTTTCAGCGTTTTCACGCTTCTCACAAGCACGTCTCTTACAGCCTGTCGCGAAACGTCAAGGTCGGACGCGATTTCAAACAATGAAATGTCGCAGTCGTAATACTGGCGCATAATCTCCGCCTGATGCGGCGTAAGCAGCGCGCCGTAAACCCTCAGTAGTTCGCTGACGTTAAGTTTTTCGTCGATATCAATCATAAAAAACAACTGTAAAGGCTTTTACCTTTACAGTCATTATAACAAATATAATTATATTGTCAATCGTTTATCGTCAGTTTTCAAAAATAGCGTCGACAAATTCTTCGGGATCGAACGGAAGAAGGTCGTCGATTTTTTCTCCGACGCCGACGAATACCACGGGAATTTCCTGTTCCGCGGAAATCGCCATTACGACGCCGCCTTTTGCCGTGCCGTCGAGTTTTGTTAAGATTATGCCGTCGATGTCGATTGCTTCCGAGAAAATCTCGACTTGCGACAATGCGTTTTGTCCCGTCGTCGCGTCAAGCACGATATAGCTGCGATAATCGGCGTTCGGCAGTTCCCTGATGATGACCTTGTGGATTTTTTTGAGTTCGTCCATAAGGTTTTTCTTGTTGTGAAGACGTCCTGCGGTATCCACGAGAATAACGTCGTCGCCCCTGGCTTTTGCCGACGAAATCGCGTCAAACACAACGCTTGCGGGATCGCTGCCTTCCTTATGTTTGATAATTCTGACGTTCGCGCGATCCGCCCATACTTCAAGTTGATCGGACGCCGCCGCCCTGAACGTGTCCGCGGCAGCCACAACAACGCTTTTCCCGATTGATTTGAAATAGTTTGCAAGTTTGCCGATTGCCGTCGTTTTTCCGACGCCGTTCACGCCTGCAAGCAAGATGACCAAAGGATAGTCATAGTCGGGAATGTCGTAACTGATGCTGTCGACCATGATACGTTTCAAAAGATTTTTCGCCTTTTCGGTATCGGTGATTTTTTCGCGATAGACCTCGTCCTTGAACTCGTCAAGAATCTGTTCGGTTGCGGTCACGCCCATATCGGCGGTGAGCATCGCTTCTTCAAGTTCCTCGTAAAAGTCGTCGTCAAGAGCGCGTCCCGAAAACGCCGCGAAAATCTTTTTGCCGATATTGTCTTTCGTCTTTTTAAGACCTTCTTTAAGTTTGCTGAAAAATCCCATATTATCAGTTCTCCTTCGTTGCGTACTTCAACGCTTCGGACAAGTTGACCGACAAAAGCGTCGATACGCCGCGCTCTTCCATGGATACGCCAAAAATGTTATCCGCGATTTCCATCGTCGGTTTTCTGTGCGAAATGATGATGAATTGCGTGCGTTCCGAAAAATGTTTCAGATACTTTGCAAGCAATCCTGCGTTCGCGTCGTCCAAAGCGGTGTCGATTTCGTCCAGCACGCAGAACGGCATCGGACGCATCTTGATAATCGCAAACAAGATAGCGATTGCGATAAGAGTTTGCTCGCCGCCCGAATAGGACGAAATGTTGAGCATGCGTTTTCCCGGGGGTTGCGCGTAGATTTCGATGCCCGATTCCAGCGGATTTCCGTTGGGATTTTCCACGATTTCCAGCTTCGCGCGACCACCGCCGAACAACGCCGTGAACGTTTCTTTGAAGTTTTCGTTGATTTCGTTGAAAGCGTCGGTGAATCTCGTCGTCATCTCGGTCGTCAGATCTTCGATGATTTTGATAAGGTCGGCTTTGCCTTTTTCGATGTCTTCGCATTGCGCCTTTTCGTTTTCAAAACGTTCCGACACTTCTTTATATTCTTCGATCGCGTGCGGGTTGACGTCGCCCAAAGCGTTAATCGACTTTTTCAGGCGGCTGATATTCTGTTGCGCGTCCTTGATTTCAAATTCTTCGTTCTTGAATTCAAGCGCGGTCTGATAAGTCAACTCGTACTCTTCCCAGATATGCTCGTGCAAATATTTGATTTCATTGTTGGTTTGTTCCAACCTGTTTTCTTCCTTAAAGCGTTTTTCTTTAAGGTCGTTAATGGTTTTGTTGAGCGTATCGCGCTTGCCGTCGATAACGGAAATTTCCTCGTTTGTGGACGCTTTCGTCGCCTTGAACGCATTGAGTTTCCCTTCGATATCCTCGATTTTTCTTCTGTCGTCCTCGCTGATCGCCTTGCGTTTGCCGGCGTCTTCGATCTGTTTCAGACTTGCGCGGTTGGTCGTGAGCGACGCAGATATATCGAGGAGCAGATTGCTGATGCTCTGACATTCCTTTTTGAGTCGTGAAATGTCAAGGTCAGTCTGGTCGATATCGGTCTTGATTTTCGTCACGTCAAGGCGCACCGACATAAGTTTGTCGTTAAGTTCCGCCTGCAACTTTTTGTTTTCGTCGGAAACGGATTTGGACTGCGCGTTTTCGGCGTCGGCGTTTTCGCGCTGAGCCTTGATGTCGCTTTCCATTTTGTCGGCAAGTTTCAACTTTTCTTCGGTGTCGCGGACGATGTCCGAAAGGCTTTGGATTTCATCGGCTTGCGCCTTGATTTCGCTTTCAGCCGACTGAATGCTTTCTTTGGATTTATTAAACTTTTCTTCGGTGACGGAAAGCTGAATTTTAAGCGCGGAGATTTCCGCCTCGGTGTCTTTTATCGTCTTTTCGGCAAGGACTTTTTCGCGTTCCGCCTCGTTGCACATTTGAACGATATTGTCATAATCGCGGCGCGCTTTGTCCAAATTCGCCTTAATTTCGGCGATTTCGCGGTCTTTTGCCAAAATATTTGCAACGTCGGGTTTCCTGCTGCCGCCCGTAATCGCACCGTGCGCGGCGATAAAGTCGCCGTCAAGCGTCACTATCTTGAATGTATAGCGATACATCTTGGAAATGCCGATTGCGGTGTCAAGGTTGTTCACGACAAGCGTGTTTCCGAGCATGCCGCGGATAACCCCTTCGAACCTGCTTTCGTATTCGATAAGGTCAGCGGCAAAGCCTATGACGCCGTGTTCTTTCAGCACGCGCATCTGGTCGGCGTCGGGTTTTCTGCCCCTGATGACGTTGATGGGCTGGAAAGTAACCTGTCCGTAACCCTTGCGTTTCAAGAAGTCGATGATATATTTTGCGTCTTCTTCGTCGTTCGTGACGATGTTGCGCAGCCCGTTGCCGAATGCGACGTCCATTGCGACTTCCATGCCCTCGGGCGTTCTGATGATTTCCGCGACAAGCCCCTGCGACCTTTTTTTAAGTTCCGGATTGACCTTCATATCCGACATAAGAAGTTGAATCGCGCGACCGAAACTGTCGTAGCTTTCCTTTGCCTGCACCGCAAGCATATGCTTTGTTTCAAGCGCGGTGATGCGGTTTGTGAATTTATTTTTGTCTTCATTGAAACTTTTGAGGGTTTCGACGTTGTCAAAATACGCGTTGTTTGCCTCGTTAAGCGTCATATCCAGCGACGCGATTTTGTTTTTTGCGACGGTGATATTGCCTTCAAGCACGGAATTTGCGACGTATTCTTCGTCAAGCGACGCCTTTTTGTCCTTTAACGTGCCTTTCAAAAATTCAAGGCGTTTCGCGCTCATATCGCGCTCTGCAATGTATTTTCCGAGGTTCGCCTTGATATTTCCCAGTTCTTCCGCGGTAAGCACAAGGTTTCTTTGCGAGATTTCCCTTGCTCTCTCGTCGTCGGAGAGTTTTTCGGTGACGGCGTTGTACTTTTCGGTAACGTCTTTGAGTTCCGCCTCCAACTTTTCAAGAGTGCCGGTTTTTACTTCCTTTTCGGTGACTTTATCGACAAGTTCCTTTGACTTCCCGTCAAGTTCTTCCTTTTTGATTTCTTCTTCCTGTTCCAGACGTTTGATTTCGTTGCTGACGGACAAGGCACGCTCTGCGTACAACTTACTTTCGCCCTCGGCAGTCGCAAGCCCGACGTTAAGTTTCAGAAGTTCCGCGTTCAGAACCGAAATTTCTTCGTCGATTTTTGCGATAATATCCTTATATTTCTCGTAATTAGTCTCGTTTTCCTGATATTCCTGTTCAAACTTCACGGTGTCCAGAATGATTTTTTGGAGTTTTTCCGTGATGGCGTCGACAACGGACTTGTTGTTTTCGTAACGATAAATAAAGTAATTGATTTCGGCGTCTTTAAGTTCCTGATAAAGAGCATTGTACTTTTCGGTCGCGCGGGCTTGCTTTGCCAGCGGTTCAAGCCGAAGTTCCAGTTCGTGCAAAATGTCTTTTACGCGCGCAAGGCTTTCGTTGGCGCGATCGAGCTTTCTTTCGGTCTCATCCTTTTGCGCCTTGAAGTTGGCAATGCCCGCGGCTTCTTCAAAGATGCTGCGTCTGTCGATGGGTTTCGCCTGAATAATCTGCGCGACGCGACCTTGCCCGACGATGCTGTAACCTTCGCGGCCGATACCGGTGTCGTGCAAAAGCGTGATGACGTCTTTAAGGCGGCATTTTTGCTTGTTGATAAAGTATTCGCCGACGCCGCTTCTGTCGATTTTTCGTCCTAAAACCACGTCGTCCGACTCGATCGGGAAAATGCGGTTTTTGTTGTCGAAAAACAAGTTGACTTCGGCGTACGACAATGAACGGCGCGCTTCCGTACCCTTAAAAATAACGTCGGTCATCGACTTTCCGCGCATCGCCGAGGGGCGTTGATCGCCAAGAACCCATTTTACCGCTTCCGCAACGTTGGATTTGCCGCAGCCGTTCGGTCCGACGATGACGGTGATACCATCCTGAAAAGTAATTTCCGTCTTGTCTGCAAAGGATTTGAACCCCTGCAATTCCATTTTTTGAAAACTCACAAAAAATCTCCTATATCTTGTGATACCTGATTATTATAACACAAAATATAGGAGATTGAAAAGTAATTTAAGTCTCTTAAATTATTTATTCGTTATCAATTTTTTGTACGCGACTTTCGCCGCCATTTGTTGGGCTTCTTTTTTGCTGCCGCCCGCGCCTTTGCCCATTTCTTCGCCGTCGATATAAACGATAAATTCAAACTTTTGTTTTTGCAGCGCGCTTTCGTCGTTCAGTGCGTCTTCGTATCTTACGGCAAGCGAGTGTTTTCCCGCAAACTCGTTGAGCATCGACTTATAATCGTAAAAATTATTGTTGTTGCATTCGCTAAGTCTGATTTTCGGTTCCAGAAATTTCAGAATGAAATTTTTTGCGTTTTTGATGCCGCCGTCGAGGTAAATGCTGCCGACAATCGACTCAAACAAGTCGCTCATCACCGACGAATTGCGGTTTATGCCCATTTTCGTCTCGGATTCACCCATAATCAGAAACTCGTTAAGTCCTGTCTTTTTTATGGTTTCGGCAAGGGGTTTTTCGCTGACGATTGCCGCGCGCATACGGGTGAGTTGTCCCTCGTCAAACGATGGGTGTCGTTTCATCAACGCCTCGGCAATGATGAAAGAAAGTATGCTGTCGCCCAAAAATTCAAGATTCTGATATGAACGTTTTGTACCCTTTTTTACGCCACTATTGTGCGTAAAAGCGCGAATTAACAGGTTTTTGTCCTTAAATTTGTATCCGATGATGTCTTCGACTTCCGAAAAACTTTCAAGCATTTTCAACCTCGTAATCGGACAGCGCGTCTCTTATCGCGCCGGTAATATCGCGCCGCGCAAGGTTTGCAGCCTGCAACAGCCCGACCGTAACCGAGCGAGCCTTGGAGCTTCCGTGGATTTTCACAACAACTTTATTTGCGCCCAGAAATACCGCGCCGCCCTTTTCGTTGACGTCCATAGTATGTTTCAGTTTTCTGAGTGCGGGTTTCAATAAAAGCGCGCCGATTTTCGCGCGAAGTCCTCCGGCGTTAATATTGTCTTTCAGCATTTTGAAAATGGAAAGTCCCGCGCCTTCCAGGCTCTTCAACGCGATGTTTCCGTTGAAGCCGTCCGCAACGACGACGTCGTATTTGCCGGAAATAATATCCCGCGCTTCCATATTGCCGAGAAAGTTCAGTTTGCTGTCTTTAAGCAACAAAAACGCCTCGTGATTGAGTTCCGAACCTTTTTTGTCTTCCGTGCCGTTTGACAAAAGCGCGACTCTTGCGTCGTTTTTTCCCGTCGTGATTTTGTAATACGCGTCCGCCATAATCGCAAAATGCAAAAGGTTTTGCGGCTTGCAGTCTACGTTCGCGCCGCAATCGCACAGCACCACGCCTTCGTTATTGCCGTCGACAGTCGGGAGCAACGCCGCCATTGCGGGACGTGATATCCCTTTGATTCTTCCGATTTTCAGAAACGCGCCGGTAAGCAACGCGCCCGTCGAGCCTGCCGACACGATGCCGCCGATATCGTCGCGGTTTTTCAGCGCGTCAAAGGCTTTCACCATACTACTTTCGGTTTTTTTGCGGATTGCGTCGGTGGGTACGTCGTCGTTCGTAACGACGTCTTGCGCATCGATGATTTCGATGCGGTCGGAATTTCTCGTGACAAGCGTTTTCAGAACGTCTTCTTTTCCCGTAAGCACGAGAGAAAGGTCCAAGTCGTTGTCAAGTGCGTCAAGCGCGCCTTTTACTATTTCTTCCGGGGCGTTGTCGCCGCCGTAACAATCAAGTACGATTTTTGTCATAAATACCCTTGTTTTTCTTAATTTATCAATTAAAAACAGTATATCATATTCAAAATGCGTAAGCAAGCGATTTATTATATGCAAGACCTTCGCGTGCGTTTACGACGTTTTTCGACAATATTCGTTTTTACGGTAAAAAAATAACCCCGCGTATGCGGGGTAAAAACTTTTTTTAATTAAGCGTTCAATGCTGCTTTTGCTTTTTCGCAAAGAGCGGTGAAAGCGGGCGCGTCGTTGACGGCGATGTCTGCAAGAACCTTGCGGTTAAGGTCGATACCTGCGACTTTCAAACCGTGAATGAGCGTGCTGTAAGACATATCGTTCATACGAGCGGCTGCATTGATACGAGCAATCCAAAGTTTGCGGAAATCGCGTTTTTTGGCTTTACGTCCGACGTAAGCGTAATTTTGCGATTTCATAACAGCCTGGCGAGCTACGCGGTAAAGTTTGGACTTGCCGCCCCAGTAGCCTTTGGCTTGTTTCAAGATTTTTCTGCGTTTTTTAACGGCGTTGACGCCTCTTTTAATTCTCATATTCTATACCTCCGACTTAGTACGGCAATTGACGTTTGATGTTGTTGGCGACTTGTCCTTCAAGGTAGTAACCTTTTCTCAAATTGCGCTTTCTTTTGGTGCTTTTCTTTGTTAAGATGTGCCTTCTGCCCATTTTGCTGCTTTTAACCTTACCGGATTTGGTAACGGTAAAACGCTTGGCGACAGTAGTTCTGGTTTTTTGTTTAGGCATATTTCTGTCCTCCAATGATTATATAAAGTTATTACTTTTTGTTGTTAACGGGACTTATCGTCGTGGAGATGATACGTCCTTCGAGTTTGGCGGGTTTATCCACCTTGTAACTGCCTTCTTCCAGCATTTGCAGGAATTCGGAAACGACTTCAAAAGCGAGATCGGAATGTTGCATTTGTCTGCCTTTTAAGCGCAAAGCGATTTTGATTTTGTTGCCTTTTGACAAAAACTTTGCGGTCTGGTTGGCTTTCGTTTTCATATCCCCGACGTCGATTGTCGCCGAAAGCTGAATTTCTTTAAGTTCGACAACGCTTTGTTTTTTGCTGTCCTCTTTTTCGCGCTTTTTCTGGTTGAAAAGATATTTTCCGTAATCGATAATTTTGCACACGGGCGGAACGGCAGTCGGTGAAATTTTCACAAGGTCAAGACCTTGGTCGGCTGCGAGTTCAAGAGCGCTTCTGCTGGACATAATGCCAAGCATCTCGCCGTTTGAGCCGATAACCCTGATTTCAGGATCGCGGATTTGCTCGTTAATTTGCGTGGATTTATCCGGTTTTATAAAATTATCCTCCTTGCGCCAAGCGCATTATAATGCAAAAAAAAGGTAGTTTCCGCAAACAGAAACTACCCTTACAAAAGATTGACTTTTTAGTAAGAACCGGTGAGCCTGATTGCTGTCGGTGAGAAAGGTAATTTCTACTTGCGGACTAATAATATCAATATTATATTTTATTGTCAAGCAATTTTGAACTTATTTATCCAAAATCTCCAGAAGTTTAAGGTCGATTTTGGTCTTGTCGCCCTCTTTCATAACCTTGATGACTTCCGCTTTTACTCTGTCGCCGATGTTCACGACGTCTTCAACCTTTTCGACGCGCTTGTCGGCAAGTTTCGAAATGTGAATCATGCCGTCTTTGCCGGGAGCGATGTTGACGAATGCGCCGAATTGAAGGATACGTACGACGGGACCTTCAAACACGTCGCCGACCTCGGGATCTTTCGCGATTGCAAGGACGATTGCCTTTGCGCGTTCTGCGCGGTCGATGTCTTCGCAAGCGATAAATACCATTCCGTCGTCGCTGATGTCGATTTTGACGCCGGTTTCGTCGATGATCTTGTTGATGACTTTTCCGCCCGATCCGATGACGTCTTTGATCTTGTCGGGATCGATGTTGAAGCGGATAATCTTGGGCGCATATTTCGAAAGTTCTTTCTTAGGTTCCGCGATGCACTCCGCCATCTTGTTAAGGATGAAGAGCCTGCCCTGACGAGCCTGTTCCAAAGCGGTGCGAAGGATTTCTTCGTTGATGCCCTTAATCTTGATATCCATCTGGATTGCGGTGATACCGTCTTTCGTGCCGGCAACCTTGAAGTCCATGTCGCCAAGGAAGTCTTCAAGTCCCTGAATATCGCTCATGATAGCGACTCTGCCGGTTTCGTCGTCCTTGATAAGTCCCATTGCGATACCTGCGACGGGAGCCTTAATAGGTACGCCTGCGTCTTCAAGAGCCATCGTGCTGCCGCATACGCTCGCCATAGAAGTCGAGCCGTTGCTGCTCAGAATGTCCGATACCGTACGGATTGCATACGGGAATTCGAGTTCGTCGGGAAGGACGGGTTCAAGCGCGCGTTCTGCAAGTGCGCCGTGTCCGATTTCGCGACGTCCGGGCGATTTTGCGGGTTTCGCTTCGCCGGTCGAATACGGGGGCATGTTGTAGTGATGCATATATCTCTTGTAATTGTCGTCGTCAAGACCTTCGAGCTTCTGCACTTCGGAAATCGTGCCGAGCGTGCAAGTCGTCAAAGCCTGGGTTTGTCCGCGGGTGAATACCGCGCTGCCGTGAACTCTCGGCAAAATGCCGTGTTCGCACCAGATAGGACGAATTTCGGTGAGCGAACGACCGTCAGGACGGATACCTTTGTCAAGGATTTTCGCGCGGACTTTGACTTTCTTCAAAGCGTAAAGCGCGTCGCCGACAGAACTTAAATCGTCGGGGAAAATGTCTGCGAAGTGTTCAATCGCTTCTTTGTTAAGAGCGTCGTCGCGGGCTTCGCGTTCGGTACGGTCAAACGTATCGAGGACGTAATCCATCTTTTTGTCTGCCCACTCGAAAACAGCCGCTTTGACTTCGTCGCTGGGGAGATAAAGATGAACTTCCTGTTTTGCTTTTCCGCACGCTTCCTGAATACCTTCGATCCAGGTGATGATTTTCTTGATTTCTTCGTGACCGAACAGGATTGCGTCAAGCATTTCTTTTTCGGAAATGATGTTTGCGCCCGCCTCGACCATCATGATTGCGTCTTTCGTGCCCGCAAGGCTCAGATGAAGCTTGCTCTTTTCGCGTTCCGCGGGCGTGGGGTTGATGATATATTTGCCGTCAACGTATCCGACGACAACCGACGCCGTGGGGCCTGCGAAAGGAATGTCGGAAATGCTGAGCGCGATCGAGCTGCCAAGCATGCCGAATACCTCGGGCGGGATTTCTTTGTCAACCGAAAGCGCGGTTGCGACGACTGCGACGTCGTTCAAGCAGCCCTTCGGGAACAAGGGACGAATGGGACGGTCGATAAGACGCGACGTAAGAATCGCCTTATCGGAAGGTCTGCCTTCTCTCTTTTTGAAGCCGCCGGGGATTTTGCCCACTGCGAACATTTTTTCTTCGAAGTCAACGCCGAGAGGGAAAAAGTCGATTCCGTCACGGGGTGTTTTTGCCATCGTAGCATTGGTAAGGACGACGGTTTCGCCGCATCTTATGAGACAACTGCCGTTTGCCTGACCGCAGTACGCGCCGATTTCAACGGAGACTTCGCGTCCGCCGATTTCGGTTTTGAAAATTTTTCTTTCCATATACTCTGTCCTCCAAAGACTTCCGCAATTCCCGCAAGAAGTCCAAATTTACGTTTTTAATGTTTTTTTCAAAAAAAACGGGGCGCAAAAGCACGCCCCGAAAAAATTACTTTCTGAGTTCCAACTTCTTAACGATAGCGCGGTATCTTTCGATGTCTTTGCTTTTAAGATAGTTGAGCATGTTGCGGCGTTGACCGACCATCATCAACAAACCTTTGCGGCTGTGGTGGTCTTTCTTGTGCGTCGCGAGATGCGCGGTGAGTTCGTTGATACGAGCGGTGAGAAGCGCGATTTGTACTTCGGGTGAACCGGTGTCGCCTTCCGACCTAGCGTTGTCCAAAATAATTTTTTGTTTGGTTTCCTTATCCATTGTTTTGCCTCCTTCGGTGGATAAATAATTCGCCTTAGGCAAAGTATATCTGCGGAGATTTAGATAAACGTTGCGAAAGGTACGAGAAGAATATTATCATAAAAATAATTTTATGTAAACCGAAAATGCCTACTTTTTCCAAAAATTTTCGTGTCTTTCCCTTAAAGTTTCGGCGCGTTCGATATATCCTTTCACGTCTTTGACGTCGGCAAGACGCTCGATGCGGTTTTCTTCCCTGAAAAGCCGTTTTGAAATCGCGCCCGCGCCCGCCGCAAGGATATTGCAGTTTTCTTCCATAATATCGACGTTGTAAACGCACTCGGTACCGGGCTTTGCGTAGCCGCTGTTTTCAAGGTTTCCTGTGTTGTACTTCTGACGATACATATAATACGGTTCGTAACCCGCGTCCGTCAGCGCGCTTACCGAATAATCGATCATATTTTCGGCGTCTTTGAGATTAAGCGGTTCGTAATGCGATTCGCTCAATACGCTACCGCGTTTCAGGCTTAAATTGTGCACCGTGATGTTTTCGGGATTAAGGCTTATCGCCTTATCGACGGAATACTTGAAATCGTCAAAGTTTTCCCCGGGGAGCGTCGCGATTAAATCCATATTTACGATAAAATCGTAATTTTTCGCAAGGTCGTACGCCCTTAACGTGTCTTCGACGGTGTGCGCCCGTCCGATAAGTTTCAGCGTTTTGTCGTGGAAAGTCTGCGGATTTACGGAAATTCTCGTGACGGCGGTGTCCGCCATCATATCGAGGACTTCTTTCGTGAGCGTGTCGGGACGTCCCGCCTCGACGGTAAACTCCTTTGCCTTGAAATCGCAATGGTCGATAAGGCTTTTGAGCATTTGGACGGGAATCGACGTCGGCGTACCTCCGCCGAAATACACGGCTCTGACCTTGAAATTGTTCTCGTTTATGACGTTTTTTATAATACTTATCTCGTTTTTCAGCGTTTCAACGTAACTTTCAAGGTATTTTCTGAGTTGTTTCATCGAAACCGCGACAAAGCTGCAATAAGCGCATCGTGTCGGACAAAACGGGATATTCACAAACACGTCGACTTCGTCTTTTCCGATTTTCAGGAGCTTTTCCTGATTTTTTACAATTCTTGCGACGTGCTCGGCTTTCTCGGGAGTTACGTCGAAAAACCCGGTAAACTCCCCTTTTGCGTCAATACCTTCCCTTTGAAGTTCGGCATATAGTTTCGTCGGGCGCACGCCGGTCAGACAACCGTACGGCAGCCACTCGCCAGAATACTCTTTCAGCGTTTTGTAAATCGACCTTTTTCCGAAACGCCGCGCAAATTTTTTCTTGTTCAGCGTGTCGTTCGGCAAATCGTATTCCTCGACGGTGGTTTTTCCGCAAATCGTCGATGTGATTATTATTTTGTCGTCGGTTATCTCGTCGCTGTAAAAATACTCGTCGAAGCCGTCGGTTTTTTCATACGAAAAATTGACGTACGCCTGATACGCACGCACCATTTCCATAAGTTCGTTTTTATTGACCGAATTTACAAAAACCGCAAGATTTTTCATTTATTCTTCCAAAAAAATAGGGTTATTCTTCTTTTCGTAATTCAAAGTTGTGAAATCGCCGTGTCCGGGATATACGTCGTAATCCTTGCTAATTTCAAAAAGTTTTCTGACGCTTTTCAACAATTCTTCAAAATCGCCGCCGTAAAAATCGGTGCGACCGTAACTTAATCTGAACAGCGTATCGCCCGTAAACATTGCGTTTGCCGCGTCGACGATATACGTCATTCCGCCCGCGGTATGCCCTGCCGTTTCGATTGCTTTTATTTCAACGTCGGCAAGCGTGAAAACCTCGCCGTCTTTAAGTCTTACGTCGGCGGAAGTATAAGGAAAGTCGTAAATCCCCATCGCAAGCGCAAGGTTCGATTTATTCGACAGCATTTTGTCGTCGTTTTCCCCTATGTACGCTTTCACGCCCTGTTCCTTAAAATATTTCACAAGTTCGGTATGGTCGAAGTGTCCGTGCGTTACGATTAAGCCGTCGATTGACAGCCCGTTTGCTTTCACGTATTCTTCGATGGGTGCGGGATTGCCCGTCGGATCGACGATAAAGCACTTGTTGGAGTTACTCACGACGTAAGTGTTCGTTTGCAATTCGCCCTGAATAAACCTTCTTATAACGCAGTTACTCATTTTCTTTCTCCATGATAAGCGTGACGGGGCCGTCGTTTTCAAGCGAAATCCGCATATCCGCGCCGAACTCGCCCGTCACAAGGTTTTCAAAAATATCCGAAAACTTTTTGACGGTAAGGTCGTACAATGGCTTGCTGATTTCGGGACGCGCGGATTTATCGAAAGACGGTCGTCTGCCTTTTCTCGTGTCGGCGTAAAGCGTGAAGTTTGAAACGACCATAACGTTTCCTTTTACGTCAAGCACGGAAAGGTTCAGTTTTCCGTTTTCGTCCTCGAAAATCCTCAGGTTTGCGATTTTTTCCACGCAATAATCGACGGTCTTCTCGTCGTCGCCGTCCGAAAACGCGCAAAGGACGAGCAATCCTTTCCCGATTTGCCCGCCGCTTTTTCCGTTAATTACTATGCTTGCGCGGTTTACCCGCTGAATAATACATCTCATTTTATCTGTGTACGTCGATGACTTCCGGCAAAGTTTTCAGTTTTTTGATGACGTCTTCGACCTGATCCGTGCTTTTGACTTCCAGCATAACGGTGATTTCCGCGGTGCCGTTGTCGTTGTCCGAGCGCGCAAACGCGCCCGTTATCGATATTTTCATGTTGGAAATAATCGTCGTGACCGCCGCAAGAATACCGCCCTTGTTTTCGCAATAAATTTTCAGCGAGGCAAGGAAGTTCTGACTGATTACGTCGTCCCATTTTGCCTCGATAAGCCTTTCGGGCTCCATATTTTTGACGTTGGGACAATCGACGCAGTGCACCGAAACGCCGCGCCCGCGCGACACGTATCCGACGATTTTATCGCCCGGCACGGGATTGCAACAGTGCGACAACCTGACCAGAAAGTCGTCGTAGCCCCTGATAAGGACGCCGTTTCCCGACGAACTTTTTCCCGTCGTCGAGGTGGTTTTGATTTCCGCAACCGGGTTTTTCGACAGCAAATCGCGCTTGAAGTAGTCGATAAGTTTGACGATAATCTGGTTTGTCGTAAGGCCTCCGAAGCCGACCGAAGCGTACAAATCGTCAATCGACGACAGCGTGTAGCGGTTCATAATATAATTGAGCCCCGCCGTGCTTAAAAGTTCCGAAAGATTATATCCGCGGCGTTTTGCCTCGCGTTCAAGCATATCTTTGCCGCGCTTGATATTTTCTTCCTTCATTTCCTTTTTGAAGTATTGACGGATTTTCGTGCGCGCCGATGCGGTTTTTACGAACTTAATCCAGTCGCGGCTTGGACCTTTGCCGGAATTCGTCGTGAGAATTTCAACGATGTCGCCGGTGTTGAGCACGGTGTTGAGCGGCACGATTTTTCCGTTGACCTTCGCGCCGATACACTTGTTTCCGACCGCACTGTGGATTGCGTAGGCAAAGTCGACGGTCGTGCTGCCGACAGGCAGATTCAGCACTTTTCCTTTCGGCGTGAAAACGTAAACTTCGTCGGTGAAAACGTTGCCTTCGATATTTTCCAGAAATTCGTGGCTGTCCGACGATTCGCGCTGGGTGTCCATAACTTCGCGAAGCCAGTTGATCTGGTCGTCGATTTTGGTCGCGCCGGTTTTTCCTTCCTTGTATTTCCAGTGCGCCGCGATGCCGTATTCCGCAATACGGTGCATTTCGTACGTGCGGATCTGGATTTCGAAAGTTTCCTTAAACCTCGTGATAACCGTCGTGTGCAGCGACTGATATCCGTTGGGTTTCGGCATTGCGATATAGTCCTTGAAACGCCCCGGGAGCGGCATCCACATCGTGTGAATCGCGCCAAGCACCGTATAGCAATCCTGCACCTCGTTGACGATGACGCGGACTGCGGATATGTCATAAATCTGCTCGATATTCTTCCCTTGTTTCAGCATTTTTTTGTAAATGCCGTAAAGGTGTTTTTGCCTGCCGTTGACCTCGCCCTCGATGCCGAGTTCTTGAAGTTTTGCTTTCAGCTCGTCGCAAATTTTCTCGATAAACTGCTGGCGTTCTTTGGATTTCGTCTTTATAAACTCGACAAGTTCGTAATAATCGTCGGGATAAAGATACCGCATCGCAAGGTCTTCCAGCTCGCACTTGACGAAACTTAAACCAAGTCGTCCGGCAAGCGGCGCGTAAATTTTCAGCGACTGCGTTGCGATTTTGATTTGTTTTTCGGGTTTCAGCGCGTCGAGAGTACGCATATTGTGCAAACGGTCGGCAAGTTTAATTATGATGACGCGGTAATCTTTCGCCATCGCAAAAAACATTTTCCTAAGGTTTTCCGCCTGCTCGTCTTCCGCCGATACGAATTTGATTTTGTCAAGTTTCGTGACGCCTTCCACAAGTTCCAGCACTTCTTTGCCAAACTTTTGTTCAAGTTCGTCAGAAGTTACGGGCGTATCTTCCAGGATGTCGTGCAAAAACGCCGCGACGAGCGTCGATACGTCGTCGAAGCCCAAATCGACAAGGATATTCACAACGGCGCATGGATGAATAAAGTACGGTTCGCCCGTTTGCCTTTTTTGTCCTTCGTGCGCCGCTGCCGAAAAATCGTACGCCGCCTTCAATTCCTGAAATTCGGCTTCCGAGAAATTCTTTTTAAGTTTTTGCAACAGTTCGTCCATAATACAATTTTTATCTTACTTTTTAATATTTTTCAAGAAAATTATAAATTTTCGAGTTTTCAAGGTTGACTTTTGTTTTTTCGTCAAAAACAAATCCGCTTTTTTCCGCGTTTTTTATCACGCCAAGTTCATACATTATGTAAAACGTCGAAAGCGCCTTGAACGGGCTGACGATTTTGTTGTCGTACAACTTGTATTTAAGCGTCGGTAAACTTGTCGCGCCCAAAAGATTTAAGCGTTTCAGCGTTTTATACACGTCGCGGTATTCGTCAATCGAACGACACTTAAAACGCCTTATTTCGTCGCCGAAAGGCACTTCTCCCGACACCTTTATTTTCGCTTTCGACGCGCCGTTTACGTACGACAAATACTCGTCCGTGGGTTTATCCAGAAACACGATTTCGTTGTAATAAGAAAAATCGAACTTCTCGTCGGGCGACAAAACGACGGTGTTATACGGGTTCAGCGAAAACGCCCCGCCAGAAGCGGTAAGGTAAAACCCTTTCTTCGTATTAACAAAATTATAATACGAATCATAAGTAAATGCAATATATAACGTCCCGAAAATTTCGTTGCCGCGCGACGTATTATATGCGGGTTTTTGTGTTTTTTCCGCAAGAAAACTTTCAAGGTGCAGATATTCGATTGCGGATATTTCCGGTTTTTCCTTTTCAACGCTTTCGACGCTGTGGCTTTTCACAACCGCCTGCGTGTAAACTTTTGAGCGAAAAGTTTTGTTTTCAAGCGATAAAATATAGTTCAGTCCGTTTTTGTATTCTTTGAAGTTTTTCATCGCAGAAAACGCCACGACTTCAACGTCTTTTTTCGGGTTTGCTTTCAGATGTTCGGTGTTCCCGATTTCCGAAAAGTCGTATTTTTGGTTTCTCGCAAGGAACAGCGGCTCGGGGTTCATAAAGCCGAACGGCTCCAACCTTCTGACGTCGGTGACAGTAGCGAAATTAATGCTTTCGTCATATTCAAGGTCATACAAAACTTCGGGCAAAAAACACGAAATATCATAAGTTTTTTTGACGTATTCGTTAATTTTTGACGTAAAAATGTCAAAGCCGTCTTCCGTCACCGACACGCCCGCCGCTGCCGAATGACCGCCGAAACCGACGACGTAATCCTTCACACAGGACAAGCAGTCGAAAATATTTATCTTTGAAATGCTTCTTGCGCTGCCCTTCAAAAGCCCGTCTTCCGTAAACGTGAAAAGCATGACGGGACGGTTGAAAACTTCGGCAAGTTTCGACGCGGCAATGCCCAGAACGCCGATATTCCACGACTTGTCGTACATTGCGATGACGCGGTTTTCGACAAGATCGTAAGACTTCAACTTTTGCATTATGTCCGCGACGACCTTTTCGCACAGAATCTGTCGTTCCTTGTTGACTTCGTCCAGTGTTTCCAGAATTTTGTCAACGACTTTTTCGTCGTCCGACGTGAATAACGACACGACCGGCGTTGCGTCACGAAGCCTTCCGAGCGCGTTAATTCGCGGGGCGACTTTGAACATAATATCTTGGGACGTAATGGTTTCCTTTTTAAGGCACGCGGAAATACGTCTTGCGTACAAAACTCTGCCCGCGTTCATCTGGTCAAGCCCGAGTTTTGCGATTATGCGGTTTTCACCGACAAGCGGCACGATGTCCGCAATCGTTCCGAGCGCGGCGATTCCGACGTATTTCAACGCTTCGTCAAGCCCTGCAATCGCCTGTATAAGTTTGAACACGACGCCCGCGCCGCAGTAATCCGAAAAAGATTTCCTGTCGACTTTCGGATTCAGCACGATGCCGTCGGGGATAAGTTCCGGAATCGGTTCGTGATGGTCGGTAACAACGACGTCGATGCCCATGTCCTTTATGCACTTCACTTCGTTTTTTGACGTTATGCCGCAGTCGACGGTGATAACAAGGTCGATACCTTCGTTTTTCGTCAGGTCTTCGACAACGATGTCGTGCAAGCCGTAGCCGTCGGAATGGCGGTTGGGGACGTAATACGAAACCTTGTCGATTTTATCCTTTAAGAAGGTGTACAGAATCGAGATTGCGGTAAGCCCGTCGCAGTCGTAGTCGCCGTAAATAAGCACGCTTTCGTTAAGCGAAATCGCCTTGTTTATGCGTTCTACGGCGGCGTTCATTCCGTACAGTTCAAACGGGTTTATGAAGTCGGATTTGTCGGGACTCAAAAACTTTTCGGCGGCTTCGACCGTGTTCACGCCGCGCGACGACAAAAGCCTTGCAACGGGTTTACTTATGCAAAGTTTTTTTGAAAGTTCGTCCGAAAGCGTGTCCGTATATTCTTGTCTTTTAAGATATTTTACCGCCATTTTTCGTAAAAATGTATAAAAAAACCCTCTGAAAGAGGGCTTTTTCAATTATTTCATTGCTTTGTATTTTGCATATTGTTTTGCGCGATACTTCAAAATACCGTTCTGCATCGCAGCCCACAACGGCGCCGCAAGGAACATCGACGAGTACGTACCTGCAAGCAAACCGAACAAAATCGGAAGCGTGAAGTGGCGCATCGAGACAACGCCGAGAGCCGTAAGCATAATGACCATGATAAGCGTAGTAAGCGACGTGAACATCGTACGGTTGAAAGTCATTGCGACCGCTTCGTCCGCAACGTCGTTATAAACGATTTTGTTTTTGTCATACAACTTTTTACGTTCGCGCACGCGGTCGAAAACGATAATAGTGTTGTTGATCGAATACGCAACGATGGTGATAACCGCGGCGATGAAACTGCTGTTTATGGGTATGCGGCAGATAACCGTAAGACATACCATAATAAACACGTCGTGCAACAGCGCAAGGACAGCCGCAACGCCCGAGAGCCACTCGAACCTGATAATGATATAAACAAGAATCAGGATAAGAGCGATGCCAACCGACAAGAAGGCTTTTTTGACAAGGTCTGCGCTTGCGGTCGAACTTCTGTTGGTGTAGTCGACCTTCACGCCGAACTTGCTTTCAAGCGCGGCTTTTGCAGAGTCGTTGATTTCCTTCATTTTGGTTGCGTCGGAGTTGACGTTTTTGTACTGCACGCGGATACCGTTTTGTCCGCCCGTGGTAACGCCCTGGATATAGTCGACGTTATTAATGCCCTTTTCTTTCAGGATTTTAAGGACTTCTTGTTCGTTCTTGGTGTTGTCTTCGATCATAACGGTCATTTCCGTACCGCCGGTGAAGTCGATACCGAGACCGAAGCCCGTTGCCGCGTCGGTTTTCGCGCCGGTCACCGCAAACACGATGACGAACACGCAAAAGATAAGCGCGGGAGCGATGCACCAGAACGGAAGTTTTTTGGAAATTTTCAAATCAAGGAGTTTTTGTTGTAATTTATTCATTATGCTGCCTCCTTGTCGCTTCTTTTAAGCATATAGAGTCTGGGATTATTCATATTATCGAACGCGCCCAAAAGACTTATGTTGAGCCTTGTTATAAGCAACGCCGTGAACATCGAAACGAGAATCGAAATAAACAACGTGACCGCAAATCCGACGATGGAAGTGCCACCGAAAATCCACATTACGATTGCGCCGATAAGCGTCGTAACGTTACTGTCGATAACCGCAACCGCAGCCCTTCTGAAACCGCGGGAGATAGGACCGCCCTGGCTTGTAATCTTGCCGTCGCTGCCGCGCTGGGGTTTCAGGAACAAATTGTCGCTGCCGAGAAGTCCCGACCTGTATTCGTCCTTGATACGCTCAAAGATAATAATGTTCGCGTCGACCGCCATACCGATACCGATGATGATACCCGCAATACCCGGGAGCGTGAGCTGTACCCACGGAAGCACCGAGCACAGGAACAATACGAGTTCGATGTAGGCAAGAAGCGCCATATCCGCCATAAGACCGAACATTCCGTAAAGTGCAACCATGAAAATCATAACGAGAACAATACCTACGATACCCGCGATAAGGCTTGAACGGATTGCCGTCGTGCCAAGCGTCGGGCTGACGATGTTGGTCTCTCGGACGGTCATATCGACGCCGAACGTACCTGCCTGCAAACGAGTCGCCATGTCGTACGCTTCTTCGTAAGTGTAGCCGCCGGTCGTGGAACTGCTGCCCTGTTTGATGACGGCTTGTCCGTTTGAAATTTCGGAACTGACGGAAACAGTCATAAGTTTTTCGCCGTTGATGTAAATATCCAAGGATTTACCGATGTTTTCCTTTGTTGCGGATGCAAACGCCTTCGTGCCTTCCGCATTGAATTGCAACGAAATGACGTAAGTGCCGTTGTTCTTTTCAGTATCGGCTGCAACGCCGACGTTTTTCAAGTGCTTGCTGCCTACGATATAAACGGTTTTTTCGTCGTCTTGTTTCGTGATTTTCAGCGACGCGGGACGACCGATAAGGTCGAATACGCGCTCGGGATCGTCGACGTCGGGAATTTCAACGGTGATCGTGGGGTTGCCCGTCGTGTTGTAAGTTACTACGGATTCGGTATAACCTTTTGACGTGAGCAAGTCTTCCATACTTGCTTTGACGCCGTCAAGACGGATTTTCAATTCGTCCGCGGTGAGAGTTTCTCCGTCGGGTGCTTTCACGTCGAATACGGCAGAAACGCCGCCCGCAAGGTCAAGTCCGAGTTTTATTGAACGCGCATAGCCGGTGTAATCGTACATCGATTTGCCGATGGGGAACGTGGGCACGAATGCAAACACCATTCCGAGGACCAACAAAATGCACGCAATAGTAAAAATCGCAATTGATTTTTTCTTATTCAAAGGTCGTGGCCTCCTAAAATAATAAAAGTTACTCAAATATTATATAATTAAATACTCAATCCGTCAAACGAATACAAAAGATAAATGAAATTAAGCCGAATATTAAAGTAATATTTAAGAAGCTTCCGCCTTTTTAAAACATTTTTCGAAAAAACAAAAATATCCGCAATTTCTTGCGGATAGAAATACTATGATAAAAATCTTTATTTCGATAACGATTTTTCGCTTTTTATAAAATGGTAACCCTTCTGGGAGATTGCCACGTCGCTACGCTCCTCGCAATGACATAAAGTGCCTTGCACGGAATAAATACAATTCCTATAAAACGGCGAGAATTTAATTAAAATATTACCCGAAGAATCCGAAAATTCGATGAATTT